>Ga0255344_1003288_pt1 | contig 17918 bp, 18 predicted proteins | sample wastewater_treat_5_FD_192414 | JGI IMG/M metagenome (GOLD analysis project Ga0255344, IMG submission 192414) | Wastewater microbial communities from Lulu Island WWTP, Vancouver, Canada - plant18 | ecosystem: Engineered > WWTP > Wastewater > Unclassified | place: Canada: Vancouver, British... | reverse complement strand
TCCTTCAGCGCGAAGTCAACCTCCGCGTTGATGGACCTGGCGAGTTTGTCCCTGGCATTTGTGAGCCCCGGAGTATCGACGAAAATAATCTGGTATGTTTCCGTTGTCAGAATGCCCAATTGGCGCCGGCGGGTGGTCTGCGGTTTAGCAGACACACCAGCGATTGGCTGCCCCAAAAGGCGGTTGAGAAGCGTGCTCTTGCCAACGTTGGGCTTGCCGATAAGCGCCACAAAACCTGAGCGAAAGTCCGTTTTTTGGTTTTCTTCCATCATCAACTCCTTGGCGGGTTTACTTTCCCCGCGATAATCTGATGTCCTTCATGCCGAAGCAACCAGGTTTTCATCTCCAACCCGTCCAATGCTGAAAAGCCGTGCAGCCGGCAGTCAGACCCGATCACTCTGTGGCAGGGAACAACGATCAGCCAGGGATTGCTGCCCACAGCCGAACCAACCGCGCGCGCCGCCCCGGGCTTGCCCGCTCTTTCCGCGAGCCCGCCATAAGTCGCCAGTTCTCCGTAAGGGATACCCGCGACCATTTGCAGAATCTCCTTGCGGAAGCCTTCAACCTGCGTCCAAGCCAAAGGCAGCGAGAACGCGCTCAGAGCGCCGTCAAAGTAAGCCTGCAGTTGGCGCACAGCCTCCCGCAGCAATGGGGAGCCAGGCTCTGAAACTCTCTCCGGCTGGGGTGTGAACGTGACGGAGGTCAATGCATCCGCCAACGCTTCCACCCGCATCCAACCAGCGGGAGTTTTGAGATTGCATGTTTCATGTAGAGTCATATCATCCTGGTCCCGAAATCGTAGGGTAATCGTAGGTCAATCGTCAAGCAATTGAACCATGTTTATTGTAATATAGACTTTGAAAGGGCGACTTCTCTTCTTCTTCTCCTCCTTTAGCACTAATGCCGTGGTCGGCGTCCACGGCATTAGTTACTTTAACAGAGCTTTATCATATTTCGGGCGGAATTGGACTACAATCAAGGGGAACAACTTCTGAAGGAGAAACAAATATGGAAAACAGAGAGGTCTATTCGCTGGTCATTGCCGGCGTCCCGCGCGATTTGAGACTGTTTGAGGTTAAACCAGGGCTGCGCATCGCCATTCTCAACATCCTCGGAGATGTAGAGCTGGTGGATGCCTGCGCGCAGGCGCTTGCCGAGAAACTGGCGGACATCCCTTACGATGTCATCCTCACCGCCGAAGCCAAGAGCATCCCGATTGCCCATGAGCTCGCGAAAGTCACCCGCAAACCTTATGTGGTACTGCGCAAGGAATACAAACCCTACATGGGAGAGGCACTGAAAGCGGAAACGCTTTCCATTACGACCGGCAAACCGCAGCACCTCTTTCTGGATGAGAAGGACATTGAGCTCCTTAAAGGCAAGCGAATTGTGCTCTTGGATGACGTGATCAGCACCGGCTCCACCCTGCAGGGCATACACCTGATCGCTGATAAAGCCGGCGGAAAGGTAAGCGCTGAGGCAGCGATTCTGACCGAAGGAGACCGGGCAGAATGGCGTCAGGTGATCGCCTTGGGGCACCTGCCGATCTTTTACGATTAGAACATGACCCTGATTCAGATCGGGCTTGAACGCAATGTGGAGGGTCGCACGCTCGCTTGGGCGCTCGACTATCCCGGCGTTTTTACTTACGGTGCGGATGATGCCGAAGCGATTTTGCGCATGCCGCGCGAGATGCTGCGCTTCGAATCCTGGCTCAACTTACGAACAGATTATCCTTGGGTGCGCCTAGAAGGGTTGGACGTGCACATCGATGAAATCTTCGAGGTCTTTCCGGTTGATGATGAAGGTGAGATCTACGAAGTAAACGCCTTCTTCCGTTCCGACCTCCTTCCGCTCAGCGCGGAAGAGATTCAGAAAGCCCTGCAGATTTATGACTGGCAGCGTGAGGAGCTGCTTGCGGGTGTGGAAACACTCCCAAAAGACCTCCTCAGCCGCCAATTCGAAGGGCAGCGCTGGACGATCGAGGGGATCCTGGAGCATATCGCGCGCGTGGAGCGGTGGTACTTCTCGCGCCTTGGTTTTGAGATATCGCTCCCTGATGACTGCTCTGACCCTTTGCAGCTGCTCACGCTCAGCGCGGAAGGCGTTAGGCGCAGCCTGCCGGAAACAGAGGGATGGGACCAGGTATTTGAGCATCAGCAGGAAAAATGGAGCGCGCGAAAACTCACACGGCGCTTGCTCTGGCACCAGCGCGACCACATCGATCATATTCGCGAACTTGCCCAAGGTCAACTCTGCTGAAAACACCCGCCTTAAACTAAAACAGCCGCCTCACCTGCGGCTGTTTTAGTTTCGATCAAAATGGTGTCTAATCACAATCCGATCCTGTTCGTGCAATTTGAAAGGAGAGAAACAATGTTTGCACGATCGACAATATGCTAACAGGCGTTAGTTAAATGCTCGTGAAATGGTTGTTATTAAATTGTTAAGGCGTATTTGCTTAAAGTCCAATTATTAACGATTTTCTTGAATCTTACTTGCCTAGTGTTTTTTCACTCACCCTAACCGGAAGGGCGCGATTCAAATACCTGGTTTGCTGCAAACAAAAAAATCTGTCCGAGAGGAAAGGGCTGTGGATTTTGATCTCTAAACTTTTCGAGCTGATTTGTTTACTGTTCCAGAGGATTGTTTTCTGTTTATCCGCTTCTTTCTGAAAAGGAATGTCCTGTTTTTTACCTTTAAGCGCCTGTGACACAAACGATCAATTACGCGCGCATCCCGCACCTTTTATGCTATGATTAGAGCGGTTGGTATGATGAAATTTTGGAAAAAGACTCTCCCCTTCATACTGCTCAACGTGCTCGTCTCAGCAGCCACGCTGCTGGCGGTGCTTTACTTCTGGCAGCAGAAAAACCCGCTTCCCAAAACCGAGTTTACCTCACCAATTATTACCCCCATGCATGTCGGACAGACTCCATCTCCTTCCTCCCCAACAGCGCAAGTCGTTGAAGACCTGCTTCACATTGAGGGCGTCTTCGGAGCGGGCGATATCCAGGTGGAGTACATTCTCCTGCGCAACCCGGGCGAGAGCCCAGTGGAACTTTCCGGTTGGCGGATCATCTCCGACGGTGGAAGAAATTACCGCTTTCCCAACCTGACACTCTACCCCAAAGGCGCGGTCAATATCTATACCGGTCCGGGCACAGATACTGTTACGGAACTGCATTGGAACTCCGATGCTGCCCTCTGGGCAAGCGGCGACCACCTGACCCTGTTCGACAGCCAGGGGAACGAACACACCCAATTCACGGTACCTTAAAGGAAACAAACCATGGCTCAGGCACTCTACCGCACCTGGCGACCAGCCCTCTGGGACGAGGTCGTCGGTCAGGACCACATCGTTCAGACCCTCAAAAACGCGATCGCGACAGACCGCGTCGGGCATGCTTACCTCTTTGCCGGTCCCAAGGGCACCGGCAAGACTACCAGCGCGCGCCTGCTCGCAAAGGGAGTCAACTGCCTTGAGGAGGCGATCGAAAAGCGCCCCTGCAATCACTGCGCGAACTGCCTCGCCGTCAACGAAGGGCGTTTCATGGACCTGATCGAGATCGACGCAGCCTCCAACACCAGCGTCGACGACGTCCGTGAACTGCGCGATAAAATCAACTTCGCCCCCTCCCAGGGGCGTTTCAAGGTCTACATCATTGATGAAGTTCATATGCTTTCTACCTCAGCCTTCAACGCCCTGTTGAAAACTCTCGAGGAACCCCCATCGCACGTGATTTTCATCCTCTGCACCACTGAAATCCACAAAATCCCAGCCACGGTGCTCTCCCGCTGTCAGCGGCATGAATTCCGCCGCATTCCAGTGCCAACCATCGTACAGAAGCTCAAAGAACTCTGCAGCCAGGAAAAAATCAAAATTGAAGATGACGCCCTGACCCTCATCGCCCGCCAGGCTACCGGCTCCATGCGCGACGCGATTTCACTGGTGGATCAACTTTCTTCCATCTCCAAGAAAATCACCCTTCCAATCGCGCAGGACGTGTTGGGGACTGCCACAAATCAATCTGTGATCGATCTGGTGGAAGCCAGCCTGGAAGGCTCGAGCGGTGAAGGGCTCGGGATCATCCACCAGGCGCTGGACAGCGGCGCGGATCCTCGCCAATACGCGCGCCAGGTGGTGGATTACCTGCGGGATTTGATGGTTATCAAGATGGAAGCCGGCAGCCAGCTTGAACTCACCCCTGAAGTGCGCTCAGCCATGGAAGAACATGCCTCCCGCTTCAGCCTCAACCGTTTGGTGAGCATGATTCAGGCATTTACCAGCGCCGCAGTGGAGCTCAAAGCCAATTGGCACCCGGGTCTCGGGCTCGAGCTTGCCTATGCTGAAGCCCTTGCTCCCGAACTCCCTGCGCCGCTCCCCGCCGCCGCGCAACCGAGCCCCCAGCGCACACAGCCTGAACCATCCTCGCGGGTAAAAGAAAACCCTAAAGAGGCAGACGACCCAAAACCCGCGCCAACAGAACGCCCCTCTCCGATTGGCGCACCATTATCGCTGGAACTGCTTCAGCAGCATTGGGATTCGCTCAAACGCGCGGTCAAAGCCCGCAACACCGTCACGAGCGCGCTTTTGAATTCCTCCCGTTTGATTGATGTGGACGGCAACACCGTCATCATTAATTTCAGCAGCGACCTCCTGCGGGACAAAATGGACGAGGAACAAAACAAACGCATGGTCTGCTCGGAAATGTCCAAATATTTCGGGCAGGATGTGCGGCTCATCTGTACCACCGGTAAACAGGACATTGTCCTGCATACCAGCGGCAATGGCGGGATTCAACAGGTGGAAGAAACTTTGAAAAAATTAGGCGGAAAACTCCGCGAAATACCCCCCGATTACTCAGTAAAGGATGAATAATGGCAAAAGGATACAACGCACGCCCCAGCGCGTCTGGCGGCAACATGATGTCTCAATTGGCTAAACTGCAGGAGCAGATGGCACAGGCACAGGACGAAATCGCCAACGAAACCGTCACCGAAACTTCCGGCGGCGGCGCGGTTGCCGTGACCATGACTGGCGATCAGCAGTGCAAAGCCATCAAAATTGACCCCGACCTCCTGACGGATGGCGACGCGGAAATGCTCGAGGACATGCTCCTGACGGCTGTCAACAAAGCGCTCGAAAGCTCCCGCAGGATTTCGGAAGAGAAAATGGCGCCCTTCACCAACATGCTCTCCGGTTTTGGCATGGGTCGTTAGCAGGCATGCGCACGATTCCTGCCCCGGTTCAAAACCTGATTGATGCTTTCGCGCGTTTGCCCGGCATTGGACCCAAAACCGCGTCCCGGCTGACTTTTTTCCTGCTCAAAGCCCCGGCGGAAACCTCGCTGGACCTGGCGCAAGCCCTGGAAGCCATGCAGACGGAAACCTCCCACTGCAGTGAGTGTTTCAACATCACGTTGGCAGGCGAGGAGAAATGTGACATCTGCGCCTCCAGCACGCGAGACCCAGAGGTGATCTGCGTGGTGGAAGAACCGCTGGACGTGTTGGCAATCGAACGCACTGGCGCTTTCCAGGGGAAATATCACGTCCTGCAGGGGGTGCTCTCGCCCATTGAAGGCATTGGACCCGACCAGATAAAAGTATTCCCCCTTTTGGAACGCCTTAAGTCCGGGCAGATCCGCGAGGTCATCATCGCCACCAATCCTTCAATGGAAGGCGACGCGACAGCTCTCTACCTGCAGCAGCGCATCAGCCAGATGGGGATTAAAGTCACCCGCCTGGCGCGCGGTCTGCCCGTTGGCGGGGATATCGAATACGCGGACCAGAGCACCCTCCAGCGCGCGCTCTCTTACCGTCAGGAGATGGAATAAACCTGCCAAGGCAGGCTGCCCGCGCAAAAGGGATTTGTGTCCTGCCGACCTTCTCCTCAGGCAAAAATTGGACGGGAAGCCCGTTGGAATTAGGTTGTTGACAAAGCCCTTTAGGTCTTCAAACTCCTCAACCATTATCGCCTCGTCTGTTGTAAAATTAGGGGACTAATCCAGCGAGGTGTTTTATGTTTGAACAAGAATTTGAGGCAGTTGTCGCTATGGCACGCAAAAAAACAGATCTGCTGAACAGCAGACCCTGGGCTTACCTGTTGGCATCCATCCTGGCAGGCATTTTTATCGGCTTTGGGGTTATCCTCAGCAATACTGCCGCCACCCTCACCGCTGAATTCGGGCTCAGCCGTCTGACATCTGGGCTGACCTTTGCGGGCGGGCTCAGCCTGGTCGTATTCGCCGGCGCGGAGCTCTTCACGGGCAATCATTTTGTCATCACCAGCGGGATACTTTCCAAGCGGGTAGGGCTCGCGGAAGGAGTAAAATTGCTGGTGGTCTGCCTGATCGGCAACTGGATCGGCTCAGTGGTGCTGGCAGTGTTTTTCGCAGCCACAGGGCTCGCCGAAGGCGCTGTTGCCGAGACGATTGCCGCTTCCGCCCAAACCAAAATTGCCCTGCCGGTTGTGCCTCTCATCACTCGCGCGGTTCTCTGCAACATTTTGGTCTGCCTGGCAGTTTGGTGCACCTATCGGCTAAAGTCAGAAACCGCCAAGCTGATCATGATCTTTTGGTGCCTGTTTATCTTCGTCACCGCGGGTTTTGAGCACAGCATCGCGAATATGACCCTGATGACATCCGCGCTGCTCGGACCCTTCCGTGATGGGATTAGCCTGGCAGGCACATTCTATAATATCCTGCTAAGCGGACTTGGCAACCTCCTTGGCGGCATCTGGGGAGTCGCTATGCCCTACTATTTGCTCTCCCGCGGAAAGGAATAGACCGTCAGGATCGAATCAAGTGCTACAGAAAAGAGCGCTTCCGGCGCGTTTGTGTTATCATCCACGCCGGTAAAGCAGCATGAACACTCAAAAATTCATTTTTCTTGATATTGACGGCACCCTTCTCGACTACACGCAAAACCTTCCTCCATCCTCCTTGGAGGCGATTCGCCTCGCCCAGGCACGCGGGCACAAACTCTTGATCGCGACCGGACGCAGCAGACCCGCCATTTATCCATGGCTGCGAGAGCTTGATTTTGACGGAATAATCTCCGGAGATGGAGCATTTGCCGAGTTTGGAGGGAAGATTGTCCTCGAAAACCCCATCCCCGAGGCGCAGATCAGCCGCCTCCATCAGTACCTTGAGGATCAGAAAATCGGTCTCTGTGAGGAATGCAACAGCGGGCTATACGGCAATCGTTACCTGCTGAGCAGCACCAGTCAGACCTTCGGCATCACATTAGAAGAAGCCCAAAAAGACCTCCTCAGCATCTATCCGGGTTTGACGCTCGACCACCAGCATTATCATCTCGACGTGAACAAGGTCAGTTTTGTCCCGCCGGCAGAGCCGCGCAACTCTGCCTTGGAGGAGATTTTTGGAGATTTTTTCCGCATCACCACATGGACGCTGCTCGACAGGGCATACCAATTTGGCGATTTCACCCAGAAGAACCAGAGCAAAGCCTCAGCCGTCGCCGCGCTGATCAAATCGCTTGGTATCGACAGGGAAGACACCATCGCCCTCGGCGACGCGGGGAATGACTTGGAACTCCTCCAATATTGTCATATCGGCATCGCGATGGGCAACGCGACTGACAGCCTGAAGGCGATCGCCGACCACATCACCAGCGATGTGACCGATCATGGTGTTTACAACGCGTTCAAGCATTACGGCCTGATTTAATTCATTACCTATCTCAGCGTCTCAGATTCAGGTAAAATTCATTCAGGAAGTAACGCCTTCGGCTTTTTTTGTAATGATAGCGACTTTGCGAAACCGAAAAAATCCGCCAAACTCAGGCGCCGCGCATCTCAAGCCGGTCTTCTTTAGCCTGTTACTGGTCAGCATACTGCTTGTCCGGCTTAGTTTGCCTGCCTTCGGACAGCAAGCCTCCCAGCAGATAGTGATAGAAGGTCTGGACACACGCGAGTTCCCGAATCTGTCGATAGACTTTTCGATCCCGGGAGGATTGGATCAGCAGAGCTCACTGACCGCCAACCAGGTGAGCGTAGTCGAGAACGATCAAACCATCGCTGTCGAAGCGCTTACCAGCGAATACGTCGGCGTTCATTTCGTCCTGGTGATCAACCCCGAGCGCAGCCTTGTACTCACCTACCCCAGCGGTTACAGCAATTACGACCGCATGCTGGCTGCCGTGGGTGAGCTTAACTCGGACGTAACACCTGTCACTGGCGATGTATACAGCCTCTTCATCAATCCGGATATTCACTACGATCAGCTCGAAAACTATACTGAGTGGAAAAAAGCCCTCGAAGGCTACAAAGAGAACCAAAAACAAAAGATTGGCTCACTGCAGAGCCTCGAGATCGCTGTGGCTCAGCTCACCAGCCAGCCTGTGAACAAGGAAACCGTACTGGTCTACATGACCCCCTACATCGACCCGGTTGAAATCCCCAAGCTGACCGCCTTGATCCAGCAGGCTGGCAAAAGCGGTATCCGCGTGCATATTTGGATGACCGCAGCGACAATTGTGATCGGCTCCGCTTATGAGATTGACCTGCAGGCAGTTTGTGAGACCTGGGGCGGCAGCCTCACCATCCTGGACGGCATCCAGATGCCACCCAACCCGCGGGACTACATGAAGAGTATTGGCTACCGCTACACCGCCATATGGCAGTCGCAAATTCGCTCCGGCACCACCCAGCAGATCAGCTTGCGGCTCACCCCCAGTAGTGGACCCGTGCTGATTTCCGAGGCAAGCAGCGTGGATTTGGAAGTTCTGCCGACCCGGCTTAGCTTCAATAATCTGCCCGAGGAATTGACGATAAACATCCGGAAGGATGAGGTGATCGAACCAGCCGAACTGCCCATCCAGGCGCTGATCGAATTCCCGGACGGCTTCCCGCGCAACCTCCTGAGCACAAGCCTGTTCGTCAACGGCAGCCTCGTCCAAAAGCGGGAACAAGCGCCCTTTGGGGACTTCGTGCTCGACCTCAGCCCATATCACGGTCAGGATACGATCAGACTTCAACTGAACGCCAAAGACGCGCTCGGGTTCGAGACGCGCAGCGAGATAAAAACTCTCTCCCTCATTTGGGGGGATTCCGAGGCAAACCGCCAGAAAACCTTTCTGAGCAGTCCCTGGCTTTGGACCGGGCTGAGCGTTGTGGCGCTCGGGCTGCTGGGGGTGATCCTCCTGCCCCCCTATTTAAAGAACAAGACAAAAAAAGCGGGAAACGCGCAACCTGCAAAACCTGAGCCGGAGAGCTCCATGCCGCTGAAAACTTTCGGCAGCCTCATCAAGCTCGACCGTGACAACACCCCTTGCGCCGAGAAGCCGCTGCTGCTCACCAACGAGATATCCCTCATCGGAAAAGACCCGCAAATGGCTAATTTGGTGCTCAGCGATGAAGCGCTTGAACCGGTGCATGCCGAAATCCACGTCTTTCCTGATGGAAGGACGCGTCTGACGGATTTCAACACTACCGCTGGCACTTATGTCAATTTTAAGGCGGTGGATACCAAGGGTGTCCAGATCCACCACGGCGACATTTTGCACTTCGGGCGGCTAGCCTTCCGCTTCAACAGCCCCAACCGCATCACCAGCCCGAAAAATTGATCTGAACATTCCATTGGATTATCTGTATTGAAGGGTCTGATTTCATCTGTGTATCCGGTACAATTAGGGAAGAAAATGGAGCCACACCCAAATGGTTATCAGAAAATGACAGATAGCTTTGCCCCCCTGCGCGTCCTCTTGAACATGCTCGCTCCCGGCAGCCGCCCGGATGAGCTATACGCGTTTGCCGCTCCGCTCAATCCGGAAAGCTGGGGGCAGCTCTTCGCGGAAGCAAGGAAGCAAGGTGTGGAATCTTATCTTTACAAGCAGCTTTCCAGCCTGGCAGACGAGCATCGGTTAGAAATCCCTGAGCGCGAAAAGCTTCACCGCGCATACATCATCACTGCCGCGAAAAACATGATCATTCTGCATGACGCTGAGGCTATTCTCCGCGCGTTCAAAAACGCGGATATCCAAACGGCGGGTTTGAAAGGCATCTACCTCCTGGAACAAGTTTATGCGGACCTTGGCACGCGCGCGATGAATGACATCGACCTGCTGGTCCATAAACAAGACCTGTCTGAATGCTTGGAAATCATGCGCGGGCTCGGCTATCAAACCTCCACTTACTTCGACTTGGCAGACGCAAATATCGACACGAAACACGTCCCCCCGATGGAAAAGGACAACTCCACGATGGTGGAACTGCATTGGACTCTTCTCGAGGAAGACGAACCTTTCACACTAGAACCTGAAGGCATCTGGGCTCGCACGATGCCAGCAAATATCGCCAATGTGGACGCACATGCTCTCGGAATCGAAGACCTGATTCTGCATCTCAGCCTGCATCTGACCTACCAGCACTTTCTCAAGCTTGGTTTACGGGGATTGTTAGATATCGCCCTTGTTATTCACAAGTTCCAGGGGAGTATCGATTGGCAAAAAATGGTATCAATCGCCAAATCCTGGGGCGCGGAAAGAGTCACAGCCCTCACCCTGAAACTGGTTGAATCGGGGTTCCGCGTCCCTATTCATCCAGGTATCATCGCCTCTCTCGTACCGGAAGGGATCGCGCCCTGGCTGGTGGAAAACGCCCACCTCCAACTGCTCCAGCGGGCGATTTCTGAGGATCGTTTCACCCCGGACCTGGCGGACTTCTCCCTGCAAAAGAGCTTGTTTTCCAAGATTCGAATTGGTTTGCGGCGGGTATTCATTCCCCGCATATCACTTGCCCGCATCTACAGTGTCCCGCCAAATTCGCCAAGGATTCTGGGACTATACTTGGTCAGATTGCGGGACCTTTACCGAACCTACGGAAAAACCCTGCTGCGTTTGAAGCGCAAAGATGCCAGGATGGAACCCGCCCTTGAAGAAGCTGCCATTTCAAATGTGCTGCACGCGTGGATGGTCCCGCCGAAAAAATAAGAGAAGCCTTCCATTACCGCGCTTCGAAGAACAAATTAAACCTCAGGACGAAAACAAGCCGGCGCTTCCCCGCTTTACCCGCCGATAAAAAATGAGCATGGGAACCAGATAGTTCCCGCGGGAAAGCAACGCGATCAACTGTTTTTCCATGCCCAAGCCTAATCGATGCTCTACTCCTTCTCGCTCGATGCGGGTAACCCGCCCTAAGACATTCCCAAAATCTATCCAGCCATCTCCAGATGAGGAGGCATTATCGCCCTTGGTAAAGTAGTACTCTTTTTGGATTTTTACCACGCGGTGGACCAGAACGCGATTGTCAGAGGGGCAGATAAAAGCAAGAATGTCACCCAGCCGAATAGTTTCAGTTGTCACTGGAGAGATAAAAATTTTGTCGCCCGAGTGGATAAAGGGATGCATGCTCTGCCCGGGAGCGTTAAAACAGATCGTGTGGTTGCCCGCGATTGCTTCCGTCAGCAATCCAGCCAACTCATCGGAATCAAGCAATCTTTCAGTGATTCGAGGAGGAGAAATCAAATTGCTCACCCTATGTCTGCGGGATTTCCCGGCACGGATTGGGTTGAACCGTGGAACTTCTGCTGGCGCACATTCCAAAGCGATCATCCCTCGAACCAACAAACGAGTCCGCAGCATTCATCCGCCACCAAAAAGTGCCTTTGTTGTTATCTGTTTTCCACTCCCCCTTCACCTGTCCGGTCTCCTGATCGCTTTCTCCCTGAAAGGAAAAAAGGATGCCATCAAGTGTCGCGGAACCGCTCACCTTCGCCCCATTTACCCGGACAGTCATTGCCGCAGTGACATAACCGCCGCTCGGATTCTGGTACCAGATATTCCAAACACCGTCCCAAACGGGAGCCCCAAGGGTCATTGTCGGAGTTAGGCTTCCTGAGGAGGTCGCTGTCGGAGAGGGCGTTACATTGTCGAGTTCAGTTTCCGCGGGGTATGGATCGTCCTGTGAGGCGGGTTGGGTAGGAACAGGCGTTGCGGTTTGGCTTGGACCTGGTTCGGCTTTGCTCGGCTCAGGTGTCGGCTCAGATTCTTCGACAGGCAGCGGTGTATTTTCCAATGGGGCAGGTACCGTCTGGCTCACAGGTTTTTGCAGGGTCGCAATAACATCTCCCTGAAAATGCTCCACGTCCGGCAAGCGCCTCTGCCCACAGCCCGAAAGTACTAATACCAACGCTAATAAAGGCAAGCATATCCGCTTCATTTCATCGGATTTTATCATACAGGTTTATATGTTCTTACTTAACCCAGCTAAAACGCTTAATAGAATCAACCACTCTGTCTAATTCTTTTTCAGAAAGATCGTAAAACAAAGGCAATCTGACTAATCTATCGCTGATATCCTCAGTGACTGGACAATCACCTTCCTTGCCTCCAAATTTACGCCCCATAGTAGATAAGTGCAGTGGTAGATAATGAAAAACGCATGTAATATCCTGAGATTTCATCCACTCGATAAAACGCGTGCGAGAATCAAAATCCGGCATAATCATATAGAACATATGACTTGGATGACAACAGTACTCAGGTACATACGGCAACCTAACTCCATTCTTTTCCGCCCAACCAGACAATTGTGCCTGATATGTATTCCAGATTTTGGTTCTCTTTGCTTGAATTTGGTCTGAAGCTTCCAATTGGGCGAGCAAAACCGCTGCTATTAATTCTGAGGGCAAATAACTCGAACCGATATCAACCCATGTGTATTTATCGATCTGCCCTCTGAAATAACGACTACGGTCAGTCCCTTTTTCTCGAATTATCTCTGCACGTTCCTCTAGTTTCAAGTCATTAACTAGCAGAGCCCCCCCTTCACCTGTACTAACATTCTTTGTTTCATGAAAACTCTGTGTTGCCAAAACTCCGAATGTACCAAGATTTTTCCCTTTATAAGACCCAAAAAGTCCATGAGCATTGTCTTCAACAACATGTATGCCATATTTAGAAGCTATTTGATTTATCATGTCCATTTCACAAGCAATACCAGCATAATGTACAACAAAAAACGCTTTCGTCTTTGGTGTAATGAGTTTTTCCAGTCTCCTTTCATCAAAATTCAAAGTATCTGGACGAATATCAATAAAGACAGGCTTTGCTCCCCTGAGAACAATAGCGTTGACTGTTGAGACAAATGTAAAAGAGGGAACTATAACTTCATCTCCTGGTTTAAGATCCAAGAGAATGGCTGCCATTTCAAGAGCGTGTGTGCAACTTGTTGTCAACAGAGCTTTTTTTGCTCCTGTCTTGCTCTCCAACAAAGCTGCGCTCCGTTTTGTGAAAGGACCGTCGCCAGCAAGGTGGGCTGATAACAATGCTTGAGTTAAGTACGATTCAGCTTCTCTGATATATGCTGGTTTGTTGAATGGTATCTTTTCCATCATAGTTTCTGCCTAACTGGTTATAAAATAACCTTGTAATTTATCTTAATTACTATAAATAATGAACTCTTGTCTTACGCTGTTCAATATCCAAAACTAACCAATCATTATTGTTCTTTTTCAACCGCCGACCACTTGGTGACTTGTTGCCACTATTCTTACGTATTATCTTGAAGCAATCCACAACCCAATGCATACTACAAGTACGCCCAGCCACCTCGTCCAAGGAACAACTTCTTTGAAAACCAACGGAGAAAGTGCAAGAACGAGGACGATTGCCAGACCCATGAAAGGGTAAGCATAACTTATATCAACCAATGAGAGAGCACTCATCCACATAATAGACGCGATTACTGCACATAATAAACCTGCTATTAACTTAATGTTAGTGAATGCCCTGATTAAGAATTGAAATAAAGCAGATAATTGTTTTGGAAATGGTCCAAACTCAAATGAAGCGCTCTTTACCAATAATTGTCCGCAGACGGTAAATAATATCGTCAAACCAATAAAAGCATAAGCTGTCATACTATTTTTTTCCTGTCTCATAGCTTTCTGATCATTATTTTTGTGTTTATAATTCTTTAAATTTAGCATAACTCTATTAGTCAAACCACTTATGAAAAGTATGATAAGAATCCATAACGTAAAAGCCTAATTTTGTACATACCTTTTGGACCGCAATATTAATCAACAGTGTTGAATTCAAAACATAAGAAACACCCGCAGCCTTGCACCAGTTTAGACCTTCAATAACAAAAGCGCGATAGATTCCTTTTCCTCTCATCGCAGGAGTAACTCCAGCAAGAATGAACTCTGCTTCCTTTGATGAATTGATTCGAATTGCCCGAAACCCCACCAATTTTCCAGCATTCTTCGCTACCAATACACAGCTTGCAACAGAAGGATCAATACAACACCTTTCTGCCCATGAGCCATAAACTTTCATCGCTTTTACAGGATCCAAGCGTGGATCATTATGATAATGACCTTTATAAGCAGTAAATGATTCTTCAGCAATCTTTACAACAAGGGGAATATCGGATGGATTCAGCAATTCGACATTAAACTCATCAGAATATAGTGCTGGAGTGGGGCTTTCCAAATCATTTCGCAAGTAAAGGAGCGTATCCATCAACTGATATCCTCTCGCTTCCATCGCATGAATCATCTTAACATCAGAAGTCAAACATCTTGCGATAAGAAACTTCACTTGATTATCAGCACAAAAGCATTCAATATCAGTAAGTGAATCTTCAGGAGCGAGCTTCGCTTTAGCTGAGATCACACCAAAGCGATAAGTATCGAGTTCTGAAAGACTAATAGAGTTCGAAATAATGCTTCATTCCTTTCTACCCATTGCCTTGTAAATCATTTTTTAATGATTTATCCGGACATTGAGCTCGAATTACGTAAGTGGGTTGACCAATGGTTCTGGAATATAACCTGCCCAAATATTCGCCGATAATACCTATGGCAAATAGTTGCGCACCTGAAAAAATTGCGATGATTGACGCCAAAAATGTAAAGCCTGGGACAGCTCCTCCACTGGTCAAATACTTAATAAAAACATATATTAGAACGACAACTCCAAATAGGATGGATAGAAACCCCATTCCGCTCGAAACTTGAAGAGGAAATATGCTAAAGCCAGTTATAAGTGTAAAAGCGTGATTGAATAGTTTTTTTAATGAATACTGTGATTTACCAAAAACTCGCTGATGATGATCAACTTTGACTGAAGAAAACCGTGTTGTACCCCAGGATATAAGCACATCAATGGATACGAACACACCATCATAATTTGAGAAAGACCTCTTTACGTCCGATCGAAAAGCACGAAACGCAGAAATCTCTTGGGCAGCAGGAACCCGCATCGCCTTCTTTAAGAAAATTTTGATAAGCTTTGAAGTTAAATTTCTCCAACCACTATGCTGCTCCGTTTGAGGTACACCGTAAACCACATCAAATCCCTCTTCTAATTTCGCCAATAGATCGGGGATACATTCTGGAGGATGTTGAAGATCATCATCTAATGTAACTATAACATCTCCCTGTGCCTCCTTGATTCCACAAAGCAAAGCATTATGTTGCCCAAAATTCCTCATCAAATCATAAGCCCGAATCTGGGGATAGTTCTGGGATAATTCTTGTATAATTTGCCAACTTTGGTCTTTACTTCCATCATTTACAAGAATGATCTCATACTTAGAACAGTTTTTATCCAAAACTGAGGTGAGTCTTCCAATTAATTGTGGCAAACTGGTCTGACTATTATATACGGGGATAACAACGGACAACAATTTATTCACTTTTACCTTCGATCACTCACAACGCCAGCGCTTGAGAAGCGGATCTACACTCTTTGCCTCATCCTCATTTACTGATGACCTATAATTCTGCCACAGTGAGCAGAGCCCAAAATGTGTAAATTCATCTTCATTCATAAGGCTATCACTGATTTCAATTGCTTTCGCACTATTCCCTGTATAGAGATATGATCTGATTAGAGGCAGCCATTCACTTTCGTCTTCGGGATGATATCCTTTTTCTTCTGCCTCCTGATAGGTTGAGATGATTGTATCCCATTCATGCCTTTGTTCAGCCAGGGCAGCCTGTTGATAATAATAGCACCAATTTTCTTGACGTATTATACCAAAGTAACGTGTCGGCATCTCCGCCCTGGAAGCCTCAGTATCAATACGATCCAAGTCCGAAAGTGGGATGATGGACTTCCATAAATCTGCATAACGGTCTGAAGAGAAAGCCCTAAAGTCAGTATCGGAATATAACAACTTAAGACAACCTTTTTGCGGAGAATAAACAACTATTGCGTCGGACGTGTTACCGACAAACGAAAACACTCTTTGCCTCCGATTAATAACCTGGTTTGGCAGGAGTTCAGGCATTGTGTTCATCTGTGGTGTCGCAGTCAATATCATCTGGAATGGAATTGGATTCTCGCGCAAGTCAGGAGCATAGATCAAATTTAGCGGCGCTGTTAGAGATGTCCCTGAGAAATAAAGATCAAACGGTAAAACTGTCGAAAGCAAGACAGTTCCCGGTTCAATCTGCGGAGCCCTCCAAGTCAGTTGGGCAAAAAAGTCTTTTTGTTCGTCCCATGCTTTTTTAAATTCGAGACCATTTAGATAATTAGCACCGATTGACAATGCTAACAGTATAGCGATAATCACATTTTTTATTCTTTTGGCACGTACAGTGAATTCAATAAAAGCAACGGTGGCTATCGACACTCCTATTGATAACGGTAGGAGGAACCGATTAGTCTCAAATGCAAGACCAACGCTGAAACCTCCAACTACCACTGGGATCATTGCTGCCAACACGGAATACACGCCAACCCCTTGAAGCCCTAAGGATAATCGTCTGGATTCTTTTTCTATATCGGAATTGTTTGATCTGTGAATAAAGAAATAGGCTGTGAAGAAGGATATACACACCAGTAATGCTGCAAACACAGACTGTTCTAAGCTATCTATATGTGCAAAGGAACGAAAAATGTCAATCCATACGTTTATAAAGCTGTCAAACACACCGCGCAACACTCTAATTATCAAGTCAATGGCGTATTTTATTGGGTTTTGCATCAATTGATCAAACAGGCTCACCTGATAAGAGTACAAATGACTGAATATCACTCTAAAGAGAGTGAACCCTATAAACACCACCAAGTATGGCAGCCAGTAATAAATTACTTTCCAAAACTTTACTTTTGAACCCACCTCTTTATTAGACAAGAGGAAAAAGATCAACACAGGTCTGACCAGCTCCAAACCATAATACAACTCCATCGGTGCAATACCTATGAATTGGAAAACCATTCCAAAGACAACAAAAACGACTCGAAGTTTTGTTTTTTTCATGCCCAGAATCATGAAAATGTACGATAAAAAGTAAATAGTGAGTAAGAAATAATTTTGGGCATACATCACAGAGAAATAGTGAAACTTAAAACCTGGATAGACTGCAAACAAAGCGGCAACCGAATATGTAAACCAATTCTTTTCCGGCAATATTAATCTCAGAAGCTGCCAAAATGAAACAGCTGCAAGCCATTTAGTTAGGATTGCAAAATATTGCCAACCCAAGGGGTTATCTTTAATGATGGGAATAAAGACTCTGTAAACCATTGAAAAGAGCGGACGGTCCCCTTCAAAGAATTCCACGAATTTTGCCGCTCCAAAAGTAAGGTAAGTCCAGATTATGTACCAATCATCAAGAAAGAAGCCAAGTTTTCCCGCAATTATGCCATAAGAGAGTAAACAAATCAGTAACAGACCTAATAATTGTAATAATATTATTTTTTTTGATTCTCTTTTCATTCCTGACTATTACCTTTTAGCATTAATTGTATAGAAGCACACTAATCATTCACAAGTCTTGCTTATTATAGTCTATCCTTTAGTAACTCTTATTTTTTGAGGCATTAGGTACTGGGCAATTCCATCTAATTATTCCGAAAGATTCTGAACCGATTCCAAAAGAATTCGGAATCGTACAGGTCAAAGAGGCAAACAAGACCTATACCCCTGATCCTTCTGA
>Ga0255344_1003287_pt1 | contig 17920 bp, 15 predicted proteins | sample wastewater_treat_5_FD_192414 | JGI IMG/M metagenome (GOLD analysis project Ga0255344, IMG submission 192414) | Wastewater microbial communities from Lulu Island WWTP, Vancouver, Canada - plant18 | ecosystem: Engineered > WWTP > Wastewater > Unclassified | place: Canada: Vancouver, British... | reverse complement strand
TATGCTAGCTGTTTAACTCCTAGTGGTTTCACTCCACCAATAGCTCAAACGTTGAACTTTTCGCCTGTACCATTAAATCAACATGGGCAGATGTGTTTCTCTCCCGATGGGAAGAAATTCGCATATATATATTTGCCGGGCAATGGGGTGCTGTAAATGTATATACACGAATATCTGATTTTGACAGGTGTACGGGCTTGTTTTCAAATAATGTACAAGTGACTTTTTCTGATCCAAGCATAGGAACAGGTCTTTGTTTTTCGCCAAATTCTAAAAGTTTATATGCATGTACTTCGAGTAAAATTGTTCAATTAAATGTCGATACCAGCAATATTGCTGCAAGCTTAGATACTGTTGCAATAAATGATGGGTATTATTCGCCTTACCCGCCATTTCAATCCGATTTCTAGATGATGTCACTTGCTGCTAATGGAAAAATTTATTTGTCATCTGGAAGTAGTGTAATTGATCTTCATTATATAAATTATCCCGATAGCGATGGGGTAGCGTGCGATGTGCACCAGCATGCTTTACATTTACCATGCTTCTCGGGCCGTGGACAAATATTTCATCCCAACTATTATTTAGGATGTGATACCACTTCTGGTTGTGCTTGTTTAACAAGTACCGCTGTTGGAGAAATTGGTAAGCACGATTTCAAAGCAAAAATCTCTCCCAATCCCGGCCTTTATGGCTTTAGGATTTTATACCTCTTGCCACAGAATAAAAGTGGTATACTTACTGTGTACGATATGCAAGGTAGAGAAATGTATAAAGAAAACTTACCACCATGGTCAACACTCCAAACCATATCCGCCACCTCATGGCCTCCCGGAATCTACCAAATCCAAATTGAAAGTGATGGATATGCCGGATCGTGGAAGTGGGTGAAGTATTAAAGATTCGAAATAATAACTGATCAATTTTAATAGAAGTCCAATTTCGTTATTAATTTTCCATCCGATAAAAAAGTTATTACTGCGTGATTTGTCTCTCTGTAATACAATAAATTTCAACTTTTATCTGACGACGCTTCTATTGATGAACGGTATATCCGAATCTCTATTCGAAGCGCAAGGTCCGCCTTAAATTTTTGCGGAAAGAACGATGAGAACGGAAACGATAGAAAGAAACACTGTTTGAGGCCTGAAAAGGTTTTCTTTCAGGGCGAGTTTGTTTCTTTCCGTTGGAGTTGAAATCGTTCCCGCTAAAAAATTTACAGCGGCGAAATCCTCTCACTGCAGGAAAAAGCCTGCGCCATCGCGCGGCTGGAGCGCATTGGAAGAGGGAATATGTTTTATCCCGTATTTCTATCATTGAATAACTCAATTTACGAATTGGTACTAAATTGATCTGAAGTCTCCTGTTGGATTGATAAGTTAAATTATAGTTTGAAAAGAGAGGTCAAAAGGCGGAATGTCAATTGTCGATAATCTATCATCAATTTTTTATTTTCATTAAAATAAATTTTTTTTCCACTCGTCTTCCACCTATCACTATGAAGAATCTGATTCTTACCGATATTAGCGCCTTGGAACAAAACAAGGGCATATCGCAAATTATACAGACCTACGGAAGGAAGTTGAAAGACTTTATCCGTCAACGCGTTGCTTCTCAGGAAGATGCGGAGGATATTTTGCAGGATGTTTATATCGATTTAACCGAAACAATGCGTATCGAGTCGATAGAACAGGTTACGGCTTGGCTCTATCGTGTAGCTCGAAACAAAATTATTGATCGTTATCGTAAGCATAAGCCTGTGCTTTACAATGACTTGGGTAGAGGGGCCGGCGACGAAGACGATGAGAATTATTCGTTTTTAGAAGAGTTGCTGGGCGCCGATCACGATCCCGGTTTTTTGAGTAAGGATAATGAACTCATTCGCGAAACATTAATGACTGCTTTGGCCGAATTGCCGTCCGAACAGCGTGAGGTGTTTATTCGTCACGAAATAGAACAACAGAGTTTTAAAGAAATTGGCGAAGACCTTAATGTTTCAATCAATACATTATTGTCGCGTAAACATTATGCGATAAAATATCTACGTAAACGATTATCAGGATTATACACAGAATTATTTGGGGAGTAAAAAAATAAAGCCATGAAAAAAAGTTATATAGTAAAAGGAATTGCAGGTGTTCTTGTAATTGTTGGAATCGCAGGAGCTGCCGTCATGTATTTATGGAATTGGTTAATGCCATATTTGTTTAAACTTCCTACAGTAGATTACTGGCAATCGTTGGGATTACTTGTATTGTCGACTTTGCTCTTTAAAAGTGGAGGAGGATGGAGAGGTTCATTCTGTAAAGACAATATGAAACAAAAGTGGGCACAAATGACTCCCGATGAACGTGAACAGTTTCGCTCTAAATGGGAAACGCGTTGTAAGAAATGGTCGGGTGATGCGGAATGCTAATTAGGCTTTCCAATAATTTATTGATCATTTAATTTGCTTCGAGAAATAGTATCCGCTACAACTTTTTATAAATCGATTTTTCTTGCATCTTCTTGGTGAATTCGGGACTAACTCCAAAGCGATATCCGAAGGTGAACATGGTGGTGGTGAATCGAGGGGTGATAGATAATCCTTTGCCATCGTAAACATGTATGTCGGTGCCCGAGCAGATGAAAATAAAAAACTTCTCGGCATTGTATCCTATCGATAGTCGTAGGTCAGCATTTAATGCTACGTATGTTGCTTTGCTATTCGAGATTTCAATATAGTTGTATTTTCTAAATTGCATCGCTAATGATGGAATAGCTGTGGCATTCACAAAGAATCTTTTGAATACTACTAAGGTTCCCGATAATCCAATACCTCCCGCAATTCCGAGATTCGATATCTCGCTGAGTGATTGTTGTCCGCCATAAAACTTCCTTATCGAATCGGGAATAATTCCAGTACTACTCGTAAAACTTTCATAATAACTGCTTCCAGTTAATACCCATGAGTAAGCCGATTTCTTTTGTCGGTATCCGCAGGAGTAAACCGATTTGTATGCAAATTTCTCGTGATTTGTAAAATATAATGCGCGTACTTTAATGCGCAATGCTTCGAGATTGTTGTTGTGGAAATAAGGCGTTGAGTCGTTGAAGTTACTTAGATAGTAGGCTGATCTTGAGTCGTAAAATCCTTCATATTGACGATAACTTCCTTCAAATAATAATTTATTTCCACCAATATTTAATTGGATGTTTTTATAGTCGGTAATTCCTTTTTTCGCGACGTCAGTTTTCCCAGTTCTGAATCCTACTTGCAGCGAGAATTTATCATAGTCAATTATAAATCCAGAGGTGTTTCGCGCTTCAGCAATATAATTGATGGGAGATAGTGCATTGGTATCGGAGGTAATATTTTTAGTCACTCGTAATTCGTAACTCCTCTGTGCAAATAATAATCCTATGCTTAAATTCTTTTTACATGATTCATAATAGGTACTGTCGAAATCATTTTGCGCATGCGCCATCATTACCTTAGAGGTAAATAAAATCACTAAAAGAAATTTCAATGTGGCTTGTTTCACTTTCAAATAAAAAGACCGTACTACGGTTTATAGTACGGTCCAAAGTTAATTGATATTTATTTATTTTCTTCTTGTGCCGGCGGCGGTGGAGGAGTTCCTTTTCGCATATCCTGGCGACGTTCTTTACGATCGTCTTGCAAGTCTTTTAGTTTTTGAAATTGATCGGCAGTTAAAATTTTCTTTGTTTGCGCCTCGAAATCATCGCGTTCTTTCTTTAGTTGTTCTCTTAATTTATCGCTCGATTTTTCTCTTTCCAATAAAAGTGCTTTCATTGATGCTGTTTGCTTTTCATCAAGACCTAATTTTTCTTTGAACATCGCAGCACGCTTTCCTGCTCTTTCTTCAGGTGATAACTTCGGACGTTGATTGTCTTGTGGTCCTTTGGGTTCTTCTTGAGCATTTGCCGTTTGCGACATTGCTATGATTCCGCAAAGCAGAATGAGGCTTGCAAGTATTTTCTTCATATTTTTTTAATTTGGTTTTGTTGTAGGATGCTTCTTACGTGTAAAGGTTTAATGGAGTTTTATTTTTTTCTTTGAAAGTGAATTTTATTCTTCCGGATCATTTCTTTTAAGCTCATCTTAATTATCGCTCCCATGTCACCGCATTTCCGATAGGCTTCTGTTTGATGATGATAGCATAGTTCGTCGCGTAACTGGTTGATTTTCTCTGTGGTAGAGATGTTGTCGCCACTCATGGTGTCCAACAGTTCTTTTAACATGAACTTGGCCGCGTTAATACGTTTGGCAATTAATGTTCGCTCTTCAACTTGATACTGATAAACCGATTCAGGCGTGAGCAGTTTTATGCAGAGCTCTACAATAGCGTAGTTTTCTTTGAAATATTGCGGAAGATAGAATGATTTTCTTCCTTCATAGGCTTGCTGGTCAAAGTCGATTGCTCTTATGCGATAATGAACTTCCTCAAAATCAGGAGTGATGTCGATGACATAGTTATATGATCGCATATCGCCCAGCAATCGAACAAAACAGCGCTCGTTGAACTTGACGAATTCTTTCGCCAATCGAATAGCATTGAAGTCTTTGTTCGAGAGATTTTGTTTGATAAACATATCCCCAGGTATCCCTGCAATATGTTCTTCTACTAGTGTTTCTTCGTTCACAAAATAGCTAATCCTGTTGGGCGATAAAATATGTTCAAGTTCGAGTCCATAAATACGCGACGCATCCGCTTTTTTAATGTAGAAGTAGTCGTAATTGTCGTTGAAATTATTAACGATACGAATGCGGAAAGGTTTTGAATTTCCAAATGTGCAGTAGTCAACTCGATCTACATACAAGTGTTCCATTACACTAATATCGCCACCCGTTTTTAGTTGAGCATAAATACCACTCAGCGCTTTGTTGAGTGATTCAATTTCGTGTTGAGGATATAATACGGTTTCCCAAAGTGTGTCTTTCCCTTTGCGGTCGTAGAGCGGAAAGGAGCTTTGGAAGCGAAGCAAATCTTGGTAATGGATTTCCGATTGAACGGTACGTCCGTACGTTTTTAAATATTTTTGAAGACGATCGTAAATAGGGTAGATAGGCTTCTTTTGTAAATCGTCGAACGCTTCCATCGCTTTATTTAATTCTTTCTATCAAATATAGTCCGTCTCTAATAGGTAGCAAAACTTTGTTTACTCTTTCATCGGAATTCACCTTTTCATTGAAGGCCACAATCCACTTTGTATCGCGATCCCAATTCTTTTCTTCTTTCAAAACATTACCACTCCATAAAACATTATCGGCGATAATATATCCTCCAATATTTAATTTTTCTATGGCTAAATCATAATAGGTAGAATAGCTTTCTTTGTCGGCATCGATGAAAATCAGATCGAATTTCTCGTTTAATGTAGGGATGATTTCTCGAGCATCGCCGCAAATAATTTCGCTTTTGTTTTTTATTCCTGCTTTTTCAAAATAAGTGCAAACCATTTCGTGTAGCTCATCGTTTATGTCGATGGTGATTAACTTGCCGTCTGACGCTAATCCTTCTGCTAAACAAATGCCCGAATAACCTGTGTAGGTGCCGATCTCCAAAATGTTTTTAGGCTTCAGCATTCGACTAATCATCGCTAAAAATCGCCCTTGTAAATGTCCGGAGAGCATTCTCGGTGATAGTACTTTTGCATGCGTATTTCTGTTAAGTTCACTCAAGACTTCGCTTTCGTTGGTCGAATGATCTTCGCAGTATTTTAATAGTTCGTCGCTAATAAATTCCATTTTCTGATTAGTTGTTTTTTATTCGACTTAGTTTATTCTCCAAGTCGGTTTAGCCCCGCTTTTGCTTTTTGATCGAGACTATTTTGGTATTCGTGATTCTTTATGCTTAACGTCTTTTGATAGTATGCTTTCGCCTTTTCTTTGTTGTTTTCTTCTTCATATAATTGACCTAACAAAAGTGCTGAATTCGCCGCAAAGTAATAGGTGGAAGAACTTCCATTTTTTATTGTTGATTCGTAAAATTCAATGGCTTTGTCGCGCTTCCCTGTTTTCTCGAAAATTCTTGCTAATCGATAAGTAAATTCTAGTTGATCTTTTTGGGAAGTGAAATTGCTCATTGGCTTGCCAGCTAATTCTGTCAATGCTTGGTTGTAATAGCCACCGTCGAATAAAAGTCGACTGCGCAACAAAATGACATTGGGCGTAACTCCGTTTTTAGCTTCGGTAATGGCTTGTTTGTCTTCGTCGGTAAAGTCTTCTCCTTTGTTAACTACTTTGCATTTGTTGATGTAGAATTTATATCCTTTTGTATCCCCTGCAACTAAGCGTGTCCATGCTAATCGTTGCCAAGCGGATTTAATATAACTTTTCCCTTTGTATTTGGAAGCGTATTTTAAAAAGCAAGCTTCCGCACTTCCATCTAAATTATGTAGTCGAGCGTTGCCTTCCATAAAATCTAAATAGTAAATGGATTGAGCTTCTGGCTCTTTTTTTCGATTAGATAGTAATGTGATAATGCTATCATTTTCGGCATTTGCCGAGTGAAAGATGCATTTCGCGAATAAAAGTAATGGCTTTGATGCTATATCGTTGTTGGCAGGAAATCGGCTTCGAATTGGCGATGTGTTTTTGTTTTTTCGATCGATATTCATCTCTAAAAAAGTGAGTAAAACAATTGTTTCGTCTCTCAAAAATGCAATGTCATCGTTTTTGAAGGTTGCGGAATATAATTCTCTTAATTCGTTTAAACCTTGTGGAACGGTTCCATCGAGTCCGATGAGGTTGCCCGCCCACTGATATGATTTAGGAATTGATCCGACAGCAGCATGAATTAATCCGAGTCCACGTAGGTTAGGTTTAAAATCGGGATAAGCTTTATTGTTTTCGTTGAGTAATTTGTACGCACGACGAACATCGAAAGCTGCAGAGACAAATTCTTCGTCTTTTATTCTTGATATAGCTTTTTGCAAATACATTTCGCCCATAAAGAATTTCTTATAAGGCGAATTTTCTGTGTTGTTTTCGAGAATGGTGATACGTTGGTCGTTATGCGACTTTAGTTGCTCAATCGCAACTTTGTCTTCCGTTAAAAAGGACTTCAAAAATTCCATCTGACTTTCAATATACAAGGGAACTAAATTCTTTGGATGAACTTTTCGTTCCGCTTTTAAATGCAATGCTGCCTTCTTGAAATTTAGCTGTTGTAATGCCGAATAAGCATCCGAACAAGAGGCTGTCCATCTAAATTCAGCCCGACAAAATCCGGACATTAAAATGAGAACTAAAACCAGCCATTTACGCATGCCACGAATCTACAAATATTTGAATCATGATAATTGAATGTTTGGTGAAAAAATGGGTTTCAATATTATTTAAGGAAATTACTCCAATAATTCATCCATATTGTTGGGTTTTAAGGAAGTTAAAATCCATTTACTTTTCCAGCTTTTCATTGCCAAATAATTCGTGCAGTTTTTGTTGTAGGAGTTTTTTATCGGGCAGTTGCGTTTTGTATTCTGAAATCATGGTTGGAGACAAGCTTCTACTTAGTGAATATTCCACTACTTCTTTGTCTTTGTCCTTGCATAGTAACACTCCGATACTAGGGTTTTCATTGGGTTTCTTGATGTCGCGGTCAAGTGCTTCCAGATAAAAGTTTAGTTGCCCTAAATGTTCTGGTTTAAATTTATCGGCTTTGAGTTCAAAGGCTATCAAACATTGTAATCCCCGATGGTAAAATAGCAAATCAATAAAGAAATCGTTGTTTCCAACTTGCAATTTATATTCTTCTTCAATGAAAATAAAATCTTTCCCTAGCTCAAGAATGAATTCCTTCATTTTATTTACTAATCCATGTTGTAAATCGTTTTCGCTGTGCGGATCAGGTAAATTCAAAAATTCAAATATGTAGCTGTCTTTAAAAGTGTTTGACAATGTTGGGTCAATTTCTCTCAACATTGTTGAGAGTTTCGTGTTTCCTATAATGGTTCGTTCAAATAGCCCTGCCGAAATTTGTCTATCGAGCTCCCTAAAACTTAAATTCTCTTGTTTTGATAGTTTTAGGTGAAATTCCTTTTCCTCATCTGACTTACATCTGGAGAATATGGCCAAGTTATGCGACCAACTAATTTCTCTCAACAGTGTTGAGAGTTTTGGGTTTTCATTATAAGTCTCATAAAATTGCTTCATCCTCCAAAGGTTTTTGTCGGAAAACCCTTTAATTTCCGGCTCAGTAGACTTAATATATTTGGCAAGTTCAGTAACAATTGAATCGCCCCAATCCGCATTTTTTATTTTCTTGCTAATGTATTCGCCAATATTCCAATAAAGATTAATCATTTCTGCGTTTACTGCTCGAAAGGAGTTAATACGAGCTTGTTTAATAAGATGAATTATCTCGGTAAATTCTTTTTTCATTTAGTTTAATTTTTTTTTAATGTATACCGCATTAAGTGAATTTGATCTGTAAATCAATTGGCCTACAGCAACTGCTTATTAAAATCGTAGGTAATTTAAAATTCCATCTTAATTTTTTGATGGCTATACTGCGATTTGCTTTTTCTGAATGAGAAATTAATGTTTATCATTGAAAATCAAAAGTTGGGCCAATTGAGTGGTAACAGTTGTTTTATCCATTAATCAAAGTTGATTTTTATTAACACATCTCAATATTCTTCCACTTTTTAATGACAATTTCAATCACCTTCTTAACTTCGCGCTTTATCTCGTAATACCTATGAACCTTATACTAGCCGATGATCAGTTCCGTGATCAATTATTGCCTTTCGCTTTCACTCGTCCTGTTGCTGATATCAGAGTAGGAATTTTAACTATTCGTCATAAATGGGAGATGTTATTGAAAATTCCGCAAGGGACATCCGGTTCTTTAACGTCGTTTTATCTCTCGGGAAGATTTCCTCTTTCAGAGGGAAAGGATTGCTTGTTGATTAACGGGGCTTTGCTGCCTGATGCAAATACTTTAAAAGCTGTTCAGGCACTAAAGCCGAATCAGCAATTGGTATGGGAAGGACGATTAATAGCGGCTATGCTCGACCGTGAGCAATTAGTGGGTAAAGATCATGTATTGCCTTTCAGCGATTTAGAGTCTATTCCCTATGTGGGTACTCCCGATTTGCTGAATAATGTTTGGGAGATTTTCTCTAAAAACGATGCTGCCTTGCGTGCCGATTTTCAAATGCTCACGAAAGGTCGTCGCTCAGAGGTGATTTCTGGTTCTAATCAAACTATTCAACCGGACCAGATTTTCATCGAGGCGGGTGCAAAGGTGGAGTGTGCCATCTTAAATGCTTCTACCGGACCAATTTATATTGGAAAAGATGCTGAAATTATGGAAGGATGTATGGTTCGCGGACCTTTTGCTTTAGGTGACCATGCCGTTCTTAAAATGGGAGCTAAAGTGTATGGTGCTACCACTATTGGTCCCGGATCAAAAGTAGGGGGTGAAGTGAGTAATTCTGTGATATTTGCAAATTCTAATAAAGCCCACGATGGATTTTTGGGAAATAGTGTGGTCGGCGAGTGGTGTAATTTGGGCGCGGATACCAATAATTCTAACCTGAAAAACAATTATTCAGAGGTAAAAATATGGAACTTTCCGGCAGGCGATTATAAAGGTACTGGACTACAATTCTGCGGATTATTCATGGGTGATCATAGCAAATGCGGAATCAATACGATGTTCAATACCGGAACTGTTGTTGGAGTGTTTGCCAATGTGTTTGGCGCAGGATTCCCTGAAAAGTATATCCCTTCCTTTTCTTGGGGTGGAACGGGCGAGTCAGAAGTATTTTTACTCGATAAAGCCTTGGCATTAGCCGAAAAAGTGATGGCCCGTAGAAATATCGTTATGACCGAAGCCGATAGAAACATTTTGTCGCATTTATTCATGATGCAACTGAAACCGTCAGGCGAAAATTAATATTTATGCCATTGGCATCATCATTGAAAGGCAAGGGAATCGCTAAATCGAATGCGTTTTTCGTGCGATTTCTGTCAATTTGTCATTAAACTAACTATGCAATCAGATCAAAACTTTAATAATTTGCCATTATCTGCCATCGGAATCAACGACGACGAGCCGGAATTAATTCCCTTGCTCACGAACGAGGACGAAGAGCAGATGAATAATGAAAAGATGCCGGAAGTGGTGTCGATTCTTCCTTTACGTAATACTGTGCTTTTCCCTGGTGTAGTAATTCCTATTACTGTAGGACGCGATAAGTCGATTAAACTCATCAAAGATGCCTATGCTTCCGATCGAATCATTGGAGTTGTTTCGCAGAAAGATGTGAGTGTCGAGGATCCTAAGATCAGCGATTTAAATCAGATTGGTACGGTGGCGCAAATCCTACGTATGTTACGCATGCCGGATGGAAATACTACTGTTATCATTCAAGGAAAGCGCCGCTTCAAAGTAAAAGAAATGGTGCAAGAAGATCCTTATTTGAAGGCTACCGTTGAACCGTTTTCTGATTCTGTGAAGGCCGATAAAGATCAAGAGTTTAGCGCAATCGTTGATTCGTTGAAAGATATTTCAATGCAAATTATTCAACAGTCGCCGAATATTCCTACCGAAGCATCATTCGCCATTCGTAATATCGAAAGCCCTTCTTTCCTCATCAATTTTATTTCATCAAACATGAATGCTGATGTGGATAAAAAGCAGTTTTTGCTCGAGATGAATAACTTGAAAGATCGTGCAACAAAAGTGTTAGAGCATCTTACTAAAGAGCTTCAAATGCTGGAGTTGAAAAATCAGATTCAGAGTAAAGTAAAAACAGATCTCGATAAACAACAACGTGAGTATTTTTTAAATCAACAACTCAAAACAATTCAAGAGGAGTTAGGTGGAAATACGCCTGATAAAGAATTGAGTGAGATGCGTGAGCGTGCTCGTTCAAAAAAATGGTCGAAGGCTGTAGAGGATGTGTTTAATAAAGAGATGGAGCGCCTCGGACGAATTAATCCCGCAGCGGCTGAATATTCTGTTACTCTTAACTACCTCGACTTATTACTCGAACTTCCTTGGGAAGAATTTACCGATGATAATTACGATTTGAAACGTGCAACCAAAGTGTTGAATCGCGATCATTTCGGATTAGATAAAGTGAAGACGCGTATTCTCGAATATTTGGCGGTGATTAAGTTGAAAAACGATATGAAGTCGCCAATTATGTGCTTAGTCGGACCTCCAGGAGTTGGTAAAACTTCACTCGGAAAATCAATTGCCGAAGCGTTGGGAAGAAAGTATGTGAGAATGTCGTTAGGTGGATTGCGTGATGAAGCGGAAATTCGCGGACATCGTAAAACATATATCGGTGCGATGCCGGGAAGGATTATTCAAAATATTAAAAAATCGAAGTCGTCGAATCCGGTTTTTATCCTCGATGAAATTGATAAGTTAACCAACGATTTTCACGGTGATCCTTCTTCTGCTTTGCTAGAAGTTTTAGATCCGGAGCAGAACACAGCATTCTACGATAATTATGTTGAATTGGAATATGATTTATCGAAGGTGTTGTTCATTTCAACAGCTAACTCGCTTAGTAGTATTCAGCCAGCACTTCGCGACCGATTAGAGATAATTGATATCAGCGGATATACACTAGAAGAAAAGACCCATATTGCTACAAATCACCTCGTGAAAAAGCAATTGGAAGCTCACGGATTAAAGGCTGGTCAACTGTCTTTTTCTCCTGCTATCCTTAAGAAAATTATTGAACAATATACGTGGGAATCTGGAGTGCGTACACTCGAGAAATGTATCGCAGGCGTAGTTCGTTCGGTTGCGAAGATGGTTGCGTTAGAGGAAAAAGCGCCAACCCGCGTGTCGGAAGAATTAGTGCATAAAGCATTAGGTGCGCCACGTTTCATGCCCGATAAATTAATTAATAATGATGTTGCAGGTGTTGTTACAGGATTAGCATGGAACGCCAATGGCGGAAGTGTTTTGTTTATCGAAAGTAGCTTGAGCAAAGGAACAGGAAAGCTTACTCTAACGGGAAATTTAGGTGATGTAATGAAAGAATCGGCGGTTATCGCTTTAGCTTATTTAAAAGCGCATGCTGCTGAATTTGATATCGATCCTAAAGCATTCCATCAATGGGATATTCATACGCATGTTCCTGAAGGAGCTACGCCGAAAGACGGTCCATCTGCGGGAATTACGATGCTCACTTCATTGGCTAGCATCTTTACTCAGCGTAAGGTGAAAAATAAAATTGCCATGACAGGCGAGATTACTCTTCGAGGAAAAGTGTTGCCGGTAGGAGGGATTAAAGAAAAAATTCTTGCAGCTAAACGCGCAGGAATTAAAGAGATTATTTTGAGTAGCGACAACAAAAAAGATATTACTGAAATCAAGAAAGATTATATCAAAGATTTAGTATTTCATTATGTAGATACTATGTCGCAAGTAATCGATATTGCATTAACTAACCAAAAGGTGAAAAATGCATTGCAGATTATTGAGCCAGAGAAGAAAGATTCGAAGAAATAAAAAGTCTATCAATAAAAAAGCCTCGATTATAACGAGGCTTTTTTATTGGTTTTATGATTTGTGACTAAGGGAAAAACAATTTGCATTTCTTAGCTCTATATTCGGAAACTGTTATTTGCATTTATCGCATGTCTTCTCCGCTTTTTTGAAGAAGAATTTCCTCGCCAAAAAATATACCGCTCCGGCTACAATTATTCCAACTATGAGGTCTTGTGACATATTGTGGATTATTTAGTGCAAAATTCGTCATTTTTGTCCGTTTTCCGCGTTCAATTTAGGTATTTTTGCAGTTCTTCATCTAAGTTATGATCACTTCTGAAACTCCAATCGTTTTTCAAAAAGAAAATCTGAATAACGAAACGCTAATAGATCTCTATAAAGCGCTCATTAAACCGCGCCTTATCGAGGAAAAAATGCTCGTTCTCCTTCGTCAAAGTAAACTAGCTAAGTGGTTTAGCGGAATTGGCCAAGAGGCGATTTCTGTTGGAGTTGCTATGGCCTTGAATCGCGATGAGTATATTTTGCCAATGCATCGTAATTTGGGTGTGTTTACGGTTCGCGGAATTCCTTTAAATCGCTTGTTTTCGCAATTTACAGGTAAACCCGGCGGATTTACGAAAGGTCGTGACCGTTCTTTTCACATGGGAACCCAAGATTATAAAATCATTGGTATGATTTCCCATTTAGGTCCCCAAATGGGGGTTGCCGATGGTGTGGCTCTTGCTAATGTTCTAAAGAAAAAGCCTCACGTAACTGCAGTGTTTACCGGTGATGGAGCATCTAGCGAAGGCGATTTTCACGAGAGCATTAATGTGGCTGCCGTTTGGGATCTGCCTGTTATTTTTGTGATTGAAAATAATGGCTATGGTTTATCTACTCCTAGCCGCGAACAATTCCGTTGTAAGCAATTTATCGATAAAGCGATTGGCTACGGAATTGAAGGTGTTCGAGTGGATGGAAATAATATCCTCGATGTTTATAATACCGTGAACCGCTTGGCAACTTCAATGCGCGAAAATCCTCGTCCTGTTATTTTGGAGTGTGTTACATTCCGTATGCGTGGACATGAAGAAGCATCGGGAACAAAATATGTCCCACAAGAATTATTCGATGAATGGGGAAGAAAAGATCCGATTCGCAATTACGAGGATTATTTGTTGAGTGAAGGTGTTATCGATCAGGATTTCGTGAATATGGTTCGTGCTGGTATTAAAGAAGAAATTGAACAAGGATTCGAAATCACTTTTAACGAAAAAGATATTCAAGTTGATACCGCTCTTGAGATGAAGGATATGTTTGCTCCTTCTCCAAAAGTTACCATTAAACCTTCTTCCGAAAAGAAAACCGATAAACGTTTCCTCGATGCGATAACCGATGCGATGCGCCAGGCTATGCAACGTCATCCTAATATGGTTATCATGGGACAAGATGTTGCTGAGTATGGTGGTGCTTTTAAAGCTACACAGGGCTTTGTGGAAGAGTTTGGAAAAGGAAGAGTGAGAAATACTCCTTTGTGTGAATCGGCGATCGTTGGCGCAGGATTAGGTTTGTCAATTAACGGATATAAATCGATTGTGGAAATGCAATTCGCCGATTTCGTGACTTGCGGATTTAATCAAATTGTAAATAATCTGGCGAAAACACATTACCGTTGGGGACAACATGTTGATGTAGTAGTGAGGATGCCAACCGGTGCGAGTGTCGCAGCAGGACCATTTCACTCTCAGTCAACTGAAGCTTGGTTCTTCCATGTTCCTGGATTGAAAATTGTTTATCCTGCATTTCCTTCCGATGCTAAAGGCTTATTAGCTGCATCTATCGAAGATCCTAATCCTGTAATGTATTTCGAACATAAAGCACTTTACCGTAGCATTAATGAAGAAATTCACGACGATTATTATACAGTAGAAATTGGTAAAGCTAAATTGGTAAAAGAAGGAAGCGATTTATCGATTGTTACTTATGGACTAGGAGTTCATTGGGCATTAGAAGCACTAGAGAAATATCCCGATATCAATGCTGATGTTATTGACTTAAGAACATTATTGCCTTGGGATGAAGAAGCTGTTTTGGCATCAGTAAAGAAAACAGGAAAAGTAATCGTGATGCACGAAGATACACAAACTGGTGGAATAGGAGGAGAGATAACGGCACGTATAGCCGAAAAATGTTTCCCTTACCTAGATGCTCCTCCGGTTCGTATTGGTGCCCTCGATACTCCGGTTCCTATGTCGGCAGTGCTAGAGCAAAATTTCTTGCCTAAAGAAAGATTCTTTACAGCACTTAGAACATTAGCAGATTTTTAAGTCAAGAAATAAGCTAAAATAAAAAACGCAGCGAAGAGATCTAATCAATCTTCGCTGCGTTTTATTTTTATAGAGGTACTAATATCCTTTTAAAAATGCTTCCGGTCGATTTACTTTCACCGGTAAAATTGTAGTGAGTTTATTTAATGCTTCTCTGTTTTCGATATTTAGTGGAGCATCTTTCAAGAAGTTTTTTTCTTTTTCTGTTAAGTGCCAACTGAGTGAAATTTTCTCTTGAGTTTCAGGCATTTGGAATAAAATATACTCTAAAGGTGTTTTCAGGAAACTACTAGCATATTCTAAGTATCTATCAAAAGAGTAATCTTGCATGATGATAAAATTACCGCTAACATTTCGCATAGGAGCCAACATTTTTTCGAAGATGGTTTTAACGCTATTGTTCTCTACTTTGGCTTGCTTATAGGTATCGCGAATTTGTATCATCACAACACCAGATGTGTTTTCTTGTATCCAATTTCTGAAAATATACATGAATTGAACTGAATTCATCGTTCCGTAGTTGTCACGTATTCCCGCATCCATTACTTCAATTGCAGGATCGCTAGGCAACGATACCGCAGGCATGATATAAGGGAACGCTGAGTTCATGCGCAATGCACTAGTCATTTTTATGTTGCTTGCGTCTTGGTCTTTGAAAAAGCGATTGAACTCAACTCCGTTTGGTACTTGTTGGAGTGAAGAGTGTTCAAGTCCCGGCGATTGCAGCATATAGCTAATCGGCTGTGCCGAGATATGCAAAGCTCTACCATCATTAATGATTGTTGGACTCATAATCATCATCGGAATCTCGGCATTCAATTCCGGTTCGTAATAATCGCGCAGACGCTTATTTAAAACGTTTCCGGTGTTTTCGTTGTATTGTTCTTCCCATGCATAAGCACGATCTTTGATATAACGGTAACGCCCATCCGAAAATCCTTGCATATTAAGAAATAGATCCGAAACCGTAGCGCTCACTGATAATGAATTTAACAAATCCTTACCAGTGTTTCTTAAATAATGATCATCGCCGCTGGCATTCGCTTTCAGTAGTTCTTCTTTTTTGTCGAGGTACAATTCTCTGTAATATGTTGCGCTAATCATTCCTCCCGAAGAACCGCATATTAAAGCCGTATGCTTCATCAATTCTCCTCCGTAAACACTGTCAATCATCTGCAATGTTCGGAAAGTAAAAACGCAAGAACGTAAACCGCCTCCGCTCACATTTAATAAAACCATTTTAGGTTTGTCGACTCCTTTAGCAGCCCAATAGCTTTTCCATTTATTGAGTATAGCTTGGGTATGTTTGATGTCGGCTGTTTGTATGCTATCGCTAACTGAATTTATCAATGTTTCTTTCGAGTAAACAGCTTTCGATCCTTTGTAATTTAACCCGTATGCCTGACTTCTAGGATTCACAACTTCAAACTTCGAAAGTAAATTCAAGAGAATGAATGTCATGATTAATGCAGTATTCGCCCAAGCTTTTAACCAATAACGAAATACACCGCTAAGCATAATGAACATGGTGAACAATAGCATTACCGAAGCTCCTGCAGGAATTCTAAACCATGCATAGTCTCTGAATAAACCAAGAATGATAAATGTGCTAAATACTACAATTTCAACAACAGCAGCGTTAATGTGATTCTGACGAAAAACGCGCTCAAGCATATAACGCTTGTAATGTCGAGTGTCACGCACAATTTTAACTTTTAATGGGAAGTTGATATAGGTATCTACTCTCCAATTGTTGCGTCTGTTAAACGAAGTATCGTTAGTGTCGTAAATTCTGATTGGTGCAGTTTCGTCATCATCGCCATGCTTTACTCCAAAAAGTTTGTGAATGTCTTTGTTGGTATGCATGAAGTAACGAAGCGTCAACGTCATTACAACCATTATTCCTGTAATAAATGCAGCTAAGTTGGCAGCTATTTCTTCTGCAGGCTTTAGCTGATTGTAATATTGGAAATTGATTATCTGATAACAGTAAATCAGAATAAAGGCTAGCGGAATAATAAAATTATTGTGCGCGTACTTTAAGAATGTTCTTGATAATGTTGCTAAAAATGGAAAGCGAAAGCTATTTAAAATGAAGCTCGAAATATTGAACGACATAATAAAAGCTCCTAAACTAGTTCCCATAATGAAGAAAGAGGTAACACCCACTTTTCCCATGTATTCGGGATCAAGAAACAAAAAAGGAACTCCGAATTTCTTAGCAATCGACTCAGTAATAAATCCGAAAAGCAATAACCAATATACCATCATTATCTGATTCTTCTTGAGGTGCATGACCACAAGCTGAATCGGAAATGAATAAATAAATCGGTTGTAAAAGGTTTTCAGTGACATTAATGACGAGCGCTAAGCTATTATTATTCTACGTCTAAAACGCAAAAAGGTTAAGCTTTCGTACAATCTCTTCGCACCAGCAATGTTTATATCACTATCCTCTGCGCCAGCGCCTCTGCTTGAATCCTTCAAACCTCATCGTCCAAACTCTGCGCTTGCACTTATGGTGCCTTTGCGTGCTATTTCCACCCTCTGCGCCAGCATCTCTGCGGCTCTGCGCCTTTGCGAGAAAAAAAATCACCCGTCCACCCTCTGCGCCAGCACCTCCGCATCTCTTCAAACATGCTTCAAACCTCATCGTCCAAACTCTGCGCCTTTGCGTCTTTGCGAGAACTCCTCAACCTCTGCGTCTTTGCGAGAAAAAATCACCCGTCCACCCTCTGCGCCTTTGCATCTTTGCGTGCTATTTCCAACCTCTGCGCCAGCATCTCTGCGCTTGCACCCATGGTGTCTCTGCGCCTTTGCGTGAACTCCCCAACCTCTTCTCCTCTCGAGAACCCTTAACCCTTACTTCTAAACCCTACCTAAATATCTCTAAATACGCCCAAATAAAAGGAATCGCCAACAATAACCCGTCAAATCGATCTAAAATTCCTCCATGTCCCGGTAAGATATTCCCCGAGTCTTTTATGTTTAGACTTCTCTTCATTAGGCTCTCAACTAAATCACCAAGAGTTCCGGTAATAACTACAATCAAGGCTATTACAGCCCAATCGATCGAGCTGAATTCTGTGAAAAAGTGTGCTAAAATTTGTGATGCTGCTGTGG
>Ga0255344_1003273_pt1 | contig 17978 bp, 10 predicted proteins | sample wastewater_treat_5_FD_192414 | JGI IMG/M metagenome (GOLD analysis project Ga0255344, IMG submission 192414) | Wastewater microbial communities from Lulu Island WWTP, Vancouver, Canada - plant18 | ecosystem: Engineered > WWTP > Wastewater > Unclassified | place: Canada: Vancouver, British... | reverse complement strand
GAATACGTCCCATACAAGTGGTGAGTTAAAGTTTACCCATAACGAACCAAATTGGTTAGCTAAAGGTAAAGGCCAGTAACCTACCCAAGGACGTCCCATGTGCGATACGATAAACGTTGCAGCACAGATTACGGCGAAGATGGTCATCGCTTCTGCTGAACGGTTAATCGATAAACGCCATTTCTGACGGAATAATAATAAGATCGCAGAGATGAGGGTTCCGGCATGACCGATACCTACCCACCATACGAAATTGGTGATATCCCAAGCCCAACCTACTGTTTTGTTCAGACCCCATACTCCGAGACCTGTACCTAATGTGTAGGATACTGAGATGACCCACCACAACAAAGCTGCTGATGACACGCTAAATGCGAGCCACCACCATTTGTTTGCTTTTGACTCTACCGGGCGGCAGACATCTTCTGTGATATCGTGCCAGGTTTTATCGCCTAGAATTAGTGGCGGCCTGAGTTCCGATTCTTTATGCATAGGTGACGAATTCTTACTTCGTTTATATTAATATTATCTATTCTTTAATTAAGCGTGACCTTCTTCTTTGTTACGAACCTTTGTTTGATAGAATACTGAAGGTTGTACATTGATTTCTGCCAATAAGTGGTAACTGCGAGGATCTGCAAGTAATTTGTTTACCTCACTGTTTTTGTCGTTGTAATCTCCGAACACGATAGCATTCGTAGGACAAGACTGTGCACAAGCGGTTTTAATTTCTCCGTCTCCAGGGCGGCGACCTGCTTTCTTAGCTTCCAACTTACCATATTGGATACGTTGAACGCACATCGAGCATTTTTCCATTACCCCGCGTGAACGAACTACTACATCAGGATTAAGCACCATTTTACCTAATTGATCCTGCATGTTATAAGGGAACTGTTCGTTATCACTGTATTTAAACCAGTTGAAACGACGAACTTTATAAGGGCAGTTATTCGCGCAATAACGAGTACCTACACAACGGTTATAAGCCATCATGTTTAATCCTTCCGAGCTATGTGTTGTTGCAGCAACCGGACAAACCGTTTCACACGGAGCGTGGTTACAATGTTGACACATTACTGGTTGGAAGAATACTTCCGGATTATCGGCAGCAGGTTTTTCCATCTCTCCATACATCGAGAGTTTTCCAAGACCTTTTTCTTTTGCGTTTTCTTTTGTTGTATCTGAAGTATAGTAACGGTCGATACGGATCCAATGCATTTCACGTGCACGACCGATTTCATCTTTACCAACAACAGGAACGTTATTTTCTGCATTACAAGCTACAACACAAGCACCACAACCAATACATGCGTTTAGGTCGATTCCTAATCCCCAGTTATGATTTGGTTTTTCGTGTTCAGGATTAGCTGTAGTAGCCCATAAGTCTAATTTCTCAGGAGTTTTTGGTCCGTAAGGAGACTCAATTAACACATCAGGATTACCTGCTTTAGCATCTTTTAACCAAGATGACAAAGTAGTTTCTTTTACAATCTCACGACCCATCATTGTATGGTGAGTTTGAGTTGCAGCTAATGTGATATCTTCATCAACTGTTTTAGAAACAGTTGCACTAGCAGCGATATAACTGAAAGCGCCATTCGATAAAGAAGCGAAAGGATAAGCATTAAATCCTACTCCATTTCCAGCCTTACCAACATTAGTTCTTCCGTATCCAACAGCTACTGCGATTGTGTTATCTGCCATTGCTGGTTGTAATAATACCGGTCCTTTGATCGATACATTTCCAACTTTTACTTCGATAACATTTCCTTGAGTAACTTTTAATTTATCTGCATAAGATGGAAGGATAGCAAAATAGTTATCCCAACATACTTTAGAGATAGGATCAGGTAACTCTTGCAACCAAGGGTTATTCGCTTGATTTCCGTTTCCTAAACCTGTTTTTTCGTAAAGAATTACGTCTGTTCCAACACTAGGCTTCATTAATTTAGAAGCTGCATCAGAAACATTTCCAACGAATGCTGCTGCACCTGTTCCTGCAACTGCTGTTTCAAAAACTCCGTCTTGTAATGACTTAGTCCAAAATGCATCGAAAGATGTCATTCCGCTTTGCATCGGATAAATAGCCGCTGCCCAGAAATCACGTAAGTAAGTATAGTAATCAGCTTGCGCTGCTCCTGCCCACTTCATTAAACTCTCAGCACCCTGACGAGTATTAAATAACGGACGGATTGTTGGTTGTGATAATGTAAAGTATCCTTTGTAAGGCTCAACATCTCCCCATGATTCTAACCAGTGGTGATCAGGGCAAACATAATCGCAATTTTGTGCTGTTTCGTCTTCACGATCAGCTAATGAAATTTTACAAGATACTTTTGATAATGCAGCAGAGAATGCTTTTGCATCAGGCATTGAATAAACCGGATTTGTATTCCAGAATATTACAGCACCTACTTGACCTGCATTCATTTCACCTACTAACTCAGCAACAGCTGCATCGTTACTAGAACGTAAATTACTAGTTACATCTAAGTTGATAGTAGCTCCGTAGTTACCTAACATACTGTTGATCGCATTCACCAACACTTGCTCATTAGGATCATTTGATCCACTGATAACAACACTTTTACCTTTAGCAGCCCATAATTCGTTAGCAATTTTACTTGCCTCTGCATTCAATGGAGATGCACCTGCAGAAACTTGAGAAGCGCCTGCTAGAGCAGCTATTTTATTATAGATAGCAGCAACTGACGCCGACTGCTCACTAGGTCTTACTTTATAACGTGCATCCGCATTCGATCCTGCTAATGATAAAGCAGATTCAACTTGGATATGACGAGACATTGTTTTCTTGCCATCACGCAATTTTCTTCCCACACCATATTGGCGAGAGAATTCGATTGGTGATAACCATGAAGAAAGGAAATCAGCACCAAAGCTTAGAATCACTTCTGCGTTATCGAAACGATAAGAAGGAACTACAGCTTTTCCGAACGACATTTCATTTCCTTTTACGATACCGTAAGAAGAAACTGCATCGTAAGTTACCAATTTAGCAGTTGGATATTTCGCAGTGAAATCAGCAACGATTTTCTTAGCTGAAGGACTTGCAATAGAAGAAGAAACGATTGCAATTTTCTTTCCTGAAGCAGAAGCATCAGCTAATTTCTTAGTGATTTCGCTATCGATAGCTGTCCATTCTGCCTTTTTCTTTCCTGCTAAAGGACCTGCTAAACGAGCGCTATCATATAAGCTTAAAACCGAAGCTTGAACACGTGCATTCGTACCACCTTTAGTGATCGACGACAATTCATTTCCTTCAATTTTAATAGGACGACCTTCACGAGTTTTAACTAAAACACTGCAGTAGTCGGTACCGTCATAATATGAAGAAGCATAATAATTAGGAATACCTAATGTTACTTCTTCCGGTTTTACTACGTAAGGGATTGCCTTTTTTACAGGAGCTTCGCAAGCTGCCAAAGAAGCTGCAGCAACGCTAAATCCTAAAAATTTAAGGAAGTCCCTGCGGGTAGTTGACGAATCTGATGCAGCCTTTCTATTCAGGACTTCATCAACGGGTAAGTGCTCAAAAAACTCATTGTCGCGCAGGCGAACAAACTCAGGAGTGTTATTGAGTTCTTCTACACCTTTCCAATATCGTTTTTCCATATCAGTGATGGGAGGATTATCTGTGGTAAAGTATTCTTAATTATAAATTATTAGTAGTGACAACGAGCGCACTCTAGTCCGCCAATTTTTTCTACTGTAAGTTTGGCATCAGGACCATACTGTTTTTTCAATTTTTCATGAAGTTCAGTATAATATCCGTTACCATCCATTTTCACTTCAGTTTCACGGTGACAGTTGATACACCATCCCATTGTTAATGGAGATGCTTGTTTCATCACTTCCATATTCTGTACTTCACCATGGCAAGTTTGACAAGCAACTTGTCCTACTTTCACGTGTTGAGCATGGTTGAAGTATGCTAAATCAGGAAGGTTGTGAATTCGAACCCACTGAATAGCTTCTGTTTTACCCGTGTATTGTTGCTTGTCTTTATCCCAACCTACAGCCTTGTAAATCTTCGCGATTTCTTCAGTACCATATTTAGGTCCTTGTTGAACGTACTTATGACAATTCATACAAAGTGAAGGCGAAGGGATACTTGCGTTCTTCGACTTTTCAGCACCTGAGTGGCAATAACGACAATCGATTTTATTTTGGCCTACGTGCAATGCATGTGAAAACTTAATCGGTTGATCAGGCTCGTAACCTTGAGAAACTCCGATTTCTTTTAATGCATACCAGCCTTTCACGCTACCGAATACTAATCCTAAAATTAGAATTACAGCAACTAATTTTTTGTGCTCACGAATCCAAGCTTTACCTCTGTATACAACCGGTTCAGGTAATCCTTCACGTTGGCGAATAACTTTTTCGAGGCCTTTCTTAACTCTGTTTAAAACAAAGTATAAAGCCACTAATAAAGCTGTAACCAATAAAAGGACGATCGGACTATTGTCCTCTTCCTCAGCCGTTGCACCGGCAGTTCCGCTTGCAGCACCAGGGGCAGCAGCAGCAGGAGCTTTTTCGCTTTCAGCCTTAATGTAGGCAATTACCGCTTTAACCTCATCATCTTTGAGATTGAAAGCCGGCATGGCTATTTTGTTGTTCTCTTCGAACACCTTAACAGCATCAGCATCACCTGATTTAATTAGGGCTGATGAATTTTTAATCCATTTCAGCAACCATTCTTCACTTCTTCTTTGATGCACATTTTTCAATCCCGGACCTACAACTTTATTTTCACCCACCACGTGGCATGAAGTACAGTTGGCTTTGAAGATAGACTCTCCGTTGGCCTGCGCTTTCGCTTGGAACTGAGAAATTACGCTCAGGAAGACTGCTAACAGCGTGATTGTCAAATACCTGGATACGTAACGAGACATATGTAGTCGATTAAATTGTTTAAGATTAGGAGGCTTTTTTTACCAAATGTTGACAATAAAGCCCATTTTTCCAGCCGCCAAATTTATAACAAAAGTCAATTCATAGGAGAAAAAAAGTCACTTTAAATTGAAAATTTAAATTCAATCTAAGTTGTTTATAAAGATTCTAAAAAAGGAGGCCAAAAGTTAAACAGCCAGAAAGTCAGGTTTATTTGTACTTTTGAGCCATGAAGAACATCTCTGCCGCTTTAATTACTTGCTTGATTATTAGCCTCTTTTCATCAAAGTCTTGGGCTCAAACCTCGAATTCGGACACAAAATCCGATAGTTTAGCGCGTGAATTGGTTGAGCGCTACAAAAAGGTGAATGCTACAAAAATGAGCATGACCGGATTCCGAATTCAGATCTATTTTGGGTCAGAAAGGTCCAAAGCGACCGAAATTCGTGCTGATTTCAGCAAAAATTTCCCTGAAATTTCTTCATATTTGATCTACCAGCAGCCATATTTTAAAATTCGCGTAGGAGATTTCAAAACCAGAATCGAAGCTTCGGGCTTTCTAAAAAAGCTGGAAGATCATTATACGACCGCTTTTATTGTTCCTGATGAAGTCAAATTACCTGGCTCAGATCAGGAGAAATAATTACCTATTCTTTTCTGATGACCTTATGTGGTCGGCGTTTCCGGCTACTTCTTTGTTGGTAATTGTCGGATAGAATACTAATATTCCCATCAGCTTCTAAAACGGCTAAATTGACCTTTTGAATGCTATCGACCCCATGTTCGCGCATAGCAGCTAATAGTTCTTCTTCCGTTAATCTTACTTTTTCGAGGTGACTTTTTAAAATAACTCCATCGTGAACCAACAGTATTGGTTCTCCTTGCAAAAACTTACTGATCGACTTATTCTTATAAGTAATACGCTTTATTATGAAGTTAAGTATGAATAATCCTGCAGCGGCAGTTAATCCTCCTGCCAATGAAGTATCCGGCCCTACCATTGCATTTTGCACTGAATTGCTAATCAACAAAATGAACACAAGATCGGTAACAGAAAGCTGTGCCAATTCTGTTTTACCGAATAGCCGAATAGCTAATATTATAAAAAGGTAAACACTGATAGTCCTTAAAACAATATCAAAGTAGTTTTCCATTTGCGAGGAATATTTTCCTCAAAGAAAACAGATTTAAATGAAGTTTTAGTTTCTCTTCGATATTTTGTTCGATGATATTAATCGCTGACGGCTGCATTTAAATCGTGTTACGCCATCAGTTCGCTTCATTGCATGTTTAGTTGCTCTGCCTCCTACTCTCCTTCTCCATCGCATAAACGCAGGCTCACTGATATTTCTGCGCATTAGTTTTATGACAGCTGATTCGTTTATCCCAAATTGAATTTTAATTGCATCGAAAGGCGTACGATCCTCCCAAGCCATTTCAATAATTCGATTTAGTTGCTCAATTGTTAGCTCCACTTGTACGTTCATTTATATAGCTTGGTGATTAAACGGCTGAATAACCATTTCAGAAACTACTGCATTTGCCGGTTGTTGACATAAAAACCATATTGCTTTTCCAGCTTCTTCTGCCACAATCATTTTATCGCGTTGAACCTTTAAATCAATCGTATCCCAAAATGGCGAATCTACTCCGCCCAAAAACAATTGAGTAATTCTTATTTCAGTTCTTTTTAATTCTTCACGCAACGATTTCATCATTCCGTTGAGACCATATTTAGAAGCGGAATATGCAGCCGCTCCCGCCATCGGTGTTTTACCCAATACACCAGGAATATTAATGATCAATCCTTTTTTCTGCTCTTTCATAGAATTAAGAACAGCTTGCAAAACCATAAAAGGTCCAAGCAAATTTATTTGAATTGATTTTCTCATATCCTCCACCGTTAGTTGCTCAAAATTTTTGATGATCCCTACGCCTGCTGCATTAATTAAAATATCAATTTTCGATTCTTGAGCGAGTATATTAGAAACTACTGAGGTAATACTTTCTTGACTTTCAAAATCGAGAATAAAGCATCGACTTTCATTTATGCCCAACTCAGCACTTAAAATTTGAAGTTTATTCACATATCGCGAAGTGATATAAACTGTTGCCCCTGATTTATGCAAATGTTTTGCTGCGGCTGCTCCAATTCCTCCGGTAGCACCTACAATTAAAACAACTTTATCGGTTAGTTTTTCCATGATTACATTTTTAGGTTAAACAATATTGCGTTCTATTTGTTTTTAAATGTTATGCAATCGGCAAGCCTAATATATCCCCATCAATTATTTAAAGAGCATCCTTCAATTGATCGTAAAAGAAGAATTTACATAGTTGAGGATCATCTATTTTTCAAACAGTTTTCATTTCACAAACAAAAACTTGTTTTCCATAGAGCTAGTATGAAATTATATGCCGACGGATTGAAAAAGCAAAATTTTGATGTTTCTTACATCGATAGTATACATTCACTTTCATCGACAGAGAAACTTTTCGAGCACTTTTATAAATCGGGAATACAAACAATTTATTTATGTGACCCTGTCGACTATTTACTCACAAGAAGAATAAAACGATTTGCTATGAAATATAAGATTCAATTAAACGTAGAAGAAAGTCCGAATTTCATAAGCTCAAACAAAGCCAATGAACTATTTTTTGCAGAGCGCAAGCGCTATTTCATGAACGACTATTACATTCATCAACGCAAAGAATTTCAAATTTTAGTAAACGACAATAAGCCGGAAGGTGGCAAATGGACTTATGACACTGAGAACAGGAATAAAATTCCGAAAGGCACTGCCATTCCTGAATACAGTATACCTAACGTTAATGAATATACGAAAGAAGCGATTGATTATGTAGAGCAATATTTCGGCAGCAATCATGGATCCTCTTTCCCATTTTACTATCCGATTGATCATTCTTCAGCAACAAAGCAACTAGATGTTTTCTTAAAAGAACGATTTAATAATTATGGAGTTTATCAAGATGCGATTGTTCAGTCGGAAACATTTCTATTTCACAGCATCATTTCTCCGATGTTAAACACCGGATTATTAGATCCCGGTTACATCATTGACAGAACGATTAGCTATGTACAAAACAATTCGATACCATTGAATTCACTTGAAGGATTTATTCGTCAAGTTATTGGGTGGCGTGAATTCATCAGAGCCGTTTACAATGATAAAGGAACGCATCAAAGAAAAAACAACTTTTTAAATCATCATCGAAAATTACCGACTTCATTTTATTCGGGCACTACCGGAATCCTTCCTGTAGATGATGCTATTAAAAAATCGAAGTCAACTGCCTACGTTCATCATATTGAGCGACTAATGGTTCTTGGCAATTTCATGCTATTATGTGAAATCGACCCTGACGACATTTATCGTTGGTTTATGGAAATGTTCATCGACTCGTATGACTGGGTAATGGTGCCAAATGTTTATGGCATGAGTCAATATGCAGACGGAGGATTAATGAGTACCAAACCATACATATCAGGATCGAATTACATTTTAAAAATGAGCAATTATAAGCAAGATGACTGGTGTGAAATTTGGGATGCGCTGTATTGGAATTTCATCATTAAACACCGTGAATTATTTGCAAAAAATCCGCGGATGAGTATGATGGCAATGCAAGTAAATAAAATGAGTGAAGAAAAAATCTTGAAAATAAAATCCCTTGCAGAAAAATTTCTTTCTCAATTAAAATAAAAAAGGGAGTCGCAGATGAACCACGACTCCCCTTCAGCATTGAATTTTTTACTATTCAATAATTTTCATTTCTTTCAATAAGTTTCCTGCACCACCGAATTTATCAACGATAAATAAAGTATAGCGGATATCAACGCAGATTGTTCTTTGCAATTCAGGTTCGAAAGCGAAGTCGCTAGCGATAGCTTCCCAGTTACCATCGAACGCTGTTCCGATAAGTTCACCTTTTCCATTTAACACTGGAGATCCTGAGTTACCACCAGTAATATCGTTATCAGTTAAGAAGCAAGCATGTAAATCGCCATCTTTATCAGCATAGCGACCGAAGTCTTTAGCTTTCATCATATCGATTAACTTTTTAGGAGCATCGAATTCGATATCACCAGGAGTATATTTTTCAAGGATACCTTTCGCAGTAGTAAATTCACGGAAGTGTTCTGCATCTTTTCCATCGTAAGGAAGAATGCGACCGTAAGTTAAGCGCATAGTTCCGTTTGCATCAGGAGAATATAATTTATTCGGATCCATTTCCAACATACCTGATTGGAATAAGCGATTTGCGCGACCTAATTTAAAGTTGATATCAGAGTAGATTGGTTTAAGATCAATTGAAATCTTATTTACATAATTACTAGTAATTACATAAATCATATCCTTTTGCATTGCTTTATAAGAAGGCTTAGCTAAGAACTTAGCCATTTTCTCTTTAGAAGTCAAGAATGATTTTTCATAAAGAACGGTAGCCATCTTTGTATAATCTTTCTTATACTTCACAGAAAGATCAATTAATTTCTGAGGAAGATTTGCATGATCTAAATCTTCAGTAACATGCATTAAAACAGAAGCTAAAACTTTTACTTCAATAGGATCGAAATATTCTTTGTATTGCTCATCAAGATCTTTCGATAATTCTGCACCCATTTTCTTTGCATCATCGGCCTTTGTTTTATCTTTTAACAAAGCTTCCATCTTAGAAAGTCCCATTGCAAACACCATTGGTTGAGAATTACTCACTCCATCTTGCAAATAAGTACTATACAAACCGTAAGAATTCAATTCGCTGTATGCTTTATTATACAAATCGAATACTTCGCCATACTTTGCAGATTTATTATTGTCTTTAATCCATTGAGAAAAACGATCTTCTTCAGCTTTACGACGATCATAAATATGAAGTTTAGTCAATGATGTAGACTCCCCCATATATTTTTTCCAATAGTTACTTAAACCGGCAAATTTATCGGCATACATCAATTTAATTTTCGGATCAGCATGCATGAATTCTTCGTAGATATCAAGAATATCGCGACGAACTTTCACACGCATTGGGCGTTCTTTAGAAACGTAATATTTAATCCCTTCGCTATAAGTATAACGTTGAGTTCTTCCAGGATAACCCATGATCATTGCAAAATCTTCAGGCTTCTTTCCTTGAAGATTGATTGGGAAATAATGTCCAGGTTTGTATGGCTTATTACTTGCATTAAACTCAGCCGGTTTATTATCTGCATTTGCATAAATACGGAACATGCTGAAATCGCAAGTATGGCGTGGCCACATCCAGTTATCAGTTTCGCCACCGAATTTACCAATATTCTCAGGAGGGGTTCCTACTAATCGAATATCACGATAAACCATATAGTACATCGCTAAATAACGATTACCGGAAAAGAAAGGGACGATATCAACAACAAAATTGTCTTTATCTGTACCTAACTCTTCTTTCAATTTAGAAGTAAGTTTTGATAAGCGATCTGCTAATGCTTTCGAACGAACAGCTTCTTCATCGGTAATATTGATACTATCTAAAACACGATCTGTTATATCTTCAACACGTGTTAACAATCCGATATTGAAATTTGCTTTACGCTCTTCGCTTTGACTTTTAGCCCAAAATCCGTTAGCAAGAATATTATCTTCGTTCGTACTTAATTCTTGAATAGAACCATATCCGCAGTGGTGGTTTGTTAAGAACAAACCTTGTTCACTTATAATTTCACCTGTACAGAACATACGGTTTTGTTTAGTCATCAAACGAACAACGGCATCTTTCGCACATTCTTTGTTGATACTGTAGATGTCTTCAGCGGTTAGTTTTAATCCGCGTGCTTGCATGTTATCCTGTAATTTTTGAATCAGGATTAAAGGCCACATACCTTCATCGGCGCGCAACTGACCGAAAATGATAAGGAACCCGAGTACGAGTCCAAGTATTCTTTTCTTCATGGTATTTTTAAATATGACTGCAAAGTAAATAGAAAACCGCCTTTTTTCCTATGAGATTGGTCGAGGAAACAATGGTATTGGTCTAAAAAAAAGCCCAAAACCTCATTTTCAGAGATTTTGGGCTTATTATGGTTTGATTCTTTAACTACTTCTTAATAACCAATTTCTTGGTAATTTTTTCAGTTCCTGAAGTCAATGTTACAACATAAATTCCAGCACTAAATTTCGACAAATCGATTTGCAAAGAACCTGCTGTTGTCATCGAAGTGTTTTTATTATAAATTTTTTCTCCAACCATATCGAAAATTTCGATTTCCGCATCACTTCTCGATTTAAGGTTATAATCAACATTCACCATTCCTTCGGAAGGATTAGGGAATACATTCAATTCATTTTTATCGGTAAGAATATAATCTTGTAATCCTACAGTTGTTAATCCAACAATAAATTGCTTATATACTTGTCCGCCGAAATCAGAATTCCAATTATAAATTGGCGTTCCTGTTACATCCTTAAAACGAATTAACCCTGCACCTTGCGCAGTATTTGCCCACCATGATAAACCATCTTCTCCTGAATCTAACAATTCAAACTTATAACATCCGCTGGAAAGCGTTACTGTATCGCGATAAATTGTATTAGCACTTAATCCGCTTTTAGAGAGAATAATATTTCCGGATCCATCTTTCAACGTATAGCTATTTTCTGATGGTGCATTATTCGTTTGCAATTCGATCACAAACGATGAAGGCATCACTGAAGGATAACTATAAACTGATTTCATCGTGTCGTTGTAAGCATATTGATCTGTTGCTCCATTTGGATTACTGATATAAGCATAAAACTGTGTAGCACCACCAATCCAGTTATAGTTTGGCAATGTAATAGTAGTAGATTGCATAAATGCAAGACTGCCTGTCCAAGTATATGTTGTTGGTGTAGCTCCTGTTAATCCGTAAGTAATTGTAGCGGATGTCATAGTATTAGCACCAGTATTTTTTATAACGATTATCGGGCTACCGCACACTGCATTTTTTCTCGACCACATTTGATTATCTGAAGGTGCAATAATATCTTCAATAGCTGCATCATTGGTAAAGTTAGCCGGACCATAGCTTACCAATTGATCTTCGATTTGGTAGTAATCCCATCCTGTGGTATGATTATACGCTTGCACATCATGATCGAGTGTGAAGCTAGTTCCCGGAGTTACCCAATTACTAATTTCCCAATCGTAAGTCCACACTTCAGCTCCAGGACACCAATTTGATCGATCGTAGACCCATGTGCCACCTTGAGGATATAATGGATTGTAATCGCAATTATCTCTCCACACTTGTTTAGTATAACGATTTACTCCATTCACTTTATAATAATGCGACTTCGGACAAAACTCTGCACAATTCGAAGGTGTATCCATTCCGTGACCTGTTACGCGAGACTTCCAACGAGCCATTGCTGCATTTGCGGGTATGCTTACCGTTAGTGCTTGCAAATGATTATCGATTGGATCGGAAGGAATACCATAATCAAAGTTGCCATTCCACAAATTTTGAATATTGAGAATATTACGAGGAGGAGTTCCTTTAATCATTACGAATTTAAGATCGAGCAATTCTTGCCAGTTACCAGCAGAAATATGAACACTATCAGCAAGTAAAGTTCTATAGTCGCTAACATCAAAGGTCCATGTCCATCCATCACCTAAAGAAAGCCCATTTCCATAAGGGGTTATATAACGAGCCATCTCGTAACGTATAACTTGAGGGAAATAAGTGTAATAATAATGTACTGCTTGTGTAAAGGTTCCCTCAGGAGTAGTTAATGTTGAATCAGTTGCCTGTCCTTGACTATTAAAGATATAATCGGTGTAATACAATGGCCAAACGATCAAAGTATCGATAGGAATTCCTACTTGACTTAAAGTATCATAAGTGACAACTTGCACAGGAGGAATCATTACTGAATCAACAACTAATGAAGAATCTAAATAAGAAGTATAGACTCCTTTTTCAAAAATCACATTAGGGCGCAAATTCGTTTCTGTAAATCCGAAATTCACCTCAGCAGAAGGCTTCATCGGATTATCGGCACCCATTTCAAATGTTGCCGCCTGATGTACGGTAGGAGCTCCATCCGTAGCAGTTAAGTAATTTCCATCATTAAAGTTATAGTATGCTACTACATTATTATAATAAGGATTTGAAGCATCTATTTTGTTCTTCATAATATTTTGAACTGCTGCTATTGGCAGATCAATATTAAAGACGGCAAACTCATCCATTCTTCCATCATAAGATAATGACCCATTCCAATTACCTCTTCCGATTCTAAATTTAGAAATACCGCTCATGATATTTTTCTTTCCTGTAAATGAATAGAAAGTAGTTCCATTCAAATAAATTTTCATTGAACCGGTAACACAATTTTTTGTAAAAGTCCAGTAATTCCATTGTCCTTTTATTTGAGTTGCAGTAGCTAATTTTGAAATTCGATCATATGCAGACCCCACTGCACCAGCATCCCAATACACTTTACTGTCAGACCATGGGCAATGAGAATTCAAAATACGATTCCCTGCTGAATCTACAGCTTCAAACACGGTGCCATCCATTGGCTGATATAAAGGATCGCCATATGCCCAAAAACAAACTGTTACAAATGAATCGATAGCGGCGATATCCGGATTAACAGGTACGTTTATAAAAGAATTATAATGAAATGCAGCCACACGATCGTTAGAAGCTGAAGTCACACCTGATTTAAAAGAAGTTGCAGTAGACTGAACAATATTATCAGCACCAACAACTGCATTATCATAAGTGATTTCAATTATAATATTAGAAGATCCATCCCAATTAAACGGAGTTGTTAACTGAATTGAATTCCATCCCGTAGAAGAAAACGTTGTATTCTTAGTATAAACAGAAGTAAATCCGGCAGAAGTAGTTGTAGCTGCTGTTAACGTATCAACAGTTACCATTTTCATTCTTATTGCCAATTTATGTAAATCGCTGCCGGTGTTTTGAAGATAGAAACGCAAGCCTGAAATATCGCCTGCACTCATACCCGCAGCCGTTAGTTCCGATGCTCTCCACATATACTGTGATTTAGATACAGTAGCGGATGTACCAAAAGGATGATTAGCTGTTGTTGACGCATTTCCTAATTGATACGTAGAAAGCGAAGTAGTTGCAGTATGCACTAAAAAATGATCCCAATAGCGAATATAATTATACGCTGGGTGAGTGATATATTGATAACTTGGAATATCTGCACCATTAAACGAATACAAATTTTGCGAATGCAAAGCACTATCTATAAGTCCTGTATTCTTATATATATACGTATTTGTAAGGTAATCCCACTCCCCACAATTCGGGAATTGATTAGGATTACACTTCAGTGTATATAACATCTGAATTTTTTCGAAGCTTACAGTATCCGAAGGGAATACAAACCAAGCATCTTGAGGCGAACCAAAAGTAAAGGTTTGAACCACTACGGTATCACCGTTAGAGGCGGACGCTCTAAAGCTAAATGCAATCATTAGCAGCGTTAAGCCGAGTATAATTTTCTTCATGATGGGGTATAAGGAATTGGGAACTAAAGATAGGAAACGAATCTATTATGAACAACTGAAAATTGCAAGATTAACTTTCAAGAAACCGTGTTTTTTTGATTGGAGCAAAAAAAATCCCGATTCAAACGAACCGGGATTTTAAATATACTTAGTAGCTATTAAGCCAGCGTACGTTTTACTGCAACATTTTCATATCCTTCAACGATATCACCTTCGCGAATGTCATTGAAGTTATTAATATTCAATCCGCATTCCATACCTGCTTGAACATCTTTCGCATCATCTTTAAATCGTTTCAACGAAGCCAATTCACCGCTATGAACTACGATACCATCGCGAATTACGCGAATTTTCGTATTGCGGCTAATTTTTCCTTCAAGCACCATACAACCTGCGATTGTTCCCACTTTCGGTATTTTGAACACCTCACGAACTTGAATATTACAGATAATTTTCTCTTCGAATTCAGGAGCCAACATACCTTCCATCGCTGCTTTCACTTCATTGATTGCATCGTAGATGATAGAGTAAAGTCGGATATCGATTTGTTCATTTTCAGCGAGCTTACGCGCACTTACTGAAGGACGTACTTGGAAACCGATAATGATAGCATTTGATGCAGAAGCAAGGTTGACATCCGATTCGGAAATTTGACCTACTCCTTTCATAATTACATTCACCTGGATTTCTTGGTTTGACAATTTCAATAATGAATCTGCCAACGCCTCCACCGAACCATCCACGTCACCTTTCACAATTACGTTCAACTCTTTGAAGTTACCGACAGCCAAACGACGACCGATTTCATCTAATGTAATATGTTTATGAGTACGAATACCTTGTTCACGTTGTAATTGTAAACGTTTGTTTGCGATTTCGCGAGCTTCACGTTCATCTTCCATCACATTGAATTGATCACCGGCTTGTGGCGCACCACTCATACCGAGAATCATAGCTGGTGCCGAAGGACCTGCTTCAGTGATACGAGCACCGCGTTCGTTAAACATCGCTTTTACACGACCGCTATAACATCCGGCAAGTACTACATCACCAATTTTCAATGTTCCATTTTGCACAAGAATAGTTGTAACATAACCACGACCTTTATCGAGTGATGATTCAATTACAGTTCCTTTAGCAAGACGTTCAGGATTCGCTTTCAAGTCGAGTAATTCAGCTTCTAATAAAACGCGATCTAATAATTTATCTACGTTCAATCCTTTCTTCGCTGAAATATCCTGACTTTGATATTTACCACCCCAATCCTCTACGAGTAAATTCATAGCAGCAAGTTGCTCCTTAATTTTCTCAGGATTAGCATCCGGTTTATCAATTTTATTAATTGCAAAAACGATAGGCACTCCTGCAGCTTGCGCGTGATTAATTGCCTCACGTGTTTGCGGCATCACGCTATCATCGGCAGACACAACAATAATTGCAACGTCGGTAACTTTCGCTCCACGAGCACGCATAGCGGTAAACGCTTCGTGTCCCGGTGTATCGAGGAAAGTTATTTTTCTTCCATCTTCCAACATTACCTCATAAGCTCCGATATGCTGCGTGATACCTCCGGCTTCACCGGCGATAACATTAGCTTTACGGATATAATCGAGTAATGAAGTTTTACCATGATCGACGTGACCCATTACGGTAACAATCGGAGCACGAGAAGATAAATCTTCCGGAGCATCAACATCATCAGAGATAGCTTCCTGTACATCTGCTGAAACAAATTCTACTTTATAGCCGAACTCTTCTGCAACTACCGAAATAGTTTCTGCATCGAGACGTTGGTTGATCGAAACGAACAAGCCTAAACTCATACAAGTAGCGATGATTTGATTCACCTGCACGTTCATCATTTTTGCCAACTCATTCGCAGAAACGAACTCAGTTACCTTAATGATTTTCTCTGCCGAATTATCATCCATCTGCTCTTGACGCTTCGCGTGAAGGTCACGTTTCTCTTTACGGAACTTCGAAGCCTTCGACTTACCTGTTCCGCTCAGACGAGCGAGAGTAGCTTTAATTTGATCTTGAATTTCCTTTTCAGTAGGTTCAACTTTAGGACCTTGGTTAGGGCCGCCCGGACGACGATTACCTGGACCTCCCGGACCACGGTTAGGGCCACCTGGACCACGGTTTTGACCACCTTGACCCGGACCACGATTAGGGCCACCCGGACCACGGTTAGGGCCACCTTGTCCTGGACCACGGTTTTGACCGCCTTGTCCCGGACCACGATTTTGACCACCTTGACCTTGTCCTTGACCAGGCCCACGGTTTTGACCACCTTGGTTATTTCCGCCTTGAGGATTTCCTCCCGGCTTATCTTTACGTTTACGTTTACGCTGTCCACCTTCAAAATCAGAAGAAGAAGCCACAGGCTTTTTCTTAGGAGGATCGACAGGTAATTGAATTTTACCAATAATATTCGGACCGCTTAATTTATCAACGCGGATACCGATATGTTCAGGTCCTGAAGGAGCTGCATCTGCCGGAGGCGTAGGAGGCGGAACATCATCACTCTTAGGCTTTTCAGCCACAGGAGCAGCAGGTTTCTCAACTACAGGAGCCTTCTTTTCTTCTACCTTAGGAGCAGGAGCTGCAGGCTTTTCTGCAACAGGCTCGGCAGGTTTAGCCTTCGGCTCTTCAACTTTAGGCTTAGGAGCAGCAGGTTTCTCTGCCACCGGTTCTACAGGAGCAGCCTTAGGAGCTTCTTCTTCTACCTTTTTCGCCTTAGCAACAGGCTTTTTAGGAGCAGGCACTTCCTCTACTGCCGGAGCGGTAGGTGCTGCAGGAGCTACGGGAGCTGCTGCTACAGGAGTTTCTGCCACAGGAGCAACAGGTTCAACAGCAGGAGTTTCCTCCTTCTTCTTGCCTTTCTTCTTACCTGCGTCAAGATCTATTTTTCCGAGAATTTTCGGAGATTCAACACCGGCCTTAGCCTTGATTACTTCAGGCTCTTCCGGTTTCTCTTCTACTTTTTTAGCTTTTGCAGCCGGTTTCTTCTCTACAGGAGCTGATGCTGACATCTTAATCTCATCGAGACTTTTCTTCAGTGAATCATCATTATCCTGATCGTTGTCCACCTTCTTAACTTCCCCTTGACCCGGTTTAGCTTCGATCACGATATTATCGCGCTTCAACTTCTCACGAGTTACTTCTTGAGCATCTAGCTTCGCCAGACGATCCGGTTGATATTTATCTTGTAAAAGGGAATAGATTTCCTGCGAAACTTTAGCGTTCGGGTTACTATCAACCTTCACACCTTTCGATTCGAGGAATTCTACCACGTGAGTAAGTCCCACGTTGAACTCTTTGGCTACCTTACTCAGGCGTATCGCTTTGTCTTCTGCCATTCGTGTTCTGTTCAGTTCTTTAATTTAGATCGACTATGGAATTACAGTCGTTCGGGGTTGTCCGTATCTTTTACATCTTTCCGGAACGATGGGTATTAATATTCAATATATAGCGTTTAGCTATTATTCAAACTCTGAGCTCAAGATGCGCACTACCTCACGAAT
>Ga0255344_1003257_pt1 | contig 18057 bp, 12 predicted proteins | sample wastewater_treat_5_FD_192414 | JGI IMG/M metagenome (GOLD analysis project Ga0255344, IMG submission 192414) | Wastewater microbial communities from Lulu Island WWTP, Vancouver, Canada - plant18 | ecosystem: Engineered > WWTP > Wastewater > Unclassified | place: Canada: Vancouver, British... | reverse complement strand
CGAATTGTTGTCAACTACAAATACTTCACTGCTAAGTCCTTTGCACGCTTTTTCTACCGACTGCAAACATTGTTGCAGAAAGTATTTTACGTTGTAGTTAACAATGATAACGGAGAGCTTCAATGGTGTTTACGTTGAGTGTTATTTTACGAGTTGATTGTCGTATGGCACGCGATTAACAATCGATCGTCCTAATGTTACTTCATCGGCATATTCTAATTCTCCTCCAATGGCAACTCCTCGCGCTAGCGTGCTAACCGGAATGTTGTATGGTTTAATTTTTTTGAAGAGATAGAATAGGGTAGTGTCGCCTTCCATGGTGGTACTTAACGCAACCATGATTTCTGAAACTGATTGCGATGATGCTTTGTCGACTAAACTTTCTATGTTTAGTTGAGACGGACCAATACCGTCCATCGGACTAATCAATCCTCCTAAAACGTGATAAAGTCCTTTAAATTGTCCGGTGTTTTCAATGGCAATAACGTCGCGCACATCTTCTACAACACAAACTATACTGCGATCTCTTCTCGAATCGCTACAAATTGTGCAGATATCTTCAGAAGCAATATTGTGACAGTTTTTACAATAGCGAAGCTCTTTGCGTAAGCGAATGATCGTTTCCCCCATTCGTTCTACATTGTCGGGTTGCATTTTCAGTAAGTGCAAAACCATGCGTAAAGCGCTTTTTTGTCCGATGCCGGGCAATTGAGCAAAAGCCTGAACGGTATCCTCGAGGAGTTTTGAAGGGAGATTCACAGTGAGTTGGTTAACGGTCAAATTTACGAATCATTGGATGTTCAAAAAATAGTTAGGGAAGAAAGATTCTCCACAATCGCAATGTTTATTTTGGCAGTTGTAAAATAAGCCCATGTCATCATCTATCACGTTAACCATCATAGTATTATATTTCCTTTTGCTGCTGGCGATCTCTTGGTATACCGCCCGAAATGCAGGGAATTTCAGCTTTTTTCTGGGGAATAAATCGTCGCCTTGGTACATTGTTGCCTTCGGAATGATCGGAACTTCGCTGTCCGGAGTAACGTTTGTGTCGGTGCCCGGAACTGTCGAAACCGCGGGATTTACCTACCTGATGGTCGTTTTAGGGTACTTTTTCGGATATCTGGCAGTTGCGTATATTTTGCTGCCTTTGTACTATAAACTGCAGCTTACTTCGATCTATAGTTATTTGCAAAATCGCTTCGGTCAAACTTCTTATAAAACCGGAGCTTTGTTGTTTATCGTTTCAAGAACCGTTGGCGCTACCGCTCGATTGTATTTAGTAATTCGTGTGTTGCAATATTTCATGCTCGATGATGCGAATATTCCGTTTTGGATGACCGCTGTGTTTATTTTGATTTTGATTGTTGCTTATACGTTTAAAGGTGGTGTTAAAACGATTGTGTGGACCGACACTTTGCAAACTACTTTTATGCTTGGAGGATTATTAGCATGTGTAATTTACGTGCTAAATAATTTGCATATCGATTTCGGTGCCGCATGGCAACAGCTCGAATTAAAAGGGTATGCTAAATTGCTGAATTCTGACGTAAAAAGTCCGGGATATTTCCTTAAACACTTAATTGGCGGAGCTTTTATTGCAGTAACCATGACCGGACTAGATCAAGAAATGATGCAGAAAAATATCTCTGTTAAAACCTTGAAAGACTCACAAAAAAATATTGTCACCTTAAGTTTGATCTTAATATTTGTGAACTTTCTATTCTTGTTTTTAGGAGGCGTTTTGTACTTGTATGCTCAAGCAAATGGATATGCTTTAAAAGGCGATGATTTGTTCCCGACCTTGGCCATGAAACACTTTCCGCCTATAATGGGATTAATTTTTGTGATTGCGTTGATATCAGCGTTATTTCCGAGTGCTGATGGTGCCATTACTGCTTTAACAGCATCTTATTGCCTCGATATTTTGGGAATTCAACGAAATGAAAAGTTGAGCGAACAACAGCAAACATCTATTCGTCGTAAAGTGCATTTAAGTTTTGCGTTAGTATTTCTTCTCAGCGTAATGATCTTTAATTGGATCGATAATAGATCGGTAATCGATTTGATATTGAAGCTTGCAGGATATACCTACGGACCATTACTAGGACTCTTCGCATTCGGAGTATTTACCAAACATCAACTCAATGAAAAATTAGTGCCTGTTGTTTGTTTATTGTCGCCATTTATTACCTACCTCATTGCAGAAAATTCAGTGAGTTTACTTGGGGGATATAAATTCGGATATGAACTATTATTACTAAATGGAATGATAACTTGGCTCGGCTTGTATTTGGTGAGAAGCTCGAGAGAGAAGCAGTTAGTGTAAGTCGCTCTCATAAAGTTTCAAGAGAGAAAATAAATAGTGATTTAAGGAGATTTTTCTTGGTTGTTATAAGTTAATTTTTACTTTTGATATGGATTTGTAGTAAAATTATTACCATGAGGAAAATTAATCTATTCGCTATCGTTAGCTTTTTTATTTTATTTCTAGCAAACAATGCATATTCTCAGTGTGGAGTTCACCCTAAATTTGATATAGAACAAAATGGTGGTGTCACCGTTGCTTTTAATACTACGCTAACTACTTTAGATGCTAATTGGAAAATTACGAAGTATAAATGGTTAGTGAATGATGTAGCTAAAGATTCAGGCGTAATTCTGTCGCCGACACCTTATGCTTATTTTCTTCGCCAAGGGGTAAATAAAGTAGATTTGATTTTGTGGGGTATTGATACCATAACGAATGATTCATGTTCTGCGCAGTACGGAAATATTTTCCATAGTACAGGTTCAATATTGTATGTTGAAATGACGGTTTCAACAAGTGGACTTAATGTTACTGTGATGCCTCAATATTGGGTAGATCCTTCTGCCCCCGTTACTACATCTGTTGATTGGGGGGATGGTAGCGCATTGTCTCAAGGAATTGCAAGTAGCTTTATGCATACCTACAATGCTGCTGGCGATTATGTCGTAAATTTGAACGGCACAACCGCTACGGGTAATACAGGATGGGACACAAGAAAAGTGCATGTCAATAATGGGTTGAATAATTATATTGTGACAGGTTTAACTGTAAATACGGGTTGTACTTCAGTTAGCTGTGGATCAGTGAGTGTTAGCCCAAATTCGGGTCTAAGTGGGAGCAATTTTTATACTCTGGATAGTGATGTTGGATCAGTGTCGGGTGGGAATCTGAATTTGGGATCTAGTTTAGCCGTACCTCTATCAGGATTAATTCCTGGGCAATATATTTTGAGAGCTTCTGTGTATGAAAATAATAGTACTTATAGTATTAATGAAGTTTCGTCTGTAACAAAATCAGCTTGTGGAATTGAAATGGATACTATACATGGATTTGTGTTCGCTGATATTGATGCTGATGGGATTCAAGATTCAAATGAAGTAGGTCTGGCTAATATTCCAATTATGATTCATGCAACAAATGGTGGAGATGGTAATTTTTTTAGCAAAACAGATTCATTGGGATTGTTTTCTATTGTTATTCCTAGAGATTTGGTTGAAGTAGCCTTGTCTTATTTATATATATATAATTTGTATGCTGTAACTTGTCCTAGCACTCATTTTTATACAATAAATAATCAAGTAGGTGGCGTAACACCGTACTTGCATTTCGGATTATGTCCATTGAATGTAACAGTTAGCGGTAGCGTATTTTATGATGTGAATAATAATTCAACTTTCAATTCTGGTGTTGATTTATATCCTAAAACAGCACAAGTTGTCGCTCAAAGTACAATGACAGGGTATAGTGCTTCTGCAATTGTTAATTCATATGGAAGTTACTCACTTCAATTACCTTCAGGCAATTATAAATTGACAGTAAGTGATCCAATGGTTGATTCATTAGTTAGTAATCCCGATAGTATTATGCTTAATGCAACTTCAGGTAATTATTCAAATAAAAACTTCTATCTGAATACTCCCGTAAATACCGATTTCGATGTTTGGGTGATGTCCACTAATCCTCGTCCTGGCTTCCCTGCAGTTGTTGATGTTCATCTACGACAAACCGGACTAGATTCTAGTTGGGCAAATGTGATATTGCAATATGATCCTGCAATTACTATAGATTCTATTTGGCCAACAAATGGGCTAATAAATTCGACATTTCATACGGTTCAGTGGCCTACTGGAAAAGTGGATTTCGGAGGACAGCGTTATTTTAAATTGTACTATACACCGGCAACAACAGTTCCTCTTGGAACTCAATATAATTTCAGTGTAAATGCTCTTGCCTTATTGCCTTCAGTAGAATATGATACTTCCAATAATTCTGCTTCAGATATTGCAACCGTAATCGGTAGCTTCGATCCTAATGATAAATCCGTTCGCCCGATTGGTCAAAATGGAGTAGGTGACGTGAAGCATAATACTCGATTGCATTATCATATTAATTTTCAAAATACCGGAACTGCTTCGGCAATAAATGTATTTGTGCAGGATGTGTTGAATGCTAATTTGGATGCAAGCTCTTACGTTTTTGAAGGGTCAAGTCATACTTGCTTAACGAAAATTATTGATGGTACAATTACTTGGCAGTTTTATAATATTAATCTACTTGACAGTAACACTAATGAACCTTTAAGTCATGGTTGGGTGGAGTTTAGTATGTTACCTAAGCAAGGACTCCCTGACGGAACAGTAATTTCAAACGAAGCTGCTATTTATTTTGATTTCAATTCACCCGTGATTACTAATACTGTTGTAAATACTTTGCAATCGGTAATTACTTCGGTTAATAGTAACGATCAGTATAATAGTATTATTGCTTATCCGGTTCCCGTAAATGATGTTTTACATCTTGTCTCGAATACGCCAATGTCTGGTAAGGTATTGGTAAAAGTTTTTAGTGCCGACGGAAAATTGATTGATCAAATTATTACTCACACTAACACTTCGAAATCACTCGATATAAGCTTCGCAAAATATGAGAATGGATTTTATGTTCTCGAGTTATTGGATAATGATCGTTCATGCCAAGTGAAAGTTGTTAAATAATGGAATTGTTTATAATTGTAGTAATCTTAGTTATATCATGAGGAAAATTAATCTATTCTGCATTGCTAACTTTTTGTTATTTATGATGGCAAACAATGCATATTCTCAGTGTGGAGTTTACCCTAAATTTGATATTGAACAAAATGGTGGTGTTACCGTTGCTTTTAATCCCACGCAAACTACTTTAGATGTCAATTGGAAAATTACGAAGTATAAATGGTTAGTGAATGATGTAGCTAAAGATTCAGGTAGTATTTTGTCGCCTGTTCCTTATGCCTATTTTTTACCTATGGGATACAGTAAAGTAGATTTAATATTGTGGGGTACTGATACTATTACCAACGATTCATGTTCTGCTCAATACGGAAATATTTTTCATAGTACTGGAAATACTATGTTTCCTGAAATGGCAGTGTCTTGTACTGGAATGGATGTAACAGTGACTCCTCATTATTTGGGTGACCCTAATACATTGGTCTCTGCAAGTGTTGATTGGGGCGACGGCTCTATGCCTGATAATGGTTCGATTGGTGGTTTTTTTCATACTTATTCAGCAGCAGGAGATTACAATGTTTATGTGTCGTTGTCAGATAATATAGGGAATTTAGCTTCCGACAATAGAAAAGTTCATGTGAATAATGGATTGACAAACTATAGCCTGACAGGTAATTCGGCAGGGACCGGATGTAATACTGCATTTGCCGGTTATATGAATGTGTATCCTTCTCCGGCAAGTAATATTGGCTCTTATGAAGTTATAAATAGCGCAATTGGAATTGCATATGGTAATTTCACTTTAAATACTAGTTTAAATGTTAATTTGTCAGGAGCATTACCTGGACAATATATTGTTCGTACTCTTTTCAATGATCCAAACGGCTTTTATCCACTTTCTTCATTGTCATCTGTAACTAAATCGGTATGTGGAATTGAAATGGATACAATTCATGGTTTGGTGTACAAGGACGATGATTATGATGGGGTAAAAGATACCGGTGAAGTAGGTTTGGTTAACGTGAATGTTTATTTTAATTCTAACAATACACAATCAAATTTCAGTGTTAAAACTGATTCTTCCGGATTGTTTTCTTTAGTAATTCCTCGAGATGTGGTTTCTGTAAGTATACAATACAACACTAGTGCATATACACTTATTAGCCCATCAACCAATAGTGTTTCAATTAATAATTCAGCAGGAGGAAGTACAGCTTTTGTGCAATTCGGATTAGCTCCTCTTTCTGTAAATGTTAGCGGTAAAGTTTTCTATGACTTTAATGGTAATAATACATTTGATGCCGGTGATATGAATGTGCAAACAGTCTCTGTGAAGGCAAGTAGTACTCAAACATCATATACTGCTAGTGCTTTTTTAACGAATACAGGTAACTATAATTTTAGTTTGCCGGCGGGCCCTTACAAATTAACGGTTGAAGATGCGATGATCGATTCTGTTTCATCGACACCAGATAGCATTATGGTGAATGCTGTAAGTGGAACTTACGCAAATAATAATTTCTATTTGAATACTTCTATTCATACCGATTTCGATATCTCATTGCTTGCATTTGATCCTCGTCCTGGCTTCGCCTCAACAGTAGAAATCCAAGTGCGTCAAACTGGTAAAGATTCTTCTTCAGGTATCGTAATTTTGACTTATGATACTTCGTTAACTGTAGGTTCTGTGTATCCTCCTTACGGATTGATTAATTCAACTGCTCATACTGTCACCTGGCCTTCTTCAAAAATTGAGATGGGCGGAAGAAGATATTTTCGAATGACTTATACTCCCGCAACCACAGTTCCATTAGGTACTCATTATAGCTTTTCTGGATCTATTACTGCTGATGTAGCTTATACTGAGTATCATTTGTCGAACAATACAGTAAACGATATGGTAATTGTTATTGGCAGCTTCGATCCTAATGATAAGTCGGTGCATCCCGAAGGCGCAAATGGAGTAGGAGAAGTGCTCCATGATACGCGTTTGCATTACCATATTAACTTTCAAAATACCGGAACGGCTTCTGCAATTAATGTGGTTGTGCAGGATCAGTTAAGTCAATATCTCGATCTAAACACTTTTGTGAAAGAGTTTTCAAGCCACACGTGCACATACAAAATAATTAATAATGATCTCACATTTCAATTTTACAATATTAATTTACCCGATAGTAATTCCAATGAACCGCTAAGCCACGGATATGTTGATTTTAGTATTAAACCTAAACAAGGTCTACCTGATGGAACCGTGATTTCTAACGAAGCTGCTATTTATTTTGATTTCAATGCACCTGTGATTACCAATACTGTTGTTAATACTTTGCAATCGGTAATTACTTCGGTTAATAGTAACGATCAGTATAATAGTATTAGTGCTTATCCAGTTCCAGTAAATGATGTTTTACATCTTGTGTCGAATTCGCCAATGTCAGGTAAGGTCTTGGTAAAAGTTTTTAGTGCCGACGGAAAATTGATTGATGAAATTATTGCCAATCCAAATACCTCGAATTCATTCGACATTAATTTTGCTAAGTATGAAAAAGGATTTTATGTCGTTGAATTATTAAATAATGAAAGAGCATCTCAAGTAAAAGTTGTCAAATAAAGAAACAGCTTTTGAGTAATTGAAGTCGCGTTCGACTGCTGAAATATTATGTCGGTGTAGAATAGTTTATTCAACACCGACTTTTTTTTAATATCGTTATGGCTCGTTTTTTGTAGTTCTAACAATCTTCATCCTCCCTTAATATACGATTTAACAGTTCTTCACGTTCTAGGTCAAATCTTCATAATAGGACATTTATTTTCGTGTTAATTATTGTGTTGATAACAGTGAGGTGAGTATGGGTAATTACCATGCTTTTATGAGCTAATCTTGTAATACTATATGATGACCTTATCTAAATACCGCTTTTTACGTTTGTCGCTGGTAATCAGTATCTTACTGACAACCTTTTCGGCAACTTATGCCTTTCCTCCCGATTCTTTACGCACGAAATGGGTTGGAGGAAAGAAGTTTTTATTGCATAAAGTGACCAAAGGGGAAACGTGGACAAGCGTTGCAAAAAAATACCATATCACCATTGCGGAGTTGCAAAATGCTAATAATGGGGTGTCGGTTCTAAAGTATAATCAGATTATTCAAGTTCCTGCAACAGCATCTACTTCCGATGTTCAAGAGGATGTAGTTACTCCGGCTAAATCATCTTCCGATGCCGATGAAGCGCCTAAGCCTGTGAAACAAAAGCCGGAATCGCCAAAATCGACGAAAGATAATCCTAAAGTGAAATATCATACCGTTACTAAAGGTGAAACGCTTTACCGTATTGCAAAGGATAATAATATGTCGCTTAACGATTTGAAGGAGTTAAATAACCTTAGCAATTATGTTGTAAAGGTCGGAATGAAATTAAAAGTTGCTGGTAAGGCTGCTGATGATGTTGCAGACGACCGTGATGAAACTCCTGCTCCTAAACCTGTGAAAGAGCCGATTAAAGAATCGGTTAAAGAACCAGTAAAGCATAACGACGATACCGAAAAGCCTAAACCTGCTGCAGACAAAACTCTAGTAAAATCAAATCCTGTTGTAACGGAACCGAAAACTAATCCGGTTAAGTCTGATACCAATAGCACTCTTCCTGAAGTTTATAGTAATCCCGGTGCTTCTCGAAATACCATCACCGAAAAAGATCCTAAAACCGGAGCTACTATCGATAAGATTACAGAAACCGGCGTAGCTAATTGGTTAACGGATGGAGAACTGAATCAAAATAAATTTTATGCACTTCATCGTACCGCACCCGTAGGTACTATCATCAAAGTCACCAACCGAATGAATAATAATTCTGTTTTTGTAAAGGTAGTTGGCATTCTTCCCGATACCGGCGATAATAAAAATGTAATGATTAAAATTACACAAGCCGCCGCACAACGAATCGGAGCCCTCGATCAAAAATTTACCGCCGAACTTTCTTACGCAGTTAACAAATAAAAAAAATCCTCTCGCACTGAGAGGATTTTTTTTTATTTCTTTTTACTAATCCGTAATTTTTTATTTGCGTCATTTTCATCCCCTCTTTACTCAACTATCTCTAAACATAAAAAGATTTCGCCATTCGCCTCGCGTAAACCAAGAACCAAGAACCAAGAACCAAGAACCAAGAACCAAGAACCTCGAACTCACCCCTTCCTCCTTTTCTTCTCCGCCAATATCAACCCTAATTCTCTTCCCATTTGTCCTGCCATCGAAGTGTTTTCTTGCGCTCTTCTAGTTAGATAGGGTAATACGGCGTCAACAGGGCCATAAGGGACGTATTTAGCCACTTTATAGCCTTCTTTTGCTAAGTTGAAACTAATGTGATCACTCATGCCTAAAAGCTGGCTGTAATAGATTCTTTCGTCGCCTTTCGCAATAGCTTTTGATGCCATCAGCTCCGTTAAAATCATGCTGCTTTCTTCGTTATGTGTTCCCGCGCAAATCGCAATTTTGTCGACATGCTCCACACAAAAACGTAATGCTTCGTTATAGTCGCGGTCGGTCGATTCTTTATCCGGTTGTATCGGTGATGCATATCCTAATTCAGCCGCACGATCTCTTTCTTTTTCCATATAGGCACCGCGAACTAATTTCAGTCCGAGGAAATAATTTACTTGCATTGCTTTTTCATACGATACTTTCATAAACGATAACCGATCGTGACGATACATCTGTAGTGTATTGTAAATAATGGCGCGATCTTTATTGTATCGTTCCATATTTACCGTTGCTAATTCATCAATGGCTTTTTGTATCCACGATTCTTCTGCATCAATAAATACTCTTACATTTTGTTGATGTCCTTCTTCACAAATACGTTGAACACGACGAGATACACGCTCGAATTCCGATTGGTCGGCTTCACTCAAGACTTCTCCCGATGAAACTTTTTCTAAAATATAATGACGCGCTAATCCCGTGACTTTAAATACCGAAAACGGAATGTTTTTATCTCCTTTCGCACGCTTTACGGTAGCAATTATTTCTTCACATGCTCTGTCGAGATCTTTTTCTTCTTCTTTGCCTTCTACCGAGTAGTCGAGAATACTTCCAACTCCGTATTTCCCCAGCTTGTTAATGGTTAACGTGCATTCTTGAATATTTTCTCCTCCGCAGAATTGCTTGAAAATAGTTCCTTTTATCATTCCTTTTACAGGAAGATGATTTCTTAATGCCCACTCGGCAATGCTGCTGCCTGTTTTTACTAATGTGGGATTTCCTATTGCTTTAAATAGCCAATAAGCTTGTTCTATCTCTCCGTTCGACTTAGATGCAAATGCGTTTTCTAAGTTGTCGAACGATATTTTGGGCGATGCTTCCATACGTTGCCAAAGATATACAGATCCTTAAAAAGTGCGATGCGAACTGTGTAAAATCATAGTCTGTTACTTAAGGTTGACGTAACTCATTGTTTTACTGTGATTTTCGTTAGTAAAAAGTGCTATACTTCCCGAAACATTGTTGTAATTTTGTACTCCAATTAAATATTATGTTTCTAAAACCTGATGCATGGGGATTTCCTGCCAATACTCGCCCTTGGGTGATAGCAGGCCCTTGTGGTGCTGAGAGTGAAGAGCAGGTGCTCGAAACGGCCCTCGGATTGAAAGCGCAAGGCGTTCATGCGTTGCGCGCCGGAATATGGAAACCACGCACTCGCCCCGGTTCTTTTGAGGGAATGGGTGAGCAAGCTTTGACTTGGGTGAAGCGTGCTTCAATTGCTACGGGATTGCCCGCTACTGTTGAGGTAGCTAGCCCTAAACATGTGGAACAAGCTTTAAAAGCCGGAATCGAATTTTTATGGCTCGGCGCTCGTACTACAGTGAACCCTTTCTTGGTTCAAGAGATTGCTGATAGCTTGAAGGGTGTTGATGTCCCGGTGATGATTAAAAATCCCGTGAACCCTGATCTCGAATTATGGATCGGTGCTATCGAGCGTTTTCAACGTACCGGTAATAATAAAATCGCTGCTATACATAGAGGATTTTCTAGCTACGAAAATCAAACGTATCGCAATAAACCGAATTGGGAGCTTCCTATTGAGCTTCGCCGACGATTACCAGGAATTACTTTGTTCTGCGACCCTAGTCATATTTGCGGTAATACTTTTATGTTAGAGTATGTAGCGCAGTTTGCACTCGATCTTCAGTACGACGGACTAATGATTGAGTCGCATCGTAATCCGAAGGAGGCATTGAGTGATGCCGCTCAGCAATTAACGCCTTCCGAATTGGGTACTTTGTTGTCGCAGCTGCAAGTGCGTAAACCTACCATCGAAGATCCTTTTGAGTTAAGTCGTTTGGAAGATCTACGCGATCAAATTGATGAAATTGATAGTGAATTGTTGAACCTGATGGCGCAACGTATGAATGTCGCGCGTACCATCGGGAAATATAAGTTCATGAATAATCTTACTATTCTTCAACCTGAACGTTGGGAGGAAATTGTTGCTTCTCGTGTTAAGTCTGGTATCGATAAAGAATTAACAAAAGAATTTATTCTTAAATTGTACAGTCTCATTCACGAGGAGTCGATGTTTCATCAAACTAGTCAGATGATTCAGGAGAGGAAAGATAAAACTTCGAAGGATTCTTCTACTTCTAAATGATAACGCATCGCTTACATGGTTCAGAGATTTTTATTGGCGAGAAAGCACTCGACTTAATCCCCAATTGGCTCAGTGCGCATGTTAAGTCGAAGCGTGTTTTTGTGTTGGTGGATGATCAAACTGAGCTCGCTTGCTTGCCTTTGTTTATTTCGGCTATGCATAACCGTTATGAGGTGGTGAAGATTTCTATTCCTGCCGGTGAACGTAATAAAACCTTGGAGCTTTGCGCGTATGTGTGGAATCGCTTGCTCGATCATCAGGCAGTGAAGTCGGATATATTGATTGCGCTGGGCGGGGGTATGATTACTGACCTCGGCGGATTGTCTGCTTCGTTGTATAAACGGGGTATGAAGTTCGTTCATGTGCCTACTAGTTTAATGGGAATGACGGATGCTGCCATCGGTGGTAAGACGGCTGTCGATTTTAATAATATTAAAAATGCTATCGGATTATTTTCTAATCCTAAAGCTATTTTTGTTGATCCTGTCTTTCTTACTTCTCTCCCTAAACGTGAAATTGCTAACGGCTGGGCCGAGGTGGTTAAGCATGCTCTTATTGCCGACAATACAATTTGGGACGAGCTTCCTGCCGATGCAACTGCTGTTCCCGATTTCGATTTGTTGCTTCGTTCAATTGCAGTGAAGGTGTTAGTGGTGCAAGAGGATTTTGAGGAGAAGGGGAGAAGGAAAATATTGAATTTCGGACATACTGTCGGACATGCTATCGAGACTATTCATCTGGAAAGTAGAAATGTTTTATTGCATGGTGAAGCCGTTGTTTGGGGTATGTTAATCGAGACAGAAATCGCATGGCAATTGAAATTAATTCTTGAGTCGGAAGCTCGACAAATTCAAGAGAAATTGTTGTCGTTTTTTAATCCCGAGCCACTAAAGAGTTTAAATCCTAATCAACTTCTTCATTTCTTATTGCAGGATAAAAAGAATGAACGCGATACAATCTTGTTTTCGTTGATTAATGATATTGGTGGTTGTACTTGGAATTGTGAGGTACAACAGGATGTTATTTTGTCGGCAGTTCAGAAATTTATTCCGGTGCAATGAAGTCGATTTTAGTTCCCGCAATTAATGCTGGCGTTAAGGCGGATATCATTTTGCCTTCTTCGAAAAGTGTAAGCAATCGTGTGCTTATTATTCGTGCATTGTGTGATGATGATTTCGAAATTCATCATCTTTCTGATGCTGATGATACTTCAGTATTACAGCAGATTATTGATGATGCTTCAGATGATATATTTTGTGGTGCCGGCGGAACAACGCTTCGTTTTTTCTTGGCCCTCTGTGCTGCAAAAAATAGATCTGTTAAAATATCTGGCACCGATCGTCTCAATAAAAGACCTTTAAAACCTTTGATCGATGCATTGGTGGATTTAGGTTGTGAATTTGAATATTTTCATCAGCCTTACTTTCCTCCATTGAGAATCGTTACGTCGAAATTAACGGGACGTGAATTGATGATTAAGGCCGATGTTAGTTCTCAGTTTATTACGGCTTTAATGTTAATTGCGCCTACTATTGAAAGCGGATTGACGATTCATCTCGATAAACCTCCCGTTTCTTTTTCTTATATTCAAATGACGGCTTCGTTGATGGAGTATTTCGATGTGAAAGTTATTTTTAGTGAGGATAAAATTATTGTACCACCACAAACGTATACGTCCAAGTCTTTCTCTGTTCCTGCCGATTGGTCGAATGCTGCGTATTGGTTTGGAATTGTAGCCATCAATCCTGCTGTTGAAGTACTCTTAAAAAACACTTCTGCCGATCATTTGCAAGGTGATGTTATCCTATTAGATTGGATGAAGTTGTTCGGTGTTAATGCGGAGGTTGTCGGAAATGATCTTCGTGTTTATAATGAACAAATTTCTGTTCCTTCTTTTTTACATTTGAATTTAATGAATCATCCTGATCTCGCTCAGCCTTTAGCTGTTGTTGCTGCAGCCTTGGGCGTTGATTGTTTGTTAGAAGGATTGTCAACTTTAAAGTTGAAAGAAACGGACCGTATTTCAGCGGTAAAAACAGAGCTCGAAAAAGTTGGTGTTTCAGTCGATGCTACCGATAATTCTCTTCACGTACGAGGAAAAATAAACCGCGATTTGTTATCGAATGTGGTTTTCGATTCATACGACGATCACCGCATGGCTATGTCAATGGCGATGCTAACTGCATTGAATACTTCTGTAACTATAAATGATCCCGAAGTAGTAAATAAATCTTACCCCGGATTTTTCTCGGAATTATTGAAGTTGAGTGATTCAGTTGATTGAAAATTGTTGATGAGTTTTTAAAGACTCATGATAAAAGACGCAAGATAAAAGTAGATTTCGGAAAGTCTGAAATTTAAAGGGCTGTAAAAATTTCGTTGTGCCGCCATTCAATCATTCAGTTATTGACAAAAGACTCAAGACGCAAGATACATGCAGATTTTCGGAAAGTTTTGAATTTTGTTTTACTGAAAAAAAATGTTGTTGTCCTGAAATAATTATGTTTCGGAATAAGATCTCAAGACATTATAAAATCATCTTGTATCCTGTATCATGTATCCTTTATCCCCAAACCATTTTAACCGCCGCTTCCGCACATCTTTCTCCATCCATCGCTGCACTTACTATTCCTCCCGCATATCCTGCTCCTTCGGCACATGGTATCAGTCCTTCTACTTCCGGATGCATGCATGTTTCTTTGTCTCTCGGAATTCGTACTGGCGATGATGTTCGTGATTCAGTTCCTACTAATACCGCTTCATTCGTGTAATATCCTTGCATCTTTTTCCCGAATTCTTTGAGTCCTTGTCGCAAGGCTTGCGCTACCGCTGTTGGTAATACTTCCGCTAACATCACATTGGTTACTCCAGGTAAATAGGAGGTTTCAATGGTTCCTTTCGAGGCTTTGCCTTCACAAAAATCTACTACGCGTTGTGCTGGTGCTTTTAAGTCGCCGCCTCCTGCCGTATAACAAGCTTTTTCTACGGATGCTTGAAATTCCATGGCGGCCATCGGACCAAATTTTTTGTAGGGTTCAAAGTCTTTGGCGCCAACACTCACTACCATTCCGGAATTCGCAAAGGGATTATTTCTTCGCGATGGCGACCATCCGTTTACGACTAGTTCTCCTGGTGCTGTTGAGGCAGGTGCTATAATTCCCCCGGGACACATACAAAAGCTGTATACGCCACGATCGAAGGCTTGGGTTGTTAAACTGTAGGCCGCTGGTGGAAGGTAGGCTCCACGGTCGTTGCAATGATATTGTACGCGATCGATGATTTGCTGCGGATGTTCTATTCGCACGCCTAAGGCAAAATCTTTTGCTTCTATCAGGATTTTTTGTTCGTGCAGCATCCTAAATATATCGCGCGCCGAATGTCCTGTGGCTAATATTACTGCGTCGGAGGTGATGCTGATTGCCGGTGATGGGCTGTCAACAGATTTTACTTTTACCCCTTTTATTTTATGATGATCGAAAATGATTTCTTCTAGTCTTGTGTTGAAGTGAATTTCTCCTCCGCATGCTACTATCTGTTCGCGCATCGCGGTTACAATTCCCGGAAGTTTGTTGGTTCCTATATGCGGATGTGCATCAATCAAAATATTTTCTGATGCGCCAAATTCGTGAAATGTGTGTAATATTCGTTGTATGTTTCCTCGCTTGCCCGAGCGTGTGTAAAGTTTTCCGTCGGAGTAGGTTCCGGCTCCGCCTTCTCCAAAACAGTAGTTGGAGTCTTCGTTTACAAATCCTTGTTTGTTGATGGCTGCTAAGTCTCTTCTTCTGCTTCTTACGTCTTTTCCTCTTTCTATAACAATAGGCTTGTATCCAAGTTCAATTAACCGTAAAGCTGCGAACATGCCCGCGGGACCAAAGCCGATTATTATAATGGGTTTTGCATTACTAACGTTGTTGTATATCCGAACAAAAGTTTCGCCACTTGGTAGTTTTTCGCCTAATGCTACTTCAAAAAATAGTCGGTATTTTACTTGTCGTGATCGTGCATCTATCGATCTTTTGCTAAGTCGGAATGCAGTGATATCGCTTTCGCTTACTCCTAAAAAACGGGAAAGAAAGAGTTGGTAATCTGACTCGCGGGCTGCCTCTTCCGGCTGCAACACAAGTTCAACTTGTTTGATCATTTATTCGAAGGTGAGTGATACCGTGAATATTCTCGATTTTAATGAATTAAGTGTGGTGGAGTAGGTGGCAGGGTCCGCGGTAAGGACATTCGGTATGCCTTGAAACATTTTTATCTCGGGCGCAAACTTGAATAGCGGTAAGTATAAGTCCATCCCAAAACCTATCTCGTATCCGTAATCGTTTTTCGATAGCTTTACCAACTCGTCGTCGTTTTCTACTGCTGCTTGCGATACTAAGTCGATCATGTATTTTGCTCCACCTAAAACATAAAAGCGGTAGTTGTTTACGCGGTTCGACTTAAACTTTATTTGTAAAGGAAATTCAATGAAGGTCGATTCTATCTTTTTGGTTACCGTAGTCGATGGCCCTACCGGTACTGTCATTTTGTAGTTGATGTTGCGTTGCGAGAAGGCTAAGGCAGGAACAAATCGTAAGTCGAGGTTGTTGTTGATTCTTAAATTGGAGATAATACCTAAGTTGAATCCTGTTTGTCCGTCAGCGGTCAATACCATCACGCTGTCGCTCTTGTAAAAATCGTCGGCACGTTGCACTCTGAAATCTGTTTTGTTCATTCCTAAAAGAAATCCGAAGTGTATCCACTGCTTATCGTATTTCTCTTGGTTTTTTACAACGATTCGTTGCGCATGTAACTGCGACATCGGCAATGTTACCATCATCGCGATTGCCATCAGCCATTTTTGTATGTTCAACGTTGATCTCATTTTATTTCTTTCGTCCCGTATAAATACTGGCTATTCCAAACGTTAACGGAATACATTTAGTATCTGTATATCCTACATTCTGTAATATTCCTCTGAATTTTTCACCAAATGGAAATGCTGATACTGATTCAGGAAGGTATTCGTATGCCGATCGCTCTTTGGAGATTAATTGTCCGATGCCCGGTAAAATATATTTCGAGTAGAAATTATATCCTTGTTTTATTGGGAATTTCGTGGGTTGTGAAAATTCTAATATCACTACCATTCCTCCCGGCTTTAATACTCTCAACATTTCACCTAATCCGATTTCGAGATGCTCGAAATTTCTTACTCCAAAGGCAACGGTTATCGCATCGAAACTATTGTCGCCGAATGGCAGTTTTTCAGAGTCGGCTTGTTGTAAGGTGATTAATTCGGATAGTTGCTTGGCTTTGATTTTTTCTCTTCCAATTTCGAGCATTCCTGCTGAAATATCAACGCCGGTAATTTGCGCGGGATTTAATCGTACCGCTTCTAATGCTAAGTCGGCAGTTCCCGTTGCTATATCTAGTATGCTTTGTGGTTTTATTGGCAATAGTTGATTAATCGCCTTTTTTCGCCACGATTTATCAATACCTCCCGATAAAACGCGATTCAGTAAATCATAGCGCGTAGCAATGCTGTCGAACATTTGTTCCACTTTTTCACGCTTTGATTCGCCTTTATAACGTTGAGGCAGTACCGTCATACTTTTAATTTAGATGCTTCTACTAATAATTGTCGTTTGTCGATGGGAACAACGCCCACTTTCTCGCAAACTAGTCCGCCAGCAAGATTCGCCAACGCCGCTGTTGTTGGTCCCGTTAAGCCTAATGCTAAACATAACGATGCAACACTGATTACAGTATCTCCCGCACCCGATACATCAGAGATATTTCGGATATGCGCAGGAATCACTTCTTTGTTTTTATCGTTGCCAATATAAACTCCGTTTTCCGATAATGTTACCATCATCGATTCGATCTGTTGTTGCTTGCGGAATGGCTCGCTAACAGCATTCAAATTTTCTATGGTTGGCTTAACGATGTCGGCTTTTAGTCCCGCTTTCAATTCTGAAAGATTGGGCTTAAAGAGACTAATGTTTTTATAGGCATTAAAGTTTTTCTTTTTTGGATCTACTGCCGTAGGGATTTTATGTTGCTGACAAAGCGTTACTATTTCTGCTATCAGCGATTCATTCAAAACGCCTTTGTCGTAATCTTCAAAAATAACAACGGCAGGTTTTTCTTTTTCTATTAATGCTTTTACGGCTTTCAGTATTTCGCTTTGCTCTTTTACTGATAAGTCGTGCATCACTTCGTCATCTACACGAAGCAGCTGATGATTATTTCCTATCACTCGTGTTTTTACCGTGGTTACGCGCTCGTCAGATAATATCATTCCTGCTGTATCCATCGATAGTTCTTTCATCAACCCTAAAAGATCTTCTGCGTGTCGATCGTTGCCGATTACCGAGCAGAGGAGCGGTGTAGCGCCCATGGCTTTTAT
>Ga0255344_1003252_pt1 | contig 18074 bp, 16 predicted proteins | sample wastewater_treat_5_FD_192414 | JGI IMG/M metagenome (GOLD analysis project Ga0255344, IMG submission 192414) | Wastewater microbial communities from Lulu Island WWTP, Vancouver, Canada - plant18 | ecosystem: Engineered > WWTP > Wastewater > Unclassified | place: Canada: Vancouver, British... | reverse complement strand
ATCCAGTACGAGACATGCTTCTTTATTGCGGCTGATACCACTAAGGTCGCCTGATCGACAAGTGAACCTAACATGTAGGCATCTCGAAGGATGGCAATCTGTCTTGGTGTCAGACGGAAGACGTTTGGCTCAAGCAACAATGGAAGAGCCGGTTCAAGAAGATTCTCATAGAATTCATTGTGCCAGTTCCACCTAGCGCAGAGTTCCTGAAAAAATTCCTGTGGGGAGATAAGAGAGAGTCTTTCAACGATCTCGCTTAGATGTGGGTTGGCTTCGGCAAAATAACGGTTTGCCCCGACCAACTCTCTCTCAATTATTTCGTCAATATCACCCTTCCACAAGGAAGGGATGATTACCGATTTGAGGGTTTTTCCTCTTTGCATATACACCTCCTTTCAAGGTTCAAAAACTAAACTAATAATTAACCACTTACTACAAAATGTCAATACACCATATAATGCGTATACTCCTAGCCCTACTAAGTGGGGCCATTAGTTTTTATAGTCAAATTTGCTTCATTTTTGGGAGGAAGTGGTGTATTATTTAAATAGACACTCTCAAAATTGGTATTTTAAATAATTAGACAAACTTTATTTTTTATTGTAAAATGTCATTATGAAAAAAAATATTTTAATTGGTGTAACGGGAGGAATAGCGGCCTATAAAGCTTGTTCCTTGGTGACCAGTCTTTTAAAAGAAGGGCATGATGTAAAAGTCATAATGACAGATAGCGCCACAAAATTTGTGTCTCCCTTAACATTCCAAGCACTAACAAACCACGCCGTATATACAGATATGTGGAACATTCAAAATCCAGAAGAAGTTGAACATATATCATTAGCCAAATGGGCCGACGTGATAGTTATTGCTCCAGCAACAGCAAATACCATATCAAAAATGGTTCATGGACTTGCAGACAATCTTTTAACAACCGTAACTTTAGCTACCCCTCAAAAAACTCCGATCATTATAGCTCCTGCCATGAACACTCAGATGTGGCTCAACCCTATAACACAAGGAAACATTAAAAAATTAGAGGCCATGGAAAAGTATAGGATAATAAACCCTCGCGAAGGTAAGCTAGCTTGTAGAGATGAAGGGGCAGGGAAAATAGCCGATATTGAGACCATCTTATCTGAGATAAAAAAAGTTTTTCATGACTAAAAAACTTGCTAATAAAAGAATATTAATAACAGCTGGTCCAACCTGGGTACCGATTGACAAAGTAAGGGTCATAACAAATGTTTTTGGCGGAACCCTTGGCGCTTTGATTGCCAGTGAAGCCGCAAAAAAAGGAGCAAAAGTAACTTTGCTATTTGGACCAGGTAAAGCAAAACTACCTCAAGAGTCCAAGAATTTAGAAATTATTAAGTACAAATATTATGATGATCTCTTAAACTTGGTAAAAAAAGAGCTTGCGACAAAAAATTACGAAATAGTTATACACTCATCTGCTGTGGCAGACTACGCACCAATCCCTTCAAAAGAGGGGAAAATTAAATCAGGGAAAAAAACCTTAACGATTAAACTTAAACCAACGGCAAAAATTGTTGATTTGATAAAAAAAATTAGACCTAACGTGTTTTTGGTTAAATTTAAATTAGAAGTCGGTTTGCCAAAAAACAAACTGGTTGATATTGCTTACAAAAGCATGATTGCCTCAAGGGCTGACATGATTGTCGCCAATGAATACTCTACTGTACAAAAAGAACACCGAGCTTATATAATAGACAGCAACAAAAAAATAGTTGAGTATTTAGGAAAAGATAAAATAGCAAAAGGACTTATAAAAGAAATCTCTGGGGTTATATAAAATAAGATGGAACTCGAAAAATACTTAAAAGAAACGAGGTTTTGTGACTGCAATAATCCTCAGATATCAGAAAAAGCAAAAGAGATAACAAAAGGCTTTTCTTCGGATCAAGAAAAGGCAATAGCTGTTTTCAATTGGGTTAGAGACAACATAAAGTATCGGGTTGGCCTGTGGCAAAGAAAAGCAAGCGAAACACTCCAAGAAAAGGAAGGGACTTGCACCAATAAAACAAATCTGTTGGTAACAATGCTTAGATCCATAAACATTCCCTCCGGTTATGGTGTTTTAAAAACAAAAGGACAAGAATACTTTGGGCCAGTGGTTCCCCCCATACTCAAGAGGAAGATAAGTAAAAAGTCATCCCACGTATACAGTTTTGTTTTTTTAAATAATAAATGGATCAAATGTGATCCCTCCCTAGATTTAGAATTATCTTTGAAAACAAGTTATTTTAATCCACAAAGTGAACTGGTTGTATGGGATGGTAAAAATGATGCGTTAGAAAATCTAAAACCCGAACATATAATATATGATTCAGAAAAACTCAGCGATATAGATAGCATAATGGAAAAAAAATCTCGACATGGGACAGGAATAATAATAAAAGTGGCTAATTTATATATTAAATTTTTACGGCAAAATGAAATTAAGATAAAATCTCCTGCACAATTACAATACTTGTTTAAAAAATGGTTGAGGAGAAACAACTTTCTGTATTACATTGTTTTTTCTTTCGTATCTTTTTATAAAGATATAATTTACTCTTTTACAAATAAAGATACTTTGGATGAGAGTTTTTGGTCAAATTATATGAAAGTCTTTGATGTCATAGGAATGGCTATACCTTATCAAGAAATGACTGAAGAAGTAATCAAGGAACTAGATATAAAAAATGGCGATAGAATTTTAGATGCTGGTTCAGGAACTGGAATCCTATCAATAAGTATCAAGGAAAAGTATTCTATTGAAATGGTCGGAGCAGATAACTCTGAAACCGCATTAAAAATTCACTTATCAAAAGACCCTGAAGCAACCTTAATAAAATCCGATTTAACTAATCTTAAGTTTTCAGATAATGAGTTCGATAAATTAATTTGCATGTTGACATTACATTCGATACCTTATGAATTTAGGCCAAAGGTTATTAGCGAGTTTTATCGAGTATTAAAACCTGGAGGAAAAATAGTTTTAACAAATCCTTATAATAACTTTAATCCAAATAGAATATTTATTGAACACATAAAAAAAGATCTAAAAAGGTCAGGTCTAATTAAAATTATTACTGATTCAATAAAGTATTCTATTCCAATAATTAAAATGTTTTATTATAATAATTTAATAAAACAAGAAGAGAAAAAAAATGATAAAGTATTGCTAAGTTTTGATGAACAAAAAAAACTACTCAAAGAAGCTGGTTTTAAAAATATTTCAGATACAAGAATCTTGTATTCAAAAAGTGCTATAATTAATTCAGCTTATAAATAAAGTGGGTGACTTACTAAAATTAGATTTACCAAATTATTTACTTTTGTTAGCAGCTTTTGTTAACTTGCTTTTGGCTGCTGTTATTTATTTTAATAGTAACAAAAAAACTTCTGAATCTTTATACTCATTCTTAGCTTTAAGTTGTTCGATGTGGGCGCTCGGAATGTTTATGTATAGAGGAATTCCAAATTCTTATTCAGCCTTGATTTGGGCGAGATTTTATTATGTTGCTACCGCAATAATTCCAGCATCCCTACTTATTTTTGTAATGTCTTTCCCGAACAAAGTTGATTGGTTCAATAAAAAAGTATTGGCCACTATATTAATAATTTCTTTATTTTTTAGTATTTTACCAATATTTCCCAATACGGTTGTTACTAAAGTTGTTTTTAATCAAGGGCGAGAAAATGATATTTTCTTTGGTTCAGGTTTTAATCTATGGGGTATTTATCTTTTTTCATTTTTTGTTCTTTCTTTGTTGATTTTAGTAAAGAGGTTATTAAATTCAACAGGACCGATAAAAAAACAATATATCTATATATTGTTTGGAAGTTATATATCAGTAATTATTGGTGTAATAACTAACCACATTTTTCCATTTATCTTCAATAATCCAAATTATGCTTGGATTGGACCAACCGCCACTATTATTATGGTAGTAATAATTACTGCTGCCATCCTCAAACAACGCTTGTTTAACATAAGACTAATAGCCACTCAACTTTTTATCTTTAGTTTATGGATATTCTTACTAGTTAGAGCATTTATCTCTGGTTCAATTATTGATCAACTTGTAAACTGGGGTTCTTTTATTGGAACTGTGGTTATAGGCACATTCTTAATCCGTAGTGTCTCAAAAGAAGTCTCTCAGCGGGAAAAAATTGAAAAACTGGCCGAGGATTTGGGTAAAGCCAACGAAAGACTGAAGGAACTGGACAAACAAAAAACCGAGTTCGTTTCTATCGCCTCACACCAATTGCGGAGCCCCCTGACGGCCATCAAAGGTTATTCTTCAATGCTTATAGAAGGCTCTTTTGGTCCAATACCAAAAAAGGCTCAGGGGGCGCTTGAGGTTGTCTTTCAGTCCAGCCAAAAAATGATCAGCGTCATTGAAGACTTTTTAAACATTACCCGCATTGAACTGGGCCGAATGAAATACGAGATGTCCGACATTGATATCGGCACACTCGCCAAGCAGGTAGTGGAGGAACAACGACCGCAAATGACCAAGAATGGCCTAAAATTAGAATTTGAAGACGATGGCAATGATCACAATGTTTACGCCGATTTGGGCAAAATCAATCAAGTCTTCAATAATATTATTGACAACGCCAGCAAATATACCAAAGAAGGTTGGATCAAGGTTCGCGTAGAAAATCTAACAAACCAAGCAGGGGAAGAGGTTGTCCGTTTTTCCGTCAAAGATTCCGGGGTGGGAATTGAAAAAGAAACTCTGCCAAAATTGTTTGAAAAATTTGTCCGCGCTTATGATGCCGGCAAAGTCAATCTCATCGGCACCGGTCTTGGTCTTTATGTTGCCAAACAAATTGTAGAAGGTCTCGGTGGCAAAATTTGGGCCGAATCGGAAGGCAAGGGCAAGGGTTCTACTTTCATTGTTGAATTCAAACACACCAAACCCCTCGCCGAACAAGAAAAAGAGAAAAAGGTGGTGGAGTTCGTGGAGGGAATATAGGGGAGGAAGAGTTGCCAGCCTTCAGCTTTCGGGTTTCAGCTTTCAGAGATATCCTTGAAAACCTCTTATCATCCGCCAGCTGGCGGAGTTGGAAAGGGAAAAAAGTAGACGCTGATCCACTTGTAATAAGGGAGGATTCTTATGCCAGCAGCACAACGTGTTACCCAGTCCAAGAAAATACTCCAAATTGTGTTGGACTGTATTTCAAATAAAGGATGTTTAAATACATGGACTATATAATTAAAGAGTTTTTACTATTTTTGATTTACAGTATTATAGGGTGGATGTGTGAGGTAATCTACTGCTCAGTCCCAGCAAGAAAGTTTGTAAATAGAGGATTCCTAATAGGCCCGTATTGTCCCATTTATGGCTTTGGTGCGCTTGCAGTTATAAATATTTTGACACCTTTTTCGGAGAAACCCATAATAGTATATTTTCTTGCAGTGATTATAACTAGTCTTTTAGAATATGTTACTGGATACTTACTTGAAAGAATATACCATTTAAAATGGTGGGATTATTCAAATTACAAATTTAATATTCATGGGAGGGTCGTATTACATAATTCATTAATTTTTGGAGCTATGTCATTGATTGTATTATATTTTTTAAATCCGATGCTTATTAACATGATTAATAATCTGGTATTAAGCACGCGTTACACAGCAAGTTTAATATTGTTATTTGTATTTCTGACTGATAATATAATATCCACTCTAAATGCTTTGAAATTGAATACAAATCTATCAAAGCTGCATTCAATTTCTGATGAAATCAGACAAAAAGTTTCTGAAAAACTTCTTATAATATCAAAATCAATACAATCTGAGGAGGAACGCTCCCACCTTAGGGTATTAACAAATAAAATCGATGAGCTTAACCTTAAATTTAGTGATATATCTATGCAAAATAAAGAATTTGTTAAACGAGTATTTGCTGCTTTCCCAAATATATCCTCAAAATTGCATAAAGAAATATTAGTTAATTTGAAAGCAATGAATACAAACAAGAAAAATAAAAAATAAATATAAAAACTAAAGCACATGGGTTATTCACCCATGTGCTTTAGTTTGCCTTATTCAACATCAATTGTAATACTGTTGTTTGGCTTGTCTTCTTTAGGAACTACAACTTTAAGTAAGCCGTTTTCAAGTTTTGCTTTGATACCATCCGGCTTTGAATCTTCCAAATAAATTGAACGACTCATAGAGCTAAAGCGTCTTTCTCTATGAATGAAATTCTTTTTCTTTGATTCATTGCTTTCATCTCTGGTAATCGAAATCATAAGCTTCCCATCGTTAAGCTCAACATTGATGTCTTTTTTATCTACGCCTGGCACTTCAGCCTCAATGAGATATTCATTGCCATTATCTTCGACATCAACTTTGAAAGTGTCATGGGTGAGGGTTCTTCTAAAAGGCCAGTCATTGGAAAAAAAGTCATCAAGTACGTTGTAGAAGTCCTCAAAGCCGGTGTTTGTAGAGATTTCCTTGTTTTTTTTGTTAAAAGGTACTAATCCAGCCATAAATAACAACTCCTTTTCAGTTTATTTTTTATTAGCACTCTCGTTCGTTGAGTGCTAATTATTATATAGCACAGATTGGTTTACTTGTCAATACCTTTATGGGTACATTCAACCTGTTAATGCAACACTTTCATTAAATGCTTCTAATGGAGTCTTCCAGCCAAGTCGCTTCCTTGGACGATTGTTTAGAGCGGTTTCAACCGCTTGTATCTCTTCGTCACTAATTGTGGCAAAATCTGTGCCTTTTGAGAAGTACCAACGGATGAGACCGTTGGTGTTTTCGTTTGTTCCTCTCTCCCACGAGTGATATGGATGAGCAAAGAACCACATAATTCCAAGCTCAGTCATCACAGAGTCAAACAGAAAGTTTTCTTTTCCATTGTCAGACGTCACCGTTTTTCGAACTTCAGCTGGAAGCGAACTAAGTCTTGCAACAATTGTATTTTTTGTTGTTTCGGCTTTTAAATTTTCAATTCTAGAGATGAAAACTAGACCTGTTTTTCTTTCGACAAGGGTATTGAGTCCAACCAAGCTTTTCCTTGAAATCACGGAATCAGTTTCCCAGTGACCAAGTGTTTTTCTTGTCTCAATTTCTTTTGGTCTCTGCTCAATCGAAGGAATCTCTGGTCTAAATATCCTCTGTGCTTTTCTCATTCCTTTCTTCTGCCTCTGTTTGTGCCTGCGTTTCAAATATTTTCTAAGGTCCTGATACCCAGATTTCATATATCCATATCCTTCTCTGTGAACTTGAGAATATATGTATCTGTATATTGCTTCGTATGAAATCGATTCTTTTGGGTATTCTAAATGTAACCTACCAGATATTTGTTCGGGAGAGAGCCCTGCTTTCAAACCACCTGCGACATACCTGCGGATGAATCCGTTTTTCAATCTCATTTTTCTGCCACGATTTGTGCGACTTTCTAGAGCTCTTTGGTGAGCAAGTCGTGGAGTATATAGATTTCTCAATGGAGGATTGTTTCGCTTAATTTCCCTTGAGACAGATGATGGGGATCGACCAATTGCTTTAGCGATACTTCTGATTGAGATCTTTTGCCAAAGCAATTCTTGAACTTTCTCACGCTCCTCAATCGAAAAATGTTTGAATTTCATACACTTGATATTTTACCAAGTGTTGCAATTACTTGTTGAACTTATGCGACATCGAGCCAGACGACGAGTGAAGGTTCGACCATGCAAAGACGGGGGACTAGCCCTCCCCCCTCTTTTTTATTTTCTTAAACCTAGAGCTCTTTAATTCCTCTTCGCTAAACTGTTTTTCTATTTCTGATATCAGTTTTTTATACTTTTTATTTTTTTTGTTTTCTAAATACATTTCGGCCAAACTCAAATAAGTACCCAAAAAATTTGGACACTTTTCTATAATTTTTAAATACCAATATTCAGCACGATCAAATTCGCCCAAATCCTCATAAACAACCGCCACATTCATATACATCGGATACATTTCCGCGCTTTGTCCTGTTGCAATTTTTGCCGCTTTTTTTGCATAATCAATCGCTCGTTTGTCTTTGTTATGCCAATAAACCCGACCAATACCCCAAATTGCGTTTACAGAATTCGGATTCTTTTTTAAGATTTTGTTGTAAGCTTTTAATGCCTCTCTTTCATATTTATTCTTCTCTTTTTTGTTACCAGCGTAAACTGCCAGATGATCATATAAAAAACCAAGCTTTGATAAAACCATTTCCTCGTTTATCAGTTCTGGCTCTTTTTTAATTTCGCCAGATATCCGGTCTAGAGTTTTTTTATAAAAAGAGTAAGAAACTTTATCGGTTTCCAAGCTTTTATTAAATATCTTTTTTATTTTATTGAGAGCAGTTGACATTTTATTAATAATAGTATTATAACTATGATAGGTCAAGAGTTCGTTCATAAAAAAGGAGATCTCGCAATGCGAAGCAAAATTCTAGTAGTCACATCATCGGAAGTCTCTGATGTTGAGAGTGTTTTGAACTTTCTCCCTCGAGAAGACACCTTTGTTTTCAAGACCGATTATTTTGAAAACTACGGCGTTACTCAAGAGACAAGTTCAGGAACTGATACATTCTCAATTACTGACGACTCCTCAAGAATTGAATCTTCTGATATTAGCTCTATCTGGTACCGACGGCCTGGAAAGAAGCAACAGGGGATGGGTGATCTTGAGCTTGCAGACAAGCAATATGCCGAACAAGAAGTGTCCAGGTTCTTAAGAGCCTTATGGAATTCTCAGTACCCCCACAATGTTCTTTGGGTAAACCATCCTTATTTGAGTTGGAAGATAGAGTGTAATAAACAACTCCAGATAAAAGAAGCCTGCAAGGCAGGCCTTGATGTCCCAAACTCAATCGTCACTAACGACCACGAAAGAGCACGGGACTTTCTCTCAAAACACGGGGCTTGCATCTTGAAGACCTTTGGGACATTCTCAAAAGATGAAGAAGGATGGCCTATGGGAGTTTACACCACCCCGATTACCCTCCAAGACCTTGAAGCTAACCTCGATGAGTTGAAGCTTTGCCCAGTAATTCTCCAAAGCTATATACCAAAGAAACTAGAACTAAGGGTTACAGTAGTGGGAGACAATGTTTTTGCCTGCGCAATTCACTCTCAAGATAGCGACAGGACAAAGCATGATTGGAGAAAGTACGACTTCACAAACGTAAGGCACGAAATCTTTGAACTACCTCAAGATGTCAAAGACAGGCTTCTGGCATGCATGAGGACCTGGGGATTGAAGTTCGGCGCAATTGACATGGTTATAACCCCAGACGACCACTATGTGTTCTTGGAAGTAAATCCGGCAGGACAGTGGGGCTGGATTGAAGATCTTACTCAACTCCCCATTGCAGAAGCAATCGCAACTCTGCTCAAGAACGGACACTAGGCACGTTTCCCCTCCACCTGAGTTTTGCTCAAGTGGAGGGGATTTTTTAATGTTACTAATTCTAAAGTCTAAAAATGATAAGTTACGAGGTGATATAAGAGAATAAATATTTAAAAACAGTATCAATACATTTTTCTCATTTTATCCAAATAAATCTCCAATGGCTCAAGCTCCATACTTTTCCGCAATTCATCAATTTTTTTTCTATTTCTTATCGGCTGTGGTTTTAAAATCGTCTTTCCTTTTTGAGGAAAACTTCTCAACTGGGTGCCGTAAATTTGTTTCTTGCCGCGATGCAACAAAACCCGATCTGTCAGATAGGCCACTCTTTTTTTATCAACTTCGCCCTTTTCTGCCGCGGCAGTTAAAAGCTTTAGACACTTCTCTTGAAAATCAACATCATGATCGGCATGCTGAACTAAAAGCCAAGCATTGAGAGCTCCTTTTTTGCCAACTAGAGACCTCCCGGGCCAACCATATTTGCTGATTATCTTTTTCATCTCAAGAGTGTTTTTCTTGTCAACTCTCAATAACTCCTTAGCCATTTTCTGGACCATCGCCAAAAGTTTAGGGTCATTTTTATTGGTATTTTCCCTAACCAAATTTTTCCATTCCTTCCGTTGTTTCTTTCTAAGGTTTTGATCAACCCTTGTCATTTCTTCTATCTTTAATTTTAGTTCTTTATTCAGAGGCATTTTGTTTAACTATAAACACACTACGAACCATTGTCAAAAGATTTTTAAAAAACCAAATCCTTAAACTGGGGCGGTTTTGGGGTGATCAAGTCAAATAAACCAACATTGACTTTCTTTACTTAATACGTATAGTAAGTGTAGAACTGACGTATGCCGAACTTTGTAAATTAGAACCTTCAAAACCAGCAGGAGACGAGGCACATGAAACTTAAACAGAGTCCATTTCTTCATTTGGTTCCTCTAGATAACGGATATGTAGCCCTCTACAACAGTCTGAACCTAGAGGTCGCATTTCTCAAAGAAGACTTCATTGATCGCCATCGACATAGCCAGGCGTGGATTGCCTCTGATGTCAGTTCAGAACATGTACTGGAATCATTGGTAAAGCTTGGGCTCCTTATAAAGGAACAAGCCGATGGCGAAGAGCGGTATCGTGAGTACCAAAAAGCACTTGAGGAGCCATCAATCAACATCCTCTATCTCCTTCTTTCCGATGCCTGCAACATTCGTTGCCGATACTGCTACTTTCTAGCACCGATGCCTTACGACTACCGATTCTCCGTCATGAAAAAAGAGGTTGCGATCAAGGCGCTGGATCTCTTTGCCCGCTGTGTCCAGAAAAGCATTGCCAAAGGTCATCCAGAACAACACATCGTGATCTATGGGGGAGAACCAACAATCAACAAAGGAGTTCTTCTGGATGCACTCAGATATATTGACGCGCTGAAAGAAGAAGGGCTCTTGCCAAAGACGATTTCGGTGACCTTGAACACCAACGGGATTCTTCTTGATGAGGAAATTCTTAACCAGTGCAAATCAAGCGGAGTGGTGGTGGCCATTTCCATTGATGGCCCAAAAGATGTCCACGACCAAATGCGTGTTTACCCTTCCGGAAAAGGCACCTTTGAAGAAGTCCTCCGCTCATACCGACTCGCCCAAGACAAGGGGGTTAAAACTGGTATTTGCGTGACCATTGATAAGCACAACCTTTTCCGAATGGAAGAAATTGTACACTGGCTCGCTAACGAACTCGGCGCAAAGGGAATGGGATTCAACATCCTCATTGAGAATTCTGTGGGACAAGCTGAAGAAAAGCACGATCGCTATGCCGAGATTGTTGCCCAGGAACTCATCAAGAGTTTCAGGGTGGCACGAACAGAGGGTATCTACGAGGACCGCATGATGCGCCGAGTCAAGAATTTTCTTGACAAGGAGCCGGTACTTTCCGACTGCGGAGGCTGCGGACTTCAGATCGTAGTAAGCCCAAACGGCGAGATTGGTACTTGCCAAGCTTTCTGTGGTAAGAAGGAATTCTTCGTTACTGAGCCATTTGAAACGTTCGATCCGGAGTCTCACTCCTTTTGGAAGCAATGGCGCAAACGTTCACCTTTCGCGAACGAGACATGTAAAACTTGCATCGCTCTCGGTAATTGTGGTGGAGGTTGTCCGTACAACGCCCACCGAATCAAAGGGAGTATTGATGCTCTTGACGAACGATTCTGTGCTCACGCGATAGCGACAACCCACTTTCTTATTCGTGACTTGTGGGAGAAACAGAAACAAAAGTGAGTCACAAATAAAGAAACCCGTAAGTGGGAGGACAGCATCCTCCCACTATTTTTTTGTCTTTATAATAGTTACGCCTCGTTTAATAAATTCTTCGGCATTACAAGAATCCTTATACGCCTTTCTAAATTGAGAAAGTAAGGGTTTATGGTGAGGGTATGGAAATACATACTTTTTATCAACAATATTTTGATACTGAGCAGATCCAAGAACAACCACGTTGAATATTTCAGAAAGATCCCACAGTTGTTCTTCTGTCAAAATTTTTATTTCACTTTTTAATTTTTTTTCAACAAAATCAAAAAAAATGAAATGAAGGAGTTCGTGAACAATAGTATGAATTGCATCTGCTAACTTTTTTTTGTAGAAAAATTGAAAAGTTTTAGAATCTAAAAAACGAGGATTACAATCAACTATGGAAGCATACGCAATATATTTTCCTTCAGGAAACCGAAAGTTGCTGAAAAACTTTTCAGTCTCTATCACAAACTCTTTTTCTTTTTTATGCCAGGCTTTTTGTAAATTTTTGATACTGTAATTTATTTCTTCTTTGTGACTATGGTAATATTTATGAATATAAAGATGAATTATCTTTTTCTTCTGTTCAACATTTTCGAGCGACTTGGCTAATTTTAACCTTGGATGCAGTTTAATAACCCCTTTGCCAAAATCTATTCCGCCACCTTGCTCATGCAAAAACTGCTCAATCATTATCTCGTCAAGCTGTTTGTTTGTGCAGAAACGAAGTTTTTTCATATACTAAAAATATATCAAATTCTCAATATATTACCAATTTTTTGAATATAAAAAAGCAGTTTATAGACATGCTTAGGTCTGTGTTTCGCCGAATCACTTGCACGGAGTGCAGCGACAGGAATTGCAGGCAGTGCAATCGCAGGGTCGAGCATCAACTGCGTTCCTGAAGTCGATTTTCTCAGCGACTCTTGCGCGCGTTTCGGCATCGGGGATAAGGAGAATTTCATTCATCAATCTCACCTCCTTCTTCCTAGATTTCCAAGAGCCCACAATGAGATTCTCTTGAAAAGAATAGCATCGTTTAAAGTTTTACACAATAGATTGAGGTAATGTTTACACCCGTTACTAATAAAACTTGCTATAAATCTTAGGTATGGTATCGTAAATTACAGATTTTTGGGATAGGCCCAAAAACCTTTCTCAAGGGAGAACAACAATAGTACAGACAACGATGATTGGTCGCCTCCTGAGAATGGCGCCATCAACCCCAGCCAGCGAAATGGGGAGTTACGATCCCCAGACGCACACTTGGTCGCACCGGAACAGTCTCCTGATGAGCCCCGTCAAGCACAACAGGGAATCATAACTGTTCGCCTCCTGTCCAAACAGGATTAATCCGGAGGGTAGTATGCCAATAGCATAACTCTCCGGATTTTTTACTTACCTTGTTAACCTTTTAGCAAACTTTAGAATCTCTTTAAAATTTGAAATCCTAATTTTGGTATTAGAAAATTCGCCCGTATGTCCCGACGAAAATTTTTTAACCTTAATAAGTTTGTTTTTTGCCTTAAGCTTGTTAATAAAATTAACAATTTGTTTGGTTGGACAACGGGCATCATTTTCTCCATAAATCACCAAGACAGGTTTTTTAAAATTATCAACATAGGTAATAGGTGAACTTTTTTTATAAGCAGCCGGTTTTTGCTCCGGACTGCCTCCAAACAACTCCCGGTCAATCGCTTTAAAGAAAGCCGGCTCATCTTCATATTGTGAAAGATAATCACCAATTGGAGTCCCGGCAATACCCCCGGCCCATAAATTAGGATATTTCCCAAGAGCTAAAAGAGTGACATAACCTCCCCAAGACCAACCAAATAAAATAATTTTATCAGGATCAGCCTGACCTTTGGAAATAAGCCACCCCCGAGCCGAAACAATATCTTCTACCTCAAAGTATCCAGGATTGCCATAAATAGCTCGCTCAAAATCTTTACCAAAACCAGTTGAGCCGCGATAGTTTACAGCACAATAACCAAAGCCTTCGTCTAATAAAATCTGAGCCTCGGGAGAAAAAGAATCATTGACAGAACCATGTGGACCTCCGTGGATGTCGATAACAAAAGGATAAAGTTTTTGCTTTTTTGTTGGCCAAGCCACCCACATTTGGACCTGTGCGCCATCAGAAGACTTGAAAACCACACTTTCAAAAGTTTTTTTTTACGAATCTGTCTCTTGGCTAAATATAAACTTTTCGTCTTCTGGTAATTATGATCAAAAATCTTAATAATTTGCGGTGGAATATCAAAAGATTGCCAACGCAATATAAGAGAACCATCCAGAAGAGAAGTAACTGAACCAAAAAACAAATCAAGGCTTCCATAATCAGGTCCAATTGGCAAAATTGTTTTTTTATTTAAATCATAAAGCAAAAGAGAGTGTTTAAGTTTATATTCCCGACCAAATAAAATTTTATTTTGGTCCTCCAGCCACTCGAGAACAAAAACATTACCTTTAAATTTAGGGTTTTTAATCTCGGTGATTTGTTTCTTGAGAAAATCAAACCAAACCGGACGATAAAAACCGTCCTTGTTCAAAATTCCAAGGATTAGAGGTTTGTCTGAGTCAACCGAAAAGGCCTGGGCGATAAAATCTCCAGCCAAAAAATTAATTTTGCAAATTAATTTACCGTTATTGTTATCAAAAACTAAAACTTGAGATTTATTTTTTTTACCGCCAAGAGAGATGGAAACACATGTTTGTTTTCCATCGGGGCTAATAACGGTCCCCAAAATAAGATCTTCGGTCTCATATAGTAACTTACTCTTAAAACCTTCTTTTCCTTGCCTGGTTTCCACTAGATAGACGTAATTTTTTTCTTTGATTGAAGCATAAAAACACAATCTTTCGTCTTTGTAATCAGAACTAACTTCGTAAGCAAAATAAGAGGGAAGATTTGGTGTGATATCCACCTTTTTACCGCCACTAAAAGGCTCGCGAACAAAATGACCTATTTCATTACCTCCTTTGTCGTCAAGATAATAAACATACTCACCGGAGGAGGAAATTGAGCCAAAAATTGAACCTTGTGAAGATTTGGTTATTTGGCGATGATAGTTTGTTCCAAAATCCCGGACTTCCAACTGAAACTTGCCAGAGGAGTTAACCGGCAAAATAACCCTGCTCGGAAAATTGCGCGCGCGATACATCCATAAAAAAGCCTGTTTATAAAAACTGTGTTCCCAAGAAGAATTTTTTGTCATCTCCTTAATCATACTAGGCAATTTGAACAGCCGTCAATACGAAGTTTTAAGATTCTTTTCATGATACCCGACAAATAAGCAAGGTTTAAACTGTCTTAAAACAAATGGCTAGTGATTTAAGGTAGGGTAAATCCCTGCCTTTTTTTAAATCAAATTCCCCAGTTTGCTCAAAAACTCAACTATTGTTAAAATAAAGTCAGACAACAATGGGGTTGTTCTTAAACAATGGGGGATTAGATATAGCTTAACGCGGAATTTTCCAAGTCACCAAGCGACTAACTTAACAAGGGCAATAAACTCGGGGGGCCTATGACAATTGAACTTGTTTCGAGGGTTTCAGAACTGGAGCAACAACTCAGGTATTGGCTAATTCAACACGCCATGCCTGACGGGGAATCAGTTTCTGTCGCGGAGCTAATCAAGCTCAAAAAAACCTTCCGAAAAGAGGTCGGTCGGTCAGAGCTTGACCGCGTTGTGAGAGAAGCTCAACTGACGGCAGCTAAAATCTGTCTGGAGATTGAGCTTCCGCCCTACAAACCGAAAGCGATAAAACCATCGCCCGAATTGGCAAGATGGCTCAACGCGCGCGAGGTGTTGGGAAAAAGGGAAGAAAGGAAGACAAAACAGAGAAAGGAACGGCTCCAAAGCCGAATCACTCTGCGGCGACGGTATCCCGTTCCGGCCAACACCTACGTGTTTTGCAAGTAACCCCCACGCCCGCCCCAATGTCGTTTGACACGAAGGCGGGCTAAACTTAAAATTATTTTTTCAAAAAACAATGACTTACTTAGGTTCTTTATTATTTCTATTAATGTTTATTTTGCTCGGCACCATCACCGGGTTTCTTTATGGTTCATCCAGACGTAGCGCCAATCAGGCGGTCAAAAGTTTGTTTGCCATCTTTCTGTTTTTCTCTTGTTATGCTTTAATTTTGGCCGTTTTTTCAATTATCGGTCAAAACAAACCTTACACCCTAATCCTGGGCTACAACTTTGCCGTCTTGTTTGCTTTTTTGGCGCTATATTTCATTACCGAAATTCCAACTTTTTCCGAAAATCAATTGATAAAAAAATATTCTCGCTACATTTCAAACTTCATAATTTTGATTGGCATAATCGTCATTGCAATTCAGTTGATTGATATGCGTCTACCCATTACCGGAGAAAATGGAGTTATCTTGTGGAACCAAAATCCGGTCGCGGCCTGGCTGACCGGTCTCACCATTTTGGGTTATATGCTGGCTTGGGCCTATTTTACCTGCCAAAACATGAAGGTCATCAAAAACAAACAACAAAGGCTAAAACTTTATGCTTTGGGGGCCGACGCTATCAGTGTCGGATTTTCCGCTCTCATTTATTTCCCCTCACAAAACGAATGGCAATCACTGGCCAGCTTCTTGCTTATTATTCCAGCCTATATTTTTACTATCTATAGCCTGGCCCAAAGCCGAAAAGCGAAGGCGGCCTAGGGTTGCGGGAGTTTTCTTTAACCAAGTTTAATTTCTTGTTTGAAACCAATTTTTTGCACAAACTGACGGTCGTGGCTGATTGCTATCAAACCGCCCCGGTAGCCTAAGAGAGCTTTTTCCAAAGCCTCCAACCCCTCCAAATCAAGGTGATTAGTCGGTTCATCTAAAAATAGGCATTCCGCTCTTTGCGCCATGACGAGCGCCAAAAATAGTCTTGACCTTTGACCGGGAGAAAGATTGCCTACTTTTTTCTTTACGTCTTCTTCTTTCAAACCAAATCGCGCCAAGTAATTTCGGCCTTCAGTTTGTGGGAGTTCCACCTGCGCAAAAAATAAATCAAGAGTCGTTTGACCGGGGAGAGCGGTTAAGTCTTGAGGCAAATAACTAATTTTTAATCCTTCGGCAAACGTAATTTTGCCAGAGTCCGGCTTCAACTCGCCCTTGATAGTCTTCATTAAGGTTGTCTTGCCACTGCCGTTGGGTCCGGAAATCAGTAAACGTTCTCCCAAATTGACCTCAAAACTCAGAGGCCCAACCGTCTTGCCGTTCGGCAACTTTTTTTCAAGACTTTCTATTTTCAAAATCCGGCCTTCACCCTTGCGATTGATGTTGAAATAAAACTTTTGCGGCAACTTTCCTTTTGGTTTTTCAACTTTTTCTAAATTCTCAAGTCTTCGTTCCAAATTTTTAGCTAACCGATGAAAAACCTGCGCTGAACGATCTTTTTGTAAGCCAATATTGCCACGATAGCGGTCGGTAATTTTCGGCTTTTGTCCTTTTTCCGCCCACTCATATTTATTTCTGGCCGAGACTGTTAATCTTTTTTCTTCATCGCGAAAGTCTTGCCATTTTTCATATTGCCTGATCTTAGACCGCTTTTTTTCTTTTAGATATTCTTCAAAATTGCCAATAAAAACCGAGAGGGAGCGCTTGTCGCTATCTATTTCAAAAATTTTGTTAGTTAAGTCCGTTAGCAATTTTCTGTCGTGAGAAATGATAATAAAAGTTGAACGTGAATCTTTAATATATTTTTCCAGTCTTTGCAAGGCCGAGTAATCAAGATTGTTGGTTGGTTCATCAAGCAAAACGAGATCATCTTTTAAAGACATTATTTTGGCCAAGACGATTTTGCTTCTTTCACCGCCGGACATTTCACTAAATTTTTTTGCCAGAATTTCATCATTCAGACCAAGCGCGTAGTGAGAGGAGTTGTTTTCTTGCGAGTTCAAACTTTCTTCCAAATATTCAAGAGCGGTCATATCTTCCATTATTTCTTGCGGTTGAAATCCAACCGAAACGTTGGGCGATAAGACAATCTCACCCTTATCCGACTCCAGTTGGCCAACCAAAAGTTTCATTAGACTACTTTTGCCGGAACCATTGGGGCCAATTAAACCAATTTTGTCACCAGCTTGCACCTCAAAAGAAACCTCATCCAAAACCGGATGTGGACCAAAACTCAAAGAGATATTTTTGACCGCCAAAATCTGACCGGCGATTTTTTTATTAGAATTTTTCCGCATAAATAACAACAAACCAAACGACTGCTAATGTCGACTTCAAGAATATTCGGTTGTTATTATTTAATCATTGCTAGCTTGGTTAAGATTATTTTCTATACTTTAGTTAAATAATTAGTTTTTGTCAATATCGCCAATTATTTCACGAAACAAATATTTCTGCTAAACTTAACCCATGCCAGC
>Ga0255344_1003251_pt1 | contig 18081 bp, 14 predicted proteins | sample wastewater_treat_5_FD_192414 | JGI IMG/M metagenome (GOLD analysis project Ga0255344, IMG submission 192414) | Wastewater microbial communities from Lulu Island WWTP, Vancouver, Canada - plant18 | ecosystem: Engineered > WWTP > Wastewater > Unclassified | place: Canada: Vancouver, British... | reverse complement strand
ATGGAGAGCAAATTAGAGCAACCAATGTGAAAGATGGTTACGCTATACAATATGCGTTAAAAATGGGCTATCATGTGGCTGTGATTTCGGGCGGAATATCGGAAACTATGCGTCTTCGCTTTAAAAATTTTCCAAAAATGGATGTTTTTTTGCGTATAAGCGATAAATTGCCCGTTTTTGAAGAGTATTGCAAAAATAAAAATATTAAACCCGAAGAGGTGCTTTATATGGGGGACGATTTGCCCGACTTTGAGCTTATGCAACATGTGGGCGTGAAGACTTGTCCCGCCGATGCGTGTGAGGAGATTAAAGCGCTTGCGGAATATATTTCCTTTCAAAAGGGGGGGGAAGGTTGTGTGCGTGATGTGATTGAGCAAACCCTGAAAGCACAAGGGAAATGGGCAAATGAGCAGTTTGCTTATCTCTTTTAGTCCGTAAATGGATAATTGGACATAAATAAAGTTGTATAAAAGTTGACTTTTTGGAAGGAAAAAGTAATCAAAAATGTGTTATTTTTGCAAATCTAAAAAAATATAAGTAATCATGGAAAATTTAAGTCTAGAAGAGAAAGTAAAAGCTGTGATTCAGCAAATTCGTCCTTATTTACAACAAGATGGCGGTGATATTCAATATATTGGAATTACTGAAGATAATATTGTGGAGGTTAAATTACAAGGGACTTGTGGTACTTGTCCGCATGCTAAAATAACTTTAAAAAGTGGTGTCGAAGCTACAATTAAAAAGCATATTCCTGAAATTAAAGGAGTTATGGATGTAGCGCTGGGCTTTTAAAAAATAGTTTTATGGGATTAAAATGTGGAATTATTGGTCTTACCAACTCGGGAAAGACAACCCTGTTCAATTGTATTTCTGATACTAAAGCGGCAATTACCGATTTTGCTTATAGTACCAATAAATCTAACGTGGGTTTTTGCTATGTTCCGGATGAACGGTTGAGCAAGATTGATACGATGATAAAAGCAGAGAAGTTGGTCTTCGCAACATTGGATTTAGTTGATATTCCGGGACTTGCAAAAGGAGCAAGTCAGGGTGAAGGTATTGGCAATAGCTTTTTAGCAGACGTTAGGCAGTGTGATGCTTTAATTCATGTGCTTCGTTGTTTTGATAATCCGAATTTGCCTCATATAGAGGGTTCTATTGACCCGGTGAGAGATATAGAGATTGTGGAATTTGAATTGCAAGTTAAAGATTTAGAGCAGATTGAGAAAAAGATAACCAAAGTTGAAAAAGCGGCAAAAGTGGGTGAGAAAGAGGCTAAAAAGATGCTCGAAATCTTATTAAAACATAAAAATCATCTCGAAAATTTTCAGAATATTCGGACTCTTGATGTTACGTCCGAAGAAAAAGCGGCAGTTGCCGATATGATGTTGCTGACCGATAAACCGGTGATGTTTGTTTGTAACGTGAATGAAGCCGATACCGTAAATGGCAATGCGTACGTAGAGCAGGTTAAAGATGCGCTTGCGCAGACGGGTGATGAGATTTTATTCATTGCCGGAAAGATTGAAGCGGAAATTGCCGAGTTGCAAAGCGAGGAGGATAGAGCCGAATTTTTGGCAGATGCGGGATTAACCGTACCGGGAGTAAATAAAGTGATACAAACGGCATATAAAATGCTCAATTTTATCTCTTTTTTTACGGTCGGCGGAAAAGAGAATCGTGCGTGGACCATTAAAAAGGGAACGTTAGCGCCCCAAGCGGCAGGCGTAATCCATAGCGACTTAGAGCGAGGCTTCATACGTGCCGAAGTTATCAAGTATGATGATCTTATCCGTTACGGCTCCGAATTAAAATGTAAAGAAGCCGGCAAACTTGCGGTGGAAGGGAAAAATTATGAGGTTCAAGACGGCGACATTTTGCATATTCGTTTTAATGTATAACCAATTTTAGAAAATTGAAAATATTATCTCGGATTTTATCATTTATATTGATTGGATTAATTAAAATCTATCAATGGACGTTATCGCCTCTTATGGGTAGACAATGTCGATACTATCCGACATGCTCCAATTACAGTCTCGAAGCTATTAAAAAGCACGGACCGTTTAAGGGTACGTGGTTGGCAATTAAACGGATTTTATCTTGCAATCCTTGGGGCGGTAGCGGTTACGACCCGGTTCCATAAAGTGTAATTCGTGCAGTTAGCAACGACTTTAAGCAATAGCTTTAGCCTAAAAAGGAACGTACTGTCGGGGGCGGCAAACAGATACTAATTTCAATTATCATTAGAAAATAGCAATTCAAAAAGTTCTTCTACTTTTGAGATAGGGATAAGTTTAACCTTTTTATTGGGTTGTAATCCTTTCATATTGTATTTAGAAAGAAACATTTTATTAAATCCAATTTTTTCTGCTTCTGCGATACGCTGGTCTATACGTGTAACGGGGCGGATTTCGCCGCTCAATCCGACTTCGCCCGTAAAACAAGTATGGGCGTCAATAGCTTCATCTAATGAAGAGGAGAGGATAGAGGCAATGACCGCCAAATCGAGAGCGGGGTCTTCCACACGAATCCCACCGGCAATGTTGAGGAAAACATCTTTACTGCCTAATTTAAAATTGCATCTTTTCTCCAGAACCGCTAACAGCATATTTGTTCTTCGTAGGTCAAAGCCGTTTGCCGAACGCTGCGGAGTTCCGTACACGGCACTGCTGACCAACGCTTGCGTCTCTATTAGCAAAGTTCTATTTCCTTCAAGTATGGTGGCGATAGCACTACCGCTAAAGCTTTCGTCTCGTTGCGTGATTAAAATCTCTGATGGATTGTTAATCTCTTTTAAGCCGCTACTTTGCATTTCAAATATAGCCAATTCGGCGGTGGAGCCGAAACGATTTTTCATACTTCGCACGATACGATAGCCGTAATGCTGGTCGCCTTCAAATTGAAGTACCGTATCTACAATATGTTCTAGTACTTTCGGTCCTGCGATGGTTCCGTCTTTTGTTATATGTCCGATAAGAAAAACAGGAATTGCTTGCGTTTTTGCAAAATGTTGAAATTCGGCGGCACACTCTTTAATTTGCGAAATAGAGCCGGCGGCAGAATCGAGTAAATTACTTTGTAATGTTTGGATAGAGTCAATAATGACGAGTTGAGGTTTTAGTTTGTCAATATGAGCAAAAATTTCTTGCGTGTTTGTTTCCGTTAAGATGTAGCAATCTTCATTTAGAAAAGCCGTTTCCAAGCGGTTCGCTCGCATTTTTAGTTGTACTTCGCTTTCTTCACCGGATACGTACAAAACGGAGCAATCCCGAACCGACAAAGCCATTTGAAGCAAAAGCGTTGATTTCCCAATGCCGGGTTCGCCCCCTAATAAAACTAACGAGCCATTGACGATGCCCCCGCCCAACACATTGTCTAATTCGGCATATCCCGATGACAATCGGGGCGTTTCTATTAAAGAGATATCTTCAATTTTTTTAGGAGAAGAGGGACTCGTTTTTTTTAGTGATTTACCTTTATCGGGCTTTTCACGGTGTATTACCTCCTCTTCAAAAGTATTAAATTCACCGCAAGAAGGGCATCTCCCTAACCAACGCACGGATTGCGTTCCACAATTTTTGCAAAAAAAATGGCTCTTGGGCTGTAACATATTTTAGCTTTGCGTTATTAAAAATAAAGCAAATCGCTTCTATCTATTCTCCTTTGTAGAAAGGCATTTTAACAACGATTGCCTTTAACAATTTTTCGCGAATCTTAATATAGATTTCGGTGTCAAGGGCGGCAAAATTGATATCTATCCATGCCGTACCGATTGATTTATTGATTGATGGTCCGAAAGTTCCCGAGCGAACAATTCCAATTTTGTTTCCCTCTTTGTCGCAAACTTCATAGTCAATACGTGGGATTCCTCTGTCAATCATCTCAAAGCCGATTAGTTTACGTTTTAATCCGTTGGCTTTCAATTGCAACATGTAATCTTTATCAATAAAATCCTTATGGTCAACGAATTTGGTTATCCAGCCTAATCCTGCTTCGATAGGGGAGATGGTATCGTCAATTTCATGTCCGTAAAGGCAGAAACCCATTTCAAGGCGGAGGGTGTCACGAGCGGCTAAGCCTATCGGTTTAATATCAAATTCTTTACCGGCTTCAAATACGGCATTCCATATTTTTTCGCCGTCTTTATTTTTAAAGTAAATTTCACAACCACCGGCGCCTGTATATCCTGTAGTTGATAATAAAATATCAGGAACGCCGGCAAAGGTCAAATATTGAGAGGTGTAGTACTCCATCGCTTCGATGTTGGTATCGGTCAGCTTTTGCATTGCTTTAAGAGCCAACGGTCCTTGAACGGCTAATAAAGATATCTCTTCTGAGATATTTTCAATGGTTGCTCCGAATTTTTCATTGTGTTTTGCTATCCAAGCCCAATCTTTTTCAATATTTGCCGCATTGACTACTAGTAAATATTCTTGTTCGGCTGTTTGATACAATAGTAAATCGTCAACAATTCCTCCTTTCCCGTTAGGGAAACAAGAATATTGTATTTTGCCGGGAGTCAATTTTGACACGTCGTTAGAGGTAATATATTGCAAAAGAGGTAGTGCATTGGTGCCCTTCACAATAAACTCACCCATGTGTGAAACGTCAAAAACACCGACCTTTTTCCTCACATGCTGATGCTCTACGGATAGTCCTTCGTATTGGATAGGCATGTAAAAGCCGGCAAATTCAACCATTTTTGCTCCCAATTTTTCGTGATTAGCTCTAAAAATTGTCTCTTTCATTATTAATTTATTTTAATGATTTAGGAAATAATATTCAATTTACGTTGGAAATTTTGCAAACTTGCCAATAAATTAGTTTTAACGTGGATAAAATCATCGGCTCCGCTTGCTGTGAGAATGTCGATGATAGCAGTCGGATTTCCAGCAATAACGACGAGTAACTTAGGATTTTTCTCTTTTAATTTTTTTATTGCTTCAACACCTAATGTTTCGTATTCTTCGTCAGAGCTGCACAGTACTACAATCTTAGCTTGACTCTCAATAGCTTTTTGAACACCCTCGTCAATATTTTCGAATCCTTGGTTATCAACAATTTCAAATCCTGCGCAGCCGAAAAAGTTAGTGGTAAAGCCGGCGCGAGCTTGTCGCATAGCTACATTCCCAACTTTTAATAAGAAAACTTTGGGCGTACCGTTTGATTTTGCATATTTTTCGGTTCCCAATCTCAATTTTTCAAAAGCAACGCCGCCACGATAGCACTTTAGTCCTTCTCCATTTTTCGGTTCTGTTTCAATAACAATTTCGTTTAACATTTTCTCTTGAATGTTCGGATATTGGTTTGTGCCAACGAGTACGTATCTTCGAGCGGCTACATCCATATCTCGTTTTTGACAGCTCTCTTCAATTGCTTTTTTAATATCTCCATTTTCTATTTTGGAGAAAATACCTTCTCCGTCAACTGTATTTTTGAACAGTTCCCACGCGTGCGAAGCAATAGAATCGGTTAAATTTTCAATATAGTACGAGCCGGCAGCCGGGTCAATCACTTTATCAAAAAATGCCTCTTCTTTTAAAATTATTTGAATGTTCCTGTTAATTCGTTGAGAAAAGTCATTCTCATTATTATACACAGTGTCAAAAGGTTGAAGCGAAATTGACGAAGCCCCGCCCAATGCCGACGCCATACCTTCGGTCGTGCTTCGTAGTAAATTTACGTACGGGTCGTAGAGGGTCTTATTCCATTTTGAACCGATTGAGTTAATGTGAAGTTGATAAGAGGCTTCTGTCTTGGCTTGATACTCTTTTATTAATGTTGACCATAATAGTCGAACAGCTCTCAATTTTGCGATTTCCATGAAATAATTTGAGCCGACAGATAGCGTTAAACTCATTTTTGAAGCAATGGCATCTACGCCAAACCCGTGCTCGGTTAAGAGAGCTAAATACTCATTAGCAATAGCTAACGAATAACCGATTTCTTGAATCAAGGAAGCTCCGGCATGATGAAGAACGATACCTCCCAAATTAATTACTTGAAAATTGGGTAACCCTTCGGTGAGGGTTACTAATTTAACTAAGGTTTCAAAATCGTCTTTTGCCGATTTATAGTATTTCTTATGTTTTAGTAAATGCGTGATGTAGTCGAAATCAATAAATCCTCTAATTAACTCTTTATTCAATTTGTTATTTTCAATATATTGAATGAAGTCGTTAATGAATGGAAGCGGATTGGTAACATTATAAAATTGAACGCCATATTTTTCGAGAGGAATTTCCGATAATAATTGACATAAATCCTCATATTTTTTAATCTTCTGAGCAGAAAAGGACAAAGTATTTGCTCCTTTTGCGATAGCGTCTCGAGCAATAAGGTTCGCCTTTTTGCTATCTGTCTCTTTTATCTCTTGAACAATATTCCAACAGTTTTTTTCCGTTTTATAGCCGCGTGTGTATGGAAATTGATTGGGGGCGTTATTCAAATGTTGCAAATTTACCAAATCCTCTTCACGATAATAGGGACGCACTTGAAACCCTTCATCGGTTTTCCAAATTAATCTTTTTTCGTAATCAGCTCCTTTTAAATCACGATTTATTACTTCTTCCCACTCGTCAGTTGATATCGGAGGAAATTCACTAAACAATTTTTCGTCGCTCTTCATACTATGATTTTTTTTATTTTGTTGCAAAAGTACAAAAATTAATATTGGCTTTTGTTAAAATTTAATCGTAAAGGCATTTAAAAATTTATTGATAACGATTTATCGTCTTGTATCGTGCCTCAATTCAATTTTATTAATCTCTCAATTTCTTGAGTTGAGTTTCTTATCTTTATAAATCCTCTTCAATTTTATGAACGTAAAAGATAAACTGTTTCTCAATTTTTTTTCTAAATAACCAAACGAAAAAAAAGTATAACCCGGTGGCACCCAAAGTTATGAAAAAACTTAATAATTCATTTTTGGAAATTTTATAGGAGAGAATGAGTGAAACTAGCAAAACGACTAACGGCAAAAAGTATCCGATGACCACTGCTTTATTACCCATACTTTGTTGCATAGAAACGGTAACTTTTTCACCGACAGCTATATTTTCGGGAGTTAAACTGATGGCGTGAATTAGATTTTGCTTCCTATCGTAAGTGGAGCAGAGGGATTTGGCGTGGCAGTTGGAACAAGCAGAACGAACGGTGATTTCAACAGTAACGTTTTCGCCATCTATTTTGCGTACAATTCCTTCGTTGCAGACTGTTTTTTTCATTTTTCAATCGAATAATTAAAAATTGAATGTAAAATTGCTAAATTTATTGCGAAATAGGTTCTTTATTATCAATTTCTTTCCATAAATCGTTTTTTGGAAATGGTGCGGAAATGGAAATCTGTTTTTTAGAAATGGGGTGTGTAAATTCGATACTGCGAGCATGAAGAGAAATGGAGAGGTCGCGGTTTGGGCGTTTGCCCCCGTATTTGACGTCTCCTTTGATTGCGTTCCCAATCGTTGATAGTTGGACTCTAATTTGGTGATGACGCCCGGTTAACAGTTCGACTTCAACAATAGAGTAAAATTGTAACTCTTTAATCACTTTATAGTGTAGTTCGGCTAATTGTCCATTTTTTTCTTCAGAAACGACAAAACTTTTGTTTAATTTTTCATTTTTATGCAAAAAATGTCTCAAGAAATCCTCTTTTTTTTCCAATTTCCCTTCTACGATAGCACAGTAAATTTTCTTTATTTCCCGATTTTTAATAAGCTCGTTCATTCGCGCCAGTCCTTTCGATGTTTTAGCAAAGATAACGACTCCGCTCACGGGGCGGTCAAGGCGATGAATGACGCCACAGAAAACATTGCCCGGCTTTTGATACTTCTCTTTTAGAAATTCTTTGATTTTTTCCGACAGCGGAATATCGCCCGTTTTATCCCCTTGAACAATCTCTCCCGCATTTTTATTGATAATGATGATATGATTATCTTCGTAAAGAATCCGTTCTGCAATATCACTCATATCATACTTTAAAATTGATTTTTTGTACTAATATTGTTCTTTTTCGTTGGGAAAATCTTCTTCTTTTACATCTTTGATGTAATGACTGACGGCGTCCACAATTTCGCGGGTAAGGTCGTGATATCTTCGTAAAAAACGAGGTGAAAATTCTTGTGTAATACCTAACATATCGTGTAGTACAAGAACTTGTCCGTTCACGTGGGGTCCTGCCCCGATGCCGATAGTGGGGATTGAGATAGAATCGGTAATCTCCTTTGCAAGTTTTGCCGGAATTTTCTCCAAAACGACTGCAAAACAGCCGTGTTGTTCCAAGATTTTCGCGTCAGAAATTGTCTTTTCGGCTTCTTTCGGGTCCGTTGCTCGTACGGTGTAAGTGCCGAATTTATTAATTGATTGAGGCATTAGTCCGAGATGCCCCATAACAGGAATGCCCGCACTTAGAATACGGTCGATAGACTCTTGAATTTCAATGCCGCCTTCCAATTTCACGGCGTCAGCACCCGACTCTTTCATAATTCGAACGGCCGAATTTAACGCCTCCTTGGAATTACCTTGATAAGTCCCGAAAGGTAGGTCAACTACAACTAAAGCCCGTTCCGTTGCCCGAACCACCGAAGAGGCGTGATAAATCATTTCGTTAAGGGTGATAGGTAACGTGGTTTTGTGTCCCGCCATGACATTAGCCGCAGAATCGCCTACCAAAATGACATCAATCTTTGCCATGTCTAATAAGCGTGCCATTGAATAATCGTAAGCCGTTAACATCGCAATTTTCTCTCCCTCTTTCCGCATCCTTTGCAGAATATTGGTGGTTACCTTATTGACATTCTGATATAAATAACTTGACATAATGATTTTTTTTAATGAGCAAAAGTAACACAAAATATTCAATTATTAAGTGAATTGTAAAAAACTTTATCAAATAATAGAGAAAATAGAAAAAATAAAACTCATTTAAAGGTGGATTTTGAAAAAAGATAAATGGAAAAAGCTATTTTTGTTTTTTTATCTTTTTCTACAACAATTTCCTAAATAATAATGAATCTTATTCTCACTACCGCCTATTTTCCCCCAATAGAATATATAGCACTTATTGAAAATAAATCTGCCGTTTTTATCGAAGGCGATGAAAATTATCAGAGACAATCCTATAGAAATAGGATGTTAATTGTTACTGCTAACGGTGTTCAGCAACTCTCTATTCCGGTGGTTCAAAATCACAGTAAAACTAAAATTAGAGATGTTGAGGTAGATTATAAAACGGAATGGCAAAAGCAACATTGGCGAGCCATTACGGCAGCCTATAACAATAGCCCCTTTTTCCTCTATTTTCAAGACTATTTTCAACCTTTTTACGAGAAAAAACATAAATTTCTACTTGATTTCAACACGGAACTCTTAGCTGTTTTACTTAAATTGTGCCAAATTAATAAAAAAATTTTATTTACCGAAGAATTTCAGGCTTCTTATGAAATGCCTACGTTAGATTATAGGGTGCTTATTCATCCGAAAAATCGTAACCGCCCGAGTTATCCTTTTGCAAATCAAGAAAAATATAAACAAGTATTTGACGACAGACACGGTTTTATTTCCAATTTATCCATTTTAGATTTATTGTGTAACAAAGGCAATCAAACGAAGCAATATCTAAAAATGCTTAGCAAATAAATGAAGTGGAAAATTTACGAAATCCTGTTAATTTTTAATTTTTAATTTTTATCTTGATTCTTAGCGTGTTAAATAAAGTGAAGGAAATTAAGCGAAATTAACCCCTAAACATTTTTAGCGTATAGCAGCATGGAGAACTGCTCTTTTTGCAGAATCTCATTCGCAACTTGCAATATTTCATTAGCCGTAACATTTTCAATTCTTTGAATGGTTTCGTCTATTGTCTCTACTTCGTCGCTATGTAGAGCGGAACGACCGTTTGCCAGCATCTCCGCCAATTTAGACTCGCCGGCAATGGCAATTTGCCCGATAAGTTGCTTTTTAGCATATTGAAGTTGTAAAACTCCTAATTTATTCGTGCGGATTTTTTCTAATTCTTTATAAGTCAACTCAATACACTTGTTGACTTCATTATGGTCGCAGCCAATATAAACGGTGAATAATCCCGTGTCGGAAAAAGTGGAATAATTTGCCTCAACGGAATAACCCAACCCCTTTTTCTCTCGTAACATCATATTTAGCCGTGTACTCATGCCGGGACCACCGATTAGATTGGAGAGAAGAAGAAACGGATACTTTTTTTCACTTTTATAGGGATAGGCAAGATTACCTAACAAAATGTGGGCTTGAGCATTTTTCTTATTTCTCTTGACAAATTGCGGTTTATAGTCTGTAAACGGAACTCTTTTAGGCAGTTCATCATGCTGATATTTTAAAGCTGCAAAATAGTTATTGCACATTTTAACCAACTTCGGAGTTGCAATATTGCCGATAGAGGAGAGTACCATGTTTTCCGGCGTGTAATGGCGATGAATGAAAGCAATAATATCTTTTTGTTTGATTTTCGCTATCGTACTTTTTGTTCCGAGAATATTTCTTGCTAATTGGTGGTTTTGGAAAATAACGGTTTCAAAATCATCGAAAAGAAATTCGATAGGCGTGTCTTTATAATAATTTATCTCTTCGATAATAACATCTTTTTCTTTCTCAATCTCCTTTTCGGGGAAGGTGGCATTAAAAAGAATATCGGCAAGTAGTTCCAAAGTTCGTGGGTAATCTTGGTGCAAAAAAGAGGCGTGGAAATAGGTCTCCTCTTTTGAGGTGCTTGCGTTAAGTTCGCCACCGACATCTTCCAAACGTTTTAGAATTTGAAATCCTTTTCTCTTTTTAGTTCCTTTAAAAATGGTATGTTCGATAAAATGGGCAAGTCCCATCAGGCTGTCCGGCTCGTCTCGGGTGCCCGCATTGACCAAAACGCCAAAATGTGCTATCGGAGAATTAACTTCCTGATGTACTAATTTAATGCCGTTTTGTAGTAAAATGATAGAGTGGGGCATGTTAATTGAAGAATAAGTTTGCAAAAATAGGTTTTTATTTTATCTGTTTGATATTAAATATTTTTTCATAGTCATTTAATCCAAAAAAATCACGTATATTTGCAAAGAATTAAAAAAAAACATAAACCAATATAAATACCTTATTATGAAGAAAGTACACAATTTTAATGCAGGACCATGTGTCCTTCCCAAAGAAGCAATTAACGCCTCTATCGAAGCGTTAAAAGATTTTGTCGGAACAGGAATGTCAGTTATTGAAGTTTCACACCGTTCCAAAGAGTGGCAAGCCGTTATGGATGAGACCGTAGCATTGTGGAAAGAGCTTTTAAATATTCCCGAAGGCTATCAAGTTCTCTTTCTCGGTGGCGGTGCGTCAACACAATTCTACATGGTTCCTATGAATTTTATGGAGAAAAAAGCGGCTTATTTAGAAACCGGTGTTTGGGCGAAAAAAGCTATTAAGGAAGCTAAAGCGTTCGGAGAAGTGGTAATTGTTGCTTCTTCTGCCGATACAACTTTCAATTATATTCCCAAAAAATATACGATTCCTACAGATGCCGATTATTTCCACATTACTACGAATAATACCATTTACGGAACGGAAATTCGTGAAGATATTGATTCCCCCATCCCACTGATCGCCGATATGTCCTCAGATATCATGAGTCGCCCTATTGATGTATCAAAATATACGTTAATTTATGGTGGAGCTCAGAAAAATGTAGGCCCCGCCGGAGTTACTTTTGTTATTGTTAAAGAGTCGGCTCTCGGAAAAGTATCACGCTATTTACCTACAATGGTGAATTACAAAACGCATATTGATGACGGTTCTATGTTTAATACACCTCCCGTTTTCTCTATTCTTGTTATGAATGAAACTTTAAAATGGGTGAAAAGAAATGGTGGTGTTAAAGTTATGCAACAACGCAATGAAGAAAAAGCGATGATGTTATATAACGAAATTGACCGCAATTCAATGTTTGTCGGAACTGCCGAAAAAGATAGCCGTTCTATAATGAATGTGGGTTTTGTAATGGCTGAACCGTACAAAGATAAAGAAGAGGCTTTTATGGCTTTTGCTAAAGAACGCGGCATGGTTGGTATCAAAGGACACCGTTCTGTAGGCGGTTTTAGAGCATCTCTCTACAATGCCTGCCCGAAAGAAAGTGTAGAAGCATTAGTTGCTGCTATGCAAGAATTTGAAAAATTAAATAAATAAAATTTATAACTATGAAAATATTATTAGCTACTGAAAAACCATTTGCCAAAGAGGCTGTCGATGGTATTCGAAAAATAACAGAGCAAGCTAACATGGAACTCTGTTTATTGGAAAAATATACTGATGTGCAAGAACTCTACGCCGCCGTTGCCGATGCAGACGCTATGATTGTGCGTTCCGACCAAGTAACTGCTGCCGTAGTAGACGCGGCTAAAAAATTAAAAATTGTAGTTCGTGCCGGTGCCGGCTACGATAACCTTGACCTAAATGCTTGTACCGCAAAACAGATTGTGGCTATGAATACACCCGGACAAAACTCCAACGCTGTGGCTGAACTTGCGCTCGGAATGATGGTGTTTATGGCAAGAAACTCTTTTACTGCCGGAACAGGCGGAGAATTGAAAGGTAAAAAATTAGGTATCCATGCGTATGGACACGTAGGTCGTTTGGCAGCACATATCGCTAAAGGATTCGGAATGGAAGTGTATGCTTTTGACCCGTACGTGAGTGCCGATAAAATGAAAAATGAAGGCGTTATTCCGGTGAATACGGTAGAAGAGCTGTATAAAAATTGTCATTATATCTCTTTGCATATTCCTGCTAATGACGAAACTAAAAAATCTATCGGTTATAACTTACTCTCTCTTATGCCTAAAGGCGGTTGCTTAGTGAATACCGCAAGAAAAGAGGTGATTAATGAAGAAGAAATGGTGAAAATTATGGAAGAACGTACGGATTTGAAATATTGTACCGACATCGCTCCCGATAATAATGCTACAATGGTGGAAAAATTCGGTATCCGCTTCTTCGCAACACCTAAAAAAATGGGTGCTCAAACTGCCGAAGCTAACGTGAATGCAGGATTAGCCGCTGCTCAACAAATTGTTAATTTCTTTAAAAATGGGGATAAAACCTTCCAAGTAAATAAATAATTCCCCCAAATAAATAATTGTGCTTTTAAAAGAGGCTGTCATTACTTCTGAGACAGTCTCTTTTTTCTTCTATCGTTGAATTTTAGCAATTTTGAAAATATAAATAATTGGGAGGAGACGGTGAAAATCTTGTAAATTTACCCCAAAAATAACCTTTATAATAATCTGAATTGTAGTCTATTCAAAAAAAAATTAACTTTGCAAAATGATAATTGAGTAAATATTATTTTTATTTCGAAATAATTTTAATACAATCTTAAAATTTAAAATCTTTAATAATCAATAAGTTATATTATGAAAAAACTGTTTATTCTTTTTTCAGTGCTCACATTACCTCTGCTTACATTTGCGAGTGAAGCGGATATAATTTTACCAAATTTAAGAAATATCTCTTTTTTTAATGGTTATTTATCAGGTTGGGAACTTCTTTTTTGGGGATCGCTCATTGTCTTTCTTGGACTGTTTTATGGAATGTCTCAATTTATAAAAATTCGTAGATACCCGGTTCATAAATCAATGAAAAAAGTAGCAGATACTATTTATGCTACTTGTAAAACATATTTACTACAACAAGGAAGATTTTTATTCCTCTTATTTATCATTGTCGGTGTTATTATAGCTTTTTATTTTGGAGTTTTAAACGCCAAATCATTGGGAGCTGTTTCTCTAATACTATTGTGGACGGTTCTCGGGATTCTCGGGTCGTATATTGTTGCATGGTTTGGAATACGAATTAACACCTTAGCTAATTGTAGAACATCGTTTGCGTCCCTGCAAGGAAAACCGTGGAAAATTGTATCGCTACCTCTAAAATCGGGTATGAGTGTGGGGCTATTGCTCATTACTATCGAACTGATTATGATGCTCTTTATTTTACTTTTTGTTCCGTCAGAAAGTGCCGGCGCTTGTTTAATAGGCTTTGCTGTCGGCGAATCGTTGGGAGCAAGTGCTTTACGTATCGCAGGCGGTATTTTTACGAAAATCGCCGATATCGGCTCCGATTTAATGAAGGTGATTTTTAAAATTGGCGAAGATGACCCCAGAAATCCGGGCGTTATTGCCGACTGTACCGGCGACAACGCAGGAGACAGTATCGGACCGACAGCAGACGGATTTGAAACTTACGGCGTTACAGGCGTTGCACTGATTTCGTTTATTATATTGGCAATTCCGAGTGCTTTTGAAATTCAAAGTCTATTGATTACTTGGATATTCGTTATGCGTATCTTAATGGTGTTGACCTCTATCTTTTCTTATGAGATAAACCAGATTATCTCTTCCGCAAAATATAAAAATAGTATCAAATTTAATTTTGAAGCTCCTTTAACTTCACTTATCTGGATTACTTCTTTTATTTCTATCATTGTAACCTATTTGGTTAGTTATTTTCTCCTTGCTAATAATTCAGTAGCAAATGCATATACCCCCGATTTGTGGTGGAAATTAGCTTCTATTATAAGTCTCGGAACGTTGGCGGCAGCTATTATTCCGGAATTTACGAAGATTTTTACAAGTTCAAACTCTACACACGTTCAGGAAATTGTGTCAGCATCAAGAGAAGGCGGTCCATCTCTCAATATCTTATCCGGTATTGTTGCCGGAAATTTTAGTGCCTTTTGGCAAGGAATTGTTATGGTCGGCTTAATGCTAGTAGGCTTTTTTATTTCTACCTCTAATTTATCCATTTTCGATGAGTATGCGTCCATTTTTGCCTTCGGACTAATTGCGTTCGGATTTTTGGGCATGGGACCCGTTACGATAGCAGTAGATAGCTACGGTCCCGTTACCGACAACGCACAATCCGTATTTGAACTTTCGCAAATTGAACAACTTCCCGGCATTAAATCGGAAATTGAAGAAGAGTTCGGATTTATCCCCGATTTTGAAAAAGGAAAACACTACTTAGAAGCTAATGACGGAGCAGGAAATACCTTTAAGGCAACAGCTAAGCCGGTCCTCATCGGAACTGCCGTTGTCGGCGCCACAACTATGATTTTCGCAATTATTCTGCTATTAAAAGAATTGGGACTTCTACAAATAAACCTTACCGATGCCCCCGTTATTTTAGGATTTATTACAGGAGGCGCTGTCATTTATTGGTTTAGCGGAGCTTCTATTCAGGCAGTTACTACCGGAGCATACAGAGCCGTGGAATTTATTAAACGAAATTTAAACCTAAGCAAAAAGGAAGCAGATATCGAAGACTCTAAAACAGTCGTCCGTATTTGTACACGCTATGCACAACAAGGTATGATTAATATCTTCATTGTTATATTTACGCTAACCCTTGCTTTCGCTTTCTTTGACCCCAACTTCTTTGTTGCCTACCTCATCTCAATTGCAATTTTCGGACTCTTCCAAGCTATTTATATGGCAAATGCCGGCGGAGCATGGGATAATGCGAAAAAGGTCGTTGAAGTCGATTTAAGAGAAAAAAATACAAACTTGCACGCCGCCGCAGTTATCGGCGATACAGTCGGTGATCCATACAAAGATACCGCTTCCGTTGCAATGAACCCTATTATTAAGTTTTCAACCCTTTTTGGCTTGTTAGCCGTGGAAATAGCCGTCCACCTTAAGCTGAAAGCACAAGCATTCACCGAAAACTCAAGCCAAGCACTTGCCGATGCTAATCAGAAAATGTCCTTTTTTGATACAGTCGATATTACACCCTATATTGGCGTACTCTTTTTATTGATAGGGCTATTTTTTGTTTATCGTTCATTCTATGGTATGAGAATCGACCATAAAAAAGAATAAATCTTATTTCTTATCATTTCTTATGAAAAAAATTCTCTTTTTCTTAAACTTTCTGTTTTTAATAGGAAGTTCTACAGTTTTAGCACAAGAAACTCCAATTTCTTGGGATTTTAAAATAAATACAAAGTCAGAGACCGAAGCAGAACTCCTCTTCTCTGCAAAATTGCAAAAAGGTTGGCACCTCTATTCGCAACACCATAATAATGGTATCGAACTTCCCACGGAATTTACCTTTGTAGAAAATAATAACTACTCACGTATCGGAACGGTCTGGGAACCGAAACCGATAGTTAAGTACGACCCCGTTTTTAAAGATACATCTAAGTATTTCGCAGATAAAGTAACCTTTAAGCAACGAATAAAAATAAAGTCTAAAACTAACTTTCAAGTTAAAGGAAAAATTGATGCCCAAGTTTGTATCGAAGGACGGTGCGTTGCGATAGAGAAAAAATTTGCGTTTGATATCGTTAATTCTAATGCGGATAGTGCCGTTTTAGCAGATGATAAAAACGATTTATCAAATCAGTCGGCAGATTCATTAGCTTTAATGAATACAAATAAAGACGGCTCAGCTGCCGGGCAAAATGCGCCCGCACAAGAAAATATGGGGGTGAATGAAGAAGAGAAAGAAGAGTCGTTGTTGGTGTTTTTCCTTTTCGCTTTTCTCGGAGGCTTAGTCGGTTTACTCACTCCTTGCGTTTTCCCGATGATTCCCATGACAATTTCCTTTTTTATGAAAATGGGCAAACAAGCTAAACGTTACGCCCTTGTCTACGGATTATCTATCATCTTAATTTATGTAACTTTTGGAATCATTTTATCTATCATCTTCGGAGCAGGATTATCAAATATTTTGAGTACGCACTGGCTCCCGAATGTCCTATTTGCCCTGATATTCGTCATTTTTGCCATTTCCCTCTTCGGCTATTTTGAGATTACATTGCCAAGTAAATGGGTCAACAAATCATCAAAGATGGAGTCCCGCGGCGGGCTGATTGGGGTCTTTTTCATGGCACTAACCCTTGTTCTCGTTTCATTCTCTTGTACATTACCTATCGCAGGTGCCGTGGCTCTTAACGCAGCATCAGGCTCGCTACTAAAGCCAATCATCGGAATGTTCGGCTTTTCCTTGGCTTTTGCCATTCCGTTCACCTTTTTCGCCTTCTTCCCTGAACTGCTTAAATCACTTCCTAAGTCGGGAGGCTGGATGAACACTCTCAAAGTTACCCTGGCATTTGTCGAACTTGCCTTTGCACTTAAATTTTTAAATGTTCCCGACCAAGCGTATCATTGGGGTATCCTAGACCGCGAAGTCTATTTGGCTTTCTGGATTGTAATTTTCTCCTTATTAGGATTTTATTTCCTAGGCAAAATACGCTTCCCGTTAGATGATGATATGCCCTACCAAAAAAGCTGGGTGCGATTTATTTTAGCCATCTTTACCTTTACCTTCGTTGTCTACCTTATTCCCGGTATGTTCGGTGCTCCGCTAAAAGCCATTTCCGGCTGGTTGCCTCCCATGACAACACAAGATTTTGATGTGAGCCAGATTGTCCGTGAAGAGTCCAAAAATGCTACCTATTTTCTTGATGAAACACCTAAATATGGCGAGAAACTGAAGTTGCCCCACGGTATGAAAGGCTATTTCGACTATGAGCAAGGATTGAGAATTGCGCAAAAGTTGAATAAACCCATTTTTATCGATTTCACCGGACATGGCTGCGTTAATTGTAGAAATGTTGAAAATGCAGTCTGGATTGATAAACGAGTACGCGATATCTTAGCGGAGAATTTTGTTCTGCTGGCACTCTATGTTGACGATAAAACTGTTAAGCTATTGCCCGAAGATAGAATTACTGACGCAGACGGCGATACGGTCTTCACCCTCGGAAGCAAAAATATGTTTATTCAAAATACCATTTATAAGGAAAACTCACAGCCCTGCTACATTATCACCGATTCTTACGGACGCATTCTAGAAGGTCCTACGTATTATGAATTGGATATCGAAAATTATCTCGACTTCCTAAACAAAGGGCTGGAGAAATTTAAACAGCTGAAGAATAACTAAAAACATCTTTTATTTATAAGTTATTTTTTTAATTTTTATTAGGGCGTGCCCCCTCGCTACGCTCGGGGTCGGCGCCCGGTTCCAAGTCCGCGGGCACAAGCCGTGGGGACGCAAGGCGGCAAA
>Ga0255344_1003240_pt1 | contig 18145 bp, 17 predicted proteins | sample wastewater_treat_5_FD_192414 | JGI IMG/M metagenome (GOLD analysis project Ga0255344, IMG submission 192414) | Wastewater microbial communities from Lulu Island WWTP, Vancouver, Canada - plant18 | ecosystem: Engineered > WWTP > Wastewater > Unclassified | place: Canada: Vancouver, British... | reverse complement strand
TATTCATTCAGTTTAAGCTATATTCACGCTTTTTCAGGAAGCTTATCGATCAGATGAAGTGTAAGCTTCTGAATAGCGAGGGCATCATTGACAGTGACACCGTCACCCAGTGATGAACAGTCAGCATTAGCCCAGCCCTGAGGTGTGATATGATTCTCGTCTGAGCCCTTGATACCATATTTGGATGGATTAGCCAGTGCCTGCATGATCATAACAGCATCGGAAATATTAATGCTTCCGTTATTGTTAGCATCACCGATAAGAGTTGCAGCAGGTAAAGTTGTAGTTGTTTCAACAGGCTTTGTAGTAGCAACTGTTGTAGTTGTAGTAGTCGGTGCCGGAGTTGTAGCAGCAGATGTTGTAGTTGTGGCAGGAGCAGAAGTTGTTGCTGTAGTAGCTGATGATGTAGTAGTGGTTACGGGAGCAGTAGTTGTTGTGGTTGAAACTACAGGAGCAGAGATAGTAACTTCCTTGCCCTTTACACCGCCCATTGCGCAGTCAAGGTAGAAATCGCAGAGACTGTCAGGTCCTTCAACGTAAAGGATAGCATCTGTTGCTCCTGAAGGGATGGTGTATGTCGGATTGTTGAGAGTAGTCCATTTGCCTTTTTCTACTGTAGCGGTAGCAACTTCGTCATAGCTTTCCTTACCTGTAGAGTCTTTATACTGAAGAGTCATTTTGAGAGTTGTCGAATCCTCTGTATCCTGCATTACAGCTGCACCGAAACTGTAAGTGAAGCCTGCAACGAAAGCACCGGGATCAAGTTCTATAGCAGCACCGTGCCAGTTGTCGCTTCGTCCGCTTACAAAGAGTGAACTGCTGCCGTCAGCTGCGGTTGAAGAGTTTTTCTCGGTCTTGGTAGTATCGCCTCTGCTTGACCAGTTACCCTTGCCGTTTTCAAACGACTCGTTGAAGTAGTAACCATTTGCATCAGGCTCAACAGTTGGTTCAGCCTTGGTTGTAGTAGTGGTAACAACTTCTGAGCCGGGCGATGTGGTTGTAACAGGTGTTTTACTGTCTACGATAAGCTTTGAGACTTTAGCCTGACCGCTGCTCTCCCAACCTTCGACGTTGAGAGCGACTTCTGTAAGATTACCGATGCTGAAGCCTGCATCTTCCCATGCCTTGAAGTGGTCGGAAACAGTGATGACACCTGAGGTTCTCTTCTGCTTACGAACACTGAAATACTGGGGGAATTTACGTGTATCGCCAAGGATAGTAGGACCTTCATGTTCCAGCTGGAAAACATCATACTGAGCGCCGTCAACAGTAACAGTCTTGGAACCGCCCTGAGGCTGCGGGCGCCAGTTTACCCAGTCCTCGATGATGTAGTATTCAACCAGAGGCTCCTTGAACCAGCCGTATACGCAAAGACGTGAATTACCTTTCTGGCTTGCTGTATAATCAGCAACATACTCAAGTGCGATAGTACCATACTGAGTAGCCTTCTTGGAAGCGTCGTATTTTCTGCCTCGTCTTGCAAGGAAGTTGCCCTTGGTGACCTCAGCGCTCCACTTAGTATCAAAAGTACCGCCGCTGCCAAGGGTCATAGAACCGCTGCCTCCTGTGGTATCCAGCCATACCTCATAGCTGTAGCCGTCAACATTTTCTTCCTGGTACTGATTACGGTTACCGTTACCTACAGAGAAAGTATCACCCGGCTTTGCTGCATATGCTGTAGTGAATACTTCCGCAGGCACAACAGGAATTGCAGATCCTATCATCAGTGCTGAAAGCGAACTGATGAACACCTTTTTGATCTTTGAATTTCTCATAAAAATCACTCCTTAAATTCATTCTGTTCATACTGAATGTTTCTGTAATTGGATTTCAATAATCCCTTATATCTTTTTATAATATAATTATACTATTCTTATTCGTGGAAATCAAGTATAAATTGTTAAAATTCACGAAGTTTTTACAATTGTTTGCTTTTTATGCTGACGGGATAGTTTTTCAGTATATGATTTTACGTCAAATATTATAATAGTAAAGAAGATTTTTCTTCACAGCGGAAGTATTTTTAGAGTAAGATTGCTTTGAGTAGAACTTGACAAAAATTTTAGTATATAGTATAATACAAATATAAATTTTTTATATCCATGAATTATGGAAATTACTGTTCATCAGGAGGACGTATAATGAAAATCGGCTGTGTAAAAGAAATCAAGAACAATGAATTCCGTGTAGGACTTACACCTGACAACGTAAAAGCTTACGTTGCCGCAGGTCATCATGTATACATCGAAAAAGGTGCAGGCATAGGCTCAGGCTTCTCTGATACAGAGTATGTTGAAGCAGGCGCATCAGTTCTGGATAATGCACCTGATATCTGGAATATGGCAGAGATGATGGTAAAAGTAAAGGAACCTCTCGAATGCGAGTACAAGTTATTCCATGAAGGTCTCATTCTTTATACATATCTTCATCTGGCAGCTGACAAGGAGCAGATGGATGCTCTTCTCGACGGCAAGGTAAAGGCTGTAGCTTACGAGACTCTTCAGGAATCTGACCGTTCACTTCCTCTTCTTGCACCTATGAGTCAGATCGCAGGCCGTCTTTCCATACAGGAAGGCGCAAAGTATCTGGAAAAGAAGTTCGGCGGCGCAGGAATACTTCTCGCAGGTGTTCCCGGTACTCCAAAGGCTAACGTTGTTATTCTCGGCGGCGGTACAGTTGGTATGAACGCTTGCAAGATCGCAGTAGGTATGGGTGCAAATGTCACTATTCTCGATGTAAATCTCAAGCGTCTTGAGCAGCTTGATAATATGTTCGGCGCACATATTCAGACCCTGTACTCAACAGACAGCAATGTAGAAAGAGCAGTCAAGGATGCTGATCTTGTTATCGGATCGGTCCTTATCCCCGGCGGTTCTACTCCTAAGCTTTTCAAGGCTAAGTATCTCCCCGAGATGAAAGACGGCGCTGTATTTGTTGACGTTGCTATCGATCAGGGCGGCTGCGGTGAGACTTCAAGAGTCACAACTCATGACGATCCTGTTTATATTGTAGAGGGTGTTGTACATTACTGTGTAGGAAATATGCCCGGTGCTGTTCCGAGAACAAGTACCATCGCACTTACAAACGCAACTCTCAGATACGGACTTCAGATAGCAGAAAACGGTCTGGAAGAAGCCTGCCGTAAGAATGAGGTCATCAGTTCAGGTGTCAATACCTACGGCGGAAAGCTGACAAATCAGAATGTTGCACTTGCTCATGGTTACGAATATACAGAGCTTAACAGCCTGATCTGAACAAAATAATTATAAAAAGCTCCCATCATCAGCTTGTATTTTCGAGAGTTGATACTGATGGGAGCTTTTATATTGATCGGCAATATTGCCGAATTATGCACAATATGTTCCATAAGAAGCACAAAAAGAACGCTCCGAACCGTTGACTTTGATTTGGAAATACTATATAATTTACGGTATAGTATTGACTGTAAATAATTATAGGCAACACCGCACAAAGCTTGTGCTGAAGATGCGCCGACAGATTTTTTCGTCAGATTGTATAGAAATTCCGCAGGCATACTATCGTATGTCAAGGGATTTCTGTGCAAGATGACGGAAAATATGTCCGCAGATTCAGTGCAAAGCCGTCAGGCGGGCTTTGTGCGGTGTTGCCTATATGGATCATCAGGAGGTGTAATTTTATGAAGCGTAATAAACTGTTGTCAAGTATGCTTGCACTTTTATTGACCGCATCAGCTGTTCCATTACAGGGAAGCGCTGTTAATGGCGGTATAGCTTCACTTTTCAGATCAGAACATTGGGGCCTGACGGCTTCAGCAACAGGGAATGCTGACGTTTATACTGCGCAGGATCTTAAAAATATGCAGGATTTTCTGCTTGGAAGAAAAGCTGATGAAAATCTTGCAGGCAAAAAGTACGACCTGAATAATGACGGAGTATGGGACGTTCTGGATCTGTGCATGATGAGAAAAAAGGCCATTTCAAATCAGCAGAACAGTTCATCAGGACTTTGTATCAACGAAGTATGTTCAACTAACAAGAAGTCGATAAAGGCCTCAGACGGTTCATCGCCTGACTGGATAGAATTATACAATGCAGGAGATTCCGTTTATGACCTGAGCGGTATCGGAGTTTCGGACGGCGACATAAATCGTTACAAGTTTACATTCCCACAGGGAACAACTCTCGGGGCAGGGAAGTATATCATCATTTTCTGTGACGATACAGATGTTACATCAGGAGAACTTCATGCCGCATTCAAGATCAGTGCAGCAGGGGAAACGATATATCTGACTTCGCCCGACGGCACGGAAATTGACAAGCTTGAGATTCCCGAACTCGATACGGATGTTACATACGGAAGAACCGCTGACGGTTCTGAAAGCTTTGCATTGCTGAAACCGACTCCGAATTCTTCAAACAGTTCCGCTGATACCGTTTATCGTGTAGAAAAGCCTGTATTCTCATCAGAAGGCGGATTCTATGATTCTGCATTTGATCTTACAATTTCAGCAGAAAGCGGATGTACTGTGCTTTATACCCTTGACGGTTCCGACCCCCGAACATCGGGTTCTGCAAAACAGTATCAGAGAAGTATAAGTATACGCAATAACACAAGCGATACAAATCAGCTTGCGGCAGTTCGTGATATTTCACTGAGAGGCTATACTCCGCCTGACTATGCCGTTGATAAGGGCATGATAGTAAGAGCGGTATGCAAAGACAGCAGCGGACAATTCAGCGACGTGACTACAAACAGCTATTTCATTGGAAAAACAGCATCGTATTACAAAGATATGAAAGTTCTGTCGATCTCAACTGACAGCAGCAATTTCTTCGATAAAGAAAAGGGAATTTACATGATCGGCGATCAGTATTACCGCTGGAAGAACAGCGGAAGCTTTGACCCGAATCTTGATGTCGGAAGCAATGAGAACCCGACAAACTACAACTCGGAAGGCAAAGACTGGGAACGCCCCTGCAATATTCAGGTGTTTGAAGGCGGCAAACTCAAATTCACCGAAGACGTTGGAGTGCGTATCGCAGGCAACTGGACAGCTGCATTCCCTCAGAAAAGCATGACATTCTATGCCCGCCGTGATTACGGTGCAAATAAAATGCAGTATGATTTCTTTGAGAGCGGCGCAGCAGATGTTGACGGTTCAAAGATCAAGGAATACAAAAAGGTAACTATACGCAACGGCGGAAACGCTTATGATAACTGCCGTTTCCGTGATGACCTCAACCAGTCACTGGCAGAAGGACTTTCCATCGGCAAACAGGCAAAGCAGGACTATATCGTATTTCTTGACGGTGAATTCTGGGGCACATACTCCATGCAGGAAAAGCTTGACGAGAATTACATCGAGTCTCATTATCATGTTGATTCCGACCGTGTCACCACTATCAAGAACGGATATGAGTATTCAGGTCTTGACTCGGTTTATCAGGATTTCAAGCAGTTCTGGAACTGGGCTATGTCGGCCGATATGTCAAATGCATCAAACTATAAAAGAGTATGCGATACTGTTGACATCGACGGATTTATGGATTTTATCGCATTTGAAAGCTATATCGTAAACTGGGACTGCATGATAAACAGCAACAACTGGATGATCTGGCGAGCAGATGAGAGCGACACATCAAATCCCTATACTGACGGCAAATGGCGTTTCCTTCTCTTTGATACGGAGTATTCATCGGGCTATGACGGACAGTGTTCATTCCGACGTGACTGCTTCAAGGACATGGATAATTCAGGCAAGATAACAAGTATATCTTCGTTGTTCCTCAGACTGATGAACAATTCCGAATTCAAACAGCAGTTCTATGATCGTTACAAGACGATAATGAAAGAAAACTTCGATTATACAAAGGTTTCGTCTAAGATAGATGCCTATGCCGCCGCAACAAAGGATGCTGTAAACGACACATTCCGCAGATTTGGAGTAGGTGCAAATTATGACAGCTGTGTAAAAATGATACGCAATTTCTACAAGAACAGAGGCAAATACGCAGAGCATTATCTCAATGTTCTCTACGGTATAAATGACAATTGGCAGGATGATCCGAATATGATCAATCAGTTCGGCTGGAGCGTCTGGATGAACGATGGTGCTGGCTCGATCGAATACAACGATGACGGAAGTATCACAGTCAAAGTTGACCGCACAGGCCAGTACGCACAGGTCAGCAGCAGTACAGTCTCGCTTCAGGCAGGAAAGACCTACCGTATGACCTATAAGATAAGCACATCTCAGAATGTCAATACTTATACTATGTTCCAGCAGGGCTACGGAGAGTATAAGAGTTATTCTTATCAGGATCATATGTTTACTCCAAATGAACAGACTATCACCGATACTGTAACCATGACACAGTCGGATGACAATGTCAAGTTCCTTATCGGACTTGATAAGGGAACAGGAACTTACAGGATTTCCGATTTCTCACTTGTTTGTATCAACTGATAATATCAACGGCACTTCAAAGGGGAAGTGCCGTTTTTTATGCCATTGCCGGCCGCTACGTCTACGGTGAAGAACCACACGACGTTTACCGCAGGCATGACAACTGCGGCTGTTCCGTTATCTATGAGAACGGCAGGCAGAGACAGGATGTGTGGTCTAAGCGGACATGGGAGAAGCCGAAAGTCGGAACCGGTGCTTCGCCGCCTACAAAGTTTACTCCTGAGCAGGCGAGGACGATTGAGCAGGAGAAACTGCGAAATATTCACGGATTGTCTATTGACAAAATATTAAATACAGAGTATAATTTATATAGAAAAACGAAGAACACAGGCGATTTTTCAGGCCTTTCAGAGCCTATGCAAATGAGGCTATTAATTCAGTTTTAAGAGAGTTAGGCATTGATACAAAAGGAATTGAATTTGATATAATCAGAGATAAAGATCTGATAGGTAAAGGTGTTTATGGTTACACTTTCCCTAATGGTAGAAAGGTTCAGTTATATCCCGACGCATTTTCAAGTCGTGAAGAATTAGTAAAAACTTTAGGGCACGAACGAATACACTGCAACCAGATTCGTCTATTTGGCGAAGCAAAAACAATTGATGAATTGCGAGAGTATGAACGGGCTGCAAAGTTCTCAGAAGATTACTGGTGGTCAATATACAAGGAAAGGACGGGTTATTATGAAAGTAAATGAATGGATCAAACTACTTGATAAAGCATATATGAATAAACCTATGTTCTGTCCTGAGTGTGGCGGCGAAGTTACGGCGAGAATGTTTGCTGACGATGACAGATTCGGTTTTGCAATTCTTGAGTGTAGCAAATGTAATTCACAACAGCAAATTTCAAGAGTAAAATTTCCTAAAAGTGTTAATACAGAAAAGTTATAATAGCTAAACCGCCCATAACAAGGCGGTTTTTTCATACCCAAATAACAGCAAATATCAACAAATAACATCAAAACAGCATTTGCGACCGACATGAGTGTCGGCGGCAAGTGCTATTTTTATACTCAAAATCAAGGAGGTGTTCAGTACAGCGGACTGCTGGAAGAGATGTAAAATATGTGAATGCGATATAATAAGAACAGCCTTGGATTATTCCAGGGCTGTTTTTTTGATATTTTGTCGTAGTAAATGTCGTAGTGATAATTTTAGGTATAAAAAACCGCCTGTGAAAACTCACAAGCGGCTATATTTAGCGGACAGAGAGGGATTCGAACCCTCGATACGCTATTAACGTATACACGAGTTCCAGTCGTGCGCCTTAGACCAGCTCAGCCATCTGTCCATATATATAGGAGACTTACAAAAAAGTCTCCATGGTGCGAGTAATGGGACTTGAACCCATACGTCTCTCGACACACGCCCCTCAAACGTGCCTGTCTGCCTATTCCAGCACACTCGCAAAGTACTTTAATATTATACACCTCAGCAAAGGATTTGTCAAGGGCTTTTTAATATTTTTTTATTTTAACATAATATCTCTGCAAATTTTCCCTTCTTAACTTCATTTATTGTGGCTTTTTTTATGTTATTCTTGTGAATGAACTGCGAAATATAGCTGAAAATAGTTATTCTTCTTGACAATTTAGCCTTGAGCCTGTATAATAAAATAGTACATTAATATTCGGATAATGTTTCACTATACAATGATACAGGAGGAGATCATGAACAAAAAAATAATTACAGCTGCTGCTGTTTCGATAATTACGGCTATTTCCGTTTCATCTTTTGCTATGGAGTGTTCAGCTGCAACAGTAGACGATGTTGCAGAGGTTGCACGTTCATACGGTATACCGGAGGAAAATATTATTGCAGGTTATTCTGAATATCAGGCACATCCTGATCAGTATCCGCCTGAGAGACTTGATCGTGCTATAGAGATGCTTCATGAAACAGGTGGTATTATCGTTACAACAGGTGAGTACATCCCTGAGAACAGGCCTGTAGTCACAACTACTACATCATCAGAAAATTCTTCTTCCGAATCTGAAAACAAAACGGAGGAGACAGGTACTGTTCAGCTTTCTACAGATGACGGAAATAGCTTTACAAGGATTTCCCCCGAAGAATTCATAAATTTGTCATATGATGAAAAAATGGCATATATAAGCAGTTTCCCTCAGGATCAGCAGCAGGTTATCATTAATAATCTTACTCCTGCTGAATATAAAAGCCTTATCAAGCAGTCACCGGCAGAAAAGAAGATGGAGATTGTTCACTCGCTTTCCGGTGCGGCAGATGAAATGGGATTTGTTGTAACTGTTGACGAAGTTACTGATGATTCTCTTACTGTTTCAATGAGGAATGGTGAAGGCAAGCTTGTAAACAGAGTCAATGCCGGAATGACAGTAGAGGAAACCGGGTACGACAGGAGAGGCATTTTTGCAGCTATCGGAGCAGCTCTTTTAATAGCTATTGGAGGACTTGTATTCATAGCTGATAAGTGTTTCAGAAAGGAAAAAACAGAAAGATCTGATGGATAAAAAAGCGAAAAACAGACTTATACATATCACTACTCCTTTTATACTTGCTCTCATCTGTGGTTCTGTCACTGCCGGTGCAATGATAAAGCCTTATGATAAGATCAGTATGTATATGAATCTTGCGTTTATGGATGAACTCAAATCATCTCCTGAGGATGCTGATTCCGGGCTTGAGATCAAGGATAATGACATTATTACTGATTTCTCAGGGCTTACATCCTCTAAAGGAGAGTTGATATATCCTTCATTCGGAGAGATGTATGCAATGCTTGACAGCAAAGCGCTGGAAACAAGTGTTCCTGTTTACTGGGGATCAAGTTCTGCACTTTTTGACAGAGGGGCTTGTCAGTCTACTGGATCTGTTGTTGCAGGAGGAGAAGGCAATACCGTTATAAGTGCTCATGTAGACACATTCTTTGCTTCTCTGGATAAGATGAAAGAAGGGGAAAAAGTTACTCTTCAGACAAATTATGGTGAATTCACATATGTCGTTAAGGAAACGATAAAGTTCAATAAAAAAGACGGAAAGTATGTATCTCCTACCGATGATGACAGACTTACGCTTTACACCTGCAAAAAAGACATCCTTGGAAACATGGATGAGAGAATAGGTGTCGTATGCGAACTTAAAGAAAGGAAGTTCTACAACAGCGGAGAGGGGGAGAAACATGAATAAACTTTCGACCTATCTTGGCTCTCTTGCAGTTTCAGTATTTCTTGTGCTCACTATCATCGCAGCTTCGGCTGCTTTGCTTCTGGATATAAATGTTACCCGTGATAAAGCTCTTCAGCTGGCGGAACGTGAGATGATATCCGAAAAGGTATACAGTGAGATTGAGAAATATTATACCGATAAATACGGCTCATCAGGTATCCCTGTTTCTGTTTATATGGACGGTATAAGCCGTGAGTATATTAACGACTGCGTAAAAAACAACATTTCAGCTGCGTTTAATGCTCTTGAAAAAGGGTCAGGAGTTGATATTACAGTTGCAAAAAACGATAAACTGGAAAACAATATCAAAGTGTTCTTTAATAACTATGCAGAAAAAGAAGGCTATATAAAGGATGAGAAGTACGACAAAAAAGTCGGAGAAACGATCACTCTTGCATATAAGACCATTAAAACACACAGTGATGTCTATAAAGCTGCAGCGCTTCAAGAGCATAAGGTGCTCGGTAAGATATCTAAGCTTTACGGTAAGAGAATGTCCCTGACTATCGGTATTATTGCTGCAAACCTGATCATGATAATACTGCTTCTTATAATAAACCGAAAGAAAAAAGTCACTGTTCTGTACTGGATGGGTATTTCTGCTATAATCGCAGGGATTTCCGGAGCAGTTCCGAGCCTTGTCCTTCTGGGAACCAGATTCTATGATTCGTTTTCCATCAAACAGCCGTCTGTATTCACCGCCTATACAAGTGCCATGTACAAACTGACTGAAGCTTTTACCGCAGTATGTATCGCTTGCATTGTAGTCGGGATCATTCTGGCTGTTGTGTATACCATAACTTACGATAAATCCAAGCATCAGGATGTAAAACCAACTGAATTATAATAACAAGCCTCGGTGACATAAGACGGGTACTCGTAAAGAAGTTTTTATGATTTGAAGATAAGGTTGCGTAACCAAGCGGTTACGCAGCCTTTCTCTTTTTGTCGTACTTCATACTGTCTGCAACGGCAGTCGCTACGGCAACGTCGAAACGATAGTGTATCTCGATCTCCTGGGTACGATGCCCGCTGCTCTTGTCAGGAGCGTGAACAACGATCTTCTCGATAAGCTCATGCATGATCTCAGGTGTCAGCTCCGTGATATGCTCATACTTCTGTACAGCCTTGATGAATGCCGTCACATCGGCTGACTTCTGTTCGGCAGTATCAATGTAAGCGGTCAGCTCAGCTACGGTTGCTCTGAGCTTTTTCTGCTCGTCCTCATATCCTGCCGACATCACTGAAAAACGCTCATCGGAAATCTTACCTGATACATTATCCTCATAGAGTCTTGTGAACAGTCTGTCCAGTTCAGCGATGCGCTTCTCTGCTTCTTTCAGCTTTTTCCTGGATTTAGCAAGCTCAGAGGACTGCTTCTGAACGGAGTTGTCCATAGCCGCCTGCACAAACTCGTCCTCATGTTCCTTAACCCTGACAAGCAGTTTGTTCAGCTAGTTCAACACAATCTCATTCAGTACAACAGTTCTAATGAAGTGTGCGGAACAAGCGTCCTTGTCTGAGGAATATGTGGAACACTTCAAATGCTCCTGATCTTCTGTCAGACTTGTTGCACGGCAAAGATACAGCTTCTTTCCGCAGTCAGCACAGTAACAGATGCCTGAAAACGGATTGACTTCCTCGTGTTTTGTCGGTCTGCGTTTGTTCTTGCGAAGCTCCTGCACCAAGTCAAACTCTTGCTGAGTGATAATGGCTTCATGGGTATTCTCAAAAATCAGCCAGTCCTCTTTTGGGTTATCCACACGTTTCTTGTTTTTGTAGGACTTCACATGAGTACGGAAGTTGACAGTGTGACCTGCATATTCGGGCTTTTCGAGAATACCCGAAATAGTCTCCATACCCCAGCGATTAAGGTTAGCATTCTTATGACCGTTATCCCTGCCCTGCGACAGAGCGTAAGCTGTCGGAGTAGGGATACCCTCCTGCGTTAGAATTCGGGCGATCTTGGACGGACCGTAACCGTCAATGCAAAGATGAAAAATCTTGCGAACGACCTCGGCAGCTTCTTCATCGATCACCCAAAGGTTCTTGTCCGCTTCCGAATGTTTGTAGCCGTAGATCGGATTGGAAAGGTGTTTGCCCGACTGCCCCTTTGCCTTGAAAACGGCTCTGATCTTTTTACTCGTATCACGAGCGTACCAGTCATTAAAAATGTTCTTGAATGCCATTAGCTCATTTTCTGACTTGAACGTATCCACGCCGTCATTTATCGCAATGTAGCGAACATCGTAATCAGGGAAAATAATCTCAATGTATTCTCCGGTTTTCAGGTAATCACGTCCGAGTCTTGAAAGGTCTTTGGTAATAACCGTGCTGACCTTTCCGGCTTCAACATCTGCCATCATAGCCTTGAAGCCATCACGCTCAAATGTCGTTCCCGAAACTCCGTCATCTACATAAAACACGGGATTGCTGAAACCATTATCCTCAGCCTACTTCTTGAGAATAGCTTTCTGATTGGTGATGCTGTTGCTCTCACCCTGTAACATATCGTCCTGACTCAGGCGACAATATAATGCTGTGATCTTGTCTGTCATATTAACCTTCCTTTCCGACAGATACAGCAAGCTATGTTATCATTATAGCGCAATATACCGTCATTGGCAATGCGCCGATATTCCAAAGTTACACAGCCTGCTTCTCAGGTTCTTGTCCGGATTCACCGAGGAGTTTTTCACATTCTCTGATGATCAGCCTTTTCAGGATATCCGAAAGGCTTTCCTTTGAAGCAGAGTTGAACACGGTGGTCACCGTGTAAAGGGGATGCCCGATCTTGTATTCGGACGTTACATTAAAAGTAGTGTTTGTATTCATAGCTATCTTTCTCCTTAGCTTATCTTTCTCTATGCTTTTAGAGCGAGGGCAGCGCTTTATCTCTCTTACCCTCATGATTGTTGTCTTATGCTAGCTGTGCGGAACGGCAAGTGCCGTCCCATTGCATAGCTATTATTATTATCGGATAGTTTTAATCCTCATAGGGATTCGCTTTATCCGTAAAGCTCATTTGCTGTCCGAAGTCAGCGGTGAGATTGGCGGTATTGCTTTTATCATTTTCAGCAATTCCACCTCCAACCAGTTTCAGCAGCTCGTCATCGGACAGACCGCTTGCACGGAGTTTCTGCAACAGCGAATGCTCTGAGGTGATGATCTCATCAAGCTCACGGGGCTTGCAGTTGTATTCCTCCGCCATAGCCAGACGAGAAACTTCTTTCAACTTGTCCTCCAGCGTTTTCTTTTTCGCAGTATCGCTTGCGATACGCTTTTCCAATACTTTGATCTTCTCGATGAGCTGATCTCTTTTCTCTGTATAGATGCCCATAGAAAAATCACACCCTTTCATTTTTTGTTCTCAGCAGGCGGAGCCGAGTGACCGAAGCTCACCTGCCATGATCCAATTATAGCGCACTCTACATTTGAAATACAAGCCGCATTGCGCACAAACTTTTGTTCATACTTTGTCAACAAATGTCCGGGGAATTTTGAGATTCAAAAAACTGAAATCACGCTATTACGCCGTTTACGCTATCCGGGCATTTTGACGAAGCGATTTTGAGCGAACATAAAAAATCTGAAATTGATTATTGACGTGATCGGGAAAGTGCGCTATATTGATTATGGGGAGCGACGATATAGAGAAAGTCGCACAGCTCCAAGTCTCGAAATCGAGAAAAACGACCGAGCCGAAAGGCTCGGAAATGACATCCGCCCCACAGGGGCGAAACTCTACCAGCAAGCACGGTATCATGTGGGCGCGCACAACGACTTTCACATGATACATAGCTTGGCAGAGGGCGCTGCCCCTACGCCCCCGAATTGAGAAAAATAAAAAAGGAGAACAAGAGAAATGAAAGACGAAAAGAAACGTACATTGTATCTGAAAGTCCGTGTCAGCCCCGAAGAAATGGCGGCTATCAAGAAGAAGTTTGCTAACAGCGGTATGGGCAGTCTCAGTACATTTGTGAGAGCCATGATCTTCGAGGGTTACATCGTCCATATTGACGAAAACGAGCTGAAACGGCTCACTGTACTTGCGAATAATATCGCCAACAATATCAACCAAATTGCCCACCGTGCAAATGTCACGAACAAAGTTTACAAGGAAGATATTGAGGAGATCAAGGAGCTTGGCGATAAGCTCTGGCGTCCGCTGATGTTTCTGCAAACAAAGGTGGCTCAGCTAAAGCATTGAACATAAATTGAAAATCGCCGTCAGGATAATTCCCGACGGCGATGAAATACAATATGTGCGCTATGTACCGGACTGGCTTTTGAAATTGCTGCGTCTTTCACAAGAATTATTACAATTATTCCGATATGCTGGACTCCGGTAGTTTTATCGGATATAATGGATTCACGATAAAACTTATGGAGGTACACAGCTATGTTGAAAACACCCGAATTGGCGATGCCGAAGTCACGCAAGGTCACTACCGTATGCAACGGAAAGCGTGAGGTCTGGACAGACTATGAAGAGGCAAAGGCATATTTCCTTGATCTTATGATGTCTACGGACGGCGAGGAGCATGAACGTGCGGAGTGCGTATACATCCAGCTTCTGCACGGGCTGGATGAGTGCAGCGATGCGGACGAATAAGCAAAAACGGAGCGTTACCTTAATGGTAAGTGCTCCGTTATTTATGTTATTTCATCAGCACGACCGTCACAGTTATCAAACCTTTGTCAGCCTTTGCCGATATCTCCCCACCGTGCAGCTCTACGATCTTCTTTGCTATCGCAAGCCCAAGACCTGCGCTGTCAGTATCTGTCCTTGACTGATCGTCACGGTAAAAGCGGTCAAACATATCTTCGGTGCTGACCTCTGCCCCTTTAACCGCCTGTCAGTGACCTCGATATACTCGGAGAATTTCTCGTCGTTGCGGTCGCTGTAACCTTTCAAAAGCTGAACATAGCCCATGATAGAAGTCAGCGGACTTCGCAGGTCGTGGGACACATTTGAGATCAGCTCATTCTTCTGCTGTTCGGCTTTCTGCTGACGGAGCTTGTTTTCTTGTAAATCTGCGTTCATCTGGTTGATGCTTCGGCTCAAAACTGTAAGCTCGTCATTGCCCTTTTCTTCCACATGAATATCAGCACCGTTTTCAGCTATCCTGCTGACATCATCGGAGATTTTCCCGATATACTCCGACTTGTGCTTTGTTATCAGCCCGAATATCGCCACAAAAATAATTATGCTGATAAGCAGAATGCCGTATAAAACGATAAGCCCGAACACGCTGTTCTGCTCATCTGAAAAATATTTTGCCAGCTTTGTGATAAGCCCCTCGCCCACACCAAGCACGATTCTTGTCAGCACGATAAGTGAGCCGAATGCCAGCACAGCCGATAGCAGATAAAAGTTTTTCAGCGTTTGAAAACGCTTTCTTGACACGATAAACTGTATCAGTGCAAACACCCCTATTGCCGCCAAAACGAACGGTATCATAAGCAGACGGCTTTTATATTCATTCACAAAAGCGATACCGACTGACAGAACAGGCAAAGCCGCAAGCAGTCCAGTCAGGATACCGCCGATCAGGAAAACAGGTTCTTTCTTCATATCTTGTAACCCCGTCCCCAAACCGTCTTGATGATGTTTCTGCCCGACTTGTCGAAGTCCAGCTTTTTGCGTAGGTTTGCAATGTGCATCATCACGGTATTCTCTGCACCGATGAATTCCTCGTGCCATACCTTTTCATATATCTGACCCATTGACAGCACATTGTTTCGGTTGCGGAGGAGAAGTTCAAGTATCTCATACTCCTTGAATGTGAGCTGTATCTCCGTGCCGCTGACCCATACCCTGTGCGTTTCTGTGTTCAGCGTAATGTCATCATATTGCAGAGTGTCGGGCTTGTCCGCAGGGGCGTTGTATTGCTTGAACCGCCGGATCTGTGCTTTCACTCTCGTCATCAGCAGAACGGGGTCAAAGGGCTTTGTGACATAATCATCACCGCCCGACATCAGCCCGTTCACAATATCCATATCCTCGGCTTTTGCGGAAATGAAAATGATCGGTGCATTGGTTTTCTCCCTTATTTTCATGCAGGCGGAAATGCCGTCCATCTGCGGCATCATCACATCAAGGAGTATCAGCACGACCTTTGATTTTTCAAGCACATCGAGTGCCTTCAAAGCGTTGTCACATTTGATAAAGCTGTACCCCTCGTTTTCAAGGTATATGCCAAGCAGATTTCGTATATCGCTGTCATCGTCAACTATCAGTATGTATTCATCAGACATATATTTCGCTCCTGTTTTTCATCACAAGCACATAGGCAGGCGGAAGATTTCTGACCTCACGCAGATAGTCGGTAATACTGAAATACCGCTGGAAAAACCGCTGTTTCACAAGGCTGTACTGAAATGTGATGAACCTGCCGTTTTCGCCGAGTGCTTTGTTTGTGGCTGTTAAAATGCTGTCAGAAACACCCTTTGGCAGCGTAGTGAACGGCAGTCCCGAAACGATATAATCAGCATGGTCAAAGCCGTACTGTTTCAGATAATTGCAGACATTTTCCGCATTTCCGTGAACGATATGCACGTTTTTCATGCTGCCGAATTTTGCTTCAAGCTGTCGGCAGAAATGCTCGTTCTGTTCAATGAGGATCAGTGCCGTATCGGGCTTTCTGCCTGCGATCAGTTCGCTTGTGAAAGAACCTGTCCCTGGACCGTATTCGACTATAATATCAGCCGATGAAAAGTCGATAGGCTTCATCATCTTCCGTGAAAGACATCTGCTGCTTGGTGCGACTGCTCCTATTTTGCGTGGGTGTTTGATATATTCAAGTATAAAGCTCATAGCTTTTACCGCCTTTCTTTAGTTTATTCTATCGTAACAGATAAACCTATAAAGACGGCTCAGAAAAGTATAATATTTTCTTTAGGTTTTGAGCCTTACTTCTTATAATTATAGCATATACGGCGGTTTTCGTCAATTCTTCGGACTTTTGGAAAACTTGACAACGAATGAAATAATCTGATATACTTTTAATAGTACAGCACGAAAGGAGAACACCATGGCAAAGAAAGCTGATACCCAATTCAACCGCAAGATCAAAGCGGTCGTTGATATGATGTTTGATGACATTCCTTATTCCGAGGAAGTCACGCAGGCACAGGAAAAAATAACACAGGCACTTAACACAGAGTTTGACAGGATAAAGGCTGACCGCCACGAGGACGAGGCTTTGGAAGAACTGCTGGGCAAGTACGGCAAACTCTCGCAGATGGCAGAGCTTGCAGGCTACCCTGCGGACAGTGCGGAAAAATGGCGGGGCGATACGGAAGCTGTTGACCTTCGTCCGCTGAAAAAGGAAATATGGAAACAGCGTCTGAGGATATATTTCACTTCGGCATTTGCGGTGTTTGCGCTGTTGCAGGTGTTCTGGCTGATCTACAACATCACAGCAAAGCCTGTTGCCGTTATCGGTAATTTGTTTGTTATAGCGGTTGATTTAGTTTTAGCATCATTTCCGTTACGCAAATACCTGAAAACCGAGAAATCCGCCGAGGGGAGCAAATACGACACCGATTCATACAAATATCTTCGTACCCGAAGCGACAAGTATGCAAAGCGTCTTCTCAACGGAATTGCACTGCTGTTTGCGGTGGTGTTCGTGTTTGTGGCTTCGGAGCTGAGCTTTTACTTCTTCGGCAATTCAAAGTCGGCTGAATTTGCGGAAAACTTCTTCAATAACAGCATCGTTATCGAAATTCCCGTCTTTCTGCTGATAAAGAATATCCTCTCCCTCAGAATGATAAGGCGAAGGATAAACATTCCCGATAAGGACAAGTACAAAAAGCACATCATAGGCATTACGATTTTTTCGGTGGTCTACTGGCTTGCCGTGACCGCATTTACGGTCATAAAGAGCAAGGATATAGCATACCCCGGAAATGTGTTTATGATCGCAGGGATAATTTTCGGACTGCTCGTCATAATCTATGATCTCACATTAAGACACAAGGTCACATTCAGAAATATCGTCATCAACAAGCCGAGAATAGCCGTTTACACTTCGGCAGCTATTGCAGTCGGAGGCTTTACATTTTTGCAGCAGGACACATGGTACACCCAAAGCTACATCAATTCCGTTCCCGTTGTCGAGCATAACACCCACAAGATAGAGTACAATGACGAAACGGGTGTTTGCACCATAACCAAAACCACCGATGATTTCAAGATTCTGCACCTGACCGACATTCACATCGGCGGAAGTCTGTACTCCTACCGCAAGGACATAAAGGCGCTGAAAGCTTGCTATGCGGAGATAGAGCATACGCACCCTGACCTTGTTGTGGTCACGGGCGACCTGAGTTTTCCGCTGGGGATAATGTCAATGTCGCTGAACAACACTGCACCCGTGGGACAGTTTGCGGCATTTATGCGAAATACCGGCATTCCGTGGGCATTCACCTACGGCAACCACGATACCGAGTCGCTTGCATCAGCCAATAAGCAGGAGCTCAG
>Ga0255344_1003230_pt1 | contig 18176 bp, 13 predicted proteins | sample wastewater_treat_5_FD_192414 | JGI IMG/M metagenome (GOLD analysis project Ga0255344, IMG submission 192414) | Wastewater microbial communities from Lulu Island WWTP, Vancouver, Canada - plant18 | ecosystem: Engineered > WWTP > Wastewater > Unclassified | place: Canada: Vancouver, British... | reverse complement strand
TAGAATTTTGCCCCATAATAGGGCGCACTTGAAAGACTTGTAAAAATCTTGCTTTACAGTTGTGCGCCCTATTATGGGGCAAAATTAATAGTCTTGGGAAACAGATTTGAGAAGATCCTTCTTCAAAATGTCTACCTCAATAATTCATACAAAACTTCTATATAAGAACAGCCGTTAGCCTACGCATCCTTTCTCTTTTTTGTGTATTCCTTGCGGTCGGCGGTAGCCGCAGCGATTGCAACATCGAAGCGGACATTACGGCATAGCGTTCATCGGATACCTTGCCCGAAACATTATCCTCATATGGTATCCGTTCCGCTTCCATAGGAATAAAACAAGGCTTTCAGAGTGGTTCTGAGAGCCTTTTTGCTTGTTTCTGTTTTTAAGTTTCAGAAAAAGCGGTTTCTATTGCTTTTGCCGTATTTTTGTGATATATTTTTAGTCAGCCACGGTGATAATTAAAAAATAAAAATAACATATCAGCTGCAACACTTACATGGTATGCGTTATATGTATATAATGAAAGCACAAAGCGCTGAAGTCTTTCAGAAAGGAGGCAAGCCAATGAATGATGATGAGATCATATCTCAGATGGAACTGTCACCTGAAAACGGCTTTAAACTGCTGTTTGATAAATACTATAATTACACTTATACTATCGTTTACCATATTCTCCACAATCATGGCAGTCAGCTGGATATAGAAGAATGTGTCAGCGATGTTCTGAGCGACGTAATGGTCAGTTATGACACAAAACACGGCGATACACTGAAAGCATATATCGGAACATCCGCACGGCGCAGAGCAATCTATATGAGCCGTTTGCTAAGCCGGAAATCAGCAAGACATACGTCGATAGACGACGAAAATTTCAATGAACTTGCCTCCACAGACAATGTGGAAGAAAATGTCGCAAACTCCGAACTTGCAAGGCAGATTCTGGATAAGATCGAAGAATTGGGAAGTCCCGATGCGGATATACTCATTCAGAAGTATTTGTTTGACAGAAATTCCACTGAGATCGCAAGGGTTCTGAAAATGAATCCGATAACTGTAAGAAGTCGGTGCAGCAGGGCTGTAAAGCGGCTTAAAGCAATGCTGGCAGATATTGATATCCTGTAGAGGAGGATTAAAATGAACGAAAACAGAAAATTGCAGGACATTCTCCATTGTACCGACAATGACACTATTGATAAAATAGCTGAAAAATACACATTGTCTGACGAGGCGACAAGTCAGAGAGTGTATGAAAGGTGCGTGCAGAAAATGATGGCAAAAAAAGATGAAAACAGCGGATATACTGAAATGTTTACCGCAGAAAAGTATAAAAGAAGAACGATGCTCAGAATAGCAGGTCTTTCCGCAGCTTGTATCGCTGTAGTGAGCGGAGTATTTCTCGGACTCCGCAACGTGAAACCTCCTGTTCCCGAAAGGGGCGAAGAATCATCAGTATTCTTTGAGGTAACGAATATAACATCTATTGTGACTACTGACAGCGATGCCGTAGTTACTACTACCAAAGCAAATGCAAAAAAAGCAGCGGCAGGTTCTTTAACGTCAGCCGCAGAAGGTACAGCAAGTACCGTGAAAACAAGTCAGACAACTGCTTCACAGAAAAAGGAAAAAAACTCCGTAATAAGCAACACAGTCAGAAGCAACGCAAATCCTTCAAAACAGGATAAAGCCGCTGATACAGTAAAACCGACAACTCAGGCAGCTGCTGAAACTCCGATAGTCACGACTTTATCTCAGGCAGAACAGGAAAGACGTCTCGCAGAGCTTGACGCTAAAAAGGAATTGCCTTCATGGGATTTCCCGAGAGAACGTCAGATAATCCTGGGCAACTACTCTGCTGATGCTCCGAGACTTAGTTATGAGGAGGCTCAGCAGATAGCTGCAAGATGTGAGACAAAGGATGAGTTCAAGGAAGAACTTGCAAAGGTGTACCCTTACCCTGATTTCCGGGATGCCGCTTCTCAGCAGTACTGGTTCGATAACGAATGCAGTGAATATCTTGAAGTGCGCAATTATGAGTATACAAATCTTATAGTATTTACAAAAAGAGATACAAGCAATGACAGGATCAACGATATAGATAATCTGGATTGGAAAAAAGCTGTTCTTATTGCCCCCGATCTGAGAAAATTGGAGGAAATAAAGGCTGACGAAGCTAAAAACGGATATATTCGTGTACACGATCGTGCCGTTTTGGTCAATGATAGTTATGATTATAAGCCTACTCTCGCAGAAGTGCGTTGCAAATACGATGACTTTGCCGAATTATGGAAAAAATTCAAACCAATAAATCTGTGTCCCGATACATGGACCGAAAACGGCAAAACAGTTCTGACATATAAAGATAGTAATGATGAAGGCTATTTCTCTATCGTTCCCGAAGAAGGTCTTGTTACATACATTAAATACGATGATCCTGATAACTGTGAAGTTATCATGCAGGACAAAGGCTGTGTCAGCACTGAGGATATGGCAGGTTTAAAAGAATTCTGGAATCTTATAGTTAGTATGACCGATTGAGCAATGACATTCACTTCTCCATACTCCAAATATAGCGAAAGCCCCCGATAAGTTTCGGGGGCTTTTGCTGTTCTTATACTAATAACTTACAATAACCTATTATTTCGGCTGCCCTATCCTCGCCGATATAGAAATACCTGTCAGGGATAGCGGTATTTGTGTCGGTAACGATATATCCCTGCGGATCGACGCCTATTTTTATGCTGAGCCACTGATCGGATTCATTGACGGATGTGATCCAAATTCTGTCGTTCTCTGCGAAATACTTACCCTTGCAGGAATCTGTAACATCCGGAAGTAATCTGTCGGCAGTCAGCAGATTCCAAGCTTTTTGGGGAGTTATATCATCCGCTTTTACATTGCCACGGTAACATTCTCTGATATAATTATCAGAGTCAAGACTAAATGCTGAAATGAATTCTCCGAGAGTTTCGGGTGCATACAATTGATTGCAATAAAGGAAGTAATCATCACGACCTTCAAACTTTACAGCGATCATAGCATCAGCAGAATGTCCTTTTATCTCATAAATATTTGCATCTCTTTCATAATCGTTCCCATCAAAATTGACATTAAGATGTATTTCTTTCAGAAGACCGACTATTTCATCTTCTTTAAAATTGTGATATGAATAGATAAATTTTTGCTCTCTCATCTTTGAATCCAAAGAATCTGTTTCTGTCAGAATGAGCGTATTAAAAATTGAAGGCAGTTGTCTTGTTATATCGTCTGTAAATTGAGTTGTTGTTTCAACTACTTCATTGGGAGCTATTGTTGTAATACTTGCAGGTGCAATTGTAGTTCTTGTTGTTGTATCAAATTGTGATGTTGTAATAGTTGTAGTATCGGCAGTTGCTGCTTTTTCGGTTTGTGTATTTGTTGTCTCTTTGCTTGTAGATTCGGTAATTTCTGTTTTTATTGCTGACTGTGTTGTTCCCTTTGTTGTGCTTTTAGCTGTTGTTGTTTTGGCTGAGGATACGACAGTATTTTTTGATGTTGAAGATGTTGTATTTTTCGCTTTTTCTTTATCTGATACAGGTGTTGATGTTGTCGTGTATGTTTCGTTCTGTGTATCTGTTGTTGCGTCTTCTACGGTTTCTATCTCAGAAGAACCGTTATCAGGCATCTTGCCATGATTCGTTATTCGCCATATTCCAACGCCTACTATAGTGGCAGCACACAGTCCCGAAACTGCATATGATGTATGCTTTATCATTGCGCTTCTTTCCCTGCGCTGTTCGATAAGTGCATCACCCTTTGAAAAAATCGCATCTATTGTTTCGTCATAGGTTTTCATATACGAAGCCCTCCTTTTCCAGCTCTGCTTTCAGAGTTTTTTTGCATTATACAGCAGATTTCTCACCTGCCGATTGGTTTTCTTCATTATTTTAGCCGTTTCATCATTCGAGAAATTCTCAAAATAAGACAGATATATCACTTGTTCATATTTGGGTTTCAGCCTTTGTATCGCCTTATGGAGCATCCTGTTTTCCTCGCTTTTTATTGTGTCAGCTTCAAGATTAGCTTCATCCGCTACATCTAAAATGGTTTCGGATGAGATTTGTCTTATACGGGAATTTCGTCTTATGTAGTCAGTTGCTGTATGCTTACCAATGGAGTAAAGCCATGTTTTGAATGAACTTTTCCCCGAATAATCCGGCTTCCGGACATACAGCTTTACAAAAGTATCTTCCATAAGTTCCTCAGCAATGCCGATATCACCTACGATGCTGTAAATATACAAGGTAAGACCATCTCTGAAAGATCGTATTATATCTGCGAGACCTTCTTTATCACACGAAAGGAAACGGCGGTAGTTATCCGCACCGCTGTTCATATAAACCTCCTCTGGATACAGTTATTGTTTGTCCTTCTATATATTAGTCGTCAATGCACGTCGTTTGTCTAAGTTAAATTATAATAATTATATCATAACTGAAAGAATTTTCAAGTTTCATTTAGACAAAACCTCTTTTTCAGCGACTAATAAGTAGAAAGGAACAAAAAGTACGTTCCCAAACCGAAAAAGGAGGTCTTATTATGAAAAAAACAAAAAGAATTTTAGCCGCTGTTATATCGGCAGTAATGCTCGGAACTTTATCCGCTGTACCGAATGCCGCATATGCAGAAGCAGATACCTCAGTCCCGTTTACAGTTACTATTGACAACCCGAACCTGACAGAAGGATACTTTGCAGTCATATTTAAAAACGACTATTCAAGGGGAATAGTTGAAAATGTCCTTATTCCCGAACTGAAAGGCAATAGCGTGGTAAGGGATATCAGATTCTTTAAGACCTATTATAATGCAGATAATTTTTATACTACAGATACATCTGCCTATAAAGCCGATTATATATCAAGAGATGTGTATATTGTTGAGCTTGAGTCTGACAATAAAGAGACTGCCTATGCTGCTGAAACTTCTTTCAACGAAACAGGATACTTCCACTACATTGACGCTGTGAATTTCTTTGGTGCGGCATTCGCCTTTAATTCTTCCGATGATGAAGTTATTCCATTTACAGCAAAGCCCGAAGATAACTTCATAGCAAATAAGCTGAGCGTACTGTTCAAAGGTAAATATTCACGAGAAGAGCTTGAAAACGATGTTATCCCTGAGCTGAAAAAGATAAACGGTATAAATCAGTTCAAGTATATGTCAACAGGCGAAAAAGGCAGAGCAATGTATATAATCGATCTTGATTTTGAGCGTGAAGATAAGGAATCTGCCTATAATACGGCTAAGGCTCTTTATGACACAGGTTATTTCTACAGCGTAGAAATGAATATGCTGCCCAATACAGCTTCCGATAATGTGAAGGGCGATGCAAACTGTGACGGAAGAGTTGATATGTCCGACGCTGTTCTCATTATGCAGACAATCGCAAATCCGTCAAAGTACAAGCTTACTGAAGAAGGCAAGGCAAATGCTGATATGGACGGCGACGGTATCACCAATTCCGACGCTCTGGCTATACAGAAGAAGCTGCTGAAGCTTGACTGACATATTCTAAATACTCCGGATACAGCGAAAGCCCCCGATAAGTTTCGGGGGCTTTCATTATAGCAAAATCGGCTGTATATCGCATCTTTTGATCGTTCGTAAGGTGTTTGAGTAAGATTTTCCCCGATAAATGCGTATAAAGTTTCTGTAAGAATACAGCAGTTAAGGGAGGTCATGATTATTGTTTTATTTTGGTACCTTTTAATGTTAATCCTTCATCGAATGATTCAAGGAAGCTATGATATTCGTCGCCTTTATGGTATGAGATAAGTGTCTGTAGGTTGACATTCTCCACGCTTCTGAAAATATTCATATCCACCGCAGGATTATTCTTCCTCATCTCCGCAAGCAGACGCTTGACTTCGCCACGTTTTGAACTGCCCTCGCCCTTTTTCTCGGTGACACGACAAGCACAGCGTATGAACTCCAATCCGTTTTTTTCCGCCCAGTCTATGATGTCGTTTTCACGCACAAGATAAAGAGGGCGTATAAGATGCACTCCCTCATAATTCTCGCTGTGAAGCTTTGGCATCATGGTCTGCACCTGCAAACCGTAAAGCATTCCCATGAGGATAGTCTCAATAACATCATCGAAATGATGTCCAAGTGCGATCTTGTTGCATCCAAGTTCCTGTGCTTTCTTGTAAAGCCAGCCACGGCGCAGTCTTGCGCAGAGAAAGCATGGATTCTTCTCGGCTTTTTCCGTTGACTCGAATATCCTTGTACTGTAAACCTCAACCGGTATCCCAAGCTTTTCGGCATTCTGCTTTATCTTAATGAGATTCTCCTCACTGTATCCGGGATCCATAACTATGAATTTACATGAAAAGCCGTAAGTGCCATGTTTTTCCAGCATTTGCAGGCACTTAGCCATAAGCATGGAGTCCTTGCCGCCCGAGATACAGACGCAGATCTTGTCACCAGTCTGTATGAGTTCGTATTCCTTGATGGCTTTATGCAGTTTCGACCATATCGTTTTGCCGTACTGCTTAATGATAATGTTTTCAATATTCATATTTAAGTTACCGTCCGATTAAAAAATTCAAGAAAAAATCCTCCGCACAGGGAAGCGGAGGAAGGAGATTGGTGAAAACAAGAAAGGCATTAATTTTTTATTTAATGGAAGGTCTGCGGAAAATTCAAAATTCAGACCTTACCGACTTAGCATCCCTTTCTTTAATATTATAATACAATATAAAACCGATAAAGTCAATTAGTAAGGTAAATTGTTTACGATTAAGTTACAATTAATTAGCAATTTATCCATCAGGAATGAACAATTAATGTACAAACGGCCGTTTTTCGCAATATTTTCCTTTGACTTGCATTTTTTTTCAGAGTGTGGTAAAATAAATAAGTATGCATAAAAATATTGCTCCACCAATTAACTCCTGAATTATTCTTGCTTGTCCTGACAGTGAAATACTGCGTCAGAAAAACTTGAAATACGTAAGTATTCCTGCGTCTTTCTTCCTTGTCTTTCACTGCCGGTCCTTCGCAATAATTATTCACGAGTTAGTTGGTGGAGCAATAAGAAGAAAGGCAGTGAATAAATGGCTAAGAAAAATGATTACGGCAATGACAGTATATCCATGCTGAAAGGTGCGGACAGAGTCCGTAAGCGCCCTGCTGTTATATTCGGCTCAGACGGACTTGACGGCTGTGAACATTCAGTATTTGAAGTCATATCCAACTCTATTGACGAAGCCCGTGCAGGATTTGGCAATAAAATAGTCATTACTCATTTCAGAAATAACGAAATAGAAGTAGAAGATTTCGGCCGTGGCTGTCCGGTGGACTACAATAATAATGAAAAGCGCTACAACTGGGAACTGGTTTACTGTGAGCTTTACGCAGGCGGTAAGTACGATGCCGCAGATGACGCTTACGAATACTCACTTGGTCTGAATGGCCTCGGACTTTGCTCAACACAGTATTCATCCGAATTCATGGATGTACAGGTCATCCGTGACGGATTCAAATATGACCTGCATTTTGAAAAAGGAGAAAACGTCGGCGGACTGAAAAAAGAGCCCTGCAAGAAAAAGCAGACGGGTACCAAAACAAGATGGCGCCCCGACCTTGAAGTATTTACGGATATTAATATCTCCGACGAATTCTTCTGCGATATCCTCAAAAGGCAGGCTATAGTAAACCCTAATATCCTTTTCGTTTTCCGTTCCGAGAATGAAGCAGGAGGATTCAACGAACAGGAATTCTTCTACGAATCGGGTATCACCGAATACGTACAGGAAATAGCAGGGGACAGCGCTCTTACCACTATACAGCACTGGACTGCTGAAAAGAAGGGCCGTGACCGTGAGGACAAGCCCGAATACAAGGTAAAACTTGACGTTGCGCTGACATTCTCAAATAAAGCAAAGCTGACAGAGTATTACCACAACTCCAGCTTCCTTGAGCATGGCGGTTCACCTGCTGAAGCTGTAAAACGTGCATTTCAGGCTCAGATAGATGCCTACATCAAATCCATAAACGGCTACCAGAAAAACGAAAGCAAGGTAACATATGCTGACGTTGAAGAATGCCTGATACTTGTATCATCTTCATTCTCGACCCAGACTTCATATGCAAACCAGACCAAAAAGGCAATAACCAACAAGTTCATCCGTGAAGCTATGACTGAATTCCTCCGCCATCAGCTTGAGGTATACTTCATAGAAAATCCCGACGAAGCTAAGCGCATAAGCGAACAGGTACTCCTCAACAAGAGAAGCCGTGAAAGTGCCGAGCGTACTCGTCAGAATATGAAGAAGAAGCTGACAGGTACTATCGACCTTGCGAATATGGTCGAGAAATTCGTAGACTGCCGTACCAAGGATGTTACCCGCAGAGAAATATACATCGTGGAGGGCGACTCGGCTCTCGGTTCGGTCAAACTGGCAAGAGATGCCGAATTCCAGGCAGTTATCCCTGTTCGTGGTAAGATACTGAACTGCCTTAAAGCCGACTACGGCAAGATATTCAAGAGCGAGATAATCACCGATCTTATCAAGGTCCTCGGCTGCGGAGTTGAAGTAACTGCCAAAGCCAACAAGGAGCTTTCTACTTTCGATATCAACAACTTCCGCTGGAGCAAGATAGTAATATGTACCGATGCGGATGTTGACGGATTCCAGATAAGGACACTTATCCTGACCATGCTCTACAGGCTCACACCTACGCTTATCAGTGAAGGCTATGTCTATATCGCAGAGTCGCCGCTGTTTGAGATAAACACCAAGGAGAAGACCTACTTTGCCTACACCGAACAGGAAAAGCAGCGCATCCTTGACCAGATCGGTGACAAGAAACACACCATCCAGCGCTCGAAAGGTCTCGGTGAAAACGAACCCGACATGATGAGCCTTACCACAATGAACCCCGATACACGCCGTCTTATCAAGGTAACTGCTGAGGACATTCAGGAGTCTGCCGAGATATTCGAGATGCTTCTCGGTGACGATCTTCAGGGACGTAAGGACTACATCTCTCAGTACGGTGCCGACTACCTTGACCTTGCTGATATAAGCTGATGGATATAGTAAAAGCTGATCTCTGTGATGCCGTACTTGTGAAACAGCTGTCACATGAAACTATAGAATCGGTCTACCCTCATTACTATCCGAGAGGTGCGGTAGATTTCTTCCTTGCCCATCACAGCATGGATCACATCATTAAGGATATTGAAGAAGGCAATGTGTGGCTGATAAATTCCGAGGGAAAAGCTGTAGGCACTGTCACATTGAACGGCAATGAGATAAACCGTCTGTTCGTTCTTCCCCAATGTCAGGGAAAAGGATTCGGACGTGAACTAATGCTGTTCGCAGAGAAGACTATTTTCAGCCATTATGATACAGCCGAACTAAGTGCGTCGCTGCCTGCAAAGACAATGTACCTGAAAAACGGCTACAAGTTTTCGGAGTATCATATCATCGACTGCGAAAACGGTGATAAGCTTTGCTTCGATTACCTGATAAAGCGCAAATCTTGAAAATCAAAAAAATAATATTGAAAAACAATAATTTTCTATTGACATTTGATATTTTGCGTGGTATACTATAGCCATAACCAAATCACAGGAGGTATGGCTATGGATACTATTTCAGGTTTATTCGGCTCAATTTTCTCATATTCTTTTTTATTGATCGTTTTTGCCTTAACGGTCATAATGCCTTTAATATTAGGCGTCCGCAACTGGTACTTCACTTTCAGATACCCGAAAATGTCTGAGGAAGAACGTGCCGCCCACAAATACTACATGGTATCCGTCAGAAAAAATGATCTTGCGATCGTTATTTTAGGCGCAGTATATTCGTTGATATGGATCACCAATTGCCCTCTATTGTTGGAATTTTCGCCTGCTCATGATTATTACGAACCCTGCTACGTAGGACAGTATCATCTGTATTTACACAGCGAGTATGATGTCACTGTATGGATAACACTTCTTCTCGGATTCATCGGACTTATCATCATAGCGGCTTCAAATGCAGAAAAAGTACCGCCGATTCCTCAGGCTTTGAGTTTTGCTTTTGCTCTCTTAGGCGAAACCGTGTTCCTGTTTCTGCTGATACAGCTTGCAAAAAATAACAGCATATTGATTATTCCGCCTATGTATTATCTTATAAATGCAGCATTCGTTACTGCAAGAAATACAAAGCGCTATATTACAGAACATCTCCGCTATAAACAGGAACATGATACTCAGTACATCCACGGCAGCGCACAGCACGTAGAAAAGGCTCTCAGCACTGTTGCATCGCTGACAGAACTGCATTTTTTCATGCTTCTGCCGGCAGCAGTAATACTCATTGCAATATTCATTATCATCGGACAAGGCCCCGATGGTATCATCAAGGCATTCACTATGACTGCCGACTGGACATTCTCCACACAGGTACCGCCCCCGCCTATCGACTATGAGGGACATTATCTCTGTACAGTTGCAGCAGGCGGCCACAAGAAAGTCGTGAAGCCTGTACGCTACGGAAAGCGCAGGGGAGATACCATCGTTGTAAACCGTCAGCTTCTCGCTTCAAATGCCTTTGAGGATATTATAATGGAGCGCACTCCGAAATTCCATAAGGCTATACGTGGATTCTACGACAAGCACGGCTATCCTATTTCAAGACACATCACCACTCAGACCCGTGCCGATATCGTTTATATAATTATGAAGCCTCTCGAATGGCTTTTCATTCTTTTCCTTTATACATTTGATACTCATCCCGAAAACCGCATAGCTGTGCAGTATTCGGATTATCCAAAGAAATAACGGGGAGCCGCTTATGTGCTCCCATTGAAAGATAAATGCAGGCAACTGCAAACAATACAGGAGGACATAATGCCAAGAAAAAAAGAAACTCCAAAGAAAAAGCCTGCCTTCAAGCATGAGGCATACATCGAAGGCTCAGGCAGTGTTGTCAGCGAAAAGATAGCTGATACCCTTAAAAAGAATTATATGCCCTACGCTATGAGCGTTATCATATCAAGAGCGCTGCCCGAGATCGACGGATTCAAGCCTTCTCACAGAAAGCTGCTCTATATGATGTACAAAAGGGGACTGCTCTCTCCAGATAAGGAGCGTTCAAAGTCCGCAAACGTTGTAGGCGAGACCATGAAACTCAACCCCCACGGCGACCAGGCTATTTACGAAACTCTCGTCCGTATGACACGGGGAAATGAGGCTCTGCTTCACCCATATATCGACTCAAAGGGAAACTTCGGAAAGCAGTATTCCAGCAAGATGCACTTTGCCGCTCCACGATACACCGAGGTAAAGCTTGAAAAGATATGCAATGAGCTATTCCGTGATATCGACAAGGAGACTGTAGATTTCGTCCCCAACTACGATAACACCATGCAGGAGCCAACTCTGCTCCCTGCAAGTTTCCCCACAGTGCTTGTAAATTCAAACACCGGTATCGCCGTATCAATGGCAAGTAACGTTTGTCCTTTCAACCTTGAAGAAGTGTGCGAGACAACCATCGCACTTATGAAGGACCCCAACCACGACATTCTCAGTACCCTCAAAGGCCCCGATTTCCCGGGCGGCGGATTCATGCTCTACGATGAGGCCGAGCTGAACAAGGTCTACGAAACAGGAAGAGGAAGTATCAAGGTACGCTCAAAGTACAGCTACGACAAATCAGCAAACCGCCTTGAGATAACCGAGATACCGTACACAACAACGGTTGAAGCTATAATTGATAAAATAATCGAGCTTGTAAAAGCAGGAAAGATACGTGAAGTATCGTACATCCGTGACGAGACCGATATCGACGGTCTGAAGATCGCTATAGACCTGAAAAGAGGTACTGATCCTGATAAGCTTATGCAGAAGCTTTACAGGCTTACTCCGCTTCAGGACAGCTATCCCTGCAACTTCAATATCCTTATCGCAGGAACTCCAAAGGTAATGGGAGTCCGTGAAATTCTTACTGAATGGACAGCTTTCCGTGAAGAATGCGTCCAGCGCAGAACATACTATGACCTGACAAAGAAAAAAGAAAAACTCCATCTCCTTGAAGCACTTTCAAAAATACTCCTCGACATCGACAAGGCGATCCGCATAATCCGTGAAACAGAAAATGAAGCGGACGTTGTGCCTAACCTGATGATAGGCTTCGGAATTGACGAGATACAGGCTGAATTCGTTGCCGAAATAAAGCTGAGAAATATCAATAAGCAGTACATTCTCCGCCGTGTTGAAGAAGTTGACCAGCTTAAAAAGGATATCGAGGAAATGGAAGATATCCTCAAGGATAAGAAGAAGATCCGCAAGATAATCATAAATGAGCTTCGTGACGTTATCAAGAACTACGCAAAGCCCAGAAAGACTATGTTCTACTATCAGTCAGACATAGAGGAGGAAGAAGAGATCGACGATACCCCTGATTATCCTGTAAACCTCTTCGTATCAAAGAGCGGTTACTTCAAGAAGATAACTCCGCAGTCGCTGAGAATGAGCAGCGAGCATAAGCTGAAAGAAGGCGACTACATCAGCCAGAGTTTTGAAGCTACCAACAAGACCGACCTTATTTTCTTCTCGGATAAGGCTCAGGCTTACAAGTCCAAGGCCAGCGCATTTGATGATACGAAGGCAAGTGTTATGGGCGATTATGTTCCTGCCAAGCTCAGCTTTGACGAGAACGAGAACCTCGTCACAATGCTCCCGACTACAGATTACAGTGGATATATCGTGTTCTTCTTCGAGAACGGAAAAGCCGCAAAGGTGCCTGTAAAGTCCTATGAGACCAAGACAAACCGCAAGAAGCTGGCAAAGGCTTACTCGGAAAAATCGCCTCTTATCGCCGCATTATTCGTGGGCGAGGACTGCGATATCCTCCTCAGAAGTTCCAGCGGCCATGCTCTTGTATTCAATACAGGAATGATTCTTCCTAAGTCCACAAGGGATTCTCAGGGTGTTCAGGTAATGACATTACGAAAAAAAGCGCTCCTCGCTTCAGCAGCAATAATCACTGATGAAGAACGTGAAGCACTTGAAAAGTACCGCTCAAAGGCTGTTCCTGCCGCAGGTAAACCTGCAAAAGAACTTGGCGATACCAACCAGCTGACTTTTGAATAATAAAAAGTGACAGTTAACTGTGGTACTCGTACAGCAACTTTATATGTATTTATCGGGGGAAACCTTTCTGAGGAAAGGTTCCCTCTGACGGAGGCCGTCCCCTCTGTCAGCTACGCTGACACCTCCCCACACTGTGGGGAGTCGACCCCGAACCCCTTTTCAAAGACTTTTAATAGAATTTTGCCCCATAGAGGGCGCTCCCAGTAAAACTACTGTTTTTCACATCTTACGTGGAGCGCCCTCTATGGGGCAAAATTAATACTGAAAGTTTTAGGAAGGGAGTTTGAGGGAGAACCCTTTTTCAAAAGGGTTTCCCTCAATAGACACGCATAAAACTGCTATACGAGTACCACGGTTAACCGTCCCTTATTTTATTCCGTATGTCTCTCTGTATTCCATCATTTTGTCGAGATATTCCTTACCGGGAACGATATCGTTTCTGATAGCGTCGATGATATCTTCCATAGTTACGATAGGGTACACAGTAACACCGAAGTCACGCTTTGCTTCCTGGACAGCAGAAAGCTCTCCTGTGCCCTTTTCCATACGGTCAACAGTGATAACCATACCTGTAACGTTTACATCAGCAGCAGATTTAAGCTTAGGCATAGACTCACGAAGTGCCTTACCCGAAGTCATAACGTCGTCGATGATAACGACCTTTTCGCCGTCAGTGAGAGTCTTACCAACGAACATACCGCCCTCGCCGTGGTCCTTTGCTTCCTTTCTGTCGAAGCAGTAGGAAACATCTATGCCGAACTTATTGCTGAGAGCAACAACAGCTGATACTGCAAGCGGAATGCCCTTGTAAGCAGGTCCGAAAAGAGTCTCTACAGGAATATTGTTCTCATGAATGCACTCTGCGTAGTATTCACCAAGCTTAGCCAGCTGAGCACCTGTCTTGTAATTGCCGCAGTTAATGAAGTACGGAGCCTTACGTCCGCTCTTGAGCGTGAATTCTCCGAAAGTGAGAACTCCGCAGTCCACCATAAATTTAATAAAGCTTTCTTTGTAAGTCATAGTTTTACCTCCGTTATAAAAATGCTGCCTTATTGTCACGGTTCACATTCAACAGCCGCACCCTGTTTCAGGCTTTCCTGACAGTCGATATACCGCTGATTTGAACTTCCCCTGAATTTGATCTCCCAGTCTTTCTTATCAAGGATGAACGGTCCGTCGATAAGATAATCCGTAACTGAAAGAAGCTCTCCCCAGCCGTTCTGTTCACGGTTTTTGTAGAGTTTCTCAAATGTGTAGCCGGTGTATGTGATGACATCCATACCAAGCGACTTGATCTCTTTACCAAGTTCAGCAAGAACGTGAGCCTGACAGAATGGCTCACCTCCGCTGAAAGTCACACCGTCAAGAAGGGGATTCCCCTTAATCTTTTCCAGCAGTTCATCGGTATCAACTATTGTACCGCCGCTGAAATCATGAGTCTGAGGGTTATGACAGCCCTCACAGTTGTGAGGGCAGCCTTGTGTGAATATTGTAAATCTGATGCCGGGACCGTCAACGATGGAGTCATTGACAGTTCCTGCTATTCTGAGTTCCATTATATCACCTTAAACATTATGTTTTACACGGTCGTGCTCTTCCGAACGCTTGCCGTCATTGAAACGGTCGAGAGTACCAACAAGATAGCCTGTGATACGGCGTATTCTGTCGAATGCCACATTATTGCTGTGTTCCTTACGTCCGCAGCAAGGGCAGGTCTCACCGATAATGCCTGTGTATCCGCAGCATGGGTCACGGTCAACAGGATGGTTGATAGCGCCGTAGCCGATACCTGATTCCTTCATGCAGCGAACTATCTTCTCGAATGCATTGAGGTTCTCCAGAGGATCACCGTCAAGCTCGATATAGCTGATATGACCTGCATTTGTTAACTCATGATAAGGAGCTTCGATCTTGATCTTCTCAAATGCGCTGATAGGGTAGTATACAGGCACATGGAAGGAGTTGGTGTAGTAATCACGGTCAGTAACACCTTCGATGATGCCGTAGCGCTTCTTGTCCATGCGGACGAATCTTCCTGAAAGTCCCTCAGCAGGAGTAGCAAGGAGAGAGAAGTTAAGGCCTGTTCTCTGTGACTCCTCATCAAGACGATGTCTCATAGTTGAAATGATCTCAAGACCAAGTTCACGAGCCTCTTCGCTTTCGCCGTGATGAGCGCCGATGAGAGCCTTGAGAGCCTCAGCAAGGCCGATGAAGCCCACTGAAAGTGTGCCGTGTTTGAGTACCTCACCAACAGTATCATCAGGTGAGAGTTTTTCGGAATCGATCCAGATGCCCTGTCCCATAAGGAAAGGATAGTTCCTTACACGCTTCTGTGACTGGATATTGAAACGATGCATAAGCTGATCGATGACCAGATCCATCTTCTCCTCAAGCTTATCGAAGAAAAGGCCGACGTTATGATCTGCCTTGATAGCAAGTCTCGGGAGATTGATAGAAGTAAAGCTGAGGTTGCCTCTGCCTGTAACTATCTCACGGGACGGGTCATGAACATTGCCGATAACACGGGTACGGCATCCCATATAAGCGATCTCTGTATCCGGATCGCCCTCCTTGTAGTATTTAAGGTTGTAAGGAGCGTCAATGAATGAGAAATTAGGGAAGAGTCTCTTTGCGGAAACTCTGCACGCTAATTTGAAAAGGTCGTAGTTGGGGTCTGTAGGATTGTAGTTGATACCTTCCTTGATCTTGAAAATGTGGATAGGGAAGATAGGAGTTTCACCGTTTCCGAGACCTGCTTCCTGAGCGAGAAGAACGTTCTTGATGACCATTCTGCCCTCGGGAGATGTATCTGTTCCGTAGTTGATAGAGCTGAAAGGAGTCTGCGCACCTGCACGGCTGTTCATGGTATTGAGGTTATGGATAAGCGCTTCCATAGCCTGATAAGTAGCTCTGTCAGTTTCCTTGACAGCATTCTTTACAGCGAAAGCCTGGATCTTCTTGATAGTTTCACTGTCGGTATACTCAGCGAGGAGTTCAGCTTCCTTTTCGCTGTAGCCGTTATCATTAGCAAGAACAGGTCTGAGATCATACTTCTCACGGAGTTCCTTCTTGATCTTATCAGCAATCTCGAACTCGTTATCAACGCCGACGATAAGTGAAAGTGCTCTTGCTACGTTCTGGATGTATCTTGCGGCATAAGTTTTCTTTACGCCTTCAGCCATAGCATAATCAAAGGTAGGGATACTCTGTCCGCCGTGCTGGTCGTTCTGATTGGACTGGATGGCTATACAGGCAAGTGCAGAATAGCTTGCGATGTCATTAGGTTCACGAAGATAGCCGTGACCTGTAGAGAAGCCATTGGTAAAAAGTTTCTTCAGATCGATCTGAGAGCAGGTGGTGGTGAGAGTATAGAAATCAAGGTCGTGGATATGTATATCGCCCTCTCTGTGAGCCTTTGCATGAGCGGGCTCAAGGACATACATTTCGTAATACTCCTTAGCTGAAACGGAACCGTATTTCAGCATGGTACCCATAGCAGTATCGCCGTCGATATTAGCATTTTCTCTCTTTATATCGCTGTCTTTAGCGGCACTGAAAGTAAGCTCGTTAAGAACACACATAAGGTTGGTCTTCATCTCACGAGAGCGTGTGCGCTCATAGCGATAGAGGATGTAAGCCTTAGCTGTCTTAGCGTGACCTTTTTCAATGAGAGTTTTCTCGACGAGATCCTGTATCTCTTCTACGGTAGGAGTTTTTCCGGGGTTCTGTTCCTCATACATCTTACATACTTCCACAGCAACGTCCATAGCTGCATTGAAGTCTGTACCGCCCTTGGCCTGGGCAGCCTTGAATATAGCGTTGGCTATTTTTTCAATGTTGAAAGGAACTTTTCGGCCGTCTCTTTTGATTATGTGAATTATCATCTATAGTCAAACCTCCGATCAATATATAGTGCCTCTTTCTTTTTGGTTCTATATTAGTATAAAACAAAAGAGGCGGTTTGTCAATTATGCATTTTCACCGATATGAGCATAGTGATATCACATATATCTATCAGTTATTCACATTTTTTCTTTTAAAAATCAGGTATTTGGCTATTCTTCGTTCAGCTCTCAACATAGTGTTGATAAAAAATACCCACCACAATATATTGTGGTGGGGTATACATTATGCTGTATGTGTCAGGATGTATCCTGTGATAGTGCTGTAAGCAGTTTCGTTGAACTTCTTTGTCTCTTCATCGATGAACTCAGGTCCGAGAGAACCTTCCTGATTCTTCAGAGCTGTGTTTGTATCTATGCAGTAAACCTGATACTTGTCAGCCATAGCAAGAAGCTTTGAATTATACTCATTTATCAGCTCATTCTTGGAATTGTCCTCACCCTCAGCCTTGACAGGAGGGAGCTGCATAACGTAGATATTCATATCAGGTCTTGCCGAGTGGAGATTATCTACCAGCTTTGAATAGCTTTCGATCATTTCATCAACAGGGTCTGTTCCGATATCACTGCCGAGCATGATGTAAAGATTCTGCGGCTTCTTGATCTGGATGGTCTGGAAAGCAGTAACTGTACCGTAATTGGTAACGATCTTGGTTGTATTGCAGTTGAGAGCGTTAAGTGCCTCACTGCCGAGAACATCGGTAAAGTTTGTGAAGCTTGCAATATCAAGAAGAGTTGAGTCTGTGATAAGACAGCAGTTATCAAAATAGCCTGCTTCTGCGGCCTCAGACTGAGGAACAGGATTTGTGATCTCAGCCTTAGGAACAGTAGTAGCTTCTTCATCAGCCTCTGCTTCTGCCTCGCTTGTATCTTCAGTATCAGTATCCGTATCAGCATCCGGAGTGACATTATCTTCAACAGTAATACTTCCGAATTCATCATCAAGGAAATCTGAATTGAGATTTGCTTTGATCATGTAAATAACAAAGCAGGCAAAGAATGTCATTGCAACGAGAAGGATAAGTCCCCATATACTGAATCTTACCTTTGGTCTTCTCTTTCTTTTACCGGAACCTCTGCGGATGTTTCTGTTTTTTGATTTAGCCATAATATGATCCCGTCTCCTTATAAAAAGCAGCAAAATA
>Ga0255344_1003224_pt1 | contig 18203 bp, 17 predicted proteins | sample wastewater_treat_5_FD_192414 | JGI IMG/M metagenome (GOLD analysis project Ga0255344, IMG submission 192414) | Wastewater microbial communities from Lulu Island WWTP, Vancouver, Canada - plant18 | ecosystem: Engineered > WWTP > Wastewater > Unclassified | place: Canada: Vancouver, British... | reverse complement strand
ATCCGCCCGCGTGCAGGACTTGCTCGCCACGCTGGCCCAGCCCATTCCCGCCGCGACCACCGGCAAAGCCCCGGTGCGTATGCCCCAGCCGGTCCACCCGCCGGAAGATTTCAAGGCCATGGTCGCACGCGTCAAAGAACATATTTACGAGGGCGATGTCATCCAAACCGTGGTGTCGCAATCGTTCGTCGGCCCTGCGCCCGCCGACCTCGTCAGCCTCTACCGCGCCCAGCGCCATGTGAACCCCTCGCCGTACCTCTTTTTCCTCAAGGCGCAGGACAGCACGCTCATCGGCTCCTCGCCCGAAACCATGATCCGCCTCGACCAGCGCACGGCCACGCTGCGGCCCATCGCCGGCACCCGCCCGCGTGGCGCCACCGAACAGGAAGACCGCAAGCTGGCCGACAGCCTCTTGCAGGATGAAAAAGAGCGCGCCGAACACCTCATGCTGGTGGACCTTGGCCGCAACGAGCTCGGCCGCGTGGCGCTCCCCGGCACCGTGCAAGTCACCGACCTCATGATCATCGAGCGCTACTCCCACGTCATGCACCTCGTCTCCAATATCACGGCCGATCTTGAACCCGGCCACGACGCCTTCGATCTGCTCGCCTCCTCCTTCCCCGCCGGCACGCTTTCCGGCGCGCCCAAAATCCGCGCCATGGAAATCATTGCCGACCTCGAAAAAGAACCGCGCGGCCCCTACGGCGGCGCAGTCGGCTATGTCTCCTTCGACGGCAATATGGACTTCTGCATTTGTATTCGCACTGCAGTCGTGGAACACGGCCGACTCACCATCCGTACCGGCGCCGGCATTGTTGCCGACTCCGACCCGCAATCAGAACTCCAGGAAACCCAGAACAAAGCCGCCGCCATGACCCGCGCCCTCCAACTCCTCCAAACCGCCCAACAAACCCAACCCGCCCCCTGAACCCTGAACTCTGAACCCTGTCCCCTGGAAACTTCCATGATCTTGATGCTCGATAACTACGACTCCTTCACCTACAACCTCGCCCAATACCTGCGCGAGATGGCCGCGGATGTCCGCGTGGTGCGCAACGATGCCATCACCACCGCCGAAATCGAAAGCCTCGCCCCCGCCGCCATTGTCATTTCGCCCGGCCCCGGCCGCCCTGAGTCCGCCGGCATTTCGGTTGCCACCGTTCAAGCCTTCGCCGGCAAAATCCCGCTGCTGGGCGTCTGCCTCGGCCATCAGGCCATCGGCGTGGCCTTTGGCGCCCGCGTGATCCACGCCCAAAAACTGATGCACGGCAAGGTCTCGGAAATCACCTGCGACGGCCGCGGCATTTTCAAGGGACTCGACTCCCGCCCCTTCAAGGCCATGCGCTATCATTCTCTTGCCCTCGACAAAGCCACCCTGCCCGCCGACTTGGAAATCTCCGCCGCCGCCGACGATGGCGAAATCATGGGCATCCGCCACAAGCAATTCCCCATCGAAGGCATCCAATTCCACCCCGAATCCATCATGACCCCCGTCGGCAAACGCATTTTGCGAAATTTCCTGCGCACTACCGAGAATTCAGAAGTCAGAGGCCAGAAGTCAGAATGAGTCCCCTCCGAACATCCGGTATTTTCCACACTGTGGAAAACTTTTCCGCAGATTTTCCACGCTATGGAAAAAAGTTTTCCACACCATGGAAAACTCAATCCACTCACTGCACCCAGCACACGGCAGTCGGCAATTTCTTTAGTGCATTATCAAATACCAGTGTCCGCTGTGCGCAGCACGTGGCCATGCGGCAAAGGATGTTACAAAATGATCCTGTCCGCCGTGCGCAGCACGTGGTAGTTGGCGGTTTCTTTGACAATTTGTCGGGGCTTTTACGCGGAAATAACCGAGAATTTTTCGAAGATGGCGCGGGACAGACGACCCGAGCAGTACTCGTGTACGCGAGGGGTCGGTTGTCGCGCGCCAGAACAGAAAAGGCGACGGTTGGTTTCCGCGCCGACAAATCGCCAAAGAAACCGCCATTCTTCTGCTGCCCCTCAACTGCCCCCTGCCCTCTAACCTCTCACCCCTGAACCCTGAACCCCGAACCCTGAGCCCTTGACATGAACATTCCTAGCCTCATCAAAAAACTTATCGCCCGCCAGGACCTCACCGAAGACGAATCCTTCGCCGCCATCACCGCCATGCTCTCCGGCACCTTCACCGAAGGCCAAATCGGCGCCTACCTCGCCACCCTCTCCGCCAAAGGCGAAACCATCGCCGAAATCGTCGGCGCCGCCCGCGCCATGCGCGCCGCCGCCACCCGCGTGCAATCTCTCACCCCCAACACCCTCGACACCGTCGGCACCGGCGGCGACGGCGGCATCACCTTCAACATCTCCACCACCGTCGCCTTCGTCGCCGCCGGTGCCGGCGCCACCGTCGCCAAACACGGCAACCGCGCCAGCTCCGGCAAATCCGGCAGCGCTGACTGCCTCGAATGCCTCGGCTTCAACCTTAACGCGGCGCCCGAACTCATGGAGCAGGCGCTCAATGAAATCGGCATCACCTTTATGTTCGCCCCCTCGTTCCACAAGGCCATGCGCTTTGCCGGCCCCGTCCGCAAGCAACTCGGCGTGCGCACCCTCTTCAACCTGCTCGGCCCCCTCACCAACCCCGCCGGCGCCCCCTGCCAGCTCCTCGGTGTATTCGCGCCGGAGCTGACCGAAACCTTTGCCGAAGTCCTCAAACGACTCGGCTCCCGCCGCGTCCTTGTTGTCCACGGCCACGACGGCATGGACGAAATCACCCTCACCACCACCACCCGCTGCTCGGAATTGAAGGACGGCATCATCAAAACCTACGACATTGATCCCGCCCAGTACTTCGGCGACTACTGCACTCCCGAAGACCTCGCCGGCGGCGAACCCGCCGACAACGCCGCCATCACCCGCGGGATTCTCGAAGGCAAAATCACCGGCCCTAAGCGCGACATCGTGTTGCTCAACGCCGCCGCCTCCCTCCTCTCCGCCAACCGCTGCGAAAACCTCGCCGACGGCATCCAAAAGGCCGCCGCCGCCATTGATACCGGCACCGCCCTCGACAAACTGGAACAGCTCATCGAATTCTCCAAGCAATAACCCGCCATGCCCCGCCCCGCCGCCAACTTTTTCCACACTGTGGAAAACTTTTTTCTACACCGTGGAAAAATTCCCCCCACCCCTCGTGCGCAGCACGTAGCCACACGGGAAATGGCTTCATCGCTTCTTGCCCGCTGTGCGCAGCACGTGGCAGTGCGGAAAAGGATTTCTCAAAACGAGGGGCTGTTACGTCAAAATAAGCGCTCGGATTTTTTGGAAATGGCGCGTTGCGGGCGCCCCGAGCAGTACTCGTGTACGCGAGTGGGCGACCTCGACGCGCCAGAACAAAAAAGACGGGCCTTCGTTTTGACGCCTCGTTTTGTGAAATCCTTTTCCGCCTCCCCTAGCACCTGCCACCTCCCCACCACCCGCTTCACCACCACCACCCCGCGCATAATCCCGTAGCAATACCATGAGCTTTCTCGACAAAATCCTAGCCGCCAAACGCGCCGAAATCGCCACCGCCGAATCCCACACCCCCCTCGCTACCCTCAAAACCCTCGCCTCCCGGTGCACCGACTTCCGCGACTTCACCGCCTCCCTCAACACCCCCGGCATCCGCATCATCGCCGAAATCAAACGCGCCTCCCCCTCCCTCGGCGACATCGCCCCCGACCTCTCCCCCGCCACCCTCGCCCGCGCCTACACCACCGGCGGCGCGGCTGCCCTCTCCATCCTCACCGAACCCGCCTTCTTCAAAGGCTCCGCCGCCGACCTCCAGCAAGCCCGCGCCGCAACCACCCTCCCCGTCCTTCGCAAAGACTTCATCATCGCCCCCTACCAGGTTTACGAAACTGCCGCCATGGGCGCCGACGCCATGCTCCTCATCGTCCGCATCCTCGACGATGCCCAACTCCGCGACCTCCTCGCCCTCGCCCACGACCTCGGCCTCCACACCCTCGTTGAAATCCACGACGAAGCCGACGCCCGCCGTCTCGCCGGCCTCAATACCCCGGTCATCGGCATCAACAACCGCGACCTCGCCCATTTTCACACCGATGTCAACCGCGCCGCCCGCCTCGCTGCGCTCCTCCCGCCGGAAACCGCCGTTGTCGCTGCCAGCGGCATCCGCGACGCCCATGATATCCGCCAATCCCTCACCAACGGTATTCGCCGCTTCCTTGTCGGCGAAACCCTCGTCAAAACCCCCGATTCTGCCGCCCTCCTCCGCGAATGGACCGCCCTTGACAATTCCATTCCCTTGCGAGATAGTAAGGAATAGGAAATAAGTAAGGAGATAAACATGGTCACCGGCACACTCACCAGCAAGGGGCAAATCACCATCCCGAAGAGTATCCGCGACTCGCTCAATCTGCAAACGGGCGACCGTCTGGCCTTTTCCTTGGTGGGCGACAAACAAGCCCTCCTACAACCCATCACGACCAGCGTGGATGACGTCTATGGCGTGCTGCACCGCCCCGGACAAAAGGCAAAATCCATTGAAGACATGAACCGCAGCATTACGCGGCGGCACCGCCAGGCCAAATCGTGATGGCGCTGGATACCAATGTGCTCGTGCGCTTTCTGGTGCGCGACGACGAAGCTCAGGCACGTTTGGCATATCAACGCCTTAAACAGGCGGAGGCCAACCGCGAAACACTGTTTGTGTCCCTACTGGTCACCCTCGAAACCATCTGGGTTCTGGAAAGTGCCTATCGCTATTCCCGCAATCAAATTCTCGATGCGTTGGGAGCCCTGCTCACCATGAGCGTGCTCGAATTCGAAAACATGACTGTCCTCCAGTCGCTGCTCGCGCAAGCGCGCGCGACAACCTCGGACCTCTCCGATCTGCTTATCGCCCTCCACGCCCAGGCGTGCGGATGCGCCCATACCGTCACCTTTGACAAGTCCGCCGCGCATCATCCCCTCTTTCAACTCCTCAAATAACCGAACCTTTCTGACGATGTTCCCCTTTCTCAAAATCTGCGGCATCACCCGGCGCGAAGATGCCCTCTTCTGTGCCGAAGCCGGCGCGGGCGCGCTCGGTGCGGTGTTTTATCCGCGCAGTCCGCGCAATGTCACCGCTGAGCAGGCACGCGATATTTTTGCCGATCTGCCGGCCGACATAGCCCGCGTGGGGATTTTCGTAAATCGTGCCACGGATGAGATTATCCTGGTTGCACGCACCGCCACGCTAACCACCGTCCAACTCCATGGCGAGGAATCCACCGCGGACATTCTCGCCCTGCAAAGCGCAGGACTCCACGTTGTGAAGGTTCTCAAAACTACAGGCAGGGATTTACTGGCCTATGCGCAGGCGTTGCCGGCCGGTACCGGTATTCTGGTGGAATGCGGCCGCGGCGATCTACCCGGCGGCAACGCCGCCGCCTGGGATTGGGCCGACGCCGCCATTTTGGCGGACAATTTTTCGTTCGGCATTGCGGGGGGCATCGCCCCGGACAATCTGGCAGCTGCGGCCCGTGCATCCCGTGCGGGTGGCTTCGACGCCAGTTCCAGCCTTGAAGCCGCACCTGGAATCAAGGATAAAGCCTCCGTTTTGGCCTATGTGCAGGCTGCGGCTCAACTCCCGCTGCCGGCACAACCGTTTTTTTGGAAAGGACCCCCATGAGCCACCCCCGGTTGGAAAATATCAATATTGAATCGGTCCTCCCGCTGCCGCCGCCGCGAGAGATCAAAGCGGACTTGCCCTTGAGCACTACGGCGATTGCCACGGTGGGCCAGGGCCGCGAAACGTTGGAGCGCATTCTCGATGGCGAGGACCCGCGCCTGTTCGCGGTAGTGGGCCCTTGTTCCATCCACAACCTTGAAGCCGCGGAAGAATACGCCCGCAAACTCAAAGACCTCGCCGAGGAAGTGGCCGACACGATTTATCTCGTCATGCGCGTCTATTTTGAAAAGCCCCGCTCTTCCATCGGCTGGAAAGGGCTGATCAACGACCCCTACATGAATGACACTTTCCACATCGAAGAAGGCATCCGCATGGCACGGCACTTCTTGATCCGCGTGGCGGAATTGGGCCTGCCGGCGGCCACCGAGCTGCTCGACGTCCTCATGCCGCAGTACATCGGCGACCTCATTTCATGGAACGTCATTGGCGCGCGCACGGCCGAAGCCCAGACTCACCGCGAAATCGCCAGCGGCATCTCCACCCCCATCGGCTTCAAAAACGGCACCGACGGCTCGCTGGAAGCCGCCATCAACAGCGTCCGCTCCGCTATGGGCCCGCACCATTTCCTCGGTGTCACCGAAGATGGCCTGCCCGCCGTGTTTTCCACCACGGGCAACGCCTATCCCCACGTGGTGTTGCGTGGCGGCAAGAAACCCAACTACGACGCCGAGAGTGTTGCCGCCTGCCAACAAGCCCTGCGCGATGCCCATCTACCGCAGAACATCATGATTGACTGCTCGCATGGCAATTCCGGCAAGAAGCCCGAGCGCCAGGGTCTTGTACTGCGCGACGTGCTTACCCAAATCGAAAACGGCGCGCAATGTATCCGCGGGTTCATGCTCGAAAGCAATTTGGAAGGCGGCAACCAGCCCATGGCCACCAACCCGGCACGCCTCAACCCCCGCAAATCCGTCACCGACGCCTGCATAGACTGGCCCACCACCGAAGAACTCATCCGCGAAGCCCACACCCGCCTCGGTAAAATTATCAAGAAGTAACCACCATGCTTTCTCCTCTCCAAACGCCACCCCTCCGCCAGCTCCGCCGCAGCAGTCCCATCCCTGCCCGCTGTGCGCAGCACGTGGTGATTGGCGGTTTCTTTGGTGATTTGTTGGGGCCGTTTCGCGGAAATAACCAAGATTTTTCCGAAGATGGCGCGGGACAGACGACCCGAGCAGTACTCGTGTACGCGAGAGGTCGGTTGTCACGCGCCAGAACGGAAAAGGCGACGGTTGGTTTCCGCGCCGACAAATCGCCAAAGAAACCGCCATTCTTCTGCTTCTCCCCCCTCCTGAACCCTGACCTCTTACCTCTGAACCCTGACCTCTCATGAAAAAACTCATCGGCCAATACCCTGACGCTACCGGCCACTTCGGCCCTTACGGCGGCCGCTTCGTCGGCGAAACCCTCATGTCCGCCCTCCTCGACGTCGAAGCCGCTTGGAATGCCGCCAAAACCGACTCTGCCTTCTTGGCCGACTTCCGCGCCATGCTCCGCGACTACGCCGGCCGCCCCACCCCCCTCGACCACGCTCAACGCCTCAGCGCCCACCTCGGCGGCGCGCAAATCTGGCTCAAGCGCGAAGACTGCACCCACACCGGCGCCCACAAAATCAACAACGTCGTCGGCCAGGGCCTCCTCGCCCGCCGCATGGGCAAAACACGCGTCATCGCCGAAACCGGCGCCGGCCAGCACGGCGTAGCCACCGCCACCATCGCCGCCCGCTTCGGCTTCGAGTGCAAAGTTTTCATGGGCGCCGAAGACATCCGCCGACAGGCCCCCAATGTCCGCCGCATGGAACTCCTCGGCGCCGAAGTCATCCCCGTCACGTCCGGCACCTCCACGCTCAAAGACGCCATGAACGAAGCCCTGCGCTACTGGTCCGCCCACAGCACCGACACCTTTTACGTCATCGGCAGCGTCGCCGGCCCCCACCCCTACCCCGAAATGGTCCGCGACTTCCAGCGCGTCATCGGCGACGAAGCCCGCGCGCAATTCTTCGAGAAAACCGGCCACCACCCCGACCTCCTCACCGCCTGCGTCGGCGGAGGGTCCAACGCTATGGGCCTCTTCTATCCCTACCTCGACGACCCCTGCGAAATGATCGGCGCCGAAGCCGCCGGCGAAGGCCTCCACACCTCTCGCCACGCCGCCTCCATCTGCGGCGGCTCGCCCGGTGAACTCCACGGTGCCATGTCCTACCTCCTCCAATCCGACGAAGGCCAAATCCACGAAGCTTGGTCCATCTCCGCCGGTCTCGACTACCCTGGTGTTGGCCCCGAACACGCCCTCCTCCACGACCTCAAACGCGTGAAATACGAAGGCGTCACCGACGCCGAAGCCCTCGCCGCTTTCCAGATGCTCTGCCGGCACGAGGGGATTATTCCTGCCCTTGAAAGCTCTCATGCTCTCGCTGTCGCCATCCGCGAAGCGCCCAAACGCCCCGGCCAACACATCCTCGTCAACCTTTCAGGCCGTGGCGACAAAGACCTCGACCACGTGCTGCGCATGTTGGAAGAGGTCAAAGCTAAGGGTTCAGGGTTCGGGGTTCAGGATTCGAATTTGAACAGCCACCTTCACCACAGCGAACACAGAGTTTCACAAAGGTGAATGATCTATTTTTCTCTGTGCCCCTCTGTGGTAAAAAAAATGTTTTTGCTTTCCCCTGACCTCTGAACCCTGAACCCTCCATAACCATGAACCGAATCACCCAAACCTTCCAACGCCTTGCCACCCAGAACCGTAAAGCCCTCATCGGCTACATCACCGCCGGCGATCCCGACTATGCCACCAGCCTCGGAATCCTCCGCGCCGCCGCCACCTCCGGCCTCGACATCCTCGAACTCGGCGTCCCCTTCTCCGACCCCACCGCCGACGGCCCTGCCATCCAAGCCGCCTCCCAGCGCGCCCTCCGCACCGGCATGACCCTCTCCCGCACCCTCCAACTCGCCGCCGACCTCCGCCGCCACACCGACATCCCCCTCATGCTCTTCAGCTACTACAACCCCATCTACAAATACGGCCTTGAACGCCTCGCCACCGACGCCCAAACCGCCGGTATTGATGGCCTCCTCATCGTGGACCTCCCCCCCGAAGAATCCGCCCCTCTCCGCGCCGCTCTAAAAGACACCGGCATCCAGATCATCCTCCTCGCCGCCCCCACCACCCGGCCCGATCGCCTCCAAATGATCGCCGCCAAAACCGAAGGTTTCCTCTACCTCATCACCAAAGCCGGCACCACCGGCGAAGGCGGGCTCGACTACGAAGCCATTCGTCGCCACGCCGCCGAAGTCAAAGCCGTCTGCCCTCTTCCCGTCTGCCTCGGATTCGGCATCCGCGACGGCAGTGACGCTCGTAAACTCGGCCCCATGGCCGACGGCATCATCGTCGGCTCCGCCCTCGTCAACATCACCGGCTCCGACCCAACCGCCACCGACCTCCCCGCCCGCTTCGCCGCCAAAATCCGCGACCTCCGCACCGGCCTCGATACCGCCCCCTAATTTGGCTCCTTCCCCCTCTCCGCCCGGCTTGACTGCCGGGTACGATAAAGCCGTTCGGTAAAACCGCCCTCGGTTGCAAAAGCTGCCGCCAGCGCTTGGATCTGACGATCCAACAACGCCATGGCCACCCCAATCAGAACAACAGCCGCATTGGCCGAGATTTCTGGAAAAAGAACAGCCCTCATGGACTCCATGGACTGCATGGACGGTCCTCCATGTCCATCCCGTCCATTCCGTCCATCCTGTCCATTTTCTCCATTTTGGGCCACCTCCACCACCCACGCCGCCACCTCATCAGCGGTGGCGCAGCGCCGCGCCACCAGCGCCTGACGGCGGGAGTCGGTTTGTGGCCAGAGCTTGAGGTCGCGCTGACGGAGAAAATCCTCGTAGTCAAGGCGCAGCTCGGCCAAGCTCGCCCTGGCCACATTGGTCAGTTTCAGCTCCATCTTCTTGGACGTGCCGCTGGCCACGCTCCCCTCCGCAATGTTTTGCACACCGGAGCGCGCCGCCTGCACCATCTGATCATGGGTGCGGCTGCGCCGATCAATGTATTTGTCGCAGAACCGCACCGTGACATCATAGACCAGTTGCGCTACCTGGAAGCCCTTGAGATGCCGAAATCCGCCATGCTTCGGGATGAGCGGCTCGCCTTGTTCATTCTGACCACTCTTCGCCATCAAATCATCTCTATTGCGCACTTTCTTCAACTCTCCGCCCCATCTTACGAACAGCCCGCCCCCTTCTTCAATCCCTTAAACCCCCAATTTTTGGGCGGGGAAAAATGGTTCCACCGCATCAGCAATGGTGGTAACGTCCTCAAAAAACCATCATTTCGATTGGAGTTATAATGCTGGACCAACCGTCCGCTCCCGTTTCCAACGACATTCCAGATTCCGTCCGGCGCTTTTGCGCGATTGCCGTGCCGTATGCAGCAGACGAGAAATATGACGGGCTGTTTGTGGAGGCGATGCGGGACATCACCGCGCTGCACATGGAACGGTCGCCGTGGTATCGGCGGTTTGCGGAGCAGGCGGGGATGAAGCCGGAGCGCATCCGGACAATGGCGGATGTGCTGGCGCTGCCGCCGGTTCACGCCAATTTTTTCAAGTATCATGAAATCCGTTCGATTCATGAGTCGCAGGTCAAAACTCATTTGACGTCGTCAGGGACGACGGGACAGAAATCGCAGGTGTTTTTCGACGGCTTCACCTTGGAGTGGGCGCGGGTGATGGCTAAACACGAAATGGTGTGGCGCGGCGTGTTGGACGATCGGCCAGCCAATTATCTGTTAAATTTCTATGAACCGTACGCGGGCCTCAAGGTAGGCACCTCGAACACGATGGCCTACCTGATGAGCTACGCGCCGGCGGCGGAGCAATTCTGGACGTTGCGCTATCAGGGGGATGGCCGGCATGAGTTTGATCCGTTTGGCGCGGACGCCTGTCTCGAAAGATGGGCACAAGGTTCGGCGCCGGTGCGCATTCTGGGGTTCCCCTACTATTTATATTTCCTACTCGAACGGCGGCGCGCCCGAGGGCAGGCAGATTTAAAGTTGCCGCCAGGAAGCCTGTTGATCCTGGGCGGCGGTTGGAAGGGCTACGCGGACAAGAGCATCGCGAAGGATGACTTTTTTGCGCAGATCGAGCGGCAGCTTGGTATAGATCCGGAGCGGATCATTGAGATATTCGGTTCGGTCGAACACAGCGTGCCGTACACGAACTGTCCGCGACACCACCTGCACCAACCAACCTGGTCACGCGTGGTGATCCGCGATTTGAAAACGCTGGCCCCGGTGCCGGATGGGACGCCGGGATTTTTGTCGTTTTTGTCGCCGTATATTCCCGCCACGCCGGCGCACAGCGTGGTGATGGGGGATTTGGCGGTGCGGCATCCGGCGGGATCGTGTCCGCTCGACACCTACCCCACCCCGTGGTTTGAGATTCTGGGGCGGGCGGGGACATCGGCGAACCGCAGTTGCGCGGCGGCAGCGGCGGAACTGCTCAAAACCCACTGTTCGACTTGGTAGATAATTTATGCACGAAGCACTGAAATACTTGACTGCCAGTCTCGACCGCGACACGCGCCAGTCCATCACCGCTCGATCAGAGAGCTTAATGCGCGGAATCCGTTACGAAGCGGAAAAGCAGTCACGTAACTATCGTGCAGCAGCAGACGCGGGATGGAGCGTGGACAGAGTTGGCGTTCTTTGTGACCTAAACGCGTTCTACCAAGTAGTTCTTGGCCCCATTGCTGCCGCATCGCGCAGCGATCTCCGAGTCGGGTTGGTGCGAGACACCCCAATTGCCTATGGGAAGCAGGTGCGAGTCACGGGGGCGGATGCGGACTTACTTCGCGAGTGTCATAATCAGTTCTCCGCAGTAATTCAACGGCTTGGAATAGACTTCTGGTGCCTCCAATCAGCTCACGCCCAAGACCTATTATACAAACTCGGCCATCCGCGAGGAAACAATGACTGACGCGTCTGCACCAACATGGGAGGACCAAGTCATAGAAGCGATGCGGGAATTCGCAACCGCTTATGGCACTGTTTACACAAAGAAAGAGCGTCAGATAGCAGCACACTTCGAGATTGGATGCTTACTTGCCCTCATCGAGTTTTACGAGAAAGCTGGGTTTGTAGGCGAGGTTGTTAATATGGCAACTGATGGTTCCTACCGATATCTCACGACACCCAACGGGAATCCTGACAAGTTTTCCTACATGCGTCTTCGGCGTGGCGAGGAGGAGTGTATTGAGATCAGACAACAGGTTCGAATCTCATCGCATGTGGGAACGGATATCTCTTTCACGCCTGATATCGTTGTTACTCCTCAAGCAGCAACCATCGGGAAAAGGAAGGACGTCGACTATGCTAGCGGAAAACGGACATTCTATTTCGTAGACTCAAAAGACGTTATTGCTGCACACGAATGTAAAAGCATGGTCCCTTTTCCGGAGCTTCTGGTTTCGTTTATAGGCATGCTTATGGCCGGTCACGAGTGGATAGAACGGATTGACCCGAAGGATGTGATGACGGAAGAGGGTCACCATCTTGCGCCCTGTCTATTTGTGGGCGGCTCCGCACGGTCGCTACACTTGCGCATGATAAAAGGACTCAAGGACGCTTATCCTATGAACATCGTGGTTGGCATGCATTCGGGAACATGGAATCTGCTAGGAGACAATGCGGACATCCGACGCATGAAAAACCCATTAATGGTCGAACAAGGGGGTCCAGGGTACCCGCCACAAGGTGCCGGGTACTCTGACCGCTGACGCTAGGGGCAGGCGCAGAGATTTGACGGTGGCGGAGAAGCGAAAGGCGGACGAATGAAAGCATCTACGGGAGCGGCGGCGGAACTCCGGCGTCATTTTTGGTTTGGCGAGTGGCTGGATGACGCGGGGTTGGACGCCTGGCTGGAGGAGCGCGGTGCGGGGGAGAGCCGTCTGGCGGCGCATTTGTCGCGGGTGCTGCTGATGCCGTTTCCGATGGCGGATTTTTTGGAGGCGAGCGATGCCATTGCGGCGTCGCTGGTTCCGGGCAATCCGTTTTATGAGCGTTGCCGGGAGATTGTGTTGCGCGTGGCCCCGGCCGAGGAGGCGGAAAGCTTGTTTGCGGCGATTCGGGGGACGCTGGCGCGCGGGGCGGTGCAGGAAAAAATGCGCAGCGAGTTGGGGATGAATCCGCCGGGGGTGATAGCACGCCGGTATCCGGGGCGTCAGTTCGAGGCGTGGTTCCCGCTGGGCTGCGTGGTGCATGTGATGCCGTCGAACGTATTTTCGGCGCCGGTGCTGGGCCTGATGGAAGGTCTGATGGCGGGGAATGTGAATATTGTAAAGGTGAGCGCGCGCGACACCGAGTTTGCGGCGGTGTTTGCGGAGGAATTGTGCCGGCTGGACCCAGGCGGGCGGTTGCGGGATTATGTGGCGGTGGCGCGGCTGTCGTCCGGCGACACCGCTCGCATGGGGCGGCTGTTCGGCATTGCCGATGGGGTTTCGGCGTGGGGCGGCGAGCGGGCAATTGCCGCCATTCGTGAAGCGATTCCGTCCGGGACACGGCTGATTTCGTGGGGACACAAGGTGAGCTTTACCTACCTTGCCGCCGAGTGCCTGACCGACGACGCACAACTGGAAGTAACCCTGCGGGCAGTGGCGATGGATGTATGCCGGCTGGACCAGCAGGCGTGTTCAAGTCCACAAACGCTGTTTGTGGAAGTGGACCGGGACGAGGATGCCGCGCGGAAGATTGCGGCGCGGCTGGCGGCACACCTGGCGGAGGTTTCGCCGACCATCCCAGGCCAGCCGCCGTCGGCCAGCGAGCAGGCGGAAATCACGTCGGTGACGGCGGTGGCGCGGGCCGAAAAGGCGCTGGGATTGACGGAACTTTTCGAGGACGCGCAGGGGCGCTGGCGCGTGCTGTTTGACGCGCGTGCGGGGCTGCGACCTTCGCCGTTGTATCGCACGATTTGGGTCAAGCCGATCCGACGGGCGGAGCTGACGGCGACGCTGCGCCCGATGCGCGCGTGGCTGCAGACCTGCGGGTTGTCGTGCGGATTGGAATCGCTCGCCGATTTAAGCCGCGCGCTGTTTGCCGCCGGGGTCACGCGGGTTTGCCACGCGGGCGAAATGGTGGACAGCTATATCGGCGCGCCGCATGATGGGGTCTATGCGTTGCAGCAGCTCACGCGGCGCGTATCGCTGGACGGCCCCGCCGAGGCGGAAGGCGTGGGCTGTCTGAACGAGCTGGAAACGCGCGCCGCCGCGTCCGCGCCCACCGGACCGATCCAAGACAAGAACGCCTTCATGAAACTGGCGGAAACAGTCGAGCGTCCGGACCTGGTGGTCAAGAGCGGGGGATCGAGCGGCAAGACGGTATATTCGCTGTATTCTTGGGCGGATTATCATCAGCAAATGATGTGGACCGCGCACGGCCTGGTGGCGGCGGGGTTGGAAACGGCGCGCGACCGCGTGATGAACTGCTATACCGCCGGATACCTCTACGGGAGTTTGATCAGCTTTTGGACCATTCTGGAATTTTTGCGCGTGCCGCAGTATCCGATGGGGATGATTGACGATTACGAATACATTGCCGACGTCATCGTAAGCAACCGCGTGAACACGCTGCTGGGCGTGCCATCGCACCTGCTGGGGCTGTTCAATGCCTGTACCGGGCGACTGCGCGGCAAAATCGAGAAGGTGTTCTTCGGCGGCGAAAAAATGACAGTCGCGCAGCGGGCGTTTCTGATGAAGGACTGCGGTGTGTCCATTGTGCGCTCGGCGGTCTATGGCTCGAATGACGCGGGCCCAATGGGCTATCAATGCCCGCACTGCGTGGGTGGGCAGCACCATTTGTTGTCGGCGCTGGTGAAGATGGAGATTGTGGCGCTCGACGAGGACCGTCCGGTGGCGCCGGGCGAAACGGGACGGCTACTGCTGACGCCCATCACACGGGAATATCCGCGGGTGAACCGCTACGAAATCGGCGACACCGGTCGCTGGGTTCCGGAGCCCTGCCCGTGCGGCCGAACGGACCCACGCTTCGAGCTGCTGGGCCGAACCGGCGACATCTTCAAGGCCGCGGGACCGTTCTTCAACTACCGGCGGTTTGTGGATATTCTGGAAACGAAACTGGGGCACACCGGCCCCGTGCAAATCCATTTGGCGGAAGAAGGGCACACCACAGTTTTGGAAGTCTGGCTGACCGCCCCCCCGGACGCGCCGACGCCAGCGGAAATCGAAGAGTTGCTACGCCTGAACTATGCCGAAATCCAATATGCCTACGACATGGGGATGGCCTTCCGGCACCGGGTGCGCGTGGTGGAGGACGCCGAAATCAAGCGGAATCCTGCGAGCGGAAAAGTGATTCCCATTTGCGACCAACGGAGATGACACGATGAATTCAGCGACACGGAAACTGGAGGAGCATCTGCAATTTGTGCGCGCGCATTCGCCGTACTTTGCGGAGGCGTGGCGCGGGGCGTGGCCGGAGGGCGCGCCCTGTCCGGGGTTGGCAGCATTGCCGGTGACGGATCACGCGGGTTACTGGGCCGCCAACAGCATCGTGGACAACCGCCTGCTGACCGCGCCGCACGATTCGGGGATCGTGTTCAAAAGCGGCGGCACGACGGGAAATCCGAAGTTCTCGTTTTTCAGCAACGAGGATTGGCGGGAGTTTTGCGGGGTATTTGGCGGCGGTTTGCGGCGGCTCGGGCTGCGGCCGGGCGAGCGGGTGGCCAATCTGTTCTACGGCGGGCAGTTATATGCCTCGCTGCTGTTCTTCGGGCGCTCGCTCGAAGAATCCGGCGTGGGCGTTCATTATCCGCTGGCGGGATTCGTGCCGCCCGAGGAACTGATTCATACCATGATCCAGTTTCGCATACATACCTTGGCGGGAGTGCCCACGACCATCCTGCATTTTTTGCCGGAGCTGATTCGCGCCGGACGCGAAAACATTGAATTGCGCCGCGTGCTGTTTGCCGGCGAGAGCATGTATCCCGATCAAATCGCCGCCGTTCAAGCGGCATATCCCGGGTGCCGGGTGCAGTCGGTCGGAATTGCCGGCGTGGATTTTGGCGAAATCGGCTGGTGCGATGAAAGCTGCGGCCCGGGAGAGCATTACGTGTTTGATGAAAGCATCGTGCTGGAAATTCTCGACGAGGAGAACCGGCCGATCGAGGAGCCGGGCGTGCCGGGTGCGATTCACGCGACCAACTTCCAGCGGAAGCTCATGCCCATTATCCGGTATCCGGTCGGCGACATGGGCATGTGGCTGGAGCCGGTCACGGGGAAACCGCGCCGCTTTCAATTGCTGGGGCGGACGGAAAAAGGCGCGCGAGTCGGCCCAATGACGCTCTATCTCGAAGACTTTCAGGCGATTCTTTCGCGACTGGCGGCGCAGACGGGACATACCGGCTTCCAATTGGTGGTGGATCATATTGAACAGCGCGACCGCTGCACCCTGCGCATTGCGGTGCCGCGTCCGGACGCGATGCCGGCCGCGCTGGCGGACGCGATCCGCGACGCGCTGTATACGGAGCGGCCCATGTTTCCGGATTCCATCGGCAACCAGATCATTCATCCGCTGGTCATCGAATGGGTGGAGCCGCACACGCTGTTGCGGAATCCGCGCACCGGGAAGCTGCGCCGTCTGGTGGACCGGAGGTTCGAGGCATGAATCCGCCGTGCGCCTGGGTCCATCTGCGGATTCCGCCATCGCTCGAGCGGATGCGCATCGTTCAGGATGCCGCCTGCAACCTCGCGGCGGAATGCGGTTTCCCGGCAGAGCGCCAACGGCCAATGGAACTCGCAATCGAAGAAGTCATCACCACCATCCTCCGGTACATCACGGACGAAGCCGATGTGGCCGACGCGGTTCTGGACATCCGGATGAAAGTGGATGCCCCGGTGCTCCGGGTTTCCATTGTGAATGAGGGGCTCCCCTTCGATCTGTCCGAAGTCCCGGAATACGATGCCGGGCAGCTTTCCCGTTTGGCGGCGGACAGCGACAGCGCGGCGGCAAGCGGCGGAATCCGGCAGGACCACTTCAGCAGCGGCCTCGCGCTGTTTTTATTAAAGAAGGCCACCGACCGCTGCCAGATTCAGTATCGCGGCAAGGAGGGCAACGAGTTTTGTCTCGAATGGTTTTTGCCGGGCGCGCACATTGCGGAGCAGGCTGGCGAAGAAGCAACGGAATTGGCCGGCGCAGCGCAAACGGAAGCCGCCGCCGCCCCCCCCGAGCCTATCGGACAACTGCGCGTGCTGACGGAAGCGGATGCCATCGGGTTTTGCCGCCTGATGTACCGCAGCTATGGCTCCACCTACCCCAATGCAGATTTTTATTTCCCAGAGCGCGTGCGGGCGCATCAGCAGTCGGGCCGCATCAAATCATGGGGCGCGGTGACTCCCAGCGGTCGCGTGGTGGGGCATTTGGCGCTGATGAAAGATTCGCCGGCCGCCCCCGCGGTGGAATGGGGCGCGGTGGTGGTGGACCCCCTGTGGCGCAGCGAAGGGCTGATGAAAAAGCTGCTGGCCGCCGCAATTGAATCCATGGGTGCGCGAACCGAAAGCGTCCTGTATGCCCACGCCGTCACCAGTCATCCCTATACGCAAAAGACGTGTAACCGCTTTGGCTTTGCGCCCACCGCGCTGCTGCTCGGCTTTATCGTGGACAACATCCGTTTTCGCGGGATCCAGGAAAACGCGGCCTATCGGGAAACCATCTTTGTGGCCTCGCGCATTTTCCGGGCCTTGCCGCGGCAACGCCTGTACCCGCCGCCGTGGCACCGCGACACCATCGCGCGGTTGCTGGCCGGATCGGATTTGTCGCTGGCCGAACTCGCGGCGACAGCAGACGACGAAGCGGCGGCGGCAGTGCCCGCGCAATCCACCTTCGCCACCACGACCATTGCCTCCATCAACATCGCGATTCTGGATGTTCCGGCGGTGGGCGCCGATTTCGCGGCGGTATTGGGCTTCGAGCTGCGCCGGCTCTGCCGTGCGCGGGTGGACGTGATTTATCTGACGCTGGACTTGGCGGATCCGAATGTCGTGGGTGCGGTGAAGGCGGCGGAGGAGCTCGGATTTTTCCTGGGCGGCTGGCTGCCGATGCAACCGTTCGCCTATGGACTGACATTCCAATATCTCAACACGACCAAAGTGGATTTTAAGAACATCGCGACCGACGGCGAGCAGGCAACCTGGCTAAAGGGCGTCATCCAGCGCGAGCAGCAACGGATTGAACACGGCTTGTATGGCGGCCATGCTCCGGGCGCCTGCCCGGATTGATCCGTTTTCCACACTGTGGAAACTTTTTTTCCACACTGTGGAAAAAAGACCGCCGATTTTTCCACGGCATGGAAATCTTTCCTGAGTTCGACACCTCTGAAATGGAAAGTCATAACTCCTTGGGACACAGGACGTGTATTTTTGAATTTTGCCGTTTTGGGTGTCCCGCGCTTATGCTGAGGCATGTTTGTCAGGAAAAAGCG
>Ga0255344_1003223_pt1 | contig 18208 bp, 21 predicted proteins | sample wastewater_treat_5_FD_192414 | JGI IMG/M metagenome (GOLD analysis project Ga0255344, IMG submission 192414) | Wastewater microbial communities from Lulu Island WWTP, Vancouver, Canada - plant18 | ecosystem: Engineered > WWTP > Wastewater > Unclassified | place: Canada: Vancouver, British... | reverse complement strand
TTCGCAACGGGCACGCCCTACGCATCACCTTATCAACACTAAAAAATACCGAAATTCCGCACTTTTTCAAATGCTGAATTTCACCTCAATACCTGTTTCATCGGATATAAGCACGACATCTATCATCGCTGCCGCTACATCGTGCTTTTCCTGCACCGTCAGTTTATCCCACTGCTTCATAGGTTCTTCCAACGGTTTTGTGTCGATAGCCTTACGCTTACGGCTCATTGTCTGCATCTTCTTTTCAAGCTCGGACTTCTGCTCATGCAAGGCGCTCACACGCTTCTGAATGTAATCAAAGAGTACGCTGTCCGCATCAGCGAGCTTTTCCATAAGCTTCTGTATTTCGCTGTCAATGCGAATGATCTCCGTCTTGATACTCTCTGTTTCGGTGTCGGGCTTGCTGTCCTCACGCTTTGCAATTTTGAGCTGTTCGATACGCTTCTGCATTTCTTTCAGCACAGCGTCCTCGACCTGTCTCGGCTTTAACTGAATGGGCGGAGTGGGACAGCCGTTCAGCGTGAACTTGCCGTAGTCGATGAAGCGATGATACACCACACCTTTTCTGTTCGCACAGTGATTGAAGTGCATCGCATAGCCGCAGCAGGCACATTTCACCATACCCACAAGCCAAGAATTCATCGCCTTGCCGTTTGTCGGGAACTTGCTCTGGTGCGACTTCCTGTCCTGCACCCTCAGCCACGTTTCCGCAGGCACAAGCCCCTCATGGTAGGCTACCTTGACGAAATGCGTATCATCAAGCCCGGCGTGAACGAACAAGCCGTGAATGCCGTCATAGGCTTCGATCTCATCAAGCATTTCATATCCTTTGGAAAGAAAATAGCGGTAGACCTCTTTGTCAGCCCTCACATAAAGGGGATTTTCAAGAATACGGCTCAGGTGCGATCTGTCAAGATTGGAAATACCTGTTTTTGTGCGTGGTGTCGGTCTTGAAGCATTGATACCGTTCTCCGTCATGTAGCGGATAATATCGGTCAGAGAGTTCTCGGGGTGCTGATACAGATTATACGCCACACGCACCGCCTCAGCATTCTCCGAGGGAACAAGCACCGAGCCTGTTTTGCCGTTAATTGTTCTTCTTTCGGGAGTATAGCCGAACTGAACTTTACCGCCCTGATAGAAGCCTGTTTCTCTTGCCTTAGTCTGGAAGGCATCAGCCACTCTTGCGGCAATCGTCTCACGCTCAAACTCTGCAAAATTCAGCAGATTGTTTCGCATCATACGCCCCTCTTTTGTCTCCGTATTGAACGGCTCAGAGAGGGAGTAAACAGTCACACCGTAGCGATCAAGCTCGTCTGTAATGTTGAGATATTCACGCATATTTCTTGAAAATCTATCGTACTTCTTCACGATAATTCTGCTGATAAGTCCCTCACGGGCATCGCTCATCATCTGCATAAATGCAGGACGGTGCATCACATCTTTGCCCGACTTGCCGTCATCGCAATAGATACGATAATCACTGTCACCGACAAACTTGATACACTCCTCCTTCTGTGCGGAAATGGACAAACTGTTGTTGCCCTTATCCTTGTCGCTGACGGATCGACGAACGTAAATTGCCGTGATACCGTCGTTTGTTTTCGTTGATTTTCTCATTGTTGACCTCCAATTGCGTTTGCAATCGGACGGTTGGTTTTACATCTATATCATAGCGCAACCGTCCGAAAATTGCAACAGCATAATCATAACTGTAATCTTTTTCGGCAGATTGCCAGATCATTCAGTTGTTTCTTCTGTTCCGTTGCGGCGCATTGCACCGAGGAAAATATCGTACATCTTGTTGATCTTCTGCTGCCTGATAGTATCATTCACATTATCGGGATAAGTTACCCTGACTTTGATACCCTCATCAGACACATAGTCAACTGCCTTCTCTCTTTTCTCTACGGCAGATGTTGTATTCAAATTTTAGTCCTTTCCGACAGCTTTATCTTTCTCGCTGTCTGTCATTTCGGGTTTGGTTATCAGCATCATCGCATCTTTCAGCTCATGCTGGATCGTGTAAGTGTCGCAGTACCAGTTATCGACATAACGCTTGCAGACAGCAAGCTGAATATCCATAGGTCTGCGGCGGAGCGTACCCTCTGTCATACGCAAAAGTTTTGCGACGGCAGGCAGGAAATAAAGGCAGTCATCGCCCTTATGCTCCGCTATTTTATTACGCTGTTCGGCATACTCGTCCGAAGTGAATTTTGCGATAATTTCATCAACGGACTCCTTGTAAATGCCGTCATAGTTGAACAGCATACGCTCTTTGTCGAAACGCCCTTTGAACGGGATACCGCTTGCGGCGAGGGCAATGCTTATCAGCTTTCCCTTGTCGGAATTTATTGAAACATATTCCTTGTTGTTGCTCTCATAATCGTCACCAACAAGAAAAACATAGTCACTCATTCAAAGCCCCCCTTTCCGTCAATTACCGCCTGAGTAGCTATGAGGAAAACTGCTGTGCTTGACGGCAGTATCGTCCTGCTTGTCCGCATCGTCCGTGACCGAGGAAGTATCGTCCGCATCATCATCGGACTGCTCGCCCTCACGGAGCTTTTCAAGCTGTTCATGTTCACGCTCAATAGCAGAGAACAGGTCTTTGCCACTCAGCTTAAACTTGCTTGCAAGAGCCGTCAGGTAGAGCTTGTTGTACTCCTCCATTTCCTTGTTGAGCTGTTCCTGTTCGTCAGCGATAGTTTTCTCACGCTTAGCGATCTTCTTTTCGAGCTTTGCCAGCTTGTCGGCGATAGAAGTTGTAGCCATATCATCACCACCATTCTGAAATTTTAGTCGAGCCGAACTACTCAGCCTCACGATAATATTATAGCGCGCTCAGATACCAAAAGTCTATTCGCAGTGCGCATGAATCTGAGTGCGCCATAAGACTTTTTCATTCGTGAAATTGTTATGGGGAAAATAAAAATGCAGAGCTGGTATTGTTCTGCATTTTGTGGAAATATTCGATTTATAGACAACTGCGAGAGTCGAAAACTATTACTTGATATTCTCAATAAATTCTTTCATTTCTTCACTTATTTGCTCCTGCTTATAATTATGAACATAGTGTCCGCAATAAAGTTCAACAACAGTTGCATTTGACAGTTCAGAAGCATACTCTTTTTGTATCTCCGACCACTTTTCAATGCCTGTTTCTTTTCCGTCAGATACAAACATTAACATTGGTATATCAGGCTTAGGCGCTCCGTCGATCTTTTTGACGGCATCGGGGATAGCAAGACCTTCATTTATAACGTTATCGTTTACAGCTATTTTACAGGCTATTGCTCTGTATAAATCTTTCTCATCTTCTGAAAGTCCTTGAGGAAGTGAACTGTCAGAATAGTAAAATCTGACGATCCCCAGTTCCCGTCCAATAGCCGCAATTTTTTCAAACCGTTCTGTTTTTGAAAAATTAAAGTTGTCATAAGAGCGTGGCAGAGACATATCAAGACCTACAATTGCTTCGACTTCATCTGGATATTCTTGTGCCCAAAGTATCGCTTCAAGTCCAGACATTGAGTGAGGGCAGAGGATAAATGGAGCATCAATTCCAGCCTTTGAAAGAGCTTCTCTGTCCTGCCTTAGTATTGTATCAAATGACCTCTCAGTATTTACTACATCACTGAAACCGTAGCCGAATTTTTCAACAACTACTATCCTATAATCATCAACTAACAAACTATAAAGACTTCTGAAATCAAGTATAGGAGAAGCAGTTCCTGAACCTGAAAGAAATACTAATGTATGTTTACCTTCTCCCTCAGAGTATATGCACATATCGTGTCCGTCAACCTCTATCATTTCGCCAAGAGGTTCGTCCAATAGTGCCTTTTCCTTATTCATCATAATTTTATTATATGTGAACACTATTAGCAAGAAAATGATTAGTAATATTATGATTACAAGAAGTACCTTTCCAATTATCTTAAATGCTTTTTTCATCTGAGTACTACTCCTTAAAAATCAATCTTCATGAGCAAGCCGAGTGTCTACTCCTACCTTCCATTATACCACACTGCCCCCAAAAGTTCAATCCTATTTCCGAGAAATCTCCCCTCCGAAATCACCGTCATCATCAACAGAAATCCCGTGTTGAAACTATGCAAGAGGGAGAATCGTCATGAACAAACTGTAAACTTTTCGGAAAATCATGAGCATTTTCTCAAAAACGTCGGTAGTAAAGTAGAAGGGTATTTTCATGGGCGGTCAGGCGGGTAAAAATTTGAATGTAACGATAAGTATATCGACATTCAAAATCGGCTCAGGGAGAGCCGAACGGAAGGTTTCACCAGACTGCCGCCCACCCAGCATCATAACTGCGCCGAAGCCCAGTAAAATGCTTGTAGAGCCGTGCGGATACAGAGATAAGTCGCATAGCTCCAATCACGCAGGAGCGTGAAAAATAGCCGTGAAACGGCAAAAAACAAGTGAGGGCGTGAAACGCCCGATCAATTTTCACAAGCACGGTATAAAGTATTACGATTATGGAAAATCGCAAACTTTATACGGCTTGTCAGGGGAAAATTCCCCTAAGACCCCTGAGAGCGATTGCAGGAGCAATCGAAGAACGGCGGCAGAGCCGCCGAGAAAGCGAGGACAACACAATGTCAATATTCAAAAAGCCCGAAAAGGGTTTCCTTGCAAAGCTGTTCAAGCACAAGCAGGTGGAGGAGCTTGCGGAGGAACTTGCCCACACTTATGCGGAGGAAATGCAGGAAGAATTGCAGTCCGAAAATGACGAGCCTACCACCGCCGAGGACACCGCTTCCGAGCCTGTTCCAATGTTGGAAGTCACGGAATCGGGCGAGGTGGATTTCACAGAACCGCCCCGAAACCACCGAGGGCGAATCACCACCGCAGGACACTGAGCCGAGCGAAGTCCGCAAGCATCTCATTACATTCCGAGTGAACGACATGGAGCTTGAAGCGATCAACCGCAGATACGCTGAAACATCGTTCAGAAGCAGGGGCGATTTTTGCAGATATTCTGCACTCACCGTTATGAATGTTGAGGAAGATACCGAGGATATAAAACAGATAGCGAGGTACATATCTTCCATATCCAATTCGTTCAATCAGGTAGCCCATAGAGTGAATAAAGGCGGCAAGCTCTACGATGAAGATATTGCCGATATGAAAGAGAGGTTAGAGGAAGTTTGGCGATTACTCGTATCCATACGATCCACACGGGAACATACGGCGCAATTGCTTATATCTGCAACCCAGACAAAACCGCAGACGGCAAATATGTTGTTAGCAACCTGTGCGTATCTTCTCCATGTGGAGCATCAGAACAATTCAAAAATATCCGAGAGTGTGTCGGTACAGGACGAAGCCGAAGTGAGTGCCAGCACATAATTCAGAGCTTCGCCCCTGGTGAGGTCACTCCCGAACGGGCATTGCTTATCGGGCAGGAACTTTGCAAGGCACTTTTCAATGACGAGTATCAGTATGTTTTAGCTGTCCATGTAGACCACTCCCATGTGCATAATCACATCATCGTGAACAATGTGAACTTCTATACAGGACACACCTTTGAAACCGAGCATAATCAGGGCAAAATTCCCGACAGGGCGTGGAGCAAACTCCGCACGATTTCGGACGAGCTATGCAGAAAACATGGGCTTTCAATCATCGAAAATCCGCATCTTTCAAAGGGCAAGAGCCATTGGGAATGGGAACTTGACAAGCAAAATCTTTCGTGGAAAGAACAGCTTAAAAGAGCCATTGACGAGGTTATCAAGGTCAGCGAGGACTTTGAAGATTTCCTTGCGAAGTGCGCCGATTTCGGGATATTGGTGGACTACAATCCCGACCACAAAATCGACCTGAAATTTATGCTTGTGGAGCAAAAGGAGCGCAATCCGAGGGCGAAAATGACGAGGGCAAAAACGCTGGGCTACTTCTATGAGAGCCAGCAGATCAGAAGGCGTATCGAGAGTTACAAGTACCAAATGTCTCACCGCCCAACAGCGAGAATTATCCGCACAACAGCGGAGCAATTTCAGCAGTCTCAGGGCTTGACCAACTGGGCAGACCGTGAAAATATGAAGGCGGCGAGCAAGGCACTTAATGAGATGAACGCAAGCAACTCCACGTTTGAAGAATTGGAGAGTGCAGCTCATAGGGCTTTTGCTGAATTTATGGTCATGTCAACACCGCAGTTTGAATTGAGCGACCGTATCCACGCTTTGGAGGAGCAAATTCCGGCTATCGAGGAATACCGCAAGTACAAGGTCTATTACAAGAACTATTCTTCTTTGGAGGGAAAGGCTAAAAAGAAATATGGGGAGAACTGCCGTTACGAACTCGACCAGTATCATGAGTGCCGTAAAAAGCTGAAAGAACTGTTTCCCGACGGTATCATTCCCAAAATCAAGGACTTGCAGGACGAACTGAAAAAAGCCCGTGAGGATTATGCCAAGATGAGTGCGGAGCGTAAAGCCCTGAAGAAAGAAGCGGACAGGCTTTCAAGGCTGGCACAGCAGAAGCGTGACAGTCAGAGAACGCTTGCCCGATATATGCAGAACGAACAGGCTGCAAAGAGAAAGAAAAGTCAGCTCGAATAAAAAAATACGGCAGGGAGATTACTCTCCTTGCCGTGGTGATGTATTTGGTTGATACGTTCGGAATCAACCGTTATCAAATTTCTCTTTTTTCAGTAGTAAACCGAATATCGTACACACAGCCACTCCTGCTACGCCGAGAACAGCCATGAGCAATGCGGCTCCCGCTCCTTTTCCGATGCCGAATACTGTGCATAAAAGGCTATTATCATTCTGCCTTGACATGAACGGCTCAAAGAAGTTATCAATAAGAACGCCGCTTGTCAGACTGCCTATTGGTATCGTAAAAAACTGCATCGTATTGCGGCAGGCGTATACTCGTCCCTGCATTTCGGCAGGTATCGTACTTCTGAAAATGACATCAAGATTTGCACCCATGAACGGAATGAATATCCAGCCCATAATAACGCCAATGCACCATATGATCGGAGAATCGCTGAATGAAAGAATGAAATTCTCTGTACTCATTGAGAAAAACAGCGACAGGCATATTGCCTTTACACGATTTTTCGGTGGTGATGTGTAAGAAGCGATAAATGTGCCTGCAAGTGTTGCTGCACCTATACAGAAATTGACTATCCCTAAAACGCTCTCATTGTTGGCTGTTTTTGAGAGTATCAAAGGTGTAAGAGCTGCGTTGTTTGCCGAAGCGATAAGGTTTATGCCCGACAGGAAGAAAATCAGTTTCAGTATCAGTGAATTTGCTTTGAGCCATGAAAGCCCCGACTTTACCGACTTTATAAATGTCTCGTTTTCTTTATCCGATCTTTCAGGCTCGGGTATGCGGATAAACAGCAGCAGTACCGTAAACGCAACAGAAAAAGTGGCGAAATCAATTATGATGACTGCCGACAGACCGCCGAACGCATACAGCATAGTCGCAAAGACAGGTGTCAGTATCGTGTTCATGGATTGCGTGAGCGATCGCAAAGCGCCTGTTTTCTGATAGTATCCCTTGGGTATGAGCTGCGTCGCAGCGACCTCGCTTGCAGGCTGTTGTACCGTATTCATTAAACCGTTCAGCGCATTTATCAGAAACAAATGCCACGGTTCAAGGCAGTTTGCCTGTATCAGCAGAAAAGCTGTTACGGTTGTCATTGCGGCGAACAAGTCACAAATCAGCATCGTTCGCTTTTTGTTCCACTTATCGCTCAGTGCGCCTGCAAATATACTCATCAGCACATAAGGTGCATAGGCACATACCGTCAGCAGAGCCACTTTCAGAGCCGAACCTGTGCTTTTATACAGCCACACCCCAAGTGCATAACTCGTCATTGAGCTGCCGAGTGCGGAAAGAGATTGCGTACTCCAAAGCAGGAGATAGCTTTTGATTGATTTATCTGAATGTTTCATTTGACTTTGCTCCTTTTGATATGATAGTATCATCAAAAATGCAAAGTCCGAGGGCATTATCTATACTCCACGCAGTTCCCTCAAACCTTGCATGGAGCATAAGCGGTAGTTTGTATCATAAGTCTCACCTCGAAGAAGCTGATAAGCAAGCCGACTGCCTGCCTTCATCAATAATTATACATCATCACCGTAAATAAGTCAATCACATATCAACAGAAAGAAAATGATTTTTACATCAGAAAGGAATCAACAACTATGAGCAAAATAGGATATATCCGTGTTTCCACGGAGCATCAGGAAACAGCAAGACAACAGGAGATCATGTGCGACTATCAGGTTGACCGCATCTTCTCTGAGAAGCTGTCAGGGGCAAACACCGACCGCCCTCAGCTCAGGGCAATGCTGGACTATGTGCGTGAGGGCGATACGCTCTATGTGGAGAGCATCAGCCGTTTAGGGCGCTCCACAAAGGACTTGCTGAACATCATCGACACCCTCATCGACAAAGGGGTAACGCTCATCAGCCACAAGGAGAACATCGACACCGACACGCCTGCGGGCAAATTCATGTTGACCGTGTTCGCTGCACTCTCACAGTTGGAGCGTGAGCAGCTCAAACAGCGACAACGTGAGGGCATTGAGATTGCTAAGTCACAGGGCAAGTATACGGGGCGGAAGCCTATCGAAATCGACTGGACGAGGTTCGGGCAGCTTTATGGGGAATGGAAGTCGAAGAACATCACAGGCAGGGACTTTATGCGGAGAATGGGCTTGTCGGCTAATACGTTTTACCGCCGTGTCAGGGAGTATGAAGCGGAACACGGAATCGTAGAGCCTGTTTCTGCATGAGCATATTGCACCGAGGATTTTTATAATATTGCTGCGCCCTGCACAATTATTATTACAATTACTCCGCAGGACTGGACTCCTGTCTTGTCATGGGATATAATGTATCTACAATAAAACACAGGAGGGATACAGCTATGTTAAAGATACCCGAATTGGCTATGCCGAGATCACGCAAGGTCACTACTGTCTGCAATGGTAAGCGTGAGGTCTGGACCGACTACGAAGAAGCAAAGGCATATTTCCTCGAAATGATGATGACCGCCGAGGGCGAGGAACGTGACCGAGCAGAGTGTGTTTACATTCAGCTACTTCACGGACTTGACGAGTGCAGTGATGAGGATGACTAATCAGCACAAGGGCTTTGCAGAAATGCAGAGCCTTTTGTTATGCCCTCTGGCGAACGGAAACACCTCTCAGAGCCGTCCGAGCCTGCGGAACGGAAAACTTAACCGCCTGAAAATAGCGTCCTCTCTACACGCTCAGAGAGGACGCTATTATGCTGAATGTACTATAAACTAAAAAAGAGTAACGAATTATGGATTTTGCTCTACTTCCTGAACATAGGAAATAAATTTCCCGATAGTCCATATTCTATCTTGTCTGTCTCTTGGGTAAGATGCGATATATGGTTTCGGAACAACCAGTATCACTTTTTCGGCTTCCATTTCGTTCATTTGAGCTGTCGATATATTTCGTGCATGAGGTAACTTTTACAGCTCTGTCATTACCTGGAATATAGGTCGCACTTACAGTATCTCCTGCAATGCCGTCGGTGTTGTATGGTGTAACATCTACAACTACTTTATTTACACCGCCTGAAAATGCAGTTATTTCAATTTTGTCGGCTGATGAATTACCGTTCTGAAGTAAAGAAGTACTACCGTCTACGTCATACCAATAACTTGTATATGAATAACTGGAATAATCACCCGCTACAACCAGGTACACAGTCCTTCCTTGATATGCAGGTTCAGCAATAAGACTTGCTGTAATACTTGCTTTAGGAGCGGCGGCTTTTGTAGTCGTTGTTTCAGTTTCAGCGGTGGTCGTTGTCGTGGTTTCAGTCGAAGCATCAGTTACAATTGTTGTCGTTGCAGAAGTATTTTCCTGATTTTCCGAAACTGCTGTTGATGCCGGATCGGTGTCTTTAGCTGTAGTTGCCGCTGCTTTGATATCCGGATCGTCAGAACCTTTTTCGTCTTTGTTCTTCATAAGAAACATTCCGCCGAGAACTCCCACAGCCACCAAAAGTACAGCGATGACTGCTATCAGAACGGGAACAACTTTTGACTTTCCTGCCGCCGCCACGGGAGGTGTATAAGCCTGTGCCGGCGGATACGGATCTCTTGCCGGCTGAGCCTCAGGAGCTACGCTGTTCACAGGCTGAACTTTCTCAGGAGCGGGCGGCTGAGCAATTATTTTTGCAGCATCGGCCGCAGGTGCATCTGCATTTTCAGATAGTTTCCCGGCTTTTTGGAACGGAGAGTCGCTGCCCCACGCAGGAGTTTCATCATCTTCGCTGCTGAATCCGTAATCATCATCTTCATCACTGCCCCAGCCGGCAGGAAGTTTTTTATTATCGTCCATATTATTTCCCTCCTGTAAGTAATTTTGCATATATCATTTTCATGCATTAATTCTACCATATTCACCGCTCAAAATCAAGATAACACATGATTTTATAAAAAATATGAACATATAATCGTCACATTATATAAAGTGTAAAGCAATGATTTATATATAATGACAGCCTAACAGCATCATGTTTCTGCCCTGTGAGCTTGATTTTTCAGGAGCAGTGTAGTATAATTGATTAAAAAAGTTCATATTTGATTATCCGAAGCAGTTTGTTTTTAAAGATGAAAACGGCTGTGTCTTCTCCAAAGATGTGAAACGCCTCCGCAGTTCCTGTTTTTTATACTGATTTTTTCATAAAAGCTATTGCAATATCGTGAGAAATATGATACAATATCATAAAATGGAGAAGTGTACATTATCTTTTGAGGAGGTGGAGCGTTGGATTACGCTATCAGCCTGACAAACAAATGCAATCTGAGATGCAGTTACTGCTATGAACGTCATCTGAATACGGAGTATGGCTCTGTCGCCGCTCCGACCATGTATAAGATAACTGACTTCATCAACCAGAGGGGCGATGCAGGAATTGTTTACCTCTTCGGCGGTGAACCGCTTTTATATAAGAACGAGGTCAGATATTTCTGTGAGAACCTGAAAGCAAGACAGTTTGTTATCACAACAAACGGAACGCTTCTTGACGAGGAGTTCATCAGGTGGTGCATCGACAGAAATGTTATCATCAATATGTCTCACGACGGTGCGGAATGTTCTGAGCGTGGCGTGAACAGGGAGCTTCTTGACAAAAACCTGAAACTGCTTCTGAAATACCAGCCAGAAACGCTGGTACAGCTCGTGTACACGCTCGATACGCTCCCCCGGCTTTATGAGAATGTCATCTACCTGAAAGAACTCGGCGTTAAAAAAGTCTCCGCTGCAATGGACGCATTCCTTACTCCGGACGATCCCGACAGCTTTGGTGATCTGCTCCGTGAACAATGGCGGAAGATCGCCGGGATAAGAGATCTGTACATATACGAGCTTGCTGTCAAAAAGAAGAATATCAGAGAGCATAAGAAAAGCACCTGTGAAATGTGCAGAAAGAAGCTGTTCATCAACTGGGACGGAAAATTCTATCCCTGCATACAGTTCCAAAATCTGCCTGCATACCGCTGCGGCGATCTGTCCGTCGGTATCGAAGCTGAAAAAGCAAAAAAAGCACACCCGGATTATTCCATGATGTCAGAGCGGTGTGAGGGGTGTGAAATAGCTGAGTATTGCCGTAACTCATGTGCCTGCCGGAAAATGGCTACCACAGGAACAGTAAGGGATATTTCGGAAGCAGCCTGCATGGAAGAACAAGTCCAGATACTCACAGCACTTGAATTGATGTCAAAAGAAAAAGGAGGTCATTGATCATGAGAAAATTCACTAAAGAGATCTCTCTGCTCTTAGCGGCTGCCGCAGCAGGAACGACTGCATATGCAAGTCTTGTATCAGCGGCACCTGAACCGGCAGAAGCGGTTGACGGCCTTATGGTTGTATCTGATGAGATCTACGATGATACACCAACAGCAGGTGTTCCAATGGCAACTGACGATCAGATCGAAACTGCTACAGAAGAAGAATTTCCGCCAACAGCAGGCGAACCGATGCCGACTGATGAATTTATAGAAACAACAACGGAAGAGATCGTCCCTCTTGCGGGCGACATCACAATGGCTGACGGCGACATCAACGGCGACGGATATTTTGGCATTTCCGATGTAGTAACGCTTCAAAAATGGCTGCTGGCTGTTCCTGATATCCATCTTGTTGATTGGTGGGCAGCAGATTTCAATTATGACGGCAGACTCGATGTATTTGACCTGTGTCTGATGAAGGAAGAACTGCATCATATCAATATTGTTCAGCCTAAGACAGAACTGCAGGCACAGTTTCCGGAATACTATGGCCTGTCAGCAACGAAAGGTCTGGAAGTCTATGTTTGGAAGGATCGCACCAGTGTCTATAAGTGCGGCCTCACGTCCGGTACGAACTGGAATAAGTCGTATCCGCAAATTCTCGGATTGACCAATAACGGAGCTGCCATTGAGCAGATGAAAGAAATACTTGCATCTTACAATATCAGCCAGGACATGATAATTATCATACCCATACAGTTCTCTGGTAATTCATGGGAAATATCAGAATCTGACATGGAAAGCGTTACCAAATTATTCTGGGGCGATAGTTCTGATGAACTTATTTTTAAGCAGTTGTCTGCCGGCGATATCGATAATGTAACATTATCCGCTTATCCTCCCGGAAAATCAGTGGAGCTGACAAAAGACCAGATCGATAAAATGCTGTCGCTGCTTGGAGATGTCACTCTTTATGAAGAGGATAACTCCTACAATGAGTACGGCGGTCACTGGGTACAGTTTGACATTACACTGAAAAACGAAGAACAGCTAAGTCTTGCTGTATTCAATCCGTTCTTTATCATAAACCGCAACGGCTACAGGGCTGAATATGAGTCTTGTCAGGCGTTGGACGTATTTGCAAATTCTATTATTGCTGAATAATAAATAATGGACTGCGGCTGCCGGTGTGATGATCTTCACACGGCAGTCCGCAGTCCTCTTTTTTATGAGTATTTGATCTTGCCTTGAAATATTCCGAAAGGCAGCAGGTCAGTTATTGCTGTCACAGTCGGGAACGATCTGCTCAAATGCCTTGAGATATTCCGGATATTTACCGCTTATTTTCCGGAAATACTGACGGCAGTATCTGTGGTGCTTTTTCAGGAAATCAAGGTACATACCGACCGGCGGTTCATGGACGAAACGGTCACTTCGCAGAATATCAACGGCAATGAGTGCCTTTATCGAATTGGTGACTTTCAGATAGAAATTCTGTTTATGGTATCCTTCTCCCCATCTCATACGTTCTCTGTCCCGCAGCATGGCAAGTGCTTTGTTATTGTATGAACTGATGTTCCGCTGCATAAATATCGAATCTATGAAACTTCTGTCGTAGATCGTATGCCGGAAGCCATTTCCGGAGGGTACGATGCAGGGGGTAAAACAAAATGTCATGATACGGCGAACGGTACCTGTTGCCAGTTCCTGCGGCGGGATATACTTTGTGTATTTCTGCCCTTTATACCGGAATGATACTTTTCTCAGAGCAAAGCAGAACAGTGAAAATATCCTGTCCTCCGGGTAGAGATCCTCAAAAACTATCTCTTTCAGATGATAAGAGTTGATAGCACTTCTGTCTATCTTCACCGGCTTTGTGATCCTTATCTTGTCCCAGTCCTCCTTAACTGACCATGCCGGAAGATAATCAGAGACCGGTGTGACAACGCAGCTATCATCATTATCGTCATAGTCTATCTCGACCGGGCCTTTGTATGGTCTGTTCTTATCCGGAAAATAATTGACAACTGTGACGTGAGGCGGGAAAACATAATGCTGCTTGCTTTCTTCGCTTTCCGGGAGTATCATAAGACTTGGCTTGACAAAATAGCCGTGCGTTTCACAGTCTCTTTCACGTTCACAGCGGACAGCATTCCGGTAGAAACGGACTTTTTTACACCCGGAAAGATCGATCCTGAAACTCCACAGAGACCAGCGGCAGAAAGTTACCGAATCCGCCTTGAATCTTAACGAAGGGGGCATACCTGGGTATGGGGTGTTTACATGAAGAACGGTCAGGTTTGAAGCATCAGGATAAGTACACACGACATCGTTATTGCAAAATACGGGTGTATCATTAAAGGCATCTGCATTATTTATGCCCGGTGTGAAAGCTTCAACACCGAAACCTTCCAGTCCGCACCCGAAGAAAGCCTGATAATCCATATCGCTGATGCTTTTCGGGAATTCGATGTATTTCAGATTTTTGCAGAACATGAAGCATCTTTTTCCGATATGCTTCAATGTCTGCGGAAGGCGGATATGTTCCAGCGAACCGCACTTATAAAACAGATATTCGGAGAATGACGTGATACCGTCTTCAAATATTACCGTTTTCACGGTGGATTCCTTGAAAGCACTCTCCCCTATCCTGCGTATGTTCCCGTGAATATACAATGTGTTGAACGGACGCTCTTCAAAAGTATGCTCACGTATCTCATCGACCGGCAGACCGTCGATAGTGTAAGGGATAATGATCTTCATCTGCGAATTTCCGGTGTATTTTGTGATCTTCACGCTGTGACGCTTTTTGCGGAATGAATATCCTGCGGCAACGGCTTCCTTTGAAGTAAGATCTATGTGCGGAACTGTCTGAGCGGCTGGTTTGAACAGCTTAGGGAAATAGATGTGCGGATCCTGGAATTTAACAGAACTATAGTCCACAATATCACCTCCTGGTGTATAAAATTATAGTGAACGTCAAAAAAATATCTGACATTCACTATAATGAATAATTCAAAAATGCCCGTTGACGGAGTTGAACCGTCGCACAACACGTCTGACGGACGCGATCTCTCACGTTGAGTTATACGGGCTCGGGCGGCAGGCCGCATCTGCTGAACGGACAGCTATTTTTAGTAAACTACCGATGAATTGATTATACCACACCTCACACAGAATGTCAATACCGATTGTTATTTTCTGACTAAAAAAATTGAAGGATAGCAAAAACTCCTCTGTCCGGTCAGACAAAGGAGTTTGTTTCAATAGTGTATCATCTCATATTTACGCTCAGTTACGCAGATCGTTGGCTGTTATCAAAAATAAATCTATCGTTGCGTTGCTGCCGTTCTCATAACTTGCTGCGAGCATATTGCACTTCAATCCGTTGCAGGTGATAGTGGCATTCGAGACATATTTGCCGTCAAGCATCGCATCTCCGCCGTTGAACAGCACAGGTTCGCTGAGAGCATACGTTGAACTGAGTACGCTGTAAGGCATACCTGTGTAAACATAATCATTCACATCGCCGTAGAGCACATATTCAACGTTTATAACAGCATCTCTGTCATCGAAGTTATAGGGGCTTTCCGGAGAGTATGATGCAATGAAAATATAATCACCGTCATCGTAGATATATGCGGTATCATGGCCGCCGCCTCCTAAAAAGCCTCTTAATATATCATCGGGTTCTCCGAAAATTTCTATCATCTCATTTACTGTCATGCCTATCATTTCTGTCGGGTAAACATAGTTCTCTTCGTCATGATCTGCGGATACTGTTGTATCAGGTGTGACAGCTTTTGTTACTTCTTCGACGGCGGAGTTTTTGCCGCTTGCATCGTCAGACTCGGTGGCTGAAGCAGATTTTCCATTGCCATTTGCTACATCAGTTAAATTTGAACTAGCCTGCCCGACCTCTGTGCTTCCGTCATCTTTAAATTGTTTAATTAAAAATGAAGCAATTTTAATATTTCCAAGAATAAAAAGTGCAACAGCAGCCAGAGCTAAAACAGCACTTAATATCCTGACTATCAAAGAAGGTTTATTTTTTTCAGATGCCGTATCTGTTTGCGGCGTTGCAGATGTACCATCGGCAGATGAACCGCATTTGTCGCAGAATTTTGCACCCTCAGGCATTTCTTTACCACAGTTTGGACAATACATATTTTTGTTCCCCCACTCAACATTAATCCTTAAATTTTTCGCCGCAGAAATCATCTGATGCACAATACAGATCGTTTTCAAAAGATGTTTCAGAATCGTCAAGAAATACTACTTTTATGCTTTTGGGAAAAACAGCACTGGTATTGGATGGCATATACCATGTGACGTCAAAGTGAATAGAGGTTTCTTCACCGCTTTTTAATGGCCCTGTATACTTTAAAGACATTGATTCTTCCCAGGACGTTGTATCAAGTCTTGAACCAAGTCTGTCATAAAAAATGTATCAAAGTAAACATATGCAATAGTCTGATCAGAAATATTCTTTATGGTCATATCTATATAACCATTTGCATCAAAGTGCATATCTGTTATATTTAAAGGTACTTCAATACTAATTGAAGTACTTGAAAGACTGCTGCTTTCTTTTTCCTGACTGTCATCTGAACCTATCTTATAAAAGAATACACATATGATAATAAATATAACAGCTATTATGGCTAATGTATGTAACTTGTTTGGCTTTTGGCGTTGAATGGCGTTGTCCAATCCATGTACGTTTCGAGTCGGTTTTCCACATTCAATGCAGAATAATGCGGTATCGGACAATTCTTTTCCACAGTACTTGCAATACATAATATCCACCCTCTTCAGATCGTGTAATTTATCTATAACACCATTATATACCGATAATCATTATTTGTCAATACCTTTCAGTATCTAAAATGAAATGTTTAAACCGCCTGACCTCAGCCAGACGGTTTATTTCATTCAGCCAGTTCAGTGAGTTTGAGCATGATGTCGGCGGCTATTTTCAGCTTGTCATCGGAAAGTCTCTTTGCACTGTTCATTATCATATCCATATAGAAGCGTTTACCTCCGGTGTCAGCAGTATCGGCAGAATCGCTGAAAAACTCGCTGTAGCTCAATCCGAGAGCATTTACTATCTTATCGAGAGTTGTTATTGTAGGGCTTTTAAGTCCTCTTTCCAGATGTCCGAGAAATGCCGGATTTATATCAGCCTGCAATGCAAGCTGCTCCTGACTCATACCACGCTGCAAGCGATAGTATAGTTTTCATAGCATTCTCTCCTTTGTTACGAATCATTTTCCTCTTTCAGTTCACTAAGCCTGTCACATAGCTTTGCAAGGGCAGAGCAATAAGCGGTAGTTTCCTCCTCAGTCAGGCACTCAAACAGCTTGAACACGAAGCGCTGATCCTGCCCATCCTTTTTGGTGCGAAGATGTTCGGCAGCCTCGGTCTTTACAAGGCGGATAGCCCGCTTGTCCTTTTTGTCGGGAACGACTTTCAGAAAGCCCTTGTCGATAAGGCGGTCAACGATCTGCCGCATACTCTGATGTGTGACACCCGAAAGCTCGGATATCTGTTTGAGCGTCGGCGGCTCATGGAAAGCGTCTATCATCGTGATCGCAAGCCATTGTTTTGCAGTGATGTCCTCAAAGCCCGAATCCATGATTGCCTGCAAGTGGTTCGCGCAGATAAAGATATTCACATATGCGATCAGCCGCTGATCCATATTTTCAAAATCGTACATAAGCCCCTCCTTGATATGTAGTATATTACCTATGTATGTAGTATACTACATAATCTCAGCTATGTCAAGACCTTTCAGGACGAAAAAGAGCCACATCTTCCTTTTTCGGAGGACATGGCTCTAACATTATGTATACAGAATTATTCCTGAATCTCTCTCATCAAAGACGCACCGTCCTTGAAGCCTGCCTTATACGCAGCTCTCATTTCATCGGCGGCGGTTTCGCTCACACAGTCAAGTATCTGGTGGAATACATCAATCTGCTCCTCGCTAAGCGAATCTTCAAAGGGGATACAGAGTTGGTTAAACTCGTCAGAGAATTCAGCGGAGTGAATTTCACCCTGTCTGTAATTGTACATCGCATCGATCATTTGTATCTGTCCTTTCGGTTTTATTACTGTAAAACCAACCGTCCAAACTTTACCAAATAATCGTTGTTAAGGTGTTGCTTACGGCACGCCTATCAGTAATAGTATTACAGAGCTGCACACCATGATGCGTTACTTGGAGTATGACTTCCTGAACGATCACGGATTACAGCACTTTGATAATTGGATAGCAGTTTTCGGTGAACAAAAAACCGATTGGGAGTTAAAGCCTGCGGGAAACGGCTTCAAGGAGCGAACCCGTATTGCAAACTATACGGGCTTGCCTGAGCTTATGTCTATGTTCAAGCAAGTGGCTGACATTCGTACTGCGGATACGCTGAAACTTGATGTGCCTGACTGTGA
>Ga0255344_1003210_pt1 | contig 18242 bp, 10 predicted proteins | sample wastewater_treat_5_FD_192414 | JGI IMG/M metagenome (GOLD analysis project Ga0255344, IMG submission 192414) | Wastewater microbial communities from Lulu Island WWTP, Vancouver, Canada - plant18 | ecosystem: Engineered > WWTP > Wastewater > Unclassified | place: Canada: Vancouver, British... | reverse complement strand
AGTAGTTCAATTCCGGATGGGAATGAGGATTTAAATTCATTCCCTTCATACCGACATACTGTTGCAGCAATCGATCCACTTATGAAATCCCCGAAGAAATAGTTTGTTTTGATTCTCTTATGACAAGCGGAATTTATACCCAATTAATCTTTTATGTCAATTATTTTTGCGCAATGAATAATCACTAGGCGCGGCGATCGGGTGGTGCGATTGGTTGGAAGCTGAGTATAAGAATGCCTTCAAATTTTAAATAATTTAACGAATTTCATAATACCGAACCCAATGAAATAGTTCATTTCTGAATCTTGCAGCAGACGAAGTCATGAAGCCAATCATTGAACCTGTAATAATTGGTCAGGGTGCCCTCAGCTCGTCTGGTAAAATTGCAACACGAAGGGCTGGATCAAGATCAAAGATAAGCGGATAGTAAGTGGCGATTCAAATAGTGAAAGCAGCGCGCTGGTTATCAAAGAGTCACCCAAGACAACATGAGATCCGTAATAAAAAGCCGGATGAACCATTTTTCACCAGCCAAGGTTGTGCTCAGAGTGGCATTCTATTGCAGAGAGGAATCGGGCTTTAGGAAGAGGTAGTAGAGGCGGCCTTCGCGGTAGGTCTGGCCGGCAAGCTCGCCGGCTTCGTCGCCCACGCCTTTATACACGTCACAGCGGCCTGCGGCGCGGATCGCCCCGCCCGTATCCTGGTCGAGGGCAAAGCCGACCGGCTTTTTCAGATCCACCGCGGCAAAGGAAAACATCGCCCGCGGGTAGATGGCCTTGTCCGTGGCGATGGTCCGCAGCGGAGTCACAGGCTCGTTGATTGAGCCTCTGGGCTCGCCCGTACCGCGTTTGAAGAAAACAAAACGCGGATTGTGATTGACATAGGAACTGACCTGGTCGGGGTGCGCCCGGAAGTATTCGATCATTGTTTTGAGGCTGATGTTTTTACTGGAAATTCTGCCGTCCGCAACCATGCGCGGCACAATGCTTTGATAGTCGTGACCGTTGTGCGCGTCATAGTGAATCGTTTGGATCTGACCGTCTGGTGTGCGGATTTTGGCCGATCCCTGCACCTGCACGACATAAACCTCGAACTCATCGGCGAGCCAGATAATTTCCAGGCCATCGAGCATCCGGGAGGTCTCGATTTCCTTTCTTGACGGATATGGCACAATGTCGCCCCCGGAAACTCTTTTGCCCAGCACTGCCCCGTTTTCATCTTTGACCAGATCCGCCGGAGTTTTGTAAAGAGGATAGCGGAATCGTTCGGTGCGCTGAAGGGCTCCTTCAAAAATCGGTGTGTAGTAGCCGGTGAAAAGCACGGTGCCCGCCCCGTCGCATCCCACGGAAATATAAGTGTCGAACTCCTCGTGTAGAATCCTGTTTAATTCGGCAGGCGACTTTTCCGAAGTGACCAGTTTTTTCAATGCCTGAAGTGTGCGCACCCCCAACTCATGAGAAATTTCCCCGTAGGGATAAAAGCGCTTGCTGGAGGGCTTGGCCATATAGTTGAGACTGTGGTCGATGGCTTGAGCCAGACCATCCAGATCCCGACAGGCGGTTGTATAGTCAGGGATCTGGGCCGGGTCGGTGATTTTGCGAAGCGCCAGTTCGCCTGGCGGCAGGGGCCTGGAATAATCCTTTGGGGGCTCCTTGATGTCAACTATGTCCACCGAGACAGCCCCGCGTTTTTGGCAGGCAGTAAATACGAGCAAAACAACGACGAAAAATAAAGTGATGATGTTTGTCTTTTTCATGGCCGGGAGCATATGACACAAGCGGCAGGTAAGTCAAAGGAAAAGTGACCCGGTGTGTGGAAACCTCCCCCCCTTCGACAAGCTCAGGGCAGGCTTCGACAAGCTCAGGGCAGGCCCTTCGACAAGCTCAGGGTTAACGGGGGTGACAAGGGATGCGCTTCGCGCTTTATTGACCGTTCGTGCTCGGCCTGTCGAAGCATCCTTTAGCCTTTATCCTTTAGCCTTTGTCCTCGAACTATCAGCCACCCGCCATTCACCACCGACCAGGACGCGGGTCGGGCGATCAGTCCTGATGAGCTTTCGTGTTGTCTTTGGGAGTAAAAAGAGTGCAGTCCGCACCTGACGCTCCGTAAACATCAACGGAGGGCATGCGAAAGGATTTAAAACCCATTGCCCTGCATCCGTAGGGATGCCTGGGGTCGTAGGTGATATAGAAATGCTCACAGGTAAAGCAGTTGATGAGCGTTCCTGTATGGTCTTTTTTGTCGGTCATGATGAAAACCTGCAAATTATCATCTTGCGCAAGTCTCCCGGTTACTGAAACAGGTATAGCGAAATATACGGCAAATTCAGGCGGGAGCGCCGGTCATTTATACTTCGGTCAGTTTCTCGATATCAAGCGGCCGGTCAAGCGATTTGTTGGCCTCTTCGAGTTTTTCCTGCGCCGCGTAGACTGCCACTGCCGCCTCCGGGGCGACCTTTGCGAAATAGTCGGCCAGCGTCTCACGGATCTGTCGCGGCTCGGCGGCAAGAATCTGATCCCGGAAGGCCTGCCTCATCTGATCCGTTAGTCCCGAAAAATGGCGCGCCATGGCCACATAGCCGCGCCCTTCGGGATCCATGGGCTTATCGAGCGCGCCCAATGAACTTATGATCGCCTTTTCCAGGTCGTCGGCCGTCATGTCGTTTTCCGAATAAAATTTGCGCGCCTCATCATAGACTTTGAGTGTTCCGGCAATGTGCGGGTCGCGATAGGACATGAAGGCGAAGACGCCCTGCATCGGGTCGAAGGAGGACATGCCGCCGTACGCCCCGCCCTGTACGCGGATATGTTTATACAGGTAGCTGTTGGAAATTTCCCGCGAGGCAAGCGTCAAAAGAGCGGCGGCCCGGCTGCTGTAGGCGGGCGCCTTCATGCCACAGGCCACATAGGACACCTGTGAAGGGATGGCGATTCCTGCGCGAACCGGATGAAGCGAAGGCATCGGCGCGGTGGCTGCAGTAGCGCCTGCCGGCAATCTCTCCAGAAGCTGTCCCAGGTTGTCCCTGGTCAGGTTGAGGCCCTCCGTATCAGCCGTTATGTTCACGGTCAGGTTATGTCTTGTGAAAATCAGTTCTTTGAGCCGGGCGAGCTTTTCCTGGAGCATGCCTTTGGAATTATCAAATGATCCGGCCAGCTCGTGGACGAAGCGATGCTGACTGCGGCCGTGCCACTGCTCGTCGCGGTATCCCGGCAGGGAAAGCGCCGCGGCTGCCGCGCGTCTGGCGTAGACATGTCCGGAGGGCACTATTGAGGATTGCAGGGCGTTTTTGCGCTCGGCGATGAGATCTCTCATTCTTGTTTCATTGTTTAGGTCTCCCGCGCACAAAACATCCCCAACCGCATCGAGAGCCTTGCCGGTATTGCGGTAAAGTGATTTGAAGGAAAAAAACATTTTCTGCCATGTGCTTCGGGCATCGACGTCATAAGCCGCGACGAGTTCATAGCCGAAGCCGCCCATGATCAGGGAAATGCGCTTGGACATCTCGTCATATGAATGGCCGCCCGCCCCCATGCCGCACATGATTTTACCCAGAAGAGGCAGATAGGGCTGGAGATCTTCCGGAACATGGGCGATATCGAAGGCCAGATTGACATAAACAATGCCGTTGGTGAAAAGGTCGTGCTCCAGGAGAGAGATTTCTTCTTTTGTCCCGTGCACGGTCGGGATTAAATCCACTTCGCTGGGTATGTCCTCTAGTTTCAGTTGCGGCAGGGAGGCGACCGCCTCAGGCGGGTCCGGCTCCGATTGATATTTTTTCAACGCGGCCGCCTGCTCGTCTATGGCAATCAACTGTTCGCGGTCAAGGCCGGCCTTCATGGCGGCCATCCTGCTGCGGTACTGATTTTCTTTTTTGCGTCCGAAGTCCGGGTCCGGTTCCATGATTGTCACAAGGCGATGGGGGTTTTCGACAAGCCACTTTTTTGTCAGGCTCTGGAATATTTGCGGGTCTGCCGTCCAGAGGGCGCGGATCCGGTCGATGGCCCGGGCGAAGTCGAGCCCCGCCAGCGGGTCACCGTCATAGAGCCAGGTCTGAAAGACGTTCCCCATGAGGATGATCCCATAGGGATAAGTACCGCGCGATATTTCCTTGCCGTGGAATTCCACCTGATGCAGAATTCCTTCCACCAAAGCTGGGTCAAAGCCGTCGGCGATGATCGTCGCCAGCGTGTCGTCAATCAGCTTCTCGATTTTTTCGACATCGGCGCTTCGTGTGTTACGGAGGCCGGCGCAGAACATCAGCTGTTTCAGATCCGTCTCCAGGCCGGTGGCGGGCGACATATCCTCGCCCAGAGCGGAGTCGATAAGCGCCATGCGCAGGGGGCTGGCCGGGCCGCCCACCAGCAGGCTCGCAAGAATCTTCAGCATCAGCGATGTTTCAACATCCAAGTTCTCAGCAAGAAGCCACGCCACCGTAACGATGGTTTTACGGTCGGTCGCTTCGGCTTCATCCACCGGGTATGTGGCCGCGACGCGGCGGGGTTCTGTCGCACGAGGCTGGCTTGTGATTGCCGAATCTACATCGACACTGTCGAAGCCTTCGAGCATTTCCTCCAGAAAATCCAGGTGCTCGCCTGTGGGGATGTCGCCATAGATGAAAAAGCGCGCGTTGGATGGAGAGTAGTACCTGCGATGAAAGTCAACGAACTGTTCGTAGGTGAGCGACGGGATCACCTCCGGGTCGCCGCCGGAATCCAGCGCGTAAACAGTGTCGGGGTACATGTTTTCCTGGATGGTCTTGAAGGTCAGCGAATCGGGGGACGAATAAGCTCCTTTCATCTCGTTATAGACGATGCCGGAAATGATGAGTCCGCTGTCCAGGTCGCCCGGCGTCTCGAGCTCCAGATGATGTCCCTCCTGCATGAAGGTTTCCTTGAGCATCCTAGGGTGCAGCACCAGATCGGTGTAAACCCGTGCCAGATTGTAAAAATCAGCCTTGATCTGACTGGCCACCGGATAAAGGGTTTTGTCCGGATAGGTGAAGGCATTGATAAATGTCTGCATGCTCGCCCGCGCCAGCTCCTTGAAGGCGTCTTTGAGGGGATATTTTTCCGAACCGGCCAACACAGAATGCTCCAGAATGTGCGGAAGGCCCGTGGAGTCGGCAGGCGGCGTGCGAAAGCCGATCGCGTAGAGATTTTCGCGATCGAACGAATGCAGGTGCAGCACTTTCGCGCCTGTCTTTATGTGTTCTATCTCGTAAGCGGTGAGACGCACCGCCGGTATCGGCTCGACCCTTAGCACCTGAAAACCTTTGTACAAGTCGCCCGCTTGCAGCGAGGGCGTCGGGTATTTTTCCTGTGTCATTTAGAAATGCTCCTGGCTTGTATCTGACCGAACCGCCCTTTTGCAAACCGGCAATGCAGCCGGCTGGGGGGAAGGCGGGTAAATGATATTATTTACTGCCGGCCTGCTTTGCGGCCTTGATCTCCATGATTTGCGTTCTGGTGAAAACTGCCTGCACCGTTTCTGCGTGCTTGAGGATATTTTCCCTGCCTCCTTCTTCACGGTCAATGAGCGCGATCACTCGATCGATGACGAGACCCGCGCCGTGGGCGTGTTCAATGGCGGTGATGGTGGAGCCGCCGGTGGTGATGACGTCATCTATGATGACCACCCTTTCCCCCGCCTGCACATTGCCTTCAATAGCGCTTTTCGTGCCGTGGTTTTTGATGTCCTTGCGTACAATGAACGATTTAATCGGCCTGCCCATCTGATAGGAAATGACGGCCAGCGCGTTGGCAATCGGATCCGCGCCCAGTGTGAGCCCTCCGGCGGCGCTGACCGGCGCATCTTTGAGCATATCGAAAAGAACCACACCGATGAGATTCATACCTTCCGGGTCAAGCGTGGTCGGCTTGCAGTTGAAATAGTAATTGCTTTTACGGCCGGACGCGAGCGTAAACGGCGGGTCGTCGCTGTATTTAAAAGAGCGCTCCAGGATGATTTCACCGAGGCGTTTTCTGGCGTTTGTGGCATCAATAGTCATATGCATTTTCTCCTTAAAAAGAAGCGGACTGTCGCCGCAAAATAATTTCTCAAAATACAACCGGCCATAACGGACGTTCGTGGTCGGCACGATGGCCGGCAGCGCACAAATGCTATTTCTTACTGATTCGTACGCTTCTATTTATTTTCTGTTTTTCCGCCAAGCATCTGCTCGACAAGTTTCACTGCCGCCACTCCGTCTTTGGCAAAGGACGCGCCGATGGATTCGGCCCATGCACGTGTGACAACCGCGCCTCCTACCAGAAAAGCAGTTTTGAGGCCCGTTGCCCGGGCAAGCGAAATGACGTCTTTCATGTTCACCATCGTCGTGGTCATCAGCGCGGAAAGGCCGATGACATCCGGCTTTTCTTTGCGTGCAGTTTCGACAATGACCTCGGCGGGCACATCTCTGCCCAGGTCGATGACATTAAAGCCGTAGTTTCGCAAAAGCAGGGCGACGATATTTTTTCCGATGTCGTGAATATCACCCCTCACCGTTGCCAGCACCACCTTGCCTTTTTCCGCCGTAGCTTTTTGTTTTAAGAATGGATCCAGATAAGCCAGCGCCTTTTTCATGGCCTCGGCCGCTGCCATGAGTTGCGGGAGAAAATAAACCTTCTTCTCGTACAGATCACCCACCTGTACGATGGCGGGAATCAGAATTTCATCAACCAGCGCACCGGCCGGACGGCCCTCTTTAAGGAGGGCCTCGCACAATGAAGCGATGTTATCGCGGTCACCCTCCAGGATGGCGGCTGTTATCTTTTCCTCCGGCGTCAAATCACGCGGACCGGCGGCCGGAGCTTCCGGTGACTTTTCGGAAAAGTGGTTTATGTAATTTATTGCCGCCCTGTCTTTGCCCATCAGTGTGTCGGCGGCCTTTTGCACATTGGTAAGCTCGACGCTTGCCGGATTGGCAATCGCCATTGTCAGGCCCGCGTACTGGGCCATCGCCATAAATGCCGCATTCAGCCAGGGGCGCCCCGGCATGCCGAAGGAGACATTGGAAAGCCCCAGCAGCGTTCTGCTTTTGAAAGTATTTTTACACCACTCGAGCGTGGCGAGTGTTTCTTTGGCGGCTTCCGTGTCCGAGGCGACCGCCATCGTCAGGCCGTCAACGACCAGATCGTCTTTGGTCAGTTTGAATTTCTGCGCTTCGCGGAAAACAGATTTGATAATATCGCGACGCTTTCTGGCCGTTTTCGGCAAGTCGCCGTCGGCCAGAGGCAACAATATGAACATGGCTCCGTATTTTGCGGCCAAGGGCAGAAGCCTGGCGAGCTTTTCCTTTTCGCCGGAAATCGAGTTGATCATCATGCGCCCCGGATAAAGTCTTAGCGCCGCTTCGATTGTTTCCACACGTGAGGAGTCGATCACCAGCGGGAGACGGCTTGAAGACGCCAGATGACCGATGACTTTTTTGATTGTCCGGACTTCATCAATGCCCGGTTGCCCGACATTTACGTCCAGCACGGATGCTCCCTGCTTTTCCTGTTCCTGGGCCATTTGATTGATGATGGAGAGCTTGCCCTCCAGAAGCTCCTGCTGCAGGGCTTTTTTCCCGGTGGGGTTGATTCTTTCGCCGATGATAAACAGGGGTTTGTTTTGTTCCAGATGCACAAAACCGCGCGCTGAACTGAGCGCCGCCACTGACGTACGCAGCGGGCGGGGCGGTTTCTTTCCGCCTATGGCTTTGGCCAGAGCCTCGATATGGGCCGGTGTCGTCCCGCAGCAGCCACCGACAAGGGAAGCGCCGGCCTGAACCAGTTTCCGGCTGAAACGGGCGAAGGTGCGTGCATCCATGTCGAACACCGTCTGCACTCCGTCGAGCCGCGGCATGCCCGCATTCGGTTTTGCCAGAAGCGGAACTTTCGCCAGAGGCCTCATCCCGGCGATGAAATCCACCATTTGTTCCGGCCCCGCCGAGCAGTTGCAGCCCACCACATCCGCCCCGAGGCTCTGCAGCGTGATCAGCGCGGCCGCAGGCGGCGTGCCGCCCAGCGTGTGGCCGTCTGTTTCGTATGTCATGGATACGGCAGTAAAGATGTTTCCCAGTTCCTTGACGGCCAGAAGAGCCGCGCGCGCCTCCTGGATATCGAGCATGGTTTCGATTACGATAAGGTCACACCCTCCGTCAATCAGGCCGCGTGCCTGTTCCTGAAAGGCTTTTATCGCCTCTTCCAGGGGAAGCGACCCGAAAGGCTCAATAAAAAGACCGGTGGGGCCGATATCGCCGGCGACGAGTGTCTTTGTTCCTGCCGCCCGTCTGGCGATACGCACCAGTTCACGGTTTATTTTATAGACGTCCTTTTGTGCGCCGTACTGCTCGAGTTTGAAACGGTTGGCGCCGAAGGTGCAGGTATAGACAAGCTCAGCGCCCGCCCTCAAGTAAGACGCATGCAGGTCGGAGATGACCTCTTTGTTATCCAGACACCAGATTTCCGGACAGACACCCGCCGGCATTCCTCTTTTTTGCAGTTCGGTGCCGGCTGCCCCGTCGAGAATCACCACCTGCCTGCTCAAGAGATTGTTTATTCTGTTTTTATCAGACAAAAGTCGTCCTCCGGAGTCATTCTTTTTTCAATGAGCGCCGTTATATCATCTTTAAAAAAGAAGTGGAAAATATTTTCGACCCGGCCGCTATGACGCTCTGCATCAGCGCCTGTTCTTCAACGGTCGACGACGCGAAGTACTTATGGACGAAAGAAGCTCTCGTGCCCGGTTTCGGCGGGCGTTCTGATCTTTAAGATGTTTCAGAAATTATTGCCGGCGGCCGGCAAGGAAAGACTGTCGGGGGCTGTGTGCTTGCGCCGGGATCGTTTTTTTCCGAACAGCGGATGTCTGCCCGCCGCATATCTTACAAAGAGGCTTCCCATCCCGCCGTAGGAAAGGCCCGCTTTTTCAGCGGCGCAGGCCATGCTGGCGTCGTGGCTGATGTCGGCATTGGGGTTTACATCGAGGACGTAGAAAATATCGTTTTTGAGGCGCACATCCATCCGGGCGTAGTCGCGGCAACCCAGCGCCCGGTAGGAATCGCAGCATATTTTGCCCAGCGTATCTGTTTGTGCAGCGCTCAGGGGGGCGGGGAGGAGCGTTTCGATTTTTTCATAATGTTCTGAACCGGGATGGAACTTGGCGTCCTGCGTGCAGAGGCGGTCTTTGATGTTTTTGAAAAAGGAGAAATCCATCTCCGCCACCGGCGGCATGGTCAGGTTTTTGTTGCCCCAGACAGACACCCTGAATTCGCGGCCGTCGATGAAATCCTCCACCAGCGCCGGTTGCCGGTAAGTGTCCAGAATATACAAGACACGTTCCTGGAGCTCTGTTTTGTCAAGCACGACCGAGTCACGGGTGATTCCCGCGGAGCAATGCTCGCGCGCCGGTTTGACGATGGCGGGAAATCTGTCCCAGACTGTATCATTTGCGCGATGAAAGACGCTCCAGACAGGTGTGGGAATGCCGCCGTCATCGAGAATTTTTTTAACCTGAAATTTGTCCTGTGCCAGGGCCAGCGTTTCCGCATCAGCGCCGGTGAAGGTAAAACCCAGCTGCTCGAGTTTTTTTGCCACCAGCCATTCACTGTGCCCGATGCCCGGTAACTCCTCGCACCAGTTGAAAACGACACATTCGGATGGGTTGAAGGGATTCAGGTAAGAGGCGATATCGTCATCGGTTACGCAGGCGTCAAAAACCGTATGCCCCTCTTCCATCAATGCGCGACCCAGATGGCGGGACTGGCGGATGACCTCGTGCTGTTCGTTTTTTGTCCAGCCAGGATCGACATTGTAGAGCAAAACAACGGGAATTTTATCCGGCTCCAGTTTTACCGGCACCAGCTCCCTCCGTTTGGTGTTTTTCAGGCGATCTGTTTTCCCATGTCAGGGCTGCCTGCCTTGTGTCATAAACACAATATGAATACACACGTTTTTAAAATATTGCCACAAAAAGATGAACGCAACAGTTAAAAATTATCATTCGAGTCCTCACCAAAACCAGCTTGACTGATCTTTGCCTGCATCGTATGACTTTCTGCGCCGATGAGTGCGCAGAGCCGCACGGTTAAAAAACCGGAAAGGAGCTGACAGCTATGTTCGACATCGAAAAATGGAGCAAGGAAAGAGTGCATGAAGTCATGCTGGAGCTGTTGACCGGCTTCAACTACATGTGGTTTCTCATGGAGGAATGGCTGAAAAAGCATTGTCCCGAGAAGGCGACTGGTGAGGAGTTTCTCGCGCTAAGCGGTGAATTCGGCGCCTACGAGGCCAAACGGCTCGCCCGAGTCATAAGAGAGCCCCTTGCAGGTGTTGACCGTTTGATGGAATTTGTGCGTCATTCACACTGGTGTGCCTTTGAAGATTTAGAAATAACAAAAATATCCGACAAGCAGATTTCCATGAGAACCGTCGGTTGCACGGCTCAGAAGGCGGCCAAAAAATGGGGTGTGGAATATTATCCCTGCGGAGACGGGGGACTCAGGCTTCGTCAGGGATTTTTCGCCGCCGTTGACCCGTCGGCAAAGGTGGAGCGGGTTTTCACGCCGCCCGATGAACGGCCCGACGGTGTGCCCGAAGAGATTTCCTGCCAGTGGTTAATCACAATTGATTAGTCTCATTTAAGTGGTAACTGTGAACCAGGCCGGCCACCAACCGGACAATTTTTAAAAAAATCTCTTTTTATTGTATCAGCCGTTGGTTTTGTTGTATTATGACACGATTTTTTTGCGGCACAAAGCCGTGCCGCTCATTTTGCGCTACAGCGCGAAGGCAACAGTCGGGGCGGGCAAAATAATGAAGTTGTTTTGCCGCCGCATAGTTTGATTTTTTTTGTTGCAACTTCTTTGCTAAGATGCTTTGAAAATGATCCATGTATCGAAGCAAAATCACCACTATCCTCAAACCTTTCTGCGTCACCCCTGACTTCGACGGAGTTAAATGATGAACATTAACATTGACAGGAAAATTATTATCAAAATACTGCCGGCACTTATCGCTCTCATCACCGCCATGAGCGGTTGCGGAGGCGATCAGGGCCCGAGAGAGATGACCCCGGAGGTGGCGGTGGTCACCACCAGGTTCGAAAGAGTTGTGATGACCACGGAGCTGCCGGGCCGTACATCGGCCTGGCTTGTCGCGGAGGTGCGCCCGCAGGTAAGCGGCATCATCCAAAAGCGCCTGTTTCAGGAGGGAGGCTACGTAGAGGCGGGGCAGGCTCTGTTTCAGATTGATCCGGACCTGTTTGAGGCGGCGCTGGCGCGCGCGGAGGCGAATCTGACGACGCTGGAGCTAAAAGCCGGGCGCATGAAGGAGCTGCTCGATGACAAAGCGGTCAGCCAGCAGGATTATGACGATGTGTCCGCGGCGTTGAAGCTGGTAAGGGCGGAGACGCAGACGGCGCGCATCAATCTGAAATACACGACAATCACCGCCCCGATTTCCGGGCGTATCGGCAAATCAGGTGTTACGGTGGGAGCATTGGTGACCGCGCATCAGCCGGCCGCGCTGGCTACGATTCAGCAGCTCGACCCGATGTATGTGGACGTCACTCAATCAACGGCAGATATACAGCGCCTGCGCCGTCTTTTTCAGTCAGGTGAGCTCAACCTGAACAATGCCGGGCAGAAGAAAGTGCGTCTCGTGCTTGACGACGGAACCGAGTATGCACACAAAGGGGTTTTGCAATTTCGCGATGTGAGCGTCGATCCGACCACCGGTTCGGTGATCCTGCGCATTGTTTTTACAAACCCGCGGGAAATCCTCCTGCCGGGAATGTTTGTACGGGCCATTCTGCAGGAAGGAATCAACGACCGGGCCATTGTAATTCCCCAGCAGGCCGTGTCGCGAAACCCCAAGGGGGAGCCCTATGTGCTTGTCGTGGATGAACAAAACAAAGCACAGCTCAAACAAATTACGCTCGATCGTGAAATCGGCAGCGCCTGGCTGGTGAGCTCGGGGCTTGCGCCCGGCGAGAGGATAATTGTGGAGGGGATGCTCAGAGTCACGCCCGGCATTGAAGTCAGGCCAGTGCCCTTTGAGGATGGAAAAGTAAAAGAGGTAAACAGCCCCACGGAAGCGGCGGACGGTCAAAACAATAAAGGTGCCTGATGTTATCTAAATTCTTTCTGGCCAGGCCCGTTTTCGCCTGGGTCATTGCCATCATTATCATGTCGGGGGGGCTTTTGGCGATCTACAATCTGCCTGTTTCACAGTACCCGCAGATGTCGCCTCCCACGATCGCCATCTTCGCCTCCTATCCCGGAGCCTCGTCCGAGACGGTGGAAAACAGTGTCACCCAGGTCATTGAACAGAATATGACCGGGCTTGACAGGCTGATCTACATGTCCGCCTCGAGCGATTCAGCCGGCGGCTCGCGCCTGGAGCTGACCTTCGCTCCCGGTACGGACCCGGACATCGCCTGGTCTCAGGTGCAAAACAAGGTTCAGGCGGCGATGCCGAACCTGCCCGACACGGTTCAGGATCAGGGCGTCAATGTGCGAAAATCCACACGTAACTATCTGATGATCGTCGGCCTCATCTCGGAGGACGGCTCGATGGACGGCACGGACCTGAGGGATTATGCCAAGTCCAATCTGGAGAGGATCCTTGCGCGTGTGCCCGGCGTGGGCGAGGTGGAGTCGTTCGGCGGCGGCTACGCGATGCGTGTGTGGCTCAATCCCGAAAAGCTCACGGACTATTTCCTGACGGTGGAAGATGTGCTGGCCGCATTGAAAGCCTACAACGTGGAAGTATCCGCGGGGCAGTTCGGCGGCGCGCCGGCCATGCCCGGCCAGCGCCTTAACGCGCCGATCGTCATTCAGAATATGCTCTCCACGCCGGAGGAATTCGGCGCCATTCCGGTGCGCACCAAGCCCGACGGCTCCATCGTCCGCCTGCGGGATGTGGGACGAACCGAGCTGGGCACCGAAATTTATGATATCGGCGTGGCATCCGACGGCAAGGCGTCGGCGGGCATCGCCATCCGTCAGGCGCCGGGCGCCAATGCTCTTGACACAGCCTATGCCGTGAAGGCCAAAATGAAGGAGATGAGCCGCTTCTTTCCACCCGGCGTTAAAGTCACCTATCCCAATGACTCCACCGTTTTCATCAAAGTCGCCATCGCCGAAGTCGTCAAAACTCTGGTAATCGCGGTGATACTGGTGTTTTTGGTCATGTGGCTTTTTCTGGGCAGCCTGCGCGCCACTTTCATCCCGACGATTGCCGTGCCGGTGGTTATCCTGGGCACCTTCGCCACTTTGTGGTTTTTCGGCTTCACCGTCAATATGCTCACCATGTTCGCGATGGTTCTGGCCATCGGCCTTCTGGTCGATGACGCGATCGTGGTTGTGGAAAACGTCGAAAGGATCATGCGCGAGGAAAATCTTTCCCCCAGAGAGGCTACGGCCAAATCCATGGAGCAGATTACCAGCGCACTCATCGGCATCGGACTGGTGCTTTCCGCTGTTTTCGGGCCGATGGCTTTTTTCCCCGGCTCCACCGGTGTCATCTACCGCCAGTTCTCCATTACCATAATTTCCGCCATGCTTCTGTCGGTGGCCGTCGCCCTGATTCTGACGCCCGTGCTTTGCGCCTCGCTCCTCAAGCCGGTCCGGCCGGGCCAGGATCATGCGGAAAATACAATTTTTTTCCTGCGCCCGTTTTTTGCCTGGTTCAATAAAACATTTTTCAGGTTCCGCGAGTGGTACGTGGGAGTGGTCGGCCATTCTCTTTTCCGGAAAAAGCACTATCTGGCCGCTTTTTGCGTTGTTCTGGCGCTGATGATGTTTTTGTTTATGCGCATGCCGACCGCCTACCTGCCCGATGAGGATCAGGGGATACTGCTGGCGCAGGTGATGATGCCCACGGGGACGACACTCGAGCAGACCGGTCAGATTGTCGGACAGATTCAGAGATACTTCAACGATAATGAAAAAGAAGCGGTGGAAACAATTATGACCGTGACGGGCGTGGGATTTTCCGGCCGGTCGCAAAACAACGGCATGGTGTTCATCAGACTCAAAGACTGGCATCTGCGCGACAAAAAACAGTTAAAAGCTAGGGCCATCGTGCAAAGAGCAATGAAAGAGTTTTCCCATATCCGTAACGCAACCGTTTTTGTCTTTCAACCCCCGCCCGTGACGGAACTGGGCATGTCCACCGGTTTTGATTTTCAGCTCCTGGACCGGGGCAATCTAGGCCATCAGGCGCTGATGGAAGGACAAAATCAGCTTCTGGGGATAGTGGAGCAGGATCCCCGTGTCATCAAGGTGCGTCCCAACAGTCTGCCCGATGTACCGGAGTACCGCATTGACGTGGACTGGGAAAAAGCAGGCGCGCTGGGCGTTCCAATCACTTCCATTCACCGGACCATCTCCGCCGCTTTCGGCAGCGCCTATGTCAATGATTTCACGCATGGCGGACGCGTGAAAAGAGTTTTCCTGCAGGCGGATGCCCCGTACCGCATGCTTCCCCGGGACCTGGAAAAACTCTATGCCCGCAACACGCAGGGGAAGATGGTTCCCTTCTCTTCCTTCGCGTCCGGCCGCTGGGTATCAGGGGCGCCTCGTAAAACCCGTTTCAACGGTTTTCCCGCCATCAACATCTGGGGTGAACCGGCGCCCGGTAAGAGCTCGGGCGAGGCGATGCAGGCGATGGAAGAGGCGGTGCGGAAGCTCCCGCCCGGTTTCGGATTCGACTGGAGCGGGCTTTCTTATCAGGAGAGAATGGCCAGCACGCAGGCGCCGCTGCTCTACGCCTTCTCCATTTTTGTCATCTTTTTGTGTCTGGCCGCCCTGTACGAGAGCTGGACGATCCCTATTTCTATTTTGCTGGTCATCCCGCTGGGGGTCATCGGCGGCATCATCCTGTCTAGCATAAGAGGGCTGGCCAATGACGTCTATTTTCAGATAGGCCTGCTCACCACGCTGGGATTAGGGACCAAAAACGCCATCCTGATCGTCCAGTTTGCCAAGCAGGGGCTGGAAAAAGGCTCAGGGATAATCGAGGCCACAATTGAGGGGGCGCGCCTGAGATTCAGACCGATATTGATGACATCGCTGGCTTTCGGTTTCGGCGTGCTGCCGCTGGCCCTGACCACCGGCGCGAGTGCGGGCGCCCAGAACGCCATCGGCACCAGCGTGCTGGGGGGCATGATCACAGCCACGGTGCTTGTGGTTATTTTCGCGCCTCTTTTTTATGTGATCATAGAAATGATTTTCGGAAGACAGCAAAGGCAGCTGTCGCCGTTCGGCGCCGGTCGGACGAATTTCTTTACCGGACTGAAAAATAAATTATTCGGCCCGCGGCCAAGGTAAAATCAGCCGGTGTCGCATATTTGTCGAGGGTTCAATGACATGAAAAAAATGATATTCCTGCCTTTCATCTGCATGTTTTTTCTGGCCGCCTGTACGATGGCACCGCGCTATGAAAGGCCTGCCGCACCTGTGGATTCCCGATGGCCGGCCGGATCCGCCTACGGCGAAGTCACAAAGGCCGAAACTCCGCGGGCGGCTGAAATACCCTGGCGGAACTTCATCGGTGATGAGCGTCTGCGTGAAATAATCGATGAAGCATTGCAGCACAACCGTGATCTCAGGATAGCCGCACTGAACGTGGAGCTGACCAAAGCCATGTACGGAATCAGCACGGCGACACTGTTGCCGGTCCTGAACGTCACCGGCTCCTGGTTCAGGGAACGGGTGCCGCCGGATCTGTCCCCCACCGGCAGCGCCTATACTGCCGAGAAATTCAGCGTCAATCTGGGCATGAGTTCATGGGAGATCGATTTTTTCGGCCGGATCCGCAGCCTCAGGGACAGGGCGCTTCAGGAGTATCTGGCGGGAATCGAGGCCAGGCGCAGCTTTCAGACCATGCTCGTTTCCGGTGTCGCACAGGCCTATCTGGCGCTTGCGGCGGACAAAGAAGCGCTCAAACTGGTTCGGGCCACACTGGAGGCGCAGCAGGAATCATATCGCCTCATTCGCAGGCGCTACGATGTCGGCATGGCCACGGAAATTGATCTGCGCCGGGTTCAGAGCCAGATGGAGACATCGCGCGCCGAAGTCGCCCGCTACACGCGCCAGGTCGCGCTTGATGAAAACGCTCTCAACCTGCTGGTTGGTTCCGCCGTGAAAAAGGAGCTTTTGCCGGATGATCTGGACAGCGTAGTCGCCCCGTGTGATTTTTCGCCCGGCATCTCTTCCGAAGTCCTGCTGGAAAGGCCCGATGTGCTGGCTGCCGAACACCGGCTCCAGGCGGCATACGCCAACATCGGCGCGGCGCGCGCCGCCTTTTTCCCGCGCATCACCCTGACCACTTCAATAGGCACGGCCAGCGCCGAGCTCTCCGGCCTGTTTAAAAGCGGCTCGGGCGTCTGGGCTTTCGCGCCGCAGATTGTTCTGCCTGTTTTTGACGCCCGCACCTGGTATGCCTACCGGGTGACGAAAGTGGAGCGGGAAATTTCCATCGCCCAGTACGAAAAAGCCATCCAATCCGCTTTCCGGGAGGTGGCCGATAATCTGGCTCTCAAGGGAACAATTGACGCTCAGATTGCGGCGCAGGAGGCGCTGACGGAGGCGATGGGCCAAACATACCGTCTGGCGCGGCTGCGCTACGACAAAGGCATGGACAGTTATCTTTCCGTTTTGGATGCGCAGCGGTCATTTTACGGCGCCCGGCAGGCACTGATCATGCTGCGTCTGGCCCGTGCCGTCAATATCATTTCACTGTATAAGGCGCTGGGCGGCGGTCTTGACGATGCTCCCCGCGAATGAAGGTAACTCCCGCATCAGCCCCTTCGTTTTCCCCTGTATTTTGCAAATCTCGCCTCCGGTCATGAATCAGGAACAAAGGTAGGGCCTGCCCCGGCGGACGCCGGACAAGTTTTCACTGGGCGTGAACCGGCAAATGTTGTATAAATCCCCTTCATCGGTGTTTCATAGAATCATATCAAAGGGGCAGGCGATGAAAAGCAGGGGGAAAGATCCGGTACAGGCCGCGGGCAATCAGGCGGATCTGGAGCGCCAAATTGCCGAGCTGCAGCGAAAAGAAGAATTTTTCCAATCAATCACACGGAATTTATCAGAGGTTATTCTTGTCGTAAACGCCAAGGGGGTAATCACTTACGTAACCCCATCCGTAGAACAGTGCCTGGGCTACAGTCCCGATGAGCTCATTGGCAAAAGCGGATTTGATTACATCGTCCGTGCCGATCTGCCGCGGGCGCTGGTGGATTTCGGCAAGGCGATTCTCACCAGAGAAATTAACATCCACAATTCATTCGGCGTGCGCCACAAAGACGGCTCCAAAAGGATCATGGGGGGCGTGGGCCTCAACTTGCTGCATGACCGGGTTGTGAAAGGTTTTGTGATCAACGTCCAGGACATCACCGACCAGCGTTTGGCCGAGGCGAATCTCGACAGCCAGCAGAGGCATCTGGAAAAACTTGTGGAAAAACGCACGCAGGAGATAACGCGCATCAACGGGATGCTCAAGACCGAACTGGCCCAGCGCAAAGAGATGGAAAAAACCCTGCAGAAAACTGAAGCCGGGCATCGAAGCTTCATCGAAAACCTCCCCGTCGGCATTCTCGTCACGGATATGTCGGGTGAAATACACTATGCCAACAGATACCTGGTGGAGTTTCTGGACAGGCCTGCCGCTGATATACTGGGGATGAATATTTTACATTTCGAAATATTTGATAAAGACACACAAAAGCTGTTGGCGGACAGACTGGCGGCCGGAACCGGCGCTCGGGAGATGAAAAGATTTTCCGACGTCCGGGTGGCAGTAAAAAACAAAGACCTGAAATGGGCGGAACTTATCACCACCATCCTTAAGGAAGACGGCAAGCCGACGGGATTGCAGATCGTTTTTGTCGATATGACGGAAATAAAAAAGGCGACGGAGGAACGCAAGGGACTGGCCGGACGCCTGCAACGGGCGGAAAGGATGGAGTCGCTGGGGCAAATTGCGGGCGGCATCGCCCACGGTCTCAATAACGAACTGGGAGCGACGGTCGGTTATGCAGAGTTGATGGCGGCAAAGATGCCCGACGACTCCCCGCTGAAAAAACTCGTACTGGGCATCATCTCTTCAAGCAGAAAGGCGACGTCCATTCTCCACAATATGCTGACCATGACCGGAGACTGTGTCGCAATTATTTTTGCGACGGGATACTTATCTGCTTTTTGACAGCAGAATATTGGAAAAATATTTTAAGGTCTCAATCCGGCTGAATAT
>Ga0255344_1003202_pt1 | contig 18288 bp, 21 predicted proteins | sample wastewater_treat_5_FD_192414 | JGI IMG/M metagenome (GOLD analysis project Ga0255344, IMG submission 192414) | Wastewater microbial communities from Lulu Island WWTP, Vancouver, Canada - plant18 | ecosystem: Engineered > WWTP > Wastewater > Unclassified | place: Canada: Vancouver, British... | reverse complement strand
CTACGGAAGAGATGGCCAAAGGTATTTGTAATACAATTTCAGAAATGCTATTGCGATTATTCTGTTTGACATTGTTCGCCAAAATAGGGTCAACAAAGACATTGCTGGCAATTACCGCCTTTTTGTGACATTCTCTCCCCTATGAATAAGGGAGCATCTAAGTGCTTGTGAATCAGAAGGATTGCGACTCATGAGGCAACTCCATGTTGTTTCCTATGAAAATGCTCTCTGGTTTTGTCTTCCAATGTAGGTTTCCCACCATTGGTATTCCTTCCCACCAGATGTATAGACTGACGCTTCATTGAGGACTCTGAAGCCGGGATGACCCGACTCGCACGGGTTACTTTCGCAACACCGTGCTTTGAACTCTCCACGTCTAAGGACATCCTGCCCGGATGCCCATATAGTGTCGGGCTGATTGATCCGAATGCTATTAGTTGGACTATATTTGCTGATACATGGTCCCTGTCTGCTATGAGACCGCAGGATGGACAGATATGGGTTCTGTCTTTCAGCGTTTTTGGGACGGAAGCGCCGCAAACGCATGTCTGGCTGTTGCCGCCGATACCGGGGCGGCTTGCCGGCGTTGCATGATACCGTTTACCAAGTTTGGACTGCAATAAATGCTTCTGCTTGGCAATAGCCCTGTCTGAGGCGGCTTTCGCCTGCCTACGGTTGCGGATCATGAATTTAACGTCGTGTTCCTCAACAGCAAAATTCAGATACTTCGATGCAATTTCCGATGCGGTTTTCTTATGATGGTAATCGCGGATATTTTCGATGCGGGTGTGTATCTTCGCCACTACGGTTATTTGCTTCTTCAGCCTATTTGAATAGGGCATGTCCTCGATTGCCGGCGGCTTTATTCCCGATGCTTTTGCTGTCCGGACAACCTCAAAATGCGCCTTCTTCCTGGCCTCAAATTGCCTGGACATCTTCTTCTGGGCGGTTCGCAATCTCGACTGGTACAGAAGAAACGCGCGAGGCGGGTTATGCTTCTTCCCGTATGATTCCGTGATCGTTGCGGACAGACCGGTATCGCCACCGCCTTCGGGACGGGAATCGTTGTCGGCGGGAAGGGCAACCTGGTCTTTTTCTTGGATCATGGCAACCACGATTACCCACCAATGGCCTTGCGCCCATTTTACGGTGACAGTCTTTTTCAAGCCGCGTATCTTTCTATGGTCACGAACATGGAACTCACCAAGACCGGACAGATACAGCTTTCCGCTCCTAATGAACGCCGCTGTACCGTATTGCGGATATGTGAAGCTTCGATAACGCTTTTCTATAATGAACTTTGGAGGATGAACATTCTTTCGCCCTTCCTTTTGCGCCTCAAAGAATCTTTTGTACCCCTCATCAATCCGAACTGACACATTCTGCCGCACTTGGCTGTGCAGACTTCCCCAGGCTACATTGCTTTTTGCGTACAGCTTCACTGCATTGTACTGGTCGGAGCGATTCAAATAGTGAGGCTTTGCCTCACCCTGCCGTTTTGCTTCCTTGCAATCCAGACGGTTTTTTATCCGATCCTCGGCCAAGGCATTTCGCAACAGCCAACACGAATGCAAAGTGTCAAATAACTTCTTGCTTTCCCCTGGAGACACGTCCAAACGAAAACGATAGGCACGAGCCACCATAGGATGCTTGGCTTTTAGCTGCCTATGCCTTCTCTTTTTGATTCTCGATATATTTTCTGACAACATCCGCAGACATATCTCCTACAGTACCTACATAATAACTGGGATTCCAAAGATGAGACCCCATCCTTTTCTTCAAATCCGGGAATGCGACCAAAAGTTTCCGCGCCGATATACCCTTGATCCACTTCACTAAATCCGAAATGGAAACATGGGGAGGCGCAGATACAAAAAGATGAACGTGATCAGGGCCGGTTTCGATAGTACTTACATCAAATCCTTTCTCGATACCCATTTCAGCAACAACCCGTTTCATCACTGCATCTACCTTGGGCGTCAGAACCTTCCGCCGATACTTTGTGCAAAACACCAAATGATAGCCAATGCTGAAGACACAGGTCCTATGATGTATGATTTTCATTTGCATATGGTATCATAATAGTTGAATTATCGCAATGAATACATTTTATATATCTCAATACAGATATTAAGTATTGCGCTTTCATCCCTCCTTTGAAAAAGAGGGAATTCCCGCTTTTATTCTTAAGCAATCGTCAATGAATCCGTTCAGATGAATCCTGTCCTTTTCGTTAATGCCCTGAATTATGCCAAAAACCGTTTTTTTGTTTTCCATGATAACCCCCTATTATTTAATTATTTTGTTAAAAGGTATTACTTTTTTGAGCGGTGGCGTTGCTATCTTGCAATGATGATATGCCTGTTAATTTGGTTCAATAATTTCACCGTTCTCCTTCTTTTGGTTTCGACGTATTCGTATGATTCCAATTATAAATAACGCGACGGACGCCCCGACAAATACGCCGGTGACCGCGGCCGCCATCAGCCTGTCTGCCCTTACGGAAGGCCAGTTGTTGATCCGGAATTTTATATCTTTTGCGGATACCAGGCGATAAGAGCCGTCACTATCAGCTAAGATCAGGCTTCTATCGGCAAGCTTTTTCTGCAGCGGTTTGTTGTCGAGATAAACTTCAACCTTGTCTGACACATCCTCCATGGAGAGCTTCATTTTAGAGTTGGTCCACCATATGTGGGCATCGCCATTAAAACTTTTGTAGATATCGACAACATAAAGAGAAGCAAAGAAACACATCCCTGTTATGCCAAATAAAAGGAGAGAAGCGTCTGCTCGATTGAATATCTTTTTTAGCAATTTCACTATAAACACTTAACTTATATTACTTTAAATGTTTTGACCTTTTTCTCGACTTTTTTTTCAAAAACGTAAAAAAAATTCATCCTTTCGCAATAGCGACAAAAAAAATAAAGTAATACATATATAGTTAGTAATTTCTTTAGGTCTTGTGACCGAACCACACCCCGTATGGGGAGCACATACCCTTTCGCATCTGCGATTGGGAATAACATACCTTTATTATCGTATCACCCCATCCTGCAGGGGGAATTCACATAATTACCCCACATCGGCAGGAGTGGGGATAATACATAATGGAGGGTACAAACATGATGTTATCAGGAACAAAATTAAAAGTTGCAAGAGAATACCACACAATTCTAACCGGTGATCGCCAGGAGTTAAATCGCTTACTTGCAAAAGCACAGGATTGTGCCGAAGACGCAATTTCGCTTCTTAACAGCAGGGTCACAAAATATGAGGCAGAGAACAACCGCTTCATAAGCAAAATTTACGATGTGCTTTGCGAAAAAGGATACGGCCACAAAATCAGGTTTAAACCTGAAGCCAAGCCGGAACCAACAAACAAGGACAAAGAAAGGATAGCCTATGCAAACATCAGGCAGTTGCCTTTCTTTGACGTGCTTGAAAGGCACGGAATTGCTGCAAAGGCAGCGAAAGCCATTGCACGTGCGTAGACGCATAAAATAAAAGGCGAGAGGGGTAACCTTCTCGCCTTTTTTGTTTATTTTTTGCTTTTTTTAGTTGAATATCGGATCGTCTGTTGTTAGCGCCTTGTTGATCGTTCTCATTTTTGTTTCTGTGCCGCATATCGGGCAGGTGTAGATTATTTTGAATATTTTGTTTTCAAGTTCAAACTGCATGTCATTTTCGTTTTCGGGTTCGTCAACTTTTTCGCCGCAGCATTTGCAGAAGGTTTCTTTTATCTCGTACCCTTTTTCTTTAAGCAGTTCCTTGTGGAGTGCCATGAATTTTTCCATTCCGTTCGGGTCGTTTTCGATTTCCGGACTGTTGAGCATTTCGCCAATCCTTTTTATTAAAGTATCTATTTTCTGCATATTGAATTTGATCTCCTTTATGTTTTTAATATGTGCAACACATTGGTTAAGATTAGCTCACAATGTTTGATACGTCAAGAAATACGAACTTTATTATTCAATATGTTTTCTCATATGTTTTTTGCCGTTATATTCTCAAGCAAATAGTTCCTATCAAGGGTGTATATGACCGTATTATCTTTAAACGCAAACCATCGCAAAAACAACGGCCATTGCGCTCCTTCCGGCAACATCACCAGCTCGTGCCTTGGTGCTTCGGTTCCGTAGTCGCCGGCGTTGACCGCCTTCTTGAACATTTCATATTGTTTTGCAATTGTCGGTATGCCTGTATATCCCAGCGTACTGCCGCTGCAATAAACGGGTATGCATGAGTTATCGTCCACGTTAGACACAGTTCCTTCAACAACATGTATGTATGCGTTTATGTTTTCGGATATATGCCCCAGTTTTATTATGTTAAAACGCAGGTCCTTATACGCCTCTTCAAGTATCTTTTGAAATCTCGCGTTCTCCATTGCCATTTCAGTCTTTTTTGTGCCGGTTTCAGTCGTGCGCTTATTCAACTTGGTATCCTCCTTGTGCATGTTGTCATGCAATGATATTACTTTAGTTAAATTTGTCAACAGGCTTTTGGTATGCAAAATATATTTTTTTCTCCGCTTTTTAGCTCCATGAGCTCGTTGATGTTCATGGCTGGGGGCAGTAATTCAAGCACCCTGTATGTTTTGCCATCCGAAGCCCTTTTTTTCTCAGATATCGCAAGCTCATACATGATCCGCGACACATTACCGTCCTTGTCTGATAGCCTTCTAAGTGTAGATATGATATTTTTTATTGATATTTCGCTTCTTGTGACAAGCTTGTAGCCGCTGAATATATCTATCTCTGGCAGATAAAAGTAAAATGTTGCAGAAGCCTTGCATACACCCTTTTTTTTGTCCGGGCAGATGTCGGAGCAATTTACAATTTTACTTCTTGTTCTTGTAGCCGGATCGTAACGCTTTGCGGAAACGCCGTCGCCCGTGCAATAGATGGCACCGTTTTGTGCGTACCTTGCGTATGAATTCGGGATTGTTCTGTTAATCGAGCTGTATGCCGGAATAATTATTAATTTCTCAGGTTTTTCGCCTATTACATTCTTGATACTGTCCGGTACTACAAAATATGGCAAAGATGTGGTGAATTCGTTTTCGCCGCTAATCGGAACCACATTCTTATCGCATTTGCTGCATGTATAGATGTTGCCAGGCATTTTAAGGCCGATGGTTTTTCCTCCGCACTGAGAGCAATAGCATTTGACAGCATGGCATCCAACCTTTATTGTGTCCTTTACCTTAAAACTTTCGGTCGGGTCGAGCTCGCTAAATTTCTTTATCATACATTGTCCTCCGAACCATGCAATTCTGCTGGTTTGTTGATTACTGCCTTGATCTGTACATTCCTGATCAGGAATCTGATAAACGCTGACCTGTTCATCCCGCATGCCTTGGCTTTTTCGACAAGCAAACCGGATGTTTCCTTGTCAATCCTTATAGGCGAATATATGTCTTTTGCCTCCGTGTCTTCTCTGTACTCACGGGCTGCGTCAGTTGCGATTTCGGTGGGTATGGCATGTATAAGCAGCACAATGAACACGGACTTGAAAAGACCCGTTTTCCTGGCTTTTTCTTCAAGGATCAGGTGCGTTCCTTTGCCGAGACGCAAAGGCAGCATGATGTCCTTGTTGTTTTTCTGCCTGTCAGTAGCCATACTTCACTCTGTATATACAATAACTATACCTGTGATGTTTTGTCAACAAGTTTGTATAGCTAATATATATACTGCTGGTACCCAGAGAAAATAAAGTAATACTGATTATATGGATGGGGGCAAATCACTCTCCTCATCAATTCCAATAAGGAGAACCACGGGTGTTTAGGCAACACCCTTTAAGATATAACTATGAGCAATAACGGCATTGACTACATTATTGGCAAAAACGGCGGCGAAGCGCCGATTGTGTGGACGCCTAACACATGCCACAATCCTCACCTTATAATAGGCGGTTCGAGCGGTGCTGGCAAAACATTTACTATCAGACAAATAATAAATGCTTTTGTGGCAAGGGGCATATCGTTCACAATTTTAGATAAGCACGGCGATATTGACGGTCTTGAGGGTATCGGTGAGTTCAACTTCGGCTACGGCCTCGGCAGAGGCATAAACCCTTTGTCAATTGTTCCTGATAGCGATTACGGCGGTCCGGAAGCAAACACCGTTGCCTTTATAGGCCTGCTCAATGAACTTTCAGGTATGCACAGGCTTGGGCCGGAGCAGCAGAACATGCTCCACAATGCAATTATTAACCTTTATAGAGCGAATGGTATCAAGCAGGAAGAGGTCGAAACATGGGGGCAGAGCACCTATCCCGACCTGAAGGATCTGCAACGGTTCCTGATGCACAAGTACAAAAAACTTCTCGTCGGAGGTAAAGACGATAGCAAGGAAATGGATTATCTATATGACCTTTACAAAAAAAAGAGATTGCTTGAAAGGCTTGAAAAAGAAGCACTGAAGGGCGCAGACGTGGAAGATAAGATACTTGCTACGATATCTGCACTTGTTGAAAAGTACGAGGATTATCTCAAGAAGGGCATACTTAACGATAAGGATTTTCTGATATACACAAACCCTCGAGGTTTGCTTGCCGTTAAAAATAGGATTCAGAACATAAACAACAGCGGTGTTTTCGTTAAAAACGAGATTTCGTTGAAAAATGCGAGGATCATAATAAAAAATTTAGAAGATGAGCAGAAAAAGATCGTTACATTCTATATTTTAAAAAGGCTTCTCGATGTTTTCCTTAAAGCGAGATATTCCGAACATGTGCGTCACTATCTTGTGATCGACGAGGCAAGTTTTTTTCTCGACATCACCAAAATATCAAATCTTATAACAAGAATAGTCCAGGAAGGGCGCAAGTTTGGGCTTGGCATAATACTTGCCACACAGAACCCGCTTAACTTTAACAATGACATACTGCTTAATACCGCAACAAAGATGATATTTTCCGTTGAGCCGGTTATTCACAGGTCTGTCAGTAAAACCTTTGGTGTTGACCCTGTTATGCTGAAATCGGTATTGCCGAGAAAGCACTGCATGTATTCCACCAAGGCAGTCAACAACGGGGCGTATAGTCTTATCAAAAGGACTTGGCAGGCATAAATTGATAATGTCTGTACAATAAAACAAAGGGGAGGTTTTTATGAAAAAAGGTTTTGAAAAAGGTTTTGCATCGGGTTTGGTTGTAGTTTTTTTGGTTTGTGCGTTCTTCTGCGTATCGCTATCGGCGGCACCGTCCAATAACGCCAAGTACAAGATCGATGATGCTAAGGCGTTCGTTAATAATGCAATGGATTATATCAGAACGAACGGCAAAGACGCTTCGTATAAGGAATTCACCGAGGGCAGCAAATTCAAGAAAGGCGATGTATATATTTTTGTGTTTGATTCCAAATGCAACATGCTTGCGCACGGTGGCAACAAGGCTATGGTTGGGAAAAATTTTCGTGACCTTAAAGACCCTACAGGACACAAATTCGTAAGCGAGATGGTAGATAATGCACTACGGAACGGACAGAGCACAACAAATTACATCTGGTCGAATCCACTTACAAAAAAACCGGAGAGAAAGACATCTTATGCTGTCAAGTTTGACGGCGATACTGTTGTAGGATGCGGTGTCTACGAAAAAAACAACGGGAAATAATGCAATGGCCGGTATTTCTTGCGTTAAAGGGGTACCGGCCATTATTATTATACCCTTGAGGAACGTATGAGAACTAAACTGAAGAACAACGAAAATCTGTTACTGGTTATCAGAAAACACTGGATAGTATTTCTTAAACCGTCGCTTATTGCCGTCGCTATGGTGTACATTCAGTATACTATGGCGAATGATGCTGCAGGGGGAGCCATGGCAAAGCTCTATGGATCTTTCGGCAAATACTTTACTTATGTGTATATGGCGCTTGTCTGCTACATTGCCTACGTTTTTCTCGACAGGCAAAAAAATATCTGGGTGGTAACAGACATGAGATTTATAGACGAGTGGGGGATAGTCACATACAAGTCAAAGGAGTCTCCGCTTGACAAGATTAATAATGTAGATATTGCACAAGACCCTATCGGCAGAATGCTTGGTTTCGGTAATATCCTTATCCAGACTGCAGCAACTCAGGGCGAAACGGTTATCAAACAGGTCGAAAACCCGCTTGTGCTCAGAGAAACAATACTTAGTTCGGCAGAGGTCTACAGAACGAAGGGGATGCATCACCAGTTCGGCAATATTGTTCAGGGGCCTGCAGATGCGGATGTGCGTGAATGTCCTTACTGCTTTGAAACGATTAAGAAAAAGGCGGTTATCTGCCGTTTTTGCGGAAGAGACATTATTCCTGTCAGCGATGAACAGCTTTCTCAGCAGGTGCAAGAACAGCAGGAAGGAGAACAGGCATCAAAGAAGGCCGATGCGGAAATCCCTACTACCCACGATGTAGCCGAGAAACTGCTTGATGATGATAGCAACAGCAATATTGACTGCAACAATGCAGGATATATTGCAGCCAACACAAAAGCAAACATGGGCGGTTGGTTCGGGCGTACAAAGCAAAAACACGAAAGTCCATCAGCATTAATTGAAGAAATAATCAAGAAGGCACAACCAATTGAAGGCAATTATGATTCACCTTATTCATGGAAAAGAAAGGAGAATGAGCATGCAAAAGATACAGCATAATTTTAAGAATGTTTACTGTAAACCCGTGTGGTGCCCGATGATGCAACTGAATTGCGATGAATGTGAGCATTTCAATGAAAGTTGTATCGTAAAATGCTCATTAAACGATACAATCGGTAAAGACTACCATATTACAAAAAAAAACGGCAATTATCTGCAGGTGTATAGTCCGCAAAAATCTCTTCAGTAAAATATTTTTGCACTGTTTGCATGAATTATACCTGCCTCTGTGGTCTCCAAAAGATTGTCTGGGGCAGGAGACTGTGTAATCAGCTTTCCTTCTCTGTGTTAATAATATATTCGATCTTTGCTTCTATTTTTTTCATAATCTCATGAAGCTTCTTTGCCTGCCCTACGCTAATGCTGTCTGCATTTTTTTCAATATCGTTATAAAACCTTGTTGCCCTCTGAAAAAAACCGATTGCGCTCGTTTTTTTAAGCTTTTTCGAAGCAAAAGCCTTTTTCAGACCTTCAACTGTGAATGGATTTTTTATATCTCTGTTGAACAGATCCCAAAACAAAGGGTGATCTATATTCGCAGCAAAAATGTAGCCTTTGGTTACGTTCAATTTGCCGGTTTTTACCCGTTCCTGAGCCTCCAAAGGAAGCCTCAAAAGGCTCAATTGTTTTTCAATATTACTTATTGATTTTGTTGATATTTTCTGCAAAACAATAATAATTATTGTTTCATCGGGTTTTAGCTTTTCAGGGCTGTTGTGGTAGGTTATTATTGTTGATATGACCTTCTGCGGTTCTACTGACATATTGCCTGTTGCAACCCTGTAATATCGCACGTAGGCATTTGCTTCTTCAATGGGGTTTAGGTTTTCCCTTTGTATGTTCTCGATGAGCTGGATAGTCAATATGTCTTTTTCGGTTAGGTTGTCCTCTTTGATTATGGCCGGTATCGTAGGCAACCCAAGCATCTTTGACGCGGTATACCGCCTCTCCCCTGCTATCAAGCGATAACCGCCCCTTTCCCGCATTACAATTATAGGCGAAATTACCCCTTTATCTTTTATTGTATCAACGAGGGCTTTAAAAGACGCCGAATCCGTGTCGATGGCTTCCCTTATCTGCTCTGTTACCCTTATCATCTCGACCTGTATTTCACTGTATTTGGCAATATCCTCAAACATTTCGTCACTGCCCCTGTCCTTGAATCTGTCTTGCATCGACTCGGTGAGATTAATTTTTTTGGTCATTTCCTGCCCCCATCATCATTTTTGATCCTTTTATGAAACTCCAATGATAGCTGCAAAAACTCTTTATGAATCTTTTCAAAATTCTTGTTGCCTGACAGGTCTCTTATGCTTTTTTGCAGTGTTTTTGCTTCTCCGACTCTGTTTGTTTTTGATATCTGTGAACGGAACACAAGGTTTCCGAATTGCTCTACCGCCATTTGTTCAATCGCTTTCGATAAATTATATCTGTCACGACCGGAGATGACTATTCCTATAATCCTAAGGTTAGGATTAAAATATTCCTTCGCCTTCGGCATAATGATGTTTTTTATATCCAGGGCACCTTCAATGGCATCGGGGTCTATGCCCACCGGAATAAGGATATAATCTGCAGCAGATATGGCAGTTCTTGTCAGCATGTCTATTGACGGCGGCGTATCGATAAAAACCATGTCATATCCTTCTGCCATTGCGTGAATAAGCTTAACAATCTTAAAACGTGCAAGATCGTCGTTTACCGTAAGCTCCATACTAACTACATCGAGCTTGAGTGAGGACGGCATAAGGGAAATTTCTTTCTTGTTCTCAAACGATATTACCTTTGCGCTGTTTATCATTGTTTTCAACTGCTCTTTTGCGTCCGGTTCGTTTATGTCGTGCTGAACGCAGAATTTGAATATGTCTGGCATTTTAAACGCCAATTTATCAAGGTGTTTACACATCCACTTCGAGGTATTCCGTTGACTGTCGAAATCAATTACCAGCACCTTTTGATAGTGATCGAGCATGTAATGAGCAAGATTCACAGAACAAAGTGTTTTGCCGACCCCTCCTTTGTGGTTAGCAACCGCAACAATTATGGTTTCACGATCTTTTACTATCATAAAATTCCGTTACCCTCCTTATATTATCCTTCAACGCATCGTCGTCAATCTTGTTATATGCGGCTTCGCCCGACCTTAAGCTGTACGAATGGTTGCGTCTGTCGATTTTTAATATTGATCTTAGTGTATTTGTATCTATAATGCTCTGGAAGAGATAATAAAGAATATTGTCAATCTTGCCTATTTTGTGAGATTTCTTTTTCTGATCCGCTTGCTGACGATAATCGGTTAGGCCATAATATTCAAGTAACAGTTGCCTCAATGACTGGAGTTCTTCACTCTTACTGCTTGTTTTTTTGCCGGAGGCGGTCAGGAGTGATACGAAATTATCCATTTGTGCGTTACTGTTCGCCGATGCAATAAATCCAAAGAGCCAGTTTCTTAACTCTCTGAAGTTGCCGGAGACTATGCATATCTTGTTTGCAACATAATCCGGGATGGATACCTTGTTTTCCTTTGCGAAGTAGTCAATATACTGTTTTTTTACTACATATTCTGGGGTTTCTATGGAGCATGTATATCCATCGATCAGACGCATAACTGTACGTTCGGGGAGCACCGCAAACTCTTTTGGCTGTTTATCGGATGCGATGATTGCATTAATTCCCTCTGATTTAATAAGGTTTAAAAATTCAAATATAACCCCGAGATGCTTTTGTATTTTGTCTTGGTCGATTAGCTGGAAGTCGTCCAGGAAAAATATCTTCTTGTTGTCTTTCTTGACAAATTTTACAAGCTTATCAAACTCTTTTTCGGAGTAATTATAGGCCTTCAGTTCATCGAGAAACTTTGTCGCACCATTGTAATAAACGTTGATTCCCGATTTAAGAGCTTTATAAACCATGTGCTGCAGAAGGTGAGTTTTCCCTGTGCTTGTAGGACCGTAAATGAATACAAGATTTGACCTCCCTTTCTGTTCAAGCACCTCCGTACAAACGTTGTATGCAACCATATTGCTGTTGCCGATGAAAAAAGGCGTATTGATGTAGTCGCCCAATAAATATTCGATTCCGTAAAGTGTCCCTTTGCTTGTACTATCTTTTGTTTCGGCAATTTCTTCTTTCGCATCATCTTTTACAGTGAGAATATTTACTTTCTTTTTAAAGTATTGTTCGAGTTTTTCTCTGTTCTTTTCGGCAAAAGTTGAGTTGTTGGGATTTGTAATGAATATGTCTACTTCGGCATCCTTTGATTCGTAATAAGAGCCGATCATGAAATATAAATCACTTTTTGTGATCAGTTCATGAGTAGAATTGACATAAACTTTTTCAACTCTGGACATAATATATTTTTATACTATATCTGAAAGTAAATAAATATCAAGTGTTATTTTATATTGTTGTGCGCTGTTGCATTGTTTCCGCATGTTTTCATCTTTTTATTATGTCGCCATTATGACAATTATTATGACAATTATTTATGCCGATTATGACATATTATTTGCTCTATTATGCTGTTATTATGACCGTATTATGACTTCAATGTTTACGCTGATGTTCTACCTCACTGTAATAATTAATGATTTATAAACGACAATGTATTTTATGACTATAGTGTTATTGACAAAGAAAATGTCGAGATATTTTTGTGTTTGCTTTCAAAATATGTCAATTCGAGCAAAAAAATAACGATGTATGTCTGTTTTGATGTCTTTTTTTGTAATAATTGCAGGAATATATTAAAAAAAGACGGAGGGTAGGGCGCTGCTCTGCTATAGTGTAATAGAACAAGAAACTTCTATAATATAATGAAATCATAGGTATATCACGCCGGTTTCCACATTATTATTGTCTGCTATAGTGTAATAGAGCAAGTGGTATAGTGTTATGAGACAAATGCTATAGTGTAATAGAGCAAAGTTTATAGTGTTATGAGACAAAATTTCGTATGAAACACGTTGATATTATGAAATAATATTTATATTATAAACATTAAAGTAATGTATTCTTTTATATAAAACGTTTAAAACGCTATTAAATATTTTTCTAAAAGGATGTGCGTTTGCGTAGAAAAAATATCGATCCCAAGCAGGAAATGCTTTTTGACTTGATAGACAAAAAAGGTAAGGATGAAATGAATCTTGCCGAATACCCGTTTACCTTGCTGTCGAAAAAACAACTGCAGAATAAAAACACTATCGAATATGCTGATACAAGGAATATTGACAATAAAGATATTGAAATAAAATGGATTGTTACCGGCAGCGATAAATACGGCCTTCCGACCGGCTACGACCAGGATGTTTATCTTGCTATTTTACAGTCATGGATGGAGGACAAATTTAAGAGCAAAGTCATTCCAATCAAATCGGTGTATGCTTTGTTAAGCAAGATGGGGATAAAAAACCCCGGCGCACGGGAATATGACCGTGTAAAAAAGGCGATTCAGCGGTTAGTTGGAGTTACCATTTACAGCGAGAATTCTTTCTATAATAAAGAGGAGCAGAAATATGAGAAAAGCATTGGTTTCCATTTGTTTGAGAACTTCAAACTGATAAAAAAGAAGAAAACAAGAGGTGTTAAAGCCAAAAAAGACAATGATGACGATGAAATTCGCGGTTTTATAACAGCGAGCGATGTTTTGTTTAATAGCGCACAAACAGCGAACTTAAAAGACATTGATCTGAAGTTTTTTTACTCTTTGTCGAGCCCGCTTTCTAAAAGAATGTACAGACTGCTTGACCGGAAAAAATACGTGGGCGACGGTTTTTTCAGAATGGACATATCCAGATTTGCAATGAAAATTGGACTTGCTACGAGCAATGAAAAAGGCAAATATTACCCTTCTGCAATTAAACGAGACTTGGAAACCCCTTTTAACGAGCTGATCGAAAAGGGGTTTATACATTCGGTCAAATATAAGACGTCAGCAAACAGGAAAAGCGAAAACATTGAAATACGCTATAAAAAGCCTGCTGAAGTAAAAGACGAAAACAGCATCGAGGAAAACGGTCTGATATTGGCAATCCTTGATGTTACAAAAGACGATAATTCCAAGGCTTTCTACAGAAAAGTGATAAGGAAATGCGGCGATCAAGCGAGAAATATCATTTTTAATGCGCTTTCATCTACAGTGGGCGCAATGAAAACAGGGGTTGCTAAATCAGTGCCTAAATATTTTATAGGTACTCTCAAAAACATCTGCGAACAACACAATATCAATATCGACTGATCAAAAAATAAAGTAATACTATATCAGAAAGTAATTTCTTTAGGGTGTTCTGCCCGAATCATACCCCGGTAACGGGGAAATACCAATCACTCAATATTACTGCTTTGCGCCTGCTATTAGCTGCAGGGTAGGGTGGTTATCACTTTAATCAAAGGAGGATTATATTATGGCATGTGTAGACTTACGGCTTGTTCACCGTTTTGAAAAAAGCTGCAAGGTTAGCAATGTGATACCCCTCTCAGTATATGCAGAGAAAATGATTTGCAAAAGCATGCTTACCGCAAAAAGCGGTATAGCTGATTTTTGCAAGGCAAGGGAAAGGAATACAACAAGAAGGGCAGACGATTACTGTCCTGACAACAACGCGGCCTAATGTGCCGTTCAAAAAAAGGAGACTTTTATGATTATAGAAAGAAATAGCATTTTAGATGTACTTTCTAAAGTAGTAGGGATTACCGACAGACACAATGTTATGCCGATACTTAGGAATGTAAAGTTGAGTTTCGGTGAAACATCAACCATTACCGCAACGGATCTTGAGGTTTCTGCAATAGTTGCATTACCGAAAGCGGATGAAGAATTGACCTTGCTGCTTAACGGCAGAATTCTGCTTGATATCCTGAAGGGATTGAACCCCGGTGATGTCGAGTTCGTCAAAGACGATAGCAGTATTCTTATAAAGCAGGGCAAAACGAGCTATACGCTCGCATTGGAATCAGTCGAGGATTTTCCAAGTGTAGAGGGAGATATTAAAGATATATCGGCAGATTTCACGATCGATACAAAAACCTTGATAGGAGCAATTAAAAAGGTCGAATATTCTGTAAGCCAGGACGAAACAAGATACAGCTTGTGCGGTGTTCGTCTTGCATCAAAGGGGGGCAAGCTTGCCACGGTATCGACCGATGGTTTTAGGCTCAGCCTTAACACAAAAGATGTTGTGGTTGACATGCCCGGGGTTACAATTCCAAGAAAGGCCGTTGGCGATATATACAATATTGTCGGCATGGGAGAAAATGTAAGAGTTGTTGCAGGAAGAGCAATGATAAAGTTTATTACATCTACTTCAACACTTGTGTGTCGGGTAATCGACATGGCTTATCCCGATTTTGAGGCGGTTATCAGTAACGTAAATGGCGGGCACAACGATGCAACAGTGGATAAGGCAGAGTTCCTTAAAGCTGTAAAAAAGGTGCTTGTTGTGGCAGATAGCGACAGACTTATCAAAGCATCATTCTCATCCGGTTTGCTTCGACTTGAAACTCAAGGCAATGTAGGAAGGGCGTCAGAAACAATTCCGCTTGAATACGATGGTGGCAATATAACCCTTACGATTAACGGCAGGTATTTATCTGATGTGCTGGCTTATGCCGTGGATGAAAATATCAAGCTGAAGGTGCCAAAGCCGGGCGAGTTTGGAAGTATTTTCTTTATAGAAAATGATGCATCTGCTCTTGGTATAATAATGCCGATCAAGGCATAATTAATCAAGACAATAATAAGTAAAAGGCTGCTTTCCGGAAAACCGGAAGCAGCCTTTTTTTGTATCGATAATTATGATTTTTGACAGGTGTGAACTTGACCGTAAACGCGGCGCAAGCCCCTGGCTTTAGCCATGGGGTCAAGCCTACTGTTTGAATGTCTGTATATCTTTTTGTGCTATTGCAGGCAGTTTTCCCAGGAGAATGATGAATTTCCGCAGATATTTTTCGTCAAAGCAATGTTTCATTCCGTTGTTGCGGTTCTGCCCGCCGTTGCCTTTTTCGGGGGTTCCGGCCATTATTCTGACCGCCTCAGAGGGAGATATTGCATCCTTATATGGGCGCTTCGATGTCAGGGCATCGAAAGCATCTGCTATTTTTATGACACGGGCAAGCGGGTGTATGCTGTCCCCTTCGATGTTCATGGGATAACCACCACCATTGAAGTCTTCGTGATGGTGCAAGATTGCTTTTTTGACGAATAGCGGTATTTCCGTATCGAGCAGCATCGCAAGGCCGCCGAGCGGATGGCGCTTGATGATTTCCCATTCTGTTTCGTTTAGAGGTCCGTTCTTGTTTAATATTTCAGCAGGCACAAGCACCTTGCCTATGTCGTGAAGCATTGCGGCTACACCGCACTGCTCAAGGAGCTTTCTTTTCTCGTCGGCATTGTAACTCTCATAGTCGGGATTTATGTGTTCGAGAATGTCCTTGTTTGACTTGAGAAAAAGCACCGTCAGCCACAGCACTTTCGTTGCGTGTTCATATGTGTTGTAATCGTGTCCTACCATTTTCGACAAAGCCTCAATGGATCGTGATTCTGCAATAAACGCAAGTGCATTTTCGACAACCGCTTCTATCCTGCCGACGGTTTCTTGTTGCACGACAGTGCTCTCGCGCGATGCAGAAAACGTCTGGTTTATAACCTTGTTCGTTACCCTGGTGAATATCTCTGCTTTTTGCTGCCCCGACGGTTCTTCGCGTTTAAGGATGTTGCCAAAATGCGTCTCGAGATATTGATCATACTTGAAGCTGTCCTCGATGTCTATGTACACCTCGTTAGGACCGCTTTCGGCAAGTCTTTTGAGCTGTTCATAAGTAACTGCATTTCCGTTGGTTGCCCACAGTATATGCCTGCCGTTCGAACGCACGAATATCCGGAAACTGGGCATGGTGCCGGGCAGAATTGCGCCCGGGGGAATTGCGGTAAATCTGCCGTTGTAATTGTCAACGTTCACGGATTACACCTCCGGGCGGTCCCGATATATTACATAAAATATTTTTGCACACCGAGTGAATTCTTCAATTCTGCTCAGGCGGCTTCAGGGATATGCACCGTAATCGTGGTTCCCTTGAATTCGGTACTTTCCACTGTTACGAATCCCGACAGTTCTTTCGCTATTGTATACACAATGTGCAGACCGATGCCGTTGCCGTTTTTTTTTGTTGTGAACGCAGGTTGGTGTATCAGCTCCATAATGTTTTCCGGTATGCCGATTCCATTATCCTTGACGCTGATATAAACATAGTTGCCAGCTTTTACCGTGTCAAAAACGGCGATCTCTTTTGCTGCTTTAAGATTTACTGCCCCGGTGGATACTTTTATTATACCTTCGGTTTTTATTGCATCCCTGGCATTAATAACAAGGTTGAGCAGCATTTCTTCAATATACAGATCGGTTGCCTCAACAGACGGTATGCTGCTTTTTAAATCATAGTAAACGTTTGCCCGGTTTCCGCATATTCTGTCAAGTATTTCACTTATGTTTTCAATGCTTATGTTTATGTTGAGAATACGTTTTTTGAAGCTTTTTTTGTAGTTCAGATCAAGAATATAGTTCATAAGCTTAATAGCTGTCATAGATGCGGTTTTTATTGTTTGCGCCCGTGCATTTATAAGTGAGTCCATACTTTTTGCTGTGATCAGAATTTCCGCGCTTCCAACTATTGTCTGAAGCACGTTGCTTATGTCGTGCACAAGATAAGATGTTATTTTGTTGACCGTAAGTGTGTGGCAGTTGCTCTTGCTGACAATATTTGTGTTTTCGGGATTAATCAATTACCACCTCTCGATTTATTTTTTTGGCGTTTCTCTGCTTGTATATTACTTTTTTTTCAGGCGAACATCTGTATTTCCGGAAATTTTGCCAATTCGTTTTAGTTTTTTGCAATTAGTGCGATTACTATATAGTAAAACGATTTATGTTTATGCGGCAGTTATAAGGTTTGTTCTTGCCATAAGAAAGAGAATGTGATTAATTATAATGATTTATCTGCTGTTTTTAAATTGCTATTTTTCTGTCGGAAGCGGGGTCCGTGATGAAAAAAAAGCTACATGAGATGTTGTCTGCAGAAAGCATTACAACATTAATTAACAACATTAACGATGCTGTCTTTATTCACAGCGAAGACGGTAAAATCATTTACGTCAACGAAAAGGCATTGCAGCTTTACGGCATGGCAAGGGAAGATGTCGGGAAGCTGTCTATAGTGAACGACCTGTCGGGGCCGGGAGCGCCAGTTGAAAACGTGCGTGAAATCTGGAATAAGGTTTTAAGTAATGAAACAGAAAGCACCGTTGTTGAGTGGGTCCCCGTTTGCAACCCTCTTCATAACCGTTCTCCATCCGGTCGTCAACCCCTAACTGCCTATCATATCACGAGTTATCAAAGAGCGCGCCGTTCCGGCGATCCGGAAGCGACATCAATATACATTTCCCTGGACAATCGGTCGGCACAAAGGATTGGTATCCACTAAGCTTGGGCAGCGCTCCACTATTGCCATGCCCTTGTACCACCTGCCCCATCGGCTGCCGCTCCGCCGTTACCGTTGCCCTTGGCCAATTTTGCCAGGTAGTCGGAAATGGCAAACCCAGGTTGGCGGCACTCCTGGCTGAACCTACTCATCCAGTCACCGGCC
>Ga0255344_1003171_pt1 | contig 18375 bp, 13 predicted proteins | sample wastewater_treat_5_FD_192414 | JGI IMG/M metagenome (GOLD analysis project Ga0255344, IMG submission 192414) | Wastewater microbial communities from Lulu Island WWTP, Vancouver, Canada - plant18 | ecosystem: Engineered > WWTP > Wastewater > Unclassified | place: Canada: Vancouver, British... | reverse complement strand
AATCAAGACTGCATCTCCTCATCGACCCGATAGCTGCTTGTTCGCTAAAAGACAAATAACTCGCCGCCTTGCGGCGGCTCAAACAGCTTGTCTTTTGCCTGACGGCACGCTCTCTGCGCAGATCGGGGTCCCCGATGAAGAGATGAGGTCGGGATAGTACCGGAGAATGGTTAATGAGAAAAGAAATGAGGGAGGAAACGGGTTATCCGTAATTCATGAAGCAATCTCAATTTTGATTACCCACACTATTTCACATAGAGCCATCAAAATTGAATTTGACTCGCGAATAACATCCTTTCCCGGAATTCTTTCTTCCTCAACTTCTTTGTTTCTTCACTTCTTTCTTAAATTCTCAATTATGGGATTACACTCATCTGAACTGTCCCCTTAAGATAAGGGGACAAGCGCTGCCGCCAGGCAGCACAGGGGTTATGATATTTCTGACTTCCGACTTCCCCACTTCTATTATCCATTATTATTTGTCAATTCATTCATAACACCCCCCCGCCTTCGGCGGTACCCCTCTTATCTTAAGAGGGGAGTCGTTTTGGGAGCACGTTTACCGTAGCTGTCTCCTTAAGATAAGGGGACAAGTGCTGCCGCCAGGCAGCACAGGGGTTATGATATTTCTCCACTTCTTTTTCATTAGCGCAAGTTTCCGAACTACCTGTCGCTTTGCGCCCAAGTTACGCTGACGCTAAACTTGAACGGAAAATATTGGGGAGCTTTATGGTGGTTTCGAGAGCCTCAACCACCATTCGAGAGCCTCAACAACCATTCGAGAACCTCAACAACCATTTGCACTCTTAATCCTTGTTTTAGTGGAAGTTGCGCCGCGAGCCGAATATCTATGAGTATTTAGACAGTAATTTTATGTGTCTTAATCCTTGTTTTAGTGGAAGATGCGCCGCGAGACTGCTGGGTAATATTCCAAGCAGTATTGTTATAAGGGTCTTAATCCTTGTTTTAGTGGAATATGCGCCGCGAGCCGTACAGAAAACAAACAGAAAAAACAACGGCAGAAAAGTCTTAATCCTTGTTTTAGTGGAATATGCGCCGCGAGAGAGAGTACGCTATAATATATGCACCGAAGTATTGTCTTAATCCTTGTTTTAGTGGAATATGCGCCGCGAGAAAAGAGACTTGACATACAAATAGGTGAGATGATGTCTTAATCCTTGTTTTAGTGGAATATGCGCCGCGAGACTACTTAATTAATGATGAAAATAATTCAGCAGCTTTGTCTTAATCCTTGTTTTAGTGGAATATGCGCCGCGAGACTATTGCGGCGTTAAGAATCGAGGCTGGTCAGTCAGAGTCTTAATCCTTGTTTTAGTGGAATATGCGCCGCGAGAATTTATGGCAGAGAAAGAAAAAGTAACGCCTGGTCTTAATCCTTGTTTTAGTGGAATATGCGCCGCGAGGAAACGATCAGGCAACTCCTCAATCGCTATTTGAATGTCTTAATCCTTGTTTTAGTGGAATATGCGCCGCGAGTTGATTCTATTTGCGAGATGATCGAAGAAAAAAAGTCTTAATCCTTGTTTTAGTGGAATATGCGCCGCGAGCGACTTAAGAAGGTTCGGTAAGAGCCAGGATGAGCAAGTCTTAATCCTTGTTTTAGTGGAATATGCGCCGCGAGTAGATAACTACGAAATTGAAGTTTGCGAGCCTGCAGAGGTCTTAATCCTTGTTTTAGTGGAATATGCGCCGCGAGTAAATTATGAAAACAAAAACTGAAATCGAGGACTTTTTGTCTTAATCCTTGTTTTAGTGGAATATGCGCCGCGAGAACAAACAAGATGAAAACTATTAATGTTGAAGTCTTAATCCTTGTTTTAGTGGAATATGCGCCGCGAGAGTCTCGTAAAGTTATTAGTCTTGGACTGAAAACGAAGTCTTAATCCTTGTTTTAGTGGAATATGCGCCGCGAGTCAGAACGAGCAATTAGCTGCTCTTTGCGGCAAGTCTTAATCCTTGTTTTAGTGGAATATGCGCCGCGAGAAAATCGAAAGAGAAAAGTTTGAAGAATTACGGCACGAGTCTTAATCCTTGTTTTAGTGGAATATGCGCCGCGAGTGCATGAATGACACTGAGATGTTTGTTTCTCATTTTGGTCTTAATCCTTGTTTTAGTGGAATATGCGCCGCGAGTTGTCTTTTACCTGTGAACTCAAACAAACAAACAATTGTCTTAATCCTTGTTTTAGTGGAATATGCGCCGCGAGCAATCGGAGACCCGCAGAAAGAATGCGGCGCGGGTCGTCTTAATCCTTGTTTTAGTGGAATATGCGCCGCGAGAGACTTACCGACCTTCGTAAGTTTGGCAAGTCAGCCGGTCTTAATCCTTGTTTTAGTGGAATATGCGCCGCGAGAAGAAAAGTTAAAGTAGCACACCATAAAACTGTATGTCTTAATCCTTGTTTTAGTGGAATATGCGCCGCGAGGTGCAGTTGTTTTGCCTGATAATTCAAGTAGTGCTGGTCTTAATCCTTGTTTTAGTGGAATATGCGCCGCGAGCTGACAAAGTGCTATATGATTGACAGGGACGAATAAAGTCTTAATCCTTGTTTTAGTGGAATATGCGCCGCGAGCTGTCCGATGAAAGTTTGATGAGAGCTGCCGAGCTGCTAAGGTCTTAATCCTTGTTTTAGTGGAATATGCGCCGCGAGAAAATAGGCGCGAAAAACAACAAATTAAATACAGAAGTCTTAATCCTTGTTTTAGTGGAATATGCGCCGCGAGAGATTATTAGTGATTACCTTGTTTACATATCTCCTGTCTTAATCCTTGTTTTAGTGGAATATGCGCCGCGAGAGAGTGAAGAAACCGTAAAGAAAGAGCTTCTGTCGTCTTAATCCTTGTTTTAGTGGAATATGCGCCGCGAGTCCCCTACTCTCTAAACATTCCCAATCTTTCAGATTGTCTTAATCCTTGTTTTAGTGGAATATGCGCCGCGAGATAACTTACCTATTTGTATCGAACAACGAGACGAGGTCTTAATCCTTGTTTTAGTGGAATATGCGCCGCGAGCTATTCGTAAAAAATACGATCGAATAAATTTGTTCAAGTCTTAATCCTTGTTTTAGTGGAATATGCGCCGCGAGTGTATTTCGCACTCTCCCATATTCATTTGCGAGACAGGTCTTAATCCTTGTTTTAGTGGAATATGCGCCGCGAGCGTCCTGCAATTTACAAACAAACAATCTAAAAATAGTCTTAATCCTTGTTTTAGTGGAATATGCGCCGCGAGATGTAGATATGAATTTTGGTACTTTTGCTTCAGGTGTAACAGTCTTAATCCTTGTTTTAGTGGAATATGCGCCGCGAGCTAAAGCGATTAAAGGAATTATCAAGGTCGTTATAGTCTTAATCCTTGTTTTAGTGGAATATGCGCCGCGAGGGCGAGGATCTTTGAGCGTGTCCCTGAAAAGGGCACGGTCTTAATCCTTGTTTTAGTGGAATATGCGCCGCGAGCAGAAAAAGAAAAAATCACTGCCTCTGACATTGCAGGTCTTAATCCTTGTTTTAGTGGAATATGCGCCGCGAGACAATCAATCGGGAGGGTGTATTTTGCACTCTCCCAGTCTTAATCCTTGTTTTAGTGGAATATGCGCCGCGAGCTTCGAAAGAATCCCTGAAAAGGGAATCTTAGTAAAGTCTTAATCCTTGTTTTAGTGGAATATGCGCCGCGAGATTTAGTGCGGCGGATATAGCTGCTTTGAGAGTGCAGGTCTTAATCCTTGTTTTAGTGGAATATGCGCCGCGAGTTTATTATGAATAAGGAAATTGCCGAAAATCCTTTAAGGTCTTAATCCTTGTTTTAGTGGAATATGCGCCGCGAGTGCCGAAAATCCTTTAAAAGAGTAGGCAAAATTTTCTAGTCTTAATCCTTGTTTTAGTGGAATATGCGCCGCGAGATACAGCCGATGAATTACTAAAATTTACGGAAATTAGTCTTAATCCTTGTTTTAGTGGAATATGCGCCGCGAGTCCACCCAAGATTACAGATAGTAATGAATTTTGCTGTCTTAATCCTTGTTTTAGTGGAATATGCGCCGCGAGTCGTCGAGGCATGAAGTGGTCAAACGTTATTAATTCGTCTTAATCCTTGTTTTAGTGGAATATGCGCCGCGAGAGAAGCGAGTTTGTTATAAGAGAAACAACTGAAGGAAGTCTTAATCCTTGTTTTAGTGGAATATGCGCCGCGAGCTGCACGTGTGTTTGAGCGCACACCAGAAAGCGGCGTTGTCTTAATCCTTGTTTTAGTGGAATATGCGCCGCGAGTGTTATCGAAATAGAAGAGGATTTAAAGTCGTAAAGTCTTAATCCTTGTTTTAGTGGAATATGCGCCGCGAGATCTTTGCGAGGGTGCAATTTACTAACTTTTAAAATTAGTCTTAATCCTTGTTTTAGTGGAATATGCGCCGCGAGAAACAGGAAAGGTAAGTATATGCTAAAAATGAGTCGGTGTCTTAATCCTTGTTTTAGTGGAATATGCGCCGCGAGCATTTTAAACCCAAGCTGTTGTCCACCTCGTACCATCGGTCTTAATCCTTGTTTTAGTGGAATATGCGCCGCGAGTGTTTTACAACGAATTTTTAAGGTCTATATACGAGTCTTAATCCTTGTTTTAGTGGAATATGCGCCGCGAGCCATTCATGGTGCTCTGAAGGGGGATACTCCTCAACGTCTTAATCCTTGTTTTAGTGGAATATGCGCCGCGAGTGCCTGCAAAGGGCACGTTCTTAAATCCTGTTGTTAAGTCTTAATCCTTGTTTTAGTGGAATATGCGCCGCGAGTCCCTGAAAAGGGAATCTTAGTAAAGCCGCTTGTAAAGTCTTAATCCTTGTTTTAGTGGAATATGCGCCGCGAGTCGACAAAGCCCGTTGAAATACGGGCGTACAAGGCTCAGTACTTGTCGAGTGCAGAAGCAGTCTTAATCCTTGTTTTAGTGGAATATGCGCCGCGAGATGAATAAAAAAGAAGTTTTAGAATACGTAAAAAACAGTCTTAATCCTTGTTTTAGTGGAATATGCGCCGCGAGTGTAAAAAGTTTGGGACTGCTGACCGAAAGCGGTGATTGTCTTAATCCTTGTTTTAGTGGAATATGCGCCGCGAGCGTTCTTAAATCCTGTTGTTAAAGAGTTTGAGCTCGAAGTCTTAATCCTTGTTTTAGTGGAATATGCGCCGCGAGTTCCTTTCTTGGAAACGAATGTTTAATATGTTAAAGTCTTAATCCTTGTTTTAGTGGAATATGCGCCGCGAGAGCAAAACTCGTTATTTAGCTAAATTACTGCATGTTACGTCTCTATTTTAGTGGCAAATCGATGAATTTCTTCAAAAAAACGTCCTTTTTTTAGAGGCTGCAAAAGTACAAAAAAAATCAATATGTCAAAGATCTTTTCGAAAGAATATAAATCTATCAGAAAAACAGTGTGTTGCGAGCATTCATGATTAAATCTACATCAATGTTTTTCCCAATGATCTTCATCGATTGCAAATAATCGGAAGAGATGGGAACCACAAGAATACTATCTTCGTTTTCGTAACATTGCTGCACCAATGCAAGTTCCGATCGTATTCTTTCGTAAGTGTCGATCGGCAGGTCGGCCAGGAATATGGATTTTTGAACACGTGTGCATCCGCTGCGAAGCAAATATTTCACAATTTGATTGCGAACACGTGTACTTTCGATATCGTACATTACAAAAAAGAGCATATTGTTTGCAGGTCGTTTAGGTTGTTTGACAATATTGAGCAGGAAGGCAACCCGTTCGTCGAGCGATTTCAATCCTTCCAAATTGCCGACATGTCGGTTTGGCGAAAGTGGACGAGACATACCCGCTTGCGAAAATTTTTTCATTTTCTCTACAAAACTTAAGGGCTGTCTTTTTTTCATATCTCGTAAAACAGTTTAAAAAATTAATGTCTATCTCGATTGAATAAAAGCCTGTACAAGATCGGCAAGCAGTTGATTCATCTCCGCTGAAGTGCCTGTACGCGGCGACTGAACGACCGAAAATCCACGTTTGCCATAAAAAAGATTTACTTCTGCCTGCTTGTGTGCGATGGATGCCTGAATTTTTTTACCGTAGCTGATGCTGCGAATTTCGTTGACGACAACTCCGGCATCGAGCAAGAATACTTGCAAATCGGTCATAATTTCGTTCAGTTGTTCCGGCACATAAGCAGGCGGTTTCTCTATCGGCTTGGGCACTTTAAAGAGAATGGCCTTAATTTTACCGATAACGTCGTCATCCACATCCGACTTTTCTCCCGAAGGTTCGGGCTGTCGTTGCTGCTTTTTGAGCTCATTTTCGATCGATTTTTTTGCCTGCAACGTTTCGAACGTATTATTGACATCGATAAACGCATGTATTTCTATTGGAGTGGCATTCGGATTATAAAAAGCATTCGGATCGAAGCTGACAAAACATGCACGGGTAACATCGCTTGTACGCAGATCTGCCACCTGCTGCAAACCGTATTGCCGGGAAAAATCGGTTAAAAACGATTTGTAGAAAGCCGTGAAAATACCTGCGTCATAACACCGCTCCGCGAGACGAAACAAAACTTTGATTCCGTCTTCTCCGGGCGAAACAAATGACAGCAGCGTGCGGGAATCATTTTCAATTTTTTGCCGCAACGATTGCACATTCAATCCTTTTTCCGAAATATGGTCAATGTCAATGACAAAGCAGTCGCAATAAGCAAAGTTTTCGGTACGACGAATATTGGGATTGAATATGCCGCAAACAAAGTATGGCAATTGTTTTTTGAGTGTAGCATACTGTTTGTCATCGATATTGCGAACAATGCGCAATTGTCTTATTTTGTTCTGAAGCTCGGGGCTGGGGCTTTTGATGACTTGAAACAACTGCTCAACTTCCATTTTTCGGAGAGGATCGCCAACTGTTGTAATGCTTCTACCTACCTGTATCATAGCCGTTTCTGCTTTTACATATACGTTTTAAATTTTTGAGCCAAATCTTGTGCATAAAGGAAAATATGTGACAAGCGACTGCGATTGATTCCGTTCATCAGAATTACTTCGTCAAGATAATCGTTGAGCGACTGGATGACGATGCGACGGCCCAATGCCTCGAGCCAGTAGGAGCCATCGGATTTCACGGAATAAAATTCGTCGGTGATGATGTCGCGTTGCATCACCAATGTAAACACAACATAATCCACCCAAATTCGATAAAGCTCAATGACATCATACACCAGCACAGGGCGATTATAATCGTCACGATGAAAAACGCCGATATAAGGGTCGATGCCGGCACGAATGAGCGCTCCTTCTATTTTACCGTACAGAAATCCGTATCCGTAGTTGAGAAAAGCATTGACGACATCAGTAGCCGGATGCTGCGATCGTTGAGCAAACCGGAGCTTGTCCGGAATGAAAAGATTGAGTGTTTCGAAATAGATTCGCGAAGCCTGCCCTTCCCATCCTCTGAGCGCAGGGGCTATATCCGAAATCACTTCTCCGTCGAGCGACTTCACTTTCGCCCGATAGTCTTCTATCCGTTGGATTGCTTTGTCCACAAGGTGTTGCGTGCGATCGTCATTCACCATCATCGACAGGATGAGCGCCTGCTGATTTTCCATTTTTTGTGCGATGACCTCTTTGATCCATGACACGGCATCTTTGGACAGCGTGAAATTGAGTTGACCCTTGCGGATAGTGGAAATCGATCCATATTTATTGCTCCACACCCTACCAACAGGTTCGCCGGAGTTATCGAGAAAAAGAATTTCGATTTCGTTTTGGATGGCCAGCAACACGGCATCACTGGTGATTTGGGCTCCCCTGCCGATTTGGATCGAAGTAATGCCTTCCACGGGCACGCGCTGTTTGCCATCCTTATGCAAAATGACAAAGCAGTCGTTGTCGCGACTGAGGGAGGTGCCGAATGTATTAATCATTAAATCCATAATAAAGTTTGTGGAAAATTATTTGGAAATGTAAAAATCGTTCACGATATGCAATTGTTTTCGGGCACGCGTGACAGCGGTATAAATCCATTGATAGTCGGCCGAACGGGCTTCGAGGGTCAGATTGCGAGGGATATCTACAAATACACTATCCCATTCGCCACCTTGTGCTTTGTGACAGGTGATGGCATATCCATAGACACAGCGCAATGCATTCAAAAATTCATCATCCATGAGTCGTTCTCTGAATTGTGACGATTTTTGTTTCACTCCCTGCTCTTTCATCCTTCGATAAAAATCGATAAACAGGGCTTTTTGCTGTCCCGGCAACAAATTGGGGGCATTGCCATAGAGAATGTCTTCGATGACGTATTGCGAAAACCTTCGCCCCGATACCAATTCTTTGACTTCGACAAGCAGAAATGAAAGCTGAGCACGTTGATAGCGCACTTTTTTCACCTGTTCCACCATTACCATGTCGCCGTTCATTAATCCCGAAATGGGATTGTTTTGAGTCACCATCAGCAGGTCGCCCTCCTGCAGCGTATTTCGGTAATGGAGTGCCGAACGGATGAGTTTGTTGAGGTTGTTGCATTTGGCATTCGACGACGAAATGAGCGTAGCGGCTTCGAAGTTGCGATTTCGGATGAGATTGATATAGTCGTTGATCATCGAAGCAATATCGTGATGCAGATGGATGTGTTGGTAATTGCCCAGGGGAAGTTTTCCCCATTTCACCTGCGGTGGTTCGATGCATAACCGGCGAATGCGTTGTGCTGCCAGAATGATGGAATTGTCCAACTGCTGACGAACAATATCGGTGAGTGTGCATTCCACGGCATGTACGTTCAATACATTCCGGAAGTATTCGACCGAAAGAGCCGGCGACAGATCCTGTCCGATGGGTGGAAGCTGACATTCGTCACCCACAAATACAAATTTTCCGTCGGGATCGTATTTCATCAGATCCGATAATGTGCGTCCACTGCCAAACTGCGCTTGCACGGCATTTTCGTCGATCGTGTCGGATATCATGGAAGCTTCGTCCACGATGTAATATCGCTGTTTGTCATTTTTTTCTTTAACCGGCGTAAGCAGATAGGTTAGATAGAGTTGCCCGGTTTTATCCACACCCACTTCATCTTCATTTCGAATTACTTCCTCCAAATCCTGATTGAAATCATTGAAAACATAGATGACCGAATGGATGGTTTGAGCCTTTCGTCTCGACATGTTGGTCAAGATTTTGGCTGCACGTCCGGTGGAGGCCATCAGGGTATATTGAGCATTGTCCTGTCGGGCAATTTCATCAATGAAATATCGGATCAGCGTGGTTTTGCCGGTTCCCGCATAACCTTTCAGAATAAATACTTTTAATTCGTTATCGGCGACAAATTTTTGAAAATGTTGAAATGTTTTCTTTTGATTTGGAGTCAATTCAAAAACACTTTCTTTGTGAACTTCAATCTTTTCTTTTTCCATTTTTCGTTAGATGTTGAAATAATTCCGAAAACGGACAAAAACGAAACGCATTTCTTTTTGTCCGTTGCCCAAATCGGTGCTCATTCGTTCAGTAGTGGAAGCGATGCAGGGCACACCGTCCACGCGAAGCATCTGCAACAAAGCATAGGTAAAAGTCATTTCGCCCATCAAATGCACTGTTACCGATTCGTCGGCCGACTTTTCGGCCAATTGGTGCACACGCCGACGGTATTCTTCGGCCAGTTGAGCTACATATTGTTCATCACCTGCCGGATCAACCGGAGGGAAAGGCAAATCCACACATTCGCCAAAAGCCTGTGCTGCCTGCTTCTGAGGAGCATCCCACTGTTCGCAGGGATGATTGGAAAGGTTGATGAGCATGAGCTGTTATTTTTTTGCAATTTTCAAAATTTGTCCTATAATTTGGTTCCACTTCTCTATTTCTGTAAAATAAGATTTGCCATAATAAATGATATTCATACTTTTGGCGACCTTGTTCAATTGCTCGTTATCTTCACTCAGTGCAAAAACATAAGTATGTGCCGGCAAACCAAACATCGATTCCTTAATGGCAGCTGCTTTATAGACAATTTCGTTGAACATCTTGTTGGTATCGAAGCCGGTCTTACATTCGATGACAAACAGGTGGTTATGATAGGTGAATACCACATCCAAGTCGTTGTCGAAAACGCCTTCATCTTTTCTCAACTTTACTCCGATGGCCATATCATCTGCCGGAATGCTTTCTTTAATTTTATTATAAACGTATTCTTCGAACCAACCGCCTGTAAGGTATTGTGCTTCATATTTGGAAAGCGAGTTCTCTTTATTTCCAAAATGGATTCTATCCAGAAAATCAGTCAATCCGGGAATAGGAATTTCCTTCCTTTTAAGATTGATGCCCAATTCAACACTTTTTATATTTTTAATTCCATCATCACGATAATTCTCTCTTATTATTTTCAAAATATTTGAATCATTTTCCGAAAATCCTTGGATAAACAGTTGAAAAAATATTTCCGAATATTCTTTATTCCTTACTGTTTGCCTTTTAAGAGGACGAAATTTTAATCCATAAAGTGAAAGATATTCATCTATTTTGAGGCGGTAATTGATAGCTTCTTCTTCATCCTGAAAAGGTTTTAGTACCACATTTCTCGGAAAAGGAATATAATAAAATTCACTGTCGTATTTGCAGAACAAATGGTAAATGGCAAGCGACAAGTATTTCGTTCCACCCGTGAGGTTTACGACATAATGTTTGTCGTGACTGAGATGAGTTTTAATTGCATCAGTCATTTCATTCCATTTCTCCTCCTGATTTTGGGCAAGAAGAATGATTTCTTTCTCATCATCCGTGCATTTCAACGTTTGAACGAGCCAGTCAGCCTGATTTTTCATTTCCTGCGTGGCAATAAACAGCATTTCATCTCCCTCCATTAACTTATCCTTATTAAAAATATAATTGGGAATAGTTTGTTTGGAGATAATGCTCACCAAGGCTCTATTTTTCATAGGTGGATGTTTTTATTATTGAAATTAAAGTTTTTTATTCAAGCGTGAGTTTCACAAAACCATATATATCACTGTCTTCATCTATCCGACGTGTTTTGGGAAAGTCGTACTCCTGATAACGTTGATTATTGGGACGGGCTGCATTAATAACATCCTCGAAATTATCCAGATATTTAGTCCATGCGCCGGTGATGAAACACCACCCCGAAGCATGTCCGATGCGGAGAACACAGGCGTCTTGATTTTTTATTTCGTTAATTTCATCGAGAATTATTTCCATCGATTCGATATAATCTTCAGAACCGGTCTGTTGAATACCTTGCCAATATGCTATTTCGGATTCAACCAGCTTTTTTGTATGATTATTAATCGAAGCAAATAAAGAAGTCAAAGATTGCATGGGTTCGGGAAGTTTTCCCAATTTCGAATATTTCTTTTTTGCAAGGTCATAATAATCGGTGTCGATTTTCATTTCGAAAATGCTTCTTTCCTTGGGTCCGATCGCTTCAATGAGTTGGGGCTTGCTTTTATCTTTTAACTCATTCTTGCCCTTTCGGATATTCAGATTGATCATGCGCGATGCAATGATACAATCGTCCTCGAAATAAGCGTCGCCCACGCGGACAAATCGAAAAATATCGGCATTGGGACTATCTCCGAAAAATTGTTTTTCAACACCGACAGCCGATACTTTTTGATGATTTCCGCTCTTTATAACAACTTTCTCTTGAATTTCTTTGATCTGTTCATGATTTTGAAGTGCAATTATTTCCGACAAAACCGCTGTCCGAATAGCACCCTTGATAGAACTACCGGGAATGTAAGGCTTGCCTCTTCCGTCGTGTATGATTTCCTTCAACGCATCGTTTGCTTCAACTTTTGCGTAGCAGGTGATTCGTTCGGTAGTATAATCTCTTATGGAGGCTTTTGGAGCAAATCGTTGCACGAGATCTATCGTCGATTCCTTTCTCTCGATACTCGCCAACCAATTATCGAGGTGTTCTTCGCCAATCAAATCAAGAATTTTCCGATCATCTACAATATAGATATATCGGTCGTCACCACTTCCTTGAACCACAAAATCGGTGTTGTTTTGCAGCATGTTGCCCGATCCGATGTGGACAGGCGTAAGGGTTTCTATTTGAATTTTATTCATATGCTGTCAGATTAACGGGTACAACAAATGGTTTTCCACTCCGATAAACGGGATGCATACGCGGATCGTTCCAGCGTGGTTGCAAATCGACAATTTTACCGGAAAGATGTTCTCGTGTCGAGAATACCGATCCGGTGGTAAACATATACACCGAGCGCTTTCGCAAATGCCTGAACGTGTCTTCTGTACTGCCTGCCATAAAACCTCCTCGTAGTGTGAGGTTGAACTTCGAGTCAGAAAGATTGAGCTGCCGCAGTTCCTCATCGCCCTTCGGCAAATAAAGCGACAGCAGCATTTGTCCGTTGGCTTGCGCCGTATCGGGAAGTTCAAGCAATTCGTCTGTTTTGTTTATTTCAAATTTTCCTCCACCCACATTTTTGTCCGTTCCCAATCCGGCTTCGCCGAGTTGCTCGAAAAGACGTTTTATTTCTACGAAAACAGAGGCTTCACAATCCACTAAAACATAGAGTCCGGAATCGTCGTTGAAGAAATTCCATTCGAAATAAAAAGGTTCGGCATCGCCATCTCCTTCACGAGGCACCGACACGCGTTGATGAATGTCAGCTTTCGACAAATTCACTTCCATTTCTTCGATGGAGAGAAAATTTCCTTTCAGTTGATTTTTGGAAACAGTAACCGATTTACCGGCAATCAATTCCTTCCAAAGAGGCAGTTCGATGTATTTCACCTTTTTCAGATCTTTTCGAACAGCCTGTTCTTCTGTGTCCTTTACCTTCACATTGATTTTTCCCTGCATTTTCGGTAAAAAATAATGATTCTGATAATAAGGGAAAGCCGAGCTCAAGGTGAATGAATCCATAAATTTCAGTAAATCATCAGATTTACCGTTTTGTGCCCGCAAAGCGGCAAGGGCTCCCGACAAGGTGTCGCTTTGCAGTTCGGAAGCCGAAAAATCGTAATTTTCCTTTCCTGTCCCGATGTGCAGCGGCGACAGCTTTGTAAGCTTAATAATATGATATTTTGGCATGGCTTATTTCATTCGAAAGGATATGTTTTTTCTTCTTCCTTATTGATTTTGATTTCAACCTGACCATATCCGCGAGAACCCTGTCCTCCCAAATAATCGTCGTGTAACAGATCGATAGCTTGTTTGAGTGTTTTTCTCAGTTTGTTTTCGTCGTCATCGTCAAAGATATTCAATACCATGCTCAGATTGAATCTTGCTCCTGCCGGCACACGCTCGAAAGTGCGCGGATTGGCTTTTGCCGTCACTCTGTCGATGGCTACTTCCGTTTTGCTTTCGGTATAAGGCATTTCGGTTTTGTTTAAATCGACGGATGTTTCGTCTAATTTGGCATCGCGAATAATAATGCGTGACGGATGACTTTGTGCGCTATCGGAGGAGACTCCGAATAATGCTCCCGAAAGAGAGTTGGGATCGGTGCTTGCCAAAAAGTTGCCTTTCTTTTCCGAAAAACAACCGTTTTTGAGTTCCACCAACGAACGCAATTTCCCCTTCAGTGAGCTGCCGGGAATATAAGGAATATTATCGAGTGGATTTCTTACCACAAATTTATCCGGACCTCCGATATTTAATGCAGCATTGGTGCCTCCTATATGTAACCCTGTCTTGAGGGTAATGGTGCAATCATACACGATTTTTTTCTTTAAAGTGCTCATAATTATAAATTTAATCTGTTAATGTATTCTGTTTATTATTATCGTTAAAGGTTAATCTTTTCCGCCATAAGCTTTATGATAGGCTAAAATGGCTTCAAAAAAATTTGCAAATTTATTGAAAGTTATTTGATCATTTACATACTTTGAAGCTTCATCAAAAACAAGTTTAAATAGCTCTAATCCTCGATTCTGTTTTTCCCTGCCATAAGCATAGGCTACTTTTGGGCGAAGAAGTAAGAACGAAGCTTTGTTGTCTTCGAAATTCCCCATTTGAATTCGTTTAATCTCCCCGTAAATGCTTCTGATTTTAGAATTCGTTAAACCTTCATCGGCCATAAATCTACCGGCAGATTCGGCATAATTAATCATTTTAGTGTCTGCTTCTTTTGTTATCCAATCTTTTAAAAAAGGATATTTATTAAACCAATCCTTAGCAGATAATTTTGTAGAATTATTATCTTCTGAATTGTTTTTAGATCTGTTACTTGTGTCGTACATAGTGGTATAATTTTAAATATTAGTTTATTTTGTTATGTTTCTCATTTCCAATTCCGCCCAACGGGCAGCAAAAGCCCACAATTCGAGGGCGTGATAGTCGGATGCAATGGACTCGCCATTGAGTGTTGTGGCATTGCCACAGATTTCCGTTTTGCACCGATTGATTAATTTTTTTAATTCCGAATCCTTATATCTTTCGGCCATACGACCCATGTCGTAGCCAACCAGCCAATAGGTTTTCAGATTCGTTATCTTGTGATTTGTTATCTTTGCGTTGGAAGCATGTTGCAATATCTTCCCGATAAACGATTTAGGCAATTGATTGGTTGAATTGTCTCCGGTCGAAAGTCGCACAATCTCGTTTTTTAATTTTTCAACCACAGGAAATTCTTTCTCCCAATTGAGCGGAGTATCCATAAAGGAAATGGAGTTTTTGGATACCCCCTGTGCGACATGCGTTTTGGCGTTGCGTTCTTCGTCGTCGCTTTCCTTTGCTCCACGCATGATCGGGAATTTGGGCGGAAGAATTGCAATGCCCCCCGAAACGGAAAATGCCGGATTGCCGCAGGCAAATTCCTTGAAATCGGTATGAATTTGTTTGGCGAGTCTGATGGCATCACTCCATTCGGCAACGATAAACAAGTCGTCGCCACCGCTGTATATGATAAACGATGTATCATCGGCAAGTTCCTGCCGGATGGTATTCAGGTAACCACTGAAAAAGTAATCGAACGATCGGCTCAATGCCGTATAACGTGCGAGCGAAGTATGATCGGGTTGCATTCCCGATTGAAAAATGTGTCCCAAATTATCCACATCCATTCGCAGGATGCCCAACCGACGAAGCGAATCATCTGACTTTTCGCCGCAAAATTTGTCGAAAGTTTCTCCATTGTAGATATTGCCCCCATAAAATTCGAACCCGATAACATTGTCGAAGGCTGTATTTTTACCGTTCTCCGTTATTTCGTTCAGCAAAAATTGTCCGTTGCTTTTGTTTCCGTTGAGGGTAAGCAGGGTTACTTTTTCGGCTTTCGCCAGCAATTCGTCCTCAATGGGTTTTAGATCATTCTTTTTGACCAGGTAGAAAAAGAATCCCAATCCTGCCGGCTCAATGGGATTTTTGTGTCTCAGCCCCTTAATTTCTCCATCGGAAACAATCATCAAGTCGGCATCGCGCAGATTGGTTCCCAAATCGATCTGTTGCTTGGTGAGCGGCTTCACGTTTCCGATTTCGGATACCCTGCAAGGCGTTTCACCCGGCAAAAAACCTTCACCGGTTATTTTATCGGTTTCGATGCCATAATCCAACGAATCGAAAAACTGATTGTAGTTCCTTTCGATGAGACGCGCAAATTTTTGCGATTTCTTTTTATCCTGTCTCCTAAACACTTCGGTCCATGCTTCGGCAAGGTTATCCCCTTTTCTATGGCACAAAGTATCGACCGATATCTCCACCCACTCCAGCGACAGATACAAGGTAATGCCGTGAGCTTCAAACATTTTTTCTTCCATGTGCTTTCCGACATCTGTCAGCTTCTGCCGTATATTTTCCGTATTGGGAGCAATCATATAAAAACCGCCTCCGGAGTTGTAGATGATATTTGCTTGAGGCAAATCGAGTGCCTTTAACAGATAAAGCGCTGCCGCATCCGACAACATTCGGAGATAAAACGATCGACCTTTCAGGTTCTTAGCCGCATATTTCGAAACAATCTGATAGATGTAGGATTGAATTCCGCTGAAATCGGCACCGATGAGCAAAAACGGTCTGTCGGTTTCGATGGCATTTTCTTGCAGGTCGAATAGACAAACAGCGAGCGCGGCCGCAGTTTTTGAATGATCGAATAACGAAATGTCGGGAAATCGCTGCGCATCAGCCGGAATCGTGCAGGCATATTGCTGCAGCAGATAGAGCAAAGTCTCACTGAAAGATCGTGCCGATCGGGTTTGAATTTTATCGAAATCTTCCAAAAAATGTGTCCACAGGATCGCATAATCAGGAGATTGGTCAAGACCCGATTTTGGGAAAAAATGATCTTTTTGCAGCGATATTTTTTCCACAGGGTAATAATGCCAATTATCTTTCCGACGAATTTGCTCCTCATCAAGGCCAATGGCTTCGAGGACGCTCCTCAAACGTGGATTTTTGGGCTCGGGCCCGTTAAAACTTTCACGTCGCGTTTCTTCATCTACCCCCCAAGACAAAGCTTCGGCCCGGCTGATGAGTGCGCCCAAAGCCGATTTCTGATCCGAATGATGACCTCCAACCAATGAGATCAGGCTATCAGCATCCGAAAAATCACACACACTTTCCCCAAAAAGACGGCGAAAAGCGATTTCGTGATCCATAACAAATTGTGCACTCCAAAGCACGTGCTCGCAATTGGGCTCGCTTTCCTTCGACGTAATAAAATCTTTTGCCTTTTCTTTGATTTCGGCATTCAGAAAACGGCTCGTAGTCGTATTGCCCGGATCGGCCATGCGATAAAATTTGCCAATATCGTGCAAGAGAGCACTCAAATAAATTTTTTCTCCGATATTATTCATAAGTTCATTGTAATATGATCGTTTTTGCTTTTGTTGAGGGCCTTGATGACCGTTCCATAACCAAGGCTCACCCCTTTCCCCAATCCCACATAGTCGGGGATGGACACATTGGTGCTGAATTCGGCATCGAACATCGACAACTTCGACCCTTTATAGCGGGTAATCGAAGGCTCACTCAGCCGTGTTATCTTGCATTCCACCTGTTTGTCCATGAAAATATTTAATCCCTTGGCAAACGAAAGGATATTGCCTTTCAGAATATTTTCGAGGAAAAGGGTTTTTTCGCCCAACCCTTCTATCCGGTTATATTTTTCGTAATTTTCCTGATTGAGAGCCAGCCATTTACGGATTCGATAACCGAATTTGGATTCCCATACCTGTATGCGATGTTGATACGCTTTCACATTGTCGATCATGAATTTTTCTTTACGGTCGGTTAAGGTGAGCTCCATTTCGGAATCGGCAAAGAGTTTCCCGATGGCTTCTGTGCCGACGCCGATGCACAAAATGGCCGCTTTGCGATTGATACGCTTATATTGGATCAACGGATATGAATAGCGCAATCCTTCTCCTTCGGGCAAATGATTGTGGAAAAGAATATCTTTATCTTTCAAATGAGATATTATGGCACCTCTAAATGATTCAATTTCGTCAGACAAAATAGAATTTTGAAATTTAATGAGTAACAATCTGGTATAATCCATGATATTTGCTTTTGTTGATCTTAAAAAATTACGTCCAAATATAATTGATTTTATTTTTTAATCTAATAAAAACATATTTTTTTGCATTTTTTTAATCTTACCGCCAAATCGATATTTCTCATCGATGCCATGATTTTGCAATCCGATACAACGACAACAATTTTAAGCTGAAAACTAATTTAATTTGCTTTTTATCATAGTATCTAACAGGTCTCGAAGACCTGTCAGGTTTCGCCAACAAGTCCACAGACGGATGTCAGCGCCGGCAAAAAGAACACTGATCGATTAGATGATTTATCGATTTACTGATGAATTCCGGATGATGCAGGATAATATTCAACTTCGCGTATTTGCGCCTTCGTGGCGAATAAATGTTCTGCCTTCCGGGCAGGGTTCAGACGGGGATTCATGCCGCAGAATAAATTCTACGGTTATGAAAATTCGTAATTTAAAATTCTTATTTCTCTACTTCCCATTTCTTGTTAATTCTCAATTATGGGATCACACCATCTGAACAGTCCCCTTAAGATAAGGGGACAAGTGCTGCCGTCAGGCAGTGCAGGGGTTATGATATTTCTCCATTTCTTTTTCATTAGCGCAAGTCTCCAAACTACCTGTCGCTTTGCGGCCAAACTACGCTGACGCTAAACTTGAACGGAAAATATTGGGGAGCTTTATGGTGGTTTCGAGAGCCTCAACCACCATTCGAGAGCCTCAACCACCATTTGCGCTCTTAATCCTTGCTTTAGTGGAATATGCACGGGGAGAAGGAAAGAGGCGGAAAGACTGTGAACAGGACTGTGTCGAATGAAGAAATAAAAAAATATTACATTTACACAGAAATTAGATTTATGGAAGACTTTGATTACAAGGCGATGGAAGCCTT
>Ga0255344_1003155_pt1 | contig 18464 bp, 7 predicted proteins | sample wastewater_treat_5_FD_192414 | JGI IMG/M metagenome (GOLD analysis project Ga0255344, IMG submission 192414) | Wastewater microbial communities from Lulu Island WWTP, Vancouver, Canada - plant18 | ecosystem: Engineered > WWTP > Wastewater > Unclassified | place: Canada: Vancouver, British... | reverse complement strand
ACGAAGGTTAGCATCGAAAAGAGGGTTGCCCGAATAATTTTCTTGACCCAAACGTTGATTTGTTTGTTGGATGATCTAAATATTGATAAAAGGGCCATACCATATTGGTGATCTTGGGAGAGGGGTATATCAATACAATCTCCCCTGGATGTGATTGATCTCTTCAATCTCTTCGATCTCTTCAATCTCTTCGATCTCTTCAATCTCTTCGATCTCTTCTATCTCTTCGGGAATGCCTTTGTGCCATGATCCATTTTCATACCCCATCTATTTCTAGTCAGGAATCAGCGATCTGAGCCGGAAATCTGAATCTAGCAGGTTTTTGCTAATAGATATCTATTCAAATTATCTTTAAAATGCTGTAAATTGGGAAAAATATATGAAAACGTAAAGATTTCTTATCAGTTTCCACTGTTGAAGTCCAAGTTAGATCATTTCATCTTTATATTTCTTTTTTTTCTTAGGATGTGTCAACTCTCACTTTTCACTACAATTACAGCTTTAATATCACAATTATTTAAAAAACAAAAATTTAAAAATATAATAAAAAAATAAAAACTACATATGTTACTAATAATCATATATTTATTTTATATTATGTGTTTATGATCATACTAAAACATAATCAATTTAATAGCATCATAACTAAATCATGTTATAAAATTTTAGAATATAGTTATATGATATGTTTATATGTAATTAAGATTTTGTAAATATAAATAAACTATTCAACTAATTATGGATTTCAATAATTTTATAAATACATGATTGGAGGAAAACTGCTATATTCTATTGGCCTATTTTATATTTATAAAAATGTTCAAATTAATTCTTCCGGGTCCTATAAATCTCATAGTGTATGTGAATGAAATGAAGCTAAATGTCAATTCACCCTTTAGGACCGATCTTCGCCTGGTGAATGATGGGTATGTGCGGAGATAGGGGCATATTCACATAGTGTATAGAATGAAGTTGTTGACAAAAATCATGTTTTTTCGGAGAGGAAAAATTGATACCCATAGTTTATGGAATGAGGCTGTTTTTATCTGCGTGCTTGCATCCATCCAAGAGCTCTTATTCAGGAAAATCAGAAAATGGAAGAATATAATTTATAAATTTGATTTGAATTAATTAATATTGAGTTTTAAAATTTATATAATTAATAAATGATTATCTTTTTACATAATTCTAATAATTTGATTTAATGTACAAATATTTGTTTTATATTAAAATTTATTATTTATGAAATTCTATTATTTACTAAATTTCATTTATCTATTTTATTTTTATTAATTGAAACTATTTAGATTCATTTTAATTTTTATCTTTATGGGTTTAAAAGTGAGAGTTAGATTTACCCGTCAAATTCATTAAATTAATTATAATAAAGTGTATTAAATTATATAATTATCAAGGTCCTGAAAGCGGGTGGTGATCCTAAAATGGATTGGATCTTATGGAAAGCAATTACCGATTGCGGTTTCACGGACAGGTCCAGGAGAGGATATTCTGGTCAAATCAGCATTCAGCAAGAGCTAATTCTATGGCAGGCTAAACGCCAGCCCATAGTTGACTCACGACCTGAAAATGCCTGATGATGACTTCACTCATCAGCGTTTTCCGGCCTATCACGCATAAATCTATAATTAAAGATACATGACTACAGATCTATATTGATTGAATTGAATGACCTGCTCCTCCGGAGGGGATGGAAGGGATAAAATAGGAATTCGTTTGCTCTATTAAGCGTTCAAGCAAGAGGTCAGGAAAGATGCCGAAGCGTGAAGATATAAACAAGATCATGATCATTGGGTCAGGCCCCATCGTTATCGGGCAGGCCTGCGAATTCGATTACTCTGGCACCCAGGCCTGCAAGGCGCTCAAGGCGCTGGGATATAAAATAGTCCTTGTGAACTCCAATCCGGCTACTATCATGACCGATCCAGGGATGGCCGATGCCACCTATATTGAGCCCCTCAATGTCGATAGACTGGCTCAGATCATCGAAAAAGAGAGGCCTGATGCCCTGCTGCCAAACCTGGGCGGGCAAAACGGGCTCAACCTGAGCCTGGAGCTCTCTCGCGCAGGCATACTGGAGAAGTTCAAGGTCAAGATCATAGGAGTGGAACTTGATGCCATCGAGCGGGGCGAGGACAGGATCATCTTCAAGCAGACCATGAACTCTCTGGGTATCGAGGTTCCCAGGAGCTTTGCCATCTATACTATAGAAGAGGCTGAGAAGGTGGCCTTGGAGCTGGGCTATCCGGTCGTCATCCGGCCAGCCTATACTATGGGGGGAACTGGGGGCGGCCTGGTCTATAATGCTGAAGAGCTGAGGACGGTTGTAAGCCGGGGAATTGCCGCCAGCCTGATCGGCCAGGTGCTGATTGAGGAGTCGGTAGCCGGTTGGGATGAACTGGAGCTTGAGGTTGTCCGGGATGCCAAGAATCATATGATCACCGTCTGCTTCATAGAGAACGTCGACGCCATGGGAGTCCATACCGGTGACTCCTTCTGTACTGCCCCCATGCTGACCATATCCCAGGAGCTTCAGGATAGGCTGCAGGACTACTCTTACCGGATCGTCGAGGCCATCAAGGTCATAGGGGGCACCAACATCCAGTTCGCCCACAATCCCGACACCGGAAGGGTAGTGGTCATAGAGATCAACCCTCGCACCTCCCGGTCATCCGCCCTCGCCTCCAAGGCCACCGGCTTTCCCATCGCCCTGATCTCAGCGAAGCTTGCCGCCGGGCTGACCCTGGATGAGCTGCCCTACTGGAAGGAGGGTACTCTGGAGAGATATAAGCCCTCGGGAGATTATGTCGTGGTCAAGTTCCCCCGCTGGGCCTTCGAGAAGTTCCCGGGCTCAAAGGATATCCTCGGCACCCAGATGAAAGCAGTGGGAGAGGCGATGAGCATCGGCAAGAGCTACAAGGAGGCCTTCCAAAAGGCAATACGCTCATTGGAAAACAGCAGATACGGCCTTGGTTTTGCCAGGGACTTCAACAGCCGATCCCTGGAGGATCTAATCATCCTTCTCCAGGAGCCTTCCAGCGAGAGGCAGTTCATTCTTTACGAGGCGATCAGGAAAGGGGCCGATATTCAGAAGCTATATCAATTGACCCGTATAAAGCCCTGGTTCCTGCAGCAGATGAAGGAACTGGTGGAGCTGGAGGAGGAGATTCTGGCCTATAGGGGCAGACCTCTGGCCGATCTTCCTGACGAGCTTTTAGGGCGAGCAAAGAGAGATGGTTTTGCAGACCGGTATCTCTCCAATCTCCTTGAGGTTCCAGAGGCTGAGATCCGGGCGCGGCGCAAATCGCTGGGAATTGTGCAGGGCTGGGAGGCAGTTCCCGTGAGCGGGGTGGAGAATGCCTTCTACTACTACTCCACATACAATGCTCCCGATAAGACCCCTAGCAGCAGCCGGCGAAAGGTCATGGTCCTGGGAGGAGGGCCCAACCGCATCGGTCAGGGTATTGAGTTCGATTACTGCTGTGTTCATGCCGCCTTTGCTCTTAGGGATATGGGCCTGGAGACCATCATGGTCAATTGCAATCCTGAGACTGTCTCCACCGATTATGACACCTCAGATAAGCTCTACTTCGAGCCCCTGACAGTGGAGGATGTCCTCAGTATCTATGAGAAGGAGAAGCCTGAAGGGGTCATTGTCCAGTTCGGCGGCCAGACCCCTCTCAATATCTCTCGCGAGCTGGAGGAGGCAGGGGTGAAGATCCTGGGAACCTCTGTGGATGCCATAGATCTGGCCGAGGACAGGGACCGATTCAGGATGATGATGGAAGAGCTGAATATACCCATGCCGGAATCGGGGATGGCAAGCAACCTCGACCAGGCACTTGAGGTGGCCAAGAGGATCGGCTATCCCCTCATGGTCCGGCCCTCATATGTCCTGGGCGGACGGGGGATGGAGGTGATATACGATGAGGAGAAGCTGGAAAAATATGTCGCTGCGGCAGTGGATGTCACCCCGGAGAGGCCGATTCTCATCGACCGCTTCCTGGAGAATGCCCTGGAGACGGAGGCTGATGCCCTCTCCGATGGAGCTGGGGCCTTTGTCCCGGCGGTTATGGAGCATATCGAGCAGGCGGGCATTCATTCCGGCGATTCTGCCTGTGTCATCCCTCCGGTGAGCATCTCCCCGGATCACCTTCAGATCATAGAGGAGTACACCCGCAAGATCGCCCAGAAGCTGCATGTGGTGGGATTGATGAATATGCAGTATGCCATCGCCCACGATATGGTATATGTGCTGGAGGCCAACCCCCGCGCGTCGCGGACGGTTCCCCTGGTCTCCAAGGTCTGCAATGTCTCCATGGCCAGAATAGCCACCCAGGTGATGATGGGCACGCGGATGGATGAGCTGGGGCTGAAGAAGAGGAATATTCCTCATTATGGGGTCAAGGAGTCAGTATTCCCCTTCAATATGTTTCCGGAGGTCGATCCCCTGCTCGGCCCGGAGATGCGTTCCACTGGAGAGGTGCTGGGGCTGGCAGACTCATTCGGCATGGCCTTCTATAAAGCAGAGGAGGCGGCCAAGCCCTCCCTTCCTGTGAAGGGAACAGTGATGATCACTGTGGCTGCCAGGGATCGGTCGGCGGAGCTGGTAGAGGTAGGGCGGGAGTTTCAAAGGCTCGGCTTTGCCATCAAGGCTACCAATGGAACCCAGTCCTTCCTGGCAGAGAATGGCATCCAGTCAGAGGTGATCAAGAAGATCTATGAGGGCCGGCCCAATATCGATGATGCCATAAAGAACAAGGAGATTCAACTGGTGATAAACACCCCTATCGGCAAGGCCAGCCAGTACGATGACTCTTATATCCGGAAGGCGGCAATAAAGTACAAGGTGCCTTACATAACCACTATTGCTGCTGCCTCGGCAGCTGCGAAGGGAATAGCAGCCTCCAGAGCCGGCCACTCAGAGGTGAAGTCGCTGCAGGAGTATCATCGAGATATAGAGTAGGTAATAGTAATTATCTCATCGCTCACCTATCTGCTCTGCATTTGATACTGAGAGCTTCGATGGTTATAGCACCTGTTTGCTTGGGGATATCAGCCTTCCCCTTCTTTTCCTGGGCCACAACTGGCCGCCTGCGCCAATGATGTGAGCCTTCCTGCGTTCCAGGAAAAGTGAGGCATCTGCTCTAGCCTGAGAACACCCCGCCGGCGGATCTATTAACGACCTTGAATTGCACGCGGCTCTCTGGGCCCCGCAGGATAGGATTGGGAAGCTGTTTTTTCAAAACACCGGTGTCATCCATCTATGCGAAGATGACTTCACGCTCGATTTTTGGTACATAATCGTACAATATTAAAAAATAATATTATGATAAATCATAACCAGGGATGTAAGCTATGATTGTATTCCAAGAATGTCTTGAAAGAGTAAACCGGTAAGGTTCTATCACAGCTGGGCGCTGAATAATGAAGCGAAAATTTGCATATTACCCACATTTCGCAGCAGGAAAATCAACATCAATATTTTCTGCTGGCCACTGACATTTCAAAATGAGGATTAAATGCCAATTATTGGAAAATAGATATTTCTGCGTGCCGAAAATAGGATGCATAAGACATCAGGAACGTTCTCTGATTAGCAGTTAATTGTTAAATAGTTTTAAATATATTTCATATTAGTTTTTCATAATTTTATCAATTTCAGATAAATCGCTATCAAGCAAAATATTCTATTCGAAATGGCGTTAATGCGAAATGTGGGATATTACATAGGATACAATCAATAGATGTGAATTCTCAGGTTATTCTCTCTCAAGGCTTAACGATGGAATAGCCGGCCAAGCCCATGCAAGGATAATCACATCCATCTAACTGATATTGTGGATTTTTGCTCATAATGTTGCTGATAATGTAATTGCGCCTCTATATTATCCATCTATTTAAATAAATCTCTAATCGGGGTGCTCATTGTATACTCTATTATGGATTCTATTGTAATTATATTGTATTAAATGATTACTAAATTAATATTGAATTATGGAGGATTATATCTGATCTTAAAAAAGTAGCTTTGTGGTTGTGAATCATGATGGATGTCAGTACTAAAACGTCAAGAGTATATTAGATTGTTAATTATAAAATGCTTTTAATCCTAACGTTGATTGACTATAATATCTGTAGCAAAAATAAATAGCTTAATTATCGAAAAGAATTGTTTGAATTGCATTAATAATATAACGTTTTAATATTTAAATTGGGTCAATTAAGTCTCTGTGCTTCAGATTCTATTAATAGCTGATATTTAATATTAATTAGATTAATACCGTGTTAATGAGCAAAAAATTATGGCGGGATTGAAAAAATCAAAAGTGTATATGATGCTATGGACCTTTTATAGGGCAAACTATAAATATGGCCCTTCTTAAGGGCAATTGGTTGCGAATTTAAATCTTTGTATTGGGGGGAATGAATCAGGAAGTTGAGGAATCTGCATCGAATAACCGAGATCAGGATACTTACTATAGATAAGATGATTAATTACTTATAATAGGTAAGTACTAATTACTGTTTGAAAATCCTGGGTTGAAGAATCGGCAAATGAGATTCTCAAGTTAGTGTCAAACATAAAAAAACAGAAGGTGTATTATAGCAAACTTTATATATGATCACAAATCACGACGGTTTACGACAATAGTCGAAAGCAAATCCAACTTGGTATTGGATGGTGATAAATTGAAAGGAAAAGCAGTTGCATGTTTGGTGTCGCTTGCTATACTATTCTTAACCGCTTCTTGTTCGCAAGCGAGCACCATTGATCTGGCTAAATCGAATAGTCCTCCGACAACTCCATCAGTTCTTTCGGGTCCGATATCTGGCTCCTCTGAGATGTTCCACAGCTATACTGTAAAATCAATCGATCCCGATGGAGATCAGGTGAAGTACACCTTCGATTGGGGAGATGGGACTGCCTCCACTACCAATTTGGTTAATCCAGATATTGCTGTAAGCGTTTCCCATAAATGGACTGTCCCATCTGGAGCAATGAATGTCTTCAGTCTTCGGGTGAAGGCTACAGATAGTCTTGGAATGGACTCAGGCTGGTCAAATCCGCTGAGAGTCTCCATAACCGGCCCTGTCGTCTCCGGTGGGAACAATCCACCTACAACTCCACTAACTCCTTCCGGCCCATCAACAGGCTCCTCCGGAATACCATACAGCTTCTCGACCAAGTCATCCGATCCCGATGGAGACCGGGTGAAATACGCCTTCGATTGGGGAGATGGAACAGCATCTGTCACATCCTTCCTCGGATCGGGCGCCTCTGAGAGCTCATCTCATATCTGGACTGTTGCTCCCGGATCGACCAGGACCTTCAGCGTCCGCTCTAAGGCCACAGATGAGAAGGGGCTGGACTCCGGCTGGTCTGCTCCATTGTCGGTCACCATAACCGGCCCCGCCATCCTCAGTGCACAGGATTCACCGACCACCCCATCAGCTCCTTCCGGCCCTACAACAGGCTACTCGGGAGTATTCTATAGCTTTACCACCAAAGCAAGCAATCCCAGTGGAGGTCAGATAAGATATACATTCGACTGGGGAGATGGGACTGCTGCTACTACATGCCTGGTAAATCCGGACAGCAGCATAATGGTCTCCAATAAATGGACTGTGGCCTCTGGCTCAAAGGCCTTTGATATCCGTGTCAAAGCCATGGATGAGAAGGGAATTGAATCGAGCTGGTCGGATCCATTATCGATTACCATAACCAATAACGAAGCTCCCATCAACAGCCCGCCTTCAGCTCCTTCAACCCCCACCGGCTCGACATCGGGCGACTCAGGGTCATCTTACACCTACTCCACCCGGGCAACAGATCCCGATGGAGACCGGGTTAAGTACACCTTTGATTGGGGCGATGGGAGCATATCTGACACCTCTCTGGTCAGCTCAGGGTCAACAGCCAGCACATCGCACGCCTGGACGGTGCCCTCTGGATCGACCAGGACCTTCAGCGTCCGCTCCAAGGCTACAGATGATAAGGGTCTGGAGTCCGGCTGGTCGAGCGTATTGTCGGTTACCATAACCGGCCCCGCTCCGGTGAACAATCCACCGGCTACGCCTTCAACCCCCTCTGGCTCGACATCTGGCTCCTCAGGCTCATCCTATAGCTACTCCACCCGGGCAACAGACCCCGACGGAGATCGGGTGAAGTACACCTTTGATTGGGGCGATGGGAGCACATCTGATACCTCTCTGGTCAGCTCAGGGTCTGCTGCTATCACATCGCACGCCTGGACGGTGCCTTCTGGATCGACCAGGACCTTCAGCGTCCGCTCCAAGGCTACAGATGATAAGGGATTGGAGTCCGGCTGGTCAAATGTGTTGTCGGTTACCATCACTGGCCCGGCACCGGCAAATAATCCTCCTGCAACACCATCAATTCCTGCCGGCCCAACAACAGGCTCCTCCGGAATACCATACAGCTTCTCGACCAAGTCATCTGATCCCGATGGAGATCGGGTGAAGTACGCCTTCGATTGGGGCGATGGAACAGCATCTTTCACATCCTTCGTCGGATCGGGTGTCTCAGAGAGCTCATCTCATATCTGGACAGTTGCTCCCGGATCGACCAGGACCTTCAGCGTCCGCTCCAAGGCCACAGATGAGAGGGGGCTGGACTCCGGCTGGTCCGCTCCATTGTCGGTCACCATAACCGGCCCCGCCATCCCGGGCGGGCAGGATTCACCGACCACCCCATCAGTTCCTTCCGGTCCTACAACCGGCTACTCGGGAGTATTCTATAGCTTTATCACTAAAGCAAGCAATCCCAGCGGGGGCCAGATAAGATATACATTCGACTGGGGAGATGGAACTGCTGCTACTACATGCCTGGTAAATCCAGACAGCAGCATAATGGTCTCCAATAAATGGACTGTGGCCTCTGGCTCAAAGGCCTTTGATATCCGTGTCAAAGCCATGGATGAGAAAGGGATTGAATCGAGCTGGTCGGATCCATTATCGATTACCATAACCAATAACGAAGCTCCCATCAACAGCCCGCCTTCAGCCCCTTCAACCCCCTCCGGTTCGACATCGGGCGACTCGGGGTCATCTTACACCTACTCCACCCGGGCAACAGATCCCGATGGAGACCGGGTTAAGTACACCTTCGATTGGGGCGATGAGAGCACATCAGTCACCTCCCTGGTCAGCTCAGGCTCTACAGCCAGCACATCCCACACCTGGACGGTGCCCTCTGGATCGACCAGGACCTTCAGCGTCCGCTCCAAGGCTACAGACGAGAAGGGCCTGGACTCCGACTGGTCCCGACCGTTGTCGGTCACCATAACCGGTCCCGCTCCGGTGAACAATCCACCGGCTACGCCTTCGACGCCCACCGGCTCGACATCGGGCGACTCGGGGTCATCTTACACCTACTCCACCCGGGCAACGGATCCCGATGGAGACCGGGTTAAGTACACCTTCGATTGGGGTGATGGGAGCACATCAGTCACCTCTCTGGTCAGCTCAGGTTCCGCAGTCAGCACATCTCACATCTGGACGGTAGCCTCTGGCTCGACCAGGACCTTCAGCGTCCGCTCCAAGGCCACAGATGAGAATGGTCTGGACTCCGACTGGTCCCGACCGTTGTCGGTCACCATAACCGGTCCCGCACCAGTGAACAATCCACCGGCCACGCCTTCGACGCCCACCGGCTCGACATCGGGCGACTCGGGGTCATCTTACACCTACTCCACCCGGGCAACAGATCCCGATGGAGACCGGGTTAAGTACACCTTCGATTGGGGCGATGGGAGCACATCAGTCACCTCCCTGGTCAGCTCAGGCTCTACAGCCAGCACATCTCACATCTGGACGGTAGCCTCTGGATCGACCAGGACCTTCAGTGTGCGCTCCAAGGCTACAGATGAGAATGGTCTGGACTCCGACTGGTCCCGACCGTTGTCGGTCACCATAACCGGTCCCGCACCAGTGAACAATCCACCGGCCACGCCTTCAACCCCCTCCGGCTCGACATCGGGCGACTCGGGGTCATCTTACACCTACTCCACCCGGGCAACGGATCCCGATGGAGACCGGGTTAAGTACACCTTCGATTGGGGCGATGGGAGCACATCAGTCACCTCCCTGGTCAGCTCAGGCTCTACAGCCAGCACATCTCACAGCTGGACGGTGCCCTCTGGCTCGACCAAGACCTTCAGTGTGCGCTCCAAGGCCACAGATGAGAATGGTCTGGACTCCGACTGGTCGAGCGTATTGTCGGTCACCATAACCGGTCCCGCACCAGTGAACAATCCACCGGCTACGCCTTCAACCCCTTCCGGCTCGACATCGGGCGACTCGGGGTCATCTTACACCTACTCCACCCGGGCAACAGATCCCGATGGAGACCGGGTTAAGTACACCTTCGATTGGGGCGATGGGAGCACATCAGTCACCTCCCTGGTCAGCTCAGGCTCCGCAGTCAGCACATCTCACAGCTGGACGGTGCCCTCTGGCTCGACCAGGACCTTCAGCGTCCGCACTCGGGCCACAGATGAGAAAGGTCTGGACTCTGACTGGTCCCGTCCGTTGTCGGTTACCATAACCGGCCCCGCACCAGTGAACAATCCACCGGCTACGCCTTCAACCCCCTCTGGCTCGACATCGGGCGACTCGGGGTCATCTTACACCTACTCCACCCGGGCAACAGATCCCGATGGAGACCGGGTTAAGTACACCTTCGATTGGGGCGATGGGAGCACATCAGTCACCTCCCTGGTGAATTCAGGCTCTACAGCCAGCACATCTCACACCTGGACGGTAGCCTCTGGATCGACCAGGACCTTCAGCGTCCGCTCCCGGGCTACAGACGAGAAGGGCCTGGACTCCGGCTGGTCGAGCGTATTGTCGGTCACCATAACCGGCCCCGCACCAGTGAACAATCCACCAGCTGCGCCTTCAACCCCCTCCGGCTCGACATCGGGCGATTCGGGGTCATCTTACACCTACTCCACCAGGACAACAGATCCCGATGGAGACCGGGTTAAGTACACCTTCGATTGGGGCGATGGGAGCACATCAGTCACCTCCCTGGTCAGCTCGGGTTCCACAGCCAGCACATCTCACACCTGGACGGTGCCCTCTGGATCGACCAGGACCTTCAGCGTCCGCTCCCGGGCTACAGATGAGAAGGGTCTGGACTCCGACTGGTCCCGACCGTTGTCGGTCACCATAACCGGCCCCGCACCAGTGAACAATCCACCGGCTACGCCTTCAACCCCCTCTGGCTCGACATCGGGCGACTCGGGGTCATCTTACACCTACTCCACCCGGGCAACAGATCCCGATGGAGACCGGGTTAAGTACACCTTCGATTGGGGCGATGGGAGCACATCAGTCACCTCCCTGGTGAATTCAGGCTCTACAGCCAGCACATCTCACACCTGGACGGTAGCCTCTGGATCGACCAGGACCTTCAGCGTCCGCTCCCGGGCTACAGACGAGAAGGGTCTGGACTCCGGTTGGTCTAGCGCATTGGCGGTTACTATAAAGGGCCCGATGTCATCGGGTTCTAATAGACCTCCGGCGACTCCGTCTATACCGGAAGGTGCGACAACGGGTTATTCTGGAATTGTATATAAATATACCACCAAGGCAACGGATCCGGATGGTGATGATGTGAAGTACACATTTGATTGGGGCGATGGAAGTTCAACTACCACATCTCTGGTTGGCTCGGGAACATCAGCTAGCGCGTCACACAAATGGAATATTGCGCCTGGAACGAGACAGACATTCGATGTAATCGCCAAGGCCACGGATATACATGGGGCATCTTCAAGCTGGTCAATATCATGGCCTGTTATTATAGTGGCTCCTAAGGAGAATACTCCACCCACTATACCATCGATTCCTTCCGGTCCAACTTATGGAATCTCTGGAAAGTCCTATGATTACTCGACATCATCCATCGATGCAGATGGTGATCTGATTAAATACTTCTTCGATTGGGGAGATGGAAGCACTGAAACTGGCTACTTCCCATCCGGCCAGGTTGTGACTGTATCTCATAGCTGGAATGTTCCTCCTGGATCAACCAACAAGTTTAATGTGCGTGCTTTATCTGCAGATAGCAAAGATTCCTTCTGCCCTCCTCCATATTGGTCAGATCCGTTGGTGGTTACCATAACAGGCGTTAGTCCTTCAACCTCAGGTCAGATGCTAAGTTCACAGGCCTTAAGCTCAAAGGTGGAAGAGAATGAGACGATTTATACACAGACTGAAAAAGACGTTCTTAAAGATATCTCTAATAACTTCGACAACTCACACATAAATGCTCAGATTGACGAAAACAAGAGCATTGATTCTCAGATTGAGGAGGACGAGAGGATTGATTCTCAGATTGAGGAGGACGAGAGGATTGATTCTCAGATTGAGGAGGACGAGAGCATTGATTCTCAGATTGACGAGAACGAGAACATAGATACTCAGACCGAAGAGGATTGCTGTTTTGCTGAGGATGACACATTTACTACATCAACTGGTAATGAACTGAGAATCAATCCTCCTGGAGTGCTCGAGAACGATCTATATGGTAGCAATAAATGCCTATCTGTAACGAGTTTCTCTCAGCCAGCACACGCTACTAGTTTCACCATGGATTCTGACGGTTCCTTCACATATACCAGTAGTCAGGATTACTGCGGCGAAGACAGCTTTACCTACACGATAGACGGAGATTGCGGATCTACTCAAGCTACAGTAACTATCTTCGTAGAATGCGACCAACAGAATGATGAAGAGGAATTGACCTATTAGCAAAAGCCTGTGCGATCTTAGAGGATGGCTTGAATTGGCCATTCTCATTTTTATTTTTAAAATTCAGCTAAAGGTTAACTTATAAAAATATGAGGATTTAAAAGCATCTTCAAATATAAATGATATCCTCTGGCTTCAATCTCATTATTCTGATGCTTCGAGCCCCATTGGAATGAATTCTTGGCTAGTTGACTTTAATTGTCACCGTATCACTAATTGGGTTGATAAAGCCCTTATTATCTGCGACTTCGATCATGATGGTATATTCTCCGGCTTCGGTCGGTACCCAATTGCTTGTATACACTGGTTTATCATTTATGAACATACGGCCGAATATTTGCCCGCAATCAATGCAAGACACCTTTGATCTGATCTTGATAGTATCCTTCACAGAGAATACATCACCATCATGCGGTGAAACGAGTTCTACATGGTCGATTGCTGCTGCTGCTATTCCCATGATTGCGAACAAGGCAATCAAAAACGGAACAATAATTCTCATTTCCATTCACCCACTTCTTCGGTTTTAATTTTTATTATAGGTATGGATGTAGTATCTTGTATAAGTAATTTACTACAGTACTCATCATAAGTACTTTAAATACTTGATATTGCTTCTGATTAAACAGAATCGTTGTTAATAAATTTCATAGAATTAGAGCACAGGAGTGAGATGCAATTAAAATCTGTTCCAATGCGCCCCACAACTCAGTAAATCAAAGGAGTGAAGAAACGCCTGACCATCATTTCTGCGATACAATTACATATATGGCGGAAAGCTGAAAAGCCTTCTTTTCAATCGCATCGGATCAACCCTGCAAATTTTATTCCTTGACTCCCAAAGATCCGCGAGACAGGAAACAATTTTGACTAATAAATTTGCAGATGCCATTGGAAATAGAATTTTAAGAACTGATAAATAAATTGTTAAATTAATAATAATATGTGTAGTAAAAAACATATACAATGAATGTCGTAATGATCCTAAATACGGATGAAAAGTACAAAGGTTTTAAATAGCTTTGGCTTGATAATAAAGAAAGAGTCCTTCTATGAAACGGACGAGTTGAGTAAGCTCAATTCAAACTGGTCATTTGCATTGAGCATTCCCTGGCTATAGCAGAATGAGTGGTAAAGGCTTTAAATTGATTCAGAAACCGAAGATATCGGATGAAGAAGGGCTAATCTTCCCCAATGCTTATCATCTATCATCTCGTTCGGATTTAAGGCCTGCATTCGGCAAAGCCAGAGCCGTGATATATGGTAGTGTGTCAGAATGAAACGAGGTCGGCTCAACGGAAAAGAAGTAGCGGCAAAACATAATAAGAGATGGGGAGAGAATCCCAAGATCTCATCGCCAGCATATCGATGCCCGCTTAAATCAGAGGCTTGTATCACGGACAAGCATGAGCCCGGACTTCTTTTGAATCGAGGTGATTTAATTTGAGAATCAAAATATTGTTAATAGCTGTCGTTTTGGCGGGTATGCTTTTTAGCCTGTCTGTGTCAGCACAAAATTGCAAATATCCAGAGAAAATACAACCCAACTGTGGAAAAGTGCCCATTAAAAAATTGACTTATACCGAATTAATTGAAATCCCAAAATTTGATCCGGCTTTGGGAGAACTCCAAGAGGTCAGAATGGTCGCCACATCATGTGGCTATGGTACTGCTGAACTAGATAGCGAGGATGAAACAGCACAAGAATTCACCGTCATTGCCGTCGCTCGACTTATCGCCAACTTACCAGTCGTAGGTGATCAAAAATTCGAAATCGGACTAGATGAAACCTTTGATGTAGAAGCTGATGATGAACCCGGAACAAATAATGCGGATTTCGCCGGGCCAGATTATTCGGGGAAACTGGAATTTGGATCTGCAGCTGACCCGCTATGTGAATCCAAAGAATGGACCTTCAATACTCCTGAAGACTTGGCCGCATTCATTAAAGACGGCGGAGATAAAATCCCGGTTAGTGTTGGTGCCAGGGGTTCCATCACAGTTATAGGAAGCGTTCTCCAAGAATCTCGAAGCAGTGCCTTTATGGGCTTCGAGGTTTGCGTCGAGTACACCTACTGCCCGCCGAAACTCTGCATCAATGGCACAAAGATAAATGACTGCACAGGTAAGGGCATCGAAGGCTGGAAGATCTGCCTGAACTCTGATCCGCCATTATGCATCTATACCGATAAAAATGGTGATTATTCATTCTGCGGACTGGAAGCAGGCGATTATGTGGTCAGCGAAGAGAGCAGAGAAGGCTGGAAGCACGTGGACCCCGAGGTTCCCCACATCGCTGTGACTCTTGATGATCAGAGTGCAGAAGATGTTGACTTCCATAATGTGCCACTCTTCGGCATCAGCGGTCACAAGTTCAACTATAATACACAAGAGGGCCTCTCCGGCTGGAGCATCAGACTTCTCAAAGACGGCGCCACAATAGCTACTACCACAACCGGCCCTGGTGGCTACTATGAGTTCCTCAAACTGGAGCCGGGAGATTATGTGGTCTGTGAAGAGGATAGAGATGGCTGGCAGCACATGGATGATCCCTGCAGAGATGTGGCCCTCGATTGCGAGAATGTTGCAGACGTGGACTTTAACAATGCCCCACTTCTGTGTATCAGCGGCCACAAGTTCAACAGCAAGACTGGAGAGGGTCTCTCTGGCTGGACCATCCAGCTCAAGGATTCGACTGGAGCCGTCATCGATACTACCACAACCGGCACTGGAGGCTACTACAAGTTCTGTGGGCTGGAAGCTGGCGATTATGAGGTCTGCGAGGTATTGAAACCCGGCTGGAAGGTGGTAGGGCCGATCTGCATAGATGTAACACTGGTCAGCCAGGACTCTACAGATAACGACTTCAAGAATGAGCCTATTATTCCGCCATGTGTGTGCCCATTCCTGATCAAGAACGATCTGTACACCGCTTCCTGTAATGAGGTCAAAGTCGTTGATGCCGATAAGGGAATCTTAGCCAACGATCCTGCTGGCTCAGTGGTGCTCAATCCGGAATCAATAACCATTGATCCCAAGTATGGCACCATCGAGGTCAATGCGGATGGATCCTTTGTCTACGATCCCACTGTAGCCACTGGCCGCATTAGCTCTGGCAGCTATGTGATCTTCAAGTACAACGCCAACAACGGGTACTGCGATTCCAAGAATCCTGGAATTGCCAAGATTCAGGTCAGCTGCCCCAGACGATAAACATCAAAAATTTTATTTTTTTTATTTCTTTTTTAAAATTGACCATCCTCGCGTATCAGCCGATCTTTATGGGTTTCTTCTGATATGCTAAAGAGCAAGAACATATAAATATTTTCATTATAATTGCTTAATAACTAGCTGTAAGCTTACAGTCAGGGCTATGGCCCAGAAAGGCAATCTTCGCCGCATGTGTTTGAGCCGAAACAAGTAAGCAGAAAGCCAATGAGTTTAAATAGCTTAAGCTTAATACGTAGTAATGGCATCCTTCTGCAAAACCGGACGGTGTGGAACAGGTTCGAGCCAGGAACCATTCCATATGGTGGTGAATATGAATGAAAACGATTAAATGGATATTATTGGTCGCCTTTTTGGGGCTTGCTCTTGCCCAGGTGGCACCAGCCCTGGAGATCGGGCCGTTCTGTGCAGAATTTGAAAATAAAAGCACCGATTGGACTCAGACCAGGTCAGTCCCCAAGTTCGATCCGAATCTGGGAACTCTGATCGCAGTCAGGGCAACAGGAGAAGCATGCGGCTATCAGACTTTTGCCATAGATAGCGAAGATTCAGATACCCAGATCTTTGAAGTCCGCACCTCCGCCGATATCATCACTCATATGCCGGTTGGAGAAGATTTTATTGTGCACCTGCCACCTGGCGGTGGCGAGAGATTCCGCACTGGCACTTTAGAGCCTGATGAACTGAATGAGAATCCAGATCCGGACTTCCTCGGGCCTGACTCATACAGAGACTTTATATTCGATTGTGATAGTGACGAGAAGATCTACAACAGTCCCGCTGAACTCGCTGCCTGGATCGGCCCGGGCAATCAGGAGATTAAAACCACTGCAGACGCTACTACTGATGAGCGTTCATCCGGTGCCTTCGATTCCAGAATTCGCACAAGTGCTGTTGCGACCATCTGCATCTACTATCAATACATTCCATCATTGAGCATCAGCGGCAGGAAGACGAACTACTGTACCCATGAAGGCATTCTTAACTGGGAGATCACTCTTATCAAGCCTGATGGCGAAACGGTTCGCACCAAAACCGATATAAATGGCGATTACTCATTCTCAGGCCTTGCCCCAGGCGACTATAAGGTCTGCGAGGAGACCCGCGATGGCTGGATTCCCAAGGATCCGATCTGCAGAGAGGTAGCTCTTGTGGATGAGGATATAGAGGGTATCGACTTCCAAAATGAACCGCTCTTCTGCATCAGCGGCCACAAGTTCAACAGCAATACCGGTGCTGGAATCCCTGGCTGGTGGATCACCCTCAGCGATGCAAATGGCGCAAAGACCAGGAAACAAACCGGCACAGGCGGCTACTATGAATTCTGCAAGCTGGCATCAGGCGAATATACAGTCAGCGAAGAACTCAAGGCTGGCTGGAAGCCGATCGGACCGACCAGTATACCGGTGATACTTGATTGTGCAAACTCTGAGGACAACGACTTCGAGAATAAGCCGATCACTCTCCCCTGCGTGTGCCCGTTCTTCATCAAGAACGATCTGTACACTGCAAGCTGCAAAGAGGTCAAAGAGGTCAGGGCGGACAAGGGAATACTGGCCAATGATCCCGCTGGCTCAGTGGTGCTCAATCCCGAGTCGATAACTATCGATCCCAAGTACGGCACCATTGAGGTCTTCGAGGATGGCTCCTTTGTCTATGATCCCACTGTAGCTACTGGTCGCATCTATTCTGGCACCTATGTGATATTCAAGTACAATGCCAACAATGGACTCTGTGATTCCAGGTATCCTGGGATTGCCAAGATACAGATCAGGTGCTGAGAGCTAAGAGCAAATACTGATTTTTAATACAAAGGGAGCGCGGAGGGTCACGAATTCCCCATCCTTTAGGGTGGGGATGAAGTGAACCCTCGCCCGGATTTCATGTTTTTCTGAGAATGATTAATGGCTAACGCAACCGATGCAGATAAGCGATTATCATGATGAGCAGATCCAGAAAACCGAAGGTTCGGATGTTTCTGGAATCCGGCTAACCTGGGCGCGCGGCCCGAAGCATACCCCGTCCTTTAGGGCGGGGTGGCCGCGCGCAGTTTGATTTTATTTTTTTTTTTAATCGGTCTTTGCAGCGATCAAGACTGTGGCCCCACGAGCTCATCAGTCGCATATGAAGGGGCAAAAATGACCTCTATCCAAATGCATTAAGGTATGCAAAAAAATGGGTTTGTGGCGGAAGCTTCAGACTCCGCTCAGATATTCACCGACGGCCCTTCCACTCAGATACTCGCCGACTTCCCTTCCACTTTCGGATTCCTTGTACAATCTATTGATATCTGCATCTGAAAGCATGTTCATATCATTGGTGCTTACTTTCTTGCCCGATGATCCATCGATCTTGTGTACAATGCCCTTTGAGGGGACGGTTTGGTTGGTAATAAGAACTGGCTTGCTCAGGTCTATTGGAGCGTCCATCTTATT
>Ga0255344_1003149_pt1 | contig 18485 bp, 17 predicted proteins | sample wastewater_treat_5_FD_192414 | JGI IMG/M metagenome (GOLD analysis project Ga0255344, IMG submission 192414) | Wastewater microbial communities from Lulu Island WWTP, Vancouver, Canada - plant18 | ecosystem: Engineered > WWTP > Wastewater > Unclassified | place: Canada: Vancouver, British... | reverse complement strand
GCCGCGCTCACCTGGCTGGAGCCCTTTCGCCTCGTCTGGCCCATCTTTGCCATCATCGCGGCGCGCGAATTTGGCATCACCGTCCTGCGCGAGGTTTACAAACACCGCGGAATCATCATGCTCGCTGACAAACTGGGCAAGCTGAAAACAGTATTGCAGATGGCCGGAATCATTCTCGCCCTCTCCATCTGGGCTTGGAAACCCGGTCTGGTCGCGTCTCCAGCAGTCCGGACCACCGCCCACGTCTGGTTCGGGGCGGTTGCTTTGCTTACTCTGGCAAGCGGGTTAAACTATCTGAGGCCGGGAAAGTTCACTCCGGCCAGGGAGGGCAAATGAAGAAATATATATTGCCTATGCTGGCTTTACTGCTCGCTTTGGCGGGTTGCGGCAGGGAATCCGCCGCTTCGAACCGCTACGAAAAACACGACCGGCTTATCAATCCCACCAAGCCCATCGCCTACGGAGAGGATTACGAAGTCCACATTTTCGCTGACGGAGCCAATTTAGACGCGGTGAAGCCGCCCCTGGAGGCCAGCCTCGCCCGCGGGGTCACCATCGTGGTGGAGGAACAGTATTTCTCCGTCAACTTTCAGGAGGCGGCCGCGCTCAACGACTTCAAGCCCTATAAAAACCTGGTTTACTGTGGCACCGTCGCCGGCCGGGACCCCGTTTCGCTACACATCACCAAGACTCTTGCCCCGAAACTCGTGAGCGCCGCCGAGGCAAGCGGGGCTGAGCTTTTCGTGATCAACAACCACTATTCCCGCGACCAGCTCATCCTCTACCTGCTGGCCAAAGACCCCGCCGCCCTGGCCAAACTGGCCGCGGACAGAAGCGAACAGATCTTCGGCTATCTGCTGGACCGCTACCGCCAGCGCCTGGCCCGGGCCGCTTACCAGAATGCCGTGATCGAGGACAAGTTCTTCGCGGACAGGCCTTTCTCGATCAAGATCCCCAATATCTACCGCCTCTGGAAAGACGATAAGGCCGGACGCTTTCTCTCCTTCATCTTCCAGCCCGCCAAACCCACCCGCGACAAGGCGGACAAATACATCTCCGTCTATCACGAGCCCATGGCCGCCAACCAGGTGACCCCGGAGTGGGTTTACAAAACCAGGCAGGAACTGGGAAAGAAGTTCATGGATGGCGATTACATCCTGGAAGACAGATACCGCACGGAACCGGACAGCATCGCCGGCTTCAAGGGCCTGCGCATGACCGGGCACTGGGTGAATGAAAGCGCCGGCGGCTTCGGCGGTGGCTTCCAGACCTGGGCTTTCTGGCACGAGGCCAGCCAAACGGCATACCTGATCGACAACATCGCTTTCTTCCGGGATGGCTGGAAACTGCCTGCCCTGCTGGAACTGGGGATGATCTCCCAATCCCTCGAACCGAAGTGAAAAACCTCTCTCGGAGGCTGATAGCCGCGGGTCTGGCCGCCTTGCTGCTGGGAGCCTGCGCCACGGGCAGGTCCGCCCCCGCGCCCCGATCCGGCCAGCCGAACTTCCGCTCCATCTACTACTTTTTGGTGGGAACCTACCACCAGAACGGCGCCGACCATGCCACCGCGGACGCCCTGCTGCGCAAAGCCGCAGCTGAGGACCCCCGCGCCCAAACCATCAGCCGCCAGCTGCTGCTGAACGCCATCGGGCGCTGGCAGCGGGAGGACCTTTCCAGCGCTGCGCTGCGCCGGGAATTGCTTGCCTATCAGCGGGATTATGGCCTCGATGAGGAGCTGCTGCATGCCGCCGCCGACCTTCACGAGGAGGAGGGCGATCTGCCCGCCGCCGCGGCCTGCCTGAACCGGCTGAGGGAGCTTTATCCCTCCGCCCGGGCCGATCTGAGGCTCTTCGTTCACGGCCTGCGCGCCGGAAACGAACCCAAGCTGGAGCTGCTTGAGGCCGCCCGGATCAAGGCGGATGACGATCCCCCCACCCTGAGGATGCTGGCTGGAATCTGGTTCTATTACGATCCCCTGAAGGAAAAGGAGGCCCTGCTGCGCGCCCATGAATTGGACCCAAACGAGGCTTCCTATGCCTATCTGGCTGACTATTGCGTGCGCAACGGCGATTTGGAACTCACCCGGCGCTATTTTTCCGAACTAAAATGGCCGGCAGACCGCGAACGCATGCTCTATCTGGCAGGCTCCGACCAGGTTCCGGAGCGCAATAAGCTGCTCATCGACCAAGCCGAAACCCTTTTGGCCACGGGCGATACGGAGCTTTTGGGCTATCTCGCTTTCGCTACGCTGATGGAGAAAAAGGCCGGTATCATGGACGCGATAGCTGCCATTGTGGACACTCTTTCCGCTCCGGACAAAGACAAACAGGACCTTTACGCAATACTCATCGCCCAGGCACTGCTCCGGCCGGAGGTGAAGGTTGCTCCGGAAAGGGTGGCGCTGCTGACGGAAAGCGGATATTTCGATGACATCGTCAGCTATTATGTTTGCGGCCTCAGTTCCCGCTCTCCCGAAAGCTGGGAACTGGAGGACCCCGAGGCCTGGCCCGCCTTCCTGGCAGAACTGGACTGCCGTTTTCCTCCTGGGCCGGCCGCCGCTTATCTTACAGCCTTCGTGCAAACCATCCGCGACAGCGCCTATGCCGGGCTCATCGACGCCAAACACGCCCTCATCCTCAACCTGCGTGAAAGCCACAACCTCTCCGAAGATGACTATTCCTTCCTCATGAGCTATTACCAGCTAAACCGCCGGGAGGATCTCTATCTGGATATCCTCGCCGAAGCGCTGCGCCAGTGGCCGGACAACCCCAACTATTGCAACGACATGGGCTACCGCATGCTGCTGGCCGGAGAGGATCCGGAATCCGCCGCCGCGCTCATCCGCCACGCCCTCGTCTTCGAGCCCGACAACATCTATTTCCTGGACAGCCTGGCCTGGTACCACTACCTGGTGGGCGAGTTTGAGGAAGCCCTGCGCCTGATGGACCTGCCCCAAAGGCAGGACGAACTCCCCGCCGAGATCGCCTGGCACATCGGCGCCATTTACCTCGCCTTGGAGGACTATGCAGACGCCCGCGTCTGGCTGCAAAAATGCCTGGACACCGGAAACGACCCCACCGCCGAACAGGAGGCCCGCGAAGCGCTGGAACTGCTGCCCTGAAACTCTCGCCGGAGGCTGGGCCGCCACCGCTCCACCACGCCAACACGTAATCACGCCAACTCTTTCACTCTTTCTCCCTGTCTCTCCATCTCTGTGTCTCTGCGCCTCTGTGTTACAACCCTCACATCAGCCTGTCGAGCAGCTCAGCTCCGTTCACGGAAGGCAACAGACCCGCTTCCACGGCGCGTTTAACAGACCGGCAGGGCAGGTCGCCGGCCTCTATCTGGGCGCGGGTAACGAATTCCAGGTCCAGTCCGGGGTAGAGTTTCACCAGGTTCCACATCAGCTTGGAAAAGGCGTTGTACCAGCTTTGCAGGATGAAGTCTTCGTTGGCCATGCTGCCGTTGAAGAGGCTGACATAGATCTTCAGGTCCTGGCGGTAGCCGTCGGAAAGGTTGAGGCGTTTGAGGTTGGTGGCGATGCGCCCGAAGCGGCGGTTGTTCTCGTTGGAGCGGGGTTTCACGTGCAGGCGCACGATCACCCGGTTCAGGCGGCGGTTGAAGTAGTACACCAGGCCGTCGCAGGTGCCGGTGTAGCCCAGCAGCATGTTCTTGAATTTTGCTTTCATTTGTTCCTCCTTGATATGTCCACTAATTACACTAATTAATTTCCTACGGATTCAACTGATTAAACGGATTCGACGGATTTCAGTCAAATGTACGATCCGCGTAAATCATAATGATCAGCGTCATCCGCGTTCCATTATCCTGTTTTTCCACTCTATACTGCCTCCCGGTAGTTCCCCGCCTGCAGTGCGGCGATCATTCGGGGGGTTGGCGAGGTTTTTGGCATCATTGAAATATGTCCCTCTATAAACGTGCGTATGAGAAAAACAGGGGTACGCAAGAGAAAAATGAAAATGAACCCGATCTCTGCTTCCAGCTCACTTTTCTGTGGCTCCCCGCCTCTGCGGAGAATTTACTTGCACCTCCCCGTTTTTCTCATACGCACGTTTATAGAGGGGCCCCTCCAAAATAAGAAAATTGGAGATCCTCACCATGGAACAAACACAAATCAATCCCCTGAACCTCATCACTTTCGGCAAATCCATCACCCGTCCGGAAGCGATCGAGACCATGCCCGCCGTCAATCTGATGGCGATGCTGCAAAACGGCCAGTGGCGAAAGCCGATCGAGGCCATCCGTAAAGAGAAAAACCCCATCCTGCAAAAGGAAATGAAGCTGCGCCTGCCCTACTTCGTCTATGGCGTGCTGGAAGGCGCGCGCAGCGAAGGGAACGTGCGCCAGGTGAACGGCATCGTCTTCGATTTCGACCATGTGGGCGAGATCATCCCGGCCAAACAAAAGCTGATGGGCGCCGCGCCCTGGTTCCGCTGGCTGTTCCGCAGCCCCGTGGACGGATTGAAGCTGATGATCCCCTTCAGCCGGCCCGTTACCGACAAGGCGGAATACCTGATGATCTGGAATTTGCTGAAAGCCGAGATCGAGGCCAAAAGCGGCTTCCAGGCCGACAACACACCGGACCTCTGCCGCGCCTGCTTCCTCAGCTGGGATGACGACGTGATCTTCGCACCCGACGACTTCCAGATGGATCTGGACTTCTATCTGAATGACAGCGAGCAGATCAGGCTGCGGGAAGCGGATAAAAAGAAAAGGGATCGAAAAACAGAGACACAGAGGGACAGAGAGCAAAAGGAAAATGGGGTAAGGGCTGGCGCGAACATTGGGAACGCAGGCCCGAAGCAGTACGGAACACCGGTTTTAACCGGTCGGACCGCCGGATTTATCCGGTGTGGGGATGACTGTGGGCCAGCGGTGACGCGCGATGGGAATGACAGCCAGATGAATCTGGCGGACCGACCGGATGAATCCGGTGTTCCGATACCACGCCAACCCGGTGTCAGGAAAAGGAAGGTTGACGTCCCCGTCAACCAAGCTCCGCAGGAGCTGCGTTTCCCTCAGGGAGTTGGGGAGGAGGATATGGCAAAGCCCTCCGGGCTTTTGGTCGACGAGGACGTCGACCTTCCGGGAAAGGACGTCAACCTTCCGAAACCCACCCTCGCCGATTTCCCCGAGCTATTGGATCTCTTCCGCCGCCCCCAAAACATCCATCTGGACCGCGACCAACTGCCGCGCGAAATAGTGGTCTACCTGGACCTCGTGGGCCGCATCACCGACGCCCAGGACGGCGCCAAGCTCACAGCCTTCCTGCCTGTGGTGGCCGCCAACATCGGCAACCGCGTCTATATGTACAACGCCGGAACGCGGCATTACTGCAATATCTGGGCCGCCATCATCGGGCCCTCCACCGTATCCCGCAAAACCACCGTCATCAACCAGGCGATGAAGATGCTGCAGCCCTTCAAGGAAACCCTGCGCGAGCTTTCACCCAAAGAACGCAACGAACAGGACATCGAGCTAAGCCGGGTTACCCAGGCGCGGCTTTACAACCTCCTGGCCATCAACCCCAACCGCCTCATCCTGCAGATGGAACTCAGCGCCTGGATGCGCGAAATGGGTAAGAGCTACAACGCCGGGATGAAGCAGGAGATCACCGACATGTTCGACGGCAAGGACCGCTCGATAGCCAAGATGGAGATCGACGAACACATCGCCAAACCCGCCTTCAGCATCGTGGGCGCCACCACCGAGGACTGGTTCTTCCAGGAACTGCGCGAGGTGGCGGACCAGCGCGGCGGCTTCCTCCAGCGCTTCATCATCTGCATCATCCAAAACATCGACGTCAACGAACTGCGCCTGGCCAGCGTGGACGCCTCCGACTGCGACCGCGAACTGGCCGACTGGGACGAGATGCTGGCGGTGTTCCGGAGCCTGCCGGATTCCCGGCGGCTGCTGGCCTCCGAGGAGGCCGGGGAGTTCCGCGACGCCATCTACGCGGACCTGATGAAGGCCATCGCCCTCAACGCCAACGATCCCCAGGCCGCCTACTGCGCGCGCATCTTCGACAACTACTTCTGGCGCTTCTGCATCCTCATCTTCCTGCTGAAAAACTGGCGGGACCTGCGCGAAGCCAGGGACAACGACCACCTCCAAACCTGGTTCCTGCACAACAAAGTGGACACCCGCACCGCTAAAGAGGCCTGGTATCTCTGCCAATACTACTACGAGAACACCCGGCCCTTCCTGAAGCAGCTAACCGAAGGAAGCAAGCTGGATGAGGAACGGAAGATCCTGCGCTTTCTCCAAAAGGACCCATTGCAGGAGATGGGGCACAGCCGGCTGCTGTGCAAAACGCGCATGCCGTCCCGGGATTTTCGCAAGTGCATCGAATCGCTGATCGAGAGGCAGGCCATCCTCTGCCATGAGGAGACGGGATACCACAATAAAGTGGGCCTGAAATATACGCTGAACCCCGTGCTGGAGGGGATAGACATTAGCTGATACCTGGATCAAGATGGCCACCCCAAACCGGGGTGGCCAATTTGAGTGATTTGAATAATTAACAAATTCCCCATACACGGCCGCCTCCGGAGAGGTGATTTAGGAAAAATGACAAATCCTGGACACAAAGCTATATATACCATATATATACCTATATAACTACTAATACCTACTATATTAGTATATATTATATATAAGTATATATATGGCAGTATGTTATGCCACTTCACTCCAGGTCCTGGAAGGGATTGGGCAAAACCGGCCGTATATGGGGAATTTGTTAATTATTCAAACTACTCATTTGAGATTTACATCCACAAACACCAATTCTCCGGTCCTGGCCCCCGAAGTTTTAAATGCCGGGTATACAAGCAATATATCGCTTGACAAAATCAAATAGGCTAGAGTTAATACACTCAATAACTTTGGAGGTTACAATGATGTTACTTCTCATCGTGTCAGCGGTATTGGCGCTTCTTCCGCTAATGTGGACGGATGCCGCTTATTCCAAAGAACTCAAGGCAAAGGCCGAGTCTGGCGACATGGCCGCCCAGTATGACCTGGCTTTATGCTACCAGTCCGGATCAGGCATCAGGAAAGACGAAAAACAAGCCGCCCTATGGTTCATGCGGGCCGCCGCCCAAGGGCACGTGGAGGCCAAGGCGATACTGGGGATGCTGGGGCGGTAGGCTGCGATGACAGTCAACGTATTGCTGGACTAACTAAAGGCACAGGATGTAACTTTTTTCCTACTGGCAAAATGGGTTGACAAATTGTGTTATAGAAAAAACCGTGCTTTATGATATGATCTAGATGATTAATATTAGGAGAAGGTAGTGTCTCAAAGGTTGGTGTAAATTGGGTAACGCCCGATGAAGAAAAAGGTTGAGCCGGATCCCGCTCTTTGTTTTGATGGTTTTGACAAAACTAAAGAACAAGGAGAAGATCATGACTCAACCAAAGAGAAGCAAGAATGAGATGGCAGAAATCGTCAAGTTAATTCACGAGGCAGTACCAGGAGATTTCGTGAAAGTGCTTGGACAAGGCATCCAGAGCATCATAGATGCAGAGCTCAGTGCCATACTTGGAGCAAAGCCATATCAGCGAGTGGAAGATAGAGCGAACTACCGCAATGGCTACCGTGTACGTAAGGAGCCCCTTAGTACAGGATTGGGACCTGTTAACTTGAGAATTCCGAAGCTTAGAAACGGCAGTTACTATCCCTCGATTCTGGAGCAATATCAACGGGTAGACAGAGCCTTGATCAGCATCATCAGTGAAGCTTACTTTGCCGGTGTTTCTACTCGCAAGATGAATCATTTGTTTGTGGATTTGGGCTTGGGAAACATAGATCGCAGCTTTGTCAGCCGCTGCGCTGCTCAGATAGATGAAGAAGTGGAAATATGGAAGAATCGGCCACTTGATCAGCGTTACGCATACATCTGGTTGGATGCGATCTACACCAAGATCAGAACTGAGGGCAGGGTTAATTCTACAGCAGTGTTGATAGCGATTGGCGTTAGAGAGGATGGGCACCGCGATGTCCTTGGTCTTCACCTGGGCAACCGTGAAAGCTACTATAACTGGAAAGGCTTTCTGCAAAGCTTAAAGGCTCGTGGTCTACAGAGGTCGGAACTTTGGATCAGCGATGAGCATGATGGTTTGATAAAGTCAATAGAAGAATGTTTCCCCGGACAGCTTCGACAACGCTGTATAGTACATTGGATGCGTAATGCCCAGAGCAAGGTATCCAAGACAGACCTTCTGTGGTTGCTTCCACTAATCAAAGACCTGGTAGGCTCTAGGACGAAAGAATCATTTCAATTAGCGTGGACAGAGCTTAATAGGGTAGCCCAGTCCAAAGGCAAGGATAAGCTTCTGGAGTGGCTGGATGAAAGCTACCATGAAATCTCAGTTTATCTTGACTTCCCCACCGCTCACTGGAGCAGGATAAAGTGCACCAACTCCTTGGAGCGTTTGAATGAAGAGCTGCGCCGCAGAGAAAAGTGCATCCGGATATTCCCTGATGAAAAGAGTTGCCTGCGGCTGTTTGGTGCGATTCTGCAAGGCTATTCAGAGGACTGGATAAGCGGGAAACTTTATCTTTCAGAGCCAATGGAAAGAATCAGAGAAAACCAGAAAAGGGCTATACCATTTGAGGCAACGCGCGACGGGCTGAAGCCCTGCTCCGTCGGCTACGCCTCCTCCGCAGGGCTTCAGCCCGTCGCAATAAGGTAGACTATTTATGAAAAAGAACTTGACTCAGATCAACAAGAAGAAAACAATGCAATTGGTCGCTTGGCCTTACATAGATTGTGAGTAACGAGGGATGTCAGATGCCCTCAAACAACCAGAGAAACAATGAGTTGGAATTTACACCAACATTTGGGACTTAACATAGGAGAACTCCGGTATGAGCAATTTAAGCAATGATCAAGGACGTGCATTCGAGTATGCTACAATGCAAACACTAGCAAAAGAAATTGGAAAGGTCAGAAAGGTTTCAGTCATTAGAAATAGTAGTTACGTAGCCGCACAAAAAGCGTGGTCTGCTGTGCCTATAGATATTAAGAGGAATTTAAAAAAAAGCGCAGTTGAAGCGGCACAGGCTGTTTTTGATTTAGAACCTATGACTCTGGAAGATGGGGATGATGTTTTGGAATTGCTTATACAACCCGACCAGGCGGGGAAAGGTGGAGATGTTCGTGATGTATTAATCATTAGAAAATGTTTTCAATGGGAAATAGGCCTGAGCCTTAAACACAATCATCTAGCAGTTAAACATAGCAGGTTATCGAATAAAATTGATTTTGGCTATGAATGGTTTGGCATGAAATGTTCGGACCAATATTGGAAAGATATCAAACCCATATTTGCAATGCTGTCAGCAGAGAAAGGCAAAAAAACCCTTTGGAGAAATCTGCCAGCAAAAGGAAATGATGTTTACTTGCCAATACTTAACGCATTTGTTGATGAGATAAAGAGAAGTTATAAAGTGTATGGGAGTATCGTACCATTACGGATGGTAGAATACCTTCTTGGGAAATTTGATTTTTACAAAGTAATTGGACAAGACAGACTAAGATTGACCCAGATACAAGCATTCAACTTTAGGGGCAAGCTTAACAGAGCAAGTCCAAGGAAAAAACCGGTAATTATTGTGCCAAGATCGAAGCTGCCAGATCGTATTATATCCATTAAGGTTAGACCTGATAAAGATAACTGGGTTGAGTTGTGCTTGAATAACGGATGGCAATTTGGATTTAGGATTCACAGTGCAAGCACTGTTGTTGAGGCAAGTTTAAAATTCGATATAGGGATTATTGGAATGCCAGCCAATATACTGACAATTGATAGGCACTGGCGATGATTTGGAGTTCTTGCTTTTTCAAGGCGAAGGCCTGGAGCAAAGATATAGTTATAATAATGTTTAAACTATGCAACAGTTGCTATTCTTACGTGTTAGACATTAAGGGAAGTGACGTGATGGCTTACACAAATGTTTGCATGAATTCATTTTATAATATGTGTTTAAATCAATTACAGAATTAAAAGGGTATAGAGATGAAAGTTGTATCATTATTCTCGGGAGCCGGAGGCCTTGATTTAGGGTTTAAAAAAGCTGGGTTTGACATAGTATGGGCTAACGAATTTGATAAAAGCATATGGGATACGTTTCGATATAATTTCCCTGAAACTACTCTTGATACGAGGAGCATAACTGATGTCAAATCTGCTGACATTCCTGATGCAGATGGGATTATTGGCGGACCGCCTTGCCAAAGTTGGAGTGAAGCTGGCGCAGGCCGAGGGATCGATGATAAAAGGGGTAAATTATTCTATGAATACATAAGGATCCTTGATGATAAAAAACCCAAATTTTTCTTAGCAGAGAATGTATCTGGCATTCTGTTGCCTCGCCATAGAAATGCATTCAACTCTATAGTTGAAGATTTTAGCTCGATTGGATATGACGTCCAATGGTCTTTGCTCAATGCAAGCCACTATGGGGTCCCCCAAGACAGGAAAAGAGTCATAATTATAGGGTTTAGCAATGACATTGATGTGAGTTATAGGTACCCTGCACCTCTGTTTCGACCAGTAACATTGAAAGATGCAATAGGAAGTTTGCCCCCTCCTCTGCCAGCATTGCAGTATAACAAAGCCAATAATCCGGATAATCTCGCAATGCCCAACCACGAATACATGAATGGAGGCTTTTCTACTATCTATATGTCTAGAAACAGGGTACGCGGATGGGATGAAGTTTCTTTTACAATCCAAGCCGGCGGAAGGCATGCCCCTATTCACCCAAGTGCGCCAAAAATGAAGTTTATTGAGCAAAACGTCAGGATCTTTAAGCCAGGCCATGAACATGAATACAGACGGCTCTCGGTTAGGGAATGTGCAAGGATTCAAACCTTTCCTGATGGATTCATTTTCAAGTATACGAATATTGCTGATGGTTATAAAATGATTGGGAATGCGGTTCCTGTTGAATTTGCCAGAGTACTTGCCTTGTCTATCAAAGACACGCTTGAGGATGTAGGATTCAGAGTATAGGATCTTATCCCTTTGGCTTGGGAAATTGACGCCCTATGTCGAGCATCAATTTGCCCAAAGCCCCATTAACAATGCATGGAGCCAATTCACATTCATAAATAACGATAACCCGGTAGCCCATTTCAGCTAATTGGGCAAAGTTGTTTTGGTCGCGCGCCTTATTTTTTCTAATTTTTGGCTCCCAGTAAGCAACATTGGTGTGCGGAATATGGCCTGATTTGCATCCCTCATGCCCGTGCCAAAAGCAACCATGGACAAATATCACAGTCTTGTACTTGTGCAAAACTATGTCTGGCTTACCAGGAAGGCCTTTAACGTGTAAGCGATACCTAAAGCCATTATGGTAAAGGAACCGCCGCACGATCATCTCAGGCTTGGTGTCCTTTGACCTGATGCGGCTCATTGTGTAGCTGCGTGTCCCTTTCTCATACTTGCTTTTCATGCTTGCAGGATTGATTGTGCAATGGATTCTGTCAAGGGCATTCTGCGGGACTAGTTATCCGCTGTGAGCAAAGCCCGGCCTCTGAAAAAACCGTTTGGCAAATCCTTGCTGCGGATTAAGCTATGTATGTAACGGAATCAAGCGGTGATTTGCTCTTTGCTCCGCGTTACAAATGTGCTAAGGTGACGTGATCCGGTCCCTTGCGGCCGGTTTTTACGTTTGAGGGCAGCCGCCGCTTTTCCGAAAAAGGAAAAGGAGGCCGATCATGGCCAGCAAGAAGAACACAACGGAACCAAAGACGGAAGGGCTGCCTGCACAGCAGGAAAATGAGCAGTCAAGATTGTCAAAGCTGAGGGCATCGCACAAAAGGCTGGAACAGGAAATATTGGACTCAGGGTTAAAACTGATGTCCCCGGATGAAATGAGGCAGCTGCATACGGGCAAGGTTTATGCCCAGATCATTCCCATGAAAAAGGACGAAAAGGATTAGGCCGCTGGTCTGGGAGGCGGGAGTTTATGGATCCCGGATCAATACCGCTACGCAGGGCTTTGACTGGCGTCGAGCGAGGAACGAGCATCGACGACAGCAATTCCAACGCGGACAGAGACTCCTCCTGTCGTCCATGCTCACTGGGTTCGCTGGACGCCAGGACCCGCACCCAATCAGCTGAAGCTTATGCCACAAAAGAAAAGCGGACGGGGTGTTGATCCGTCCGCTAATTCTTTAGAGGCCGCCATTGGTCAGTGGCGGCCAGTTTTCTTCCTCCGCCGCTGGATTCATTCCAGTTAGAGGAAGGGATCTCCCGGCCGGACGTGGGCCAGGAGGAATTTGAACACCTCCGGGGCTTCTTTTTCCGCTTTGGCCAGGAGATAGTACCAGGCCTGCATGTTCGCCTGGTAGTTTTTCACGCGGGTGGTAACGAAGCTCCTGATGCGGCCTTGGGGGGTGTTGACCTCAGCCAGGAAGGCGCGGATGGCCCGCAGCTCGCCGGCGCAGGCGTCGGCCTGGTCCTGATGGCCGAGATCGAGGTGGGCGGCAATCGCTTTAAGCAACTGTCTGGCGCGCTTCCGGCATTCGTAAAGGGCCCGGTTATCCGTCATCGGGACCAGCTGTTCGCGGATCACGCCGTGGGAGTAGCCGTTCCAATCGCAATCATCTTCCGCCAAAGGAGCCTGGAATTCGCGGTTGGCCGGCTCGCGCGTGTAAAAAGCGCTCAGCGCCAATCTGGCGCCCAGCAGTTTGCGCCGTCTGGCCTTGAGCCAGGCCAGGGCGCGGTTCAGTTCATAGTTCTCCAGACCTTGTTCAGATTGCCTGGGGGTCATCGCCTCTCCTTTGAGGGCTGGGGTCGGGGTCGGCGTTGTCGCCGGGGTTGGACGCTCCGGTTAAACTGGCGTCCGGCCTGAACATTTGAGATAATGCCGGTTTCAGCATCGTTACTCCCCGCCGGAGCGTGCCGCTTGCGGAAGCTGGGGGTGGAAAGTTATCCACATCCATCCACATCCTTCCACAATTTTCCTTGACAGAAACCAGAACCGCCATAGAAAGACAAAAGCTACTGCCTTATAACGGTAACAAGCTCTGCCGGTGGTGTGGCAGCACTGCCGGCTTTTGTAAATTTCGCGCCCCCTGAGGGGCTTTTTTTTTGCCCTGGTTGGCTATCCGAAACCGTGGCAGCGGCTTGCCGGAAAGGCCGGGGCAAAATCGTTCTGCCGTCGCCAAAATATTTTCGCTGAATACCCTGTCAAGCTATTTCCGGGTGTTTTTCAGCTTTTTTTCCGGAACCCCTTTAAGGCTTTGGAGATAGGAATCAAGCCGGTTGGGACGTGATCGGGGTGCTTGCGGCGCAAAACACTATTCCGCAAATGTTTGGGGAAATATCGCGGGATGTGACCACAGCCAGGCAGTTGTTTTTTCCTACGGATGCGACGGATTCAACGGATTGTACGGATGTAAACGTCGCCACTTAGCCTCGGAGTGTCATTCCGGGGACGCGCGCGACAGCACGCGAAGACCCGGAATCCAGCCCTGGCGGGAATAGCACATCCTAGACACAGGCCAATGCGGGGTCGATCCAGACGCAGTCTGCATCGACACCTTCCCAGGGCATTAGACAAACCGTCTGGATTCCTGGGCCCCGGCGTTAAAACGCCACCCCGGAATGACAGGCTGAGGCTGGGCGGATAGACCGTCTGGATTCCGGGACCCCAGCGTTAAAACGCCACCCCGGAATGACAGGCTGGTTTGAACCCCTACAACCCATCCGCGCCATCAGCGTGAACCCCTCTTGATCCCGATGATCCCCCTTGGTGGCGATATTCCCCTTGCGTACCCCTGTTTTTCTCATACGCACGTTTATAGAGGGAAGTTTTTTTACTCGCGCGCGGAGCGAAAAAGCGGACCCCGAATCCAAACAAGGAGGACAAAGCCATGAAGGTAAGATTCAAATACGGCATCGCCACCTACAGCGGCACCATCGACGAGATGGTCTATGGCAGCTACCGCGACGACAAGCTGTGCATCGGGCGGGATTACGTGTATCCGCGGCTGACCGCCAACAATGCCCTGGTGGGCAGCGTGGGCAAAAACCTGGCCGAGCTGTGGTCCAACGCTTCGGCGGAGTACAAGGCGGACCTGAAGACCTACGCCCAGCGCAACGGCATGGAAAACGTGCCCAAAACGCAGCTTCCGCCTACCAACTACGCCCTGTGGATCAAGCTGATGTACGCCTGGGCCGACGAGAATCCCAGCGTCGATCTCTCCACGCTCACCGTGGAAGACTTCGAACTGGGCGGCGCCAGCGTGAGCACCGTGAAAAACGCCATCGACAACGGCTACCTGGACAAGGTCGGCACCTACGACGACCTCACCGAAGCCTACTAACCGGAGGGATGAGGGGCTGGGAGACCGGCCCCTTCTTTAATTCGTCGCGGAAAAGCGCGGAAAAAGGGAAAAGTGGACAAAAAAAAAGAGATTAATAGGAACGCGGATGACAGGATCGACAGGATCAATGGGATTTATAAAACAGAGGGGCAGAGGGACAGAGTTATGTACCATAAGCTTCAGCTTGTTGGGTGCCCGAGATTCATCTCGAGGCACAAGGATAAAAACAGAGGGACAGAGGGACAGAGATGGATTTTAACACAGAGGCGCAGAGACGGGGAGATGGGGAGAAAGAGAGAAAGGGTTTGTAGCATAAGCTTCAGCTTGTTGGGTGCCCGAGATTCATCTCGAGGCACAAGGATAAAAACAGAGGGACAGAGGGATAGAGAGGGATTTTAACACAGAGAATAGCAGAGATTAAACACAGAGAATAGCAGAGCAAAAGCGGAGGAAAGAACATTAACACTCCAATCCGTCGAATCCGTTTAATCAGTTGAATCCGTAGGTAAAAAAACCAAACAAAGGAGGGACAAGTGAACGAGAACCTGCTGAAAGAACTCGCCCGGGAACTGGCCACCAAGGTGAACAACCTGGTGGATATCCCCATCATCAAGGAAGACGATGAACAGGCGTTCTTTGAACTGATCATCCTGCTCATGCTGGAACTGATCTTCAACCGCCTGGGTTTCAAGAACGTTGTCGAAATCTCGCCGCGTGCGTGACACGCAAACTGCGCAAGAGGCGCAAGGACAGTAACAAGTAATGGATTCCGGGGCCCCTTCCCCGGAATGACACTACGGGGCTGGGAGACCGGCCCCTTCCTTAATTCGTCGCGGAAAAGCGCGGAAAAAGGGAAAATGGGGTCAGAAAAAGAGGGTTTTTTTGAAAACAGAGGGACAGAGGGACAGAGAGGGATTTTAACACAGAGAATAGCAGAGATTAAACACAGAGAAAAGCAGAGGAGTTGATTGTAGCATAAGCTTCAGCTTGTTGGGTGCCCGAGATTCATCTCGAGGCACAATGATAAACACAGAGGCACAGAGGCACAGAGACACAGAGGGGTTTTAAAAACAGAGGGACAGAGAGGGATTTTAACACAGAGAATAGCAGAGATTAAACACAGAGAAAAGCAGAGGGGTTTAATTGTAGCATAAGCTTCAGCTTGTTGGGTGCCCGAGATTCATCTCGAGGCACAAAAGATCATAAAAACAGAGGGACAGGGGGACAGAGAGATGGGGAGACACAGAATCTACAGGATCAAAGAATGGCACGCAGATAAGAAAATCCGTAAATCAGTTGAATCCGTGAATCCGTATGAAATATGAATGCCCAGCCCTGGATTCGATTCACCCCACCGGCCAACAAGTTGTCCGGCGAGGACCCCGACGTCACTGCGTTCCTGAATGACGAGGGTTTGGGTGTGCCTGCCTCCATTCCCGCGCAGTCATTTCCCTTTTGGAGAGTATAGTTTCAGAGTCCTGACGGGCGAAATCCCTCCGGCAGAATTAGCTTGACAGATTTGAGGCCATGGGAGGGTATTGATATTCAAACTGGAAAAATGGGCGAAAATCCCTGTGTGAGAGGGATCCAGGCCCGAAAGAGGAACCGCTTGAAAAGATACATGCTGCTGCTGGTGGTGGCGCTGTGCTCCCTGTTGGGGGCGGAGATCCTGGTGCCGATGGACCGGTCCCAGAGCGACCACCTGAAAGCCTACGGAGTCGCCTTCGAAGCGCTGAAGGAGCAGTATGTGGTGAAGTGGTTGCTCAACTACCGGGGAGGCAGTTTTTTGCTGCCGGAATCCGAAGGCCTGGCCGCGCTCTGCAACATCCGCGGGGTGCGGTTTGAGCTGGTTTCCTCCGCGAATGTGGCCGCCATCATGGCCGAGATCCAGGAGGCGAACATGGAGGCGGTGGTGCTGGAAAAAGAGCCGAAGATAGCCATCTACATTCCGCCCAACGCCCTGCCTTGGGACGACGCCGTGACCCTGGCCCTGGAATACGCTGAGATCGAGTATGACCGCTTTTGGGACGACGAGGTGCTGGAGGGCAAGCTGGTGGATTACGACTGGCTGCATCTGCATCACGAGGATTTCACGGGGCAGTTTGGCAAGTTTTACGGTTCCTACCGCCACACGCCCTGGTATCAAAACGACGTTCAGGTGAACGGGGCAATGGCCGCCCGCCACGGCTACGCCAAGGTTTGGCAGCTAAAGCACGCGGTGGCGCAGAAGATCCGGGAATTCGTGGAGAACGGCGGTTTCCTCTTTGCCATGTGCGCCGCCACAGACACCTACGACATCGCGATGGCCGCGTATGGAACGGACATTGTGGACGGCCTCATCGACGGCGACGGGATCGACCCCCAATACAAGAGCAAGCTGGATTTCAGCCGCTGCTTCGCCTTTGAGGATTTCAGCCTGAAGACCAATCCCTTCGAATATGAATTTTCCGATATCGACGCCAGCGACTACTCCCGGCTGCGCGGGCCCGAGGCGGACTATTTCCAGCTCTTCGATTTTTCCGCCAAATACGATCCCGTGCCCACCATGCTCACCCAGTGCCACGTGAACGTGATCGACGGCTTTCTGGGGCAGACCACCTCGTTTTTCAAGGACAAGGTGAAAAAGAGCGTGATCATCCTGGCCGAGGTGCCGGGCCAGAATGAGGTGAAATACATCCACGGCAACATCGGCAAAGGCACTTTCACCTTCTACGGCGGACACGATCCCGAGGATTACCAGCACAAAGTGGGCGATCCCGAAACCATCCTGGACCTCCATAAGAACTCGCCCGGATACCGGCTGATCCTGAACAACATCCTCTTTCCGGCCGCCGAGAAGAAGGAATTGAAAACCTGAGGAAGGGCAGTGAAAAGATTCTATCCGAACATCCGCAAAACCCAGCTCAAGGTTGGCCTCTTCACCGTGGTGATCCTGGCCGCGCTGGTGATCAGCTACCTGTGGCTGAGCAGCCGCATCTCCACCCGCGCCCAGACCGACCTGCGCCTCAGCTTCGGCGAGGTGATGGGCCTGGAGGTGGGCGACCAGGTGACCTTCCGGGGCATGGAAGTGGGCCGGGTGAAAAAGATCGAGGCCCGGGACCGGGACATCCTGGTGACGGCGCGGATCAACAGCGACATCAGCCTGAAAGAGGGCTCCCGCTTCATCATTTCGGACAGCAGCCTGATGGGCGGCACCCGGCTGAACATCACTCCCGGCGAAGGTCCGGGCCTTTTGAACACCAAACAGGTCCTCGCCGGGGATTCACCTTTGGGGATCATGAGCGTGATCGGCCAGGCCACTCTGGCGCTCGATGAGATCAAAACTGTTTTCGCCAGCCTGCGCGGGGAAGACGGCCTGATCGGCAAATCCACCGCCGTTTTGGATAACGCCCAGGCGGCCACCGCAGCGGTGGACCAACTGGCCCTGGGCGCCCGGAACGACCTGGAAGCAACCCTGGACCAGATCGAAAGGCTCACCGGCGAAGTGAGGTCCGTGGTCCAGGCCAGTTCCGCCGATCTGGAAAGCACGCTCGGCCAGGCCCCGGAGGCCATGGCCCGGGCAAGCGCCGCCCTGGACAGCCTGAAGGTCCTTTCCGCAAAGCTGGACGCCACCATGCGCGCTTTGAACAGTGGCCAGGGCACGGCCGGGAAGCTGCTGCGCGATGACGAGCTCTACCGCCAGCTGCAGGGCTCCGTGGCCAGCCTGGATTCGCTGGTCGCGGACGTGCGCGCCAACCCCAAAAAATACCTGAAATTCAGCATTTTCTAAGGATACCGATGAAGCCAATACACATCCTTCTGCTCCTGCTGCTGCTGGCGGCCGGGGCCTGTCCCGCCTATTACTTCGGCCAAAACAAGGTCAACCTGGTCCCCGAGGAATGGTCCACCCTGCAAACCCTGCACTTCGACATCTATTTCCCCCGCGGCGAAGACGAGTTTGGCCGGGTCGCCGCCCTGATGGCCGAGGAGACCTATTACATGCTGAAGGAGCAGCTCACTTTTCCCATCGGTTCCCGCATCCCGGTGATGTTCTACAGCAGCAAGACAAATTTTCAAAGCACAAACATCATCTATCCCCTGCTCACGGAAGGGGTTGGCGGCTTCACCGAAAGCCTG
>Ga0255344_1003148_pt1 | contig 18486 bp, 16 predicted proteins | sample wastewater_treat_5_FD_192414 | JGI IMG/M metagenome (GOLD analysis project Ga0255344, IMG submission 192414) | Wastewater microbial communities from Lulu Island WWTP, Vancouver, Canada - plant18 | ecosystem: Engineered > WWTP > Wastewater > Unclassified | place: Canada: Vancouver, British... | reverse complement strand
TACTTGAAATCCACAATGGTCATAGTGCCGTCGGCGACAATGATGCAGTCAGCAGTGCCGAAGCTCTCCGCTACCCAGCGGGTGAAATCGAGCCGATGTTCGACAAGAACAAGCGGATCGGAACAGGTCTGCTTTGCCGCCGCCACCTGTTCCATGATGAAATCGAGGTAGGCGTCGCTGCATTCTTCCATTTCCTCGTCGTAAAATTCCAGATTGTCGGTAGGATCGCGCACCTTGTATCCGAGCGCCTTCTTGACCTTATACTCACAGAGGGCGTGTGCGTCCGTGCCTTGCTGGGCATAACTGCTGCCGGTGTCCGTCTGTGCGGCGTTCTCCATTGCTGAAGGCGGGCAGTTGATCCAGCGTTCGCTGCTGGACGGTGAGAGAATAGCGTGTGTTCCGGGCATCACAATCCCTCCGCTTCTGCCAGCACCGCTGCGTAGTCGCTTTCAGCAAGGTCGCTGAGCTTGGTTGCGCCGTAGCGACCGATCAGTTCCTTGACCTCCGCCGTCTTGCCGCTGCGGGAGATCTCCGACAGACGGCTGCGGAGCTCAACGAAGGTGACAGTCTGCTTTTCAGGTGTCGGCTGTTCCTTCGGTACGGGCTCCTGCGGCTCGTCCACGGCAGGATCATAGATCGTCTCGAATGTGTCGAGATAGGCGTTAGTGGTCTGTGCCGTGTACTCCTGCAGCGCAGCAGTAAGGGCAGCGAGCGCGTTGACGATTTTCATCATGGGTTCCATTCTTCATTGCCTCCTTTGTCAGATTTTTTGCCAGTCTTTTCGATACGATGCTGATAGCAAGCAGCGTATCTATCAGTTCGCGGGTTTTGCTGTTCACGGTTCATCACCTCCTTCTACTTCCCATTGGAAAGCAAGTGTCCATTTTGACGAAGTTTTTCAAAAAAATTCTTCAGTCAGAATCGTGGTCACTTTTTTCATGCGGGAGAGAAGTGTTGTGCGAGGAATATCCAGCTCCTGCGCGATCTCTGTATCTGACAAACCGTCCTGACGCAGTTCAAAGGCATGAAAGATGCCGGGGGCAAGCTCGTCCATTCTCTTAATAAGGGCTTCGAGCAGAAGCTGATCTGCTGCGATTGCGGCTGTATCCGACGCTTCATCGACCATCTTGTCCGGCATGGACTCCTCATCGCCCTCTTCGTTTGTTTTCGGGCAGTCGAGGGAGATCGTGTCTCCAGCGCGGTAATACTTACAAGTCCAGCAGTCCATATCGCAGTAGCGGTAGTCCGCCTTCGGGCAGGTGCAGCGACCGTGGTTCTGCTGTGTGCGGCGATATGCGTTGATGTCACGGTAGTAATTGTCGTGTTCTTCTTTTGACACTTCGATTGACTTGTTCATTGACCTCAGATAGATTTTCATAAAAAATTCCTCCATTGACTTTGCGAATGGAGGAATCTCAAGCTGCAAATGGGCATGACAAATAGACCGCAGCTCTGAAAGATCACTCCATTCAGAATTGCAGCCGTCAGCTCAAATGACAGCCGTGCATATTAACTTGTCCCGCCGCAGACCGTTGAGCAGCCGTTGATCAAGCGACTCAGAAAGCAGCGGTCAGCCTTTTGACGTCGTGCTGGGGACACAAAGACAACATAATGAATAAGATACTTGTTCTCAATAGACATAGGACAGTTTTTCGGGTTTTGAGTACCACGAAACTTTAGTCTCGCTCATTTACAATGGAAATCAGGTCATCAACCGTCTGCTCGTACTCGATGCTTCCCATTGTTTCAGGACATCCACCGTACCTGTCGATGACCGACTGTGCGACCGCGCTGTCACAGCGGCTGTTGATGTCGGCGATGAGGTAGTAAAGCGTCGATTTTGATACATTCATAAAAAATCAGCTCCTCTGGATAAAAAATGGTGCTCTCGCACTTGAATTTGGGCGGGAGATATGCTATAATAAATTATGTATAGACATTCGCCAATGCGGATGGCAACTTTGAACCAGCACTTGTCCTTCCGCTGATTTCAGTATAGCAAATCGTGCTCTCAAAACCTCGGAATTCGCGGAATGGATCGGAAAGACTCGGGAAACGAAATTAGGTGATGTGTAGATGACATTCTCTCAGTATTATAACGGGCTGTTTCCTTATCTGTCAGATAGCAATAAGCGCGAGGAATTCTTTGATGCCATAATAGGCAACTTCATCAGTAATGAAGTGCTGGAGACTTGCGAGATTCTTACCAGAGACAAAGACACAAAAAAGCGCTTTGTCAGAGCAAATAACCCAAATCCAATATCGAAGGATCACGCACAATTTCTGTATAAACATCGAGATATTCGTAAATATACCAAATGGCTTTATAAGCACATGGAGAAGACAGATACCTTCGAAAAAATAGAGGAATGGCTCGAAGACAATGGGGTTACCCCATATGATCCCAGCAAAGATTGTGCTGAGTTATTGGAACAGATTTTTCTGGACATTATAAATGCGGCATCTGAACATACAGAGCCTGATATCACTATTCCACCAACTTCAGACATTGAAGGTATACTGGAAGAGGGTTCTGCACTTGATGATTTCGACAAAGAACTGCTACGTGACTTTCAAGCGGATTACGATATAATCATAAAAAACTGTATCAGCGACAGCTACGCTGCTGTATGGATTGAAGGCAAAATATCAAAACAGATAAGCTCCTTGTATTCTGAAAAATGGGAGCAGCTATCTGTGACCTTCCATAACCTGCTGCTTCGTTCCGAAGTAATCGGAGCGCTGGGACAGCTACAGCAGTTGTGTGACATATTAGATCCGAATACGAATGGAAACACGATCACAGCGTTCCGTCCGTCAGTTCGTATAATAAGAGAACAGCTCAGAAATCATTATGTAAAATTGCATCCCGATCAATTTGTCGGCATACTACCCTCCAGTTCATTTGAGCCGCAATGGGATGATGAAGAAGGATAACATACCGAAAGGATAATAACATGGACAATCAGATTCACAATCAAATCGTTAGCTTTATATGGGGCATTGCCGACGACTGCCTGCGTGATGTGTATGTACGCGGCAAGTATCGTGATGTCATTCTGCCTATGACGGTGATCCGCAGACTGGATGCCATGCTGGAGGATACCAAAGAGGCAGTCCTCGCAATGAAACAGAAACTTGACGAAGCTAAAATTGACAATCAGTGGGGCGCACTCTGCAATGCAGCAGGACAGGCATTCTGCAACGCGTCGCCGTTCCGTCTGCGTGACCTGACCAGCCGTTCCAAGAAGCAGACGCTGAAGGTAGACTTTGAAGCGTATCTGGACGGCTTTTCTCCGAATGTGCAGGAGATCCTTGATAAATTCAAGTTCCGCAACCAGATCGACACGATGATCGATGCAGACATTCTCGGCGCGGTCATCCAGAAGTTCATCTCGCCGGACATCAATCTCAGCTCGAATCCTGTGTATAAGGATGAAGGTGTTGTTCGTCTGCCCGGACTGGATAACCACGGCATGGGAACGATCTTTGAGGAGCTGATCCGTAAGTTCAATGAGGAAAACAACGAGGAAGCCGGAGAGCACTGGACACCTCGTGATGTTGTGGAACTGATGGCAGACCTCGTATTTGTGCCTGTGGCTGACCAGATCAAAGATGCCACTTACGCCTGTTATGACGGAGCTTGTGGAACCGGAGGTATGTTAACTGTCGCGCAGGATCGACTTTTGCAGCTTGCTGACCAGTCCGGCAAGAAGGTTTCCATTCATCTGTTCGGTCAGGAGATCAACCCCGAAACTTACGCAATCTGTAAGGCAGATATGCTCCTCAAGGGCGACGGTGAGCAGGCAGAACATATCAGTTACGGCTCGACGCTGTCTCTGGACGGTAACGCTTCCCGCCAGTTTGACTTCATGCTGTCCAATCCGCCTTACGGAAAGAGCTGGAAAACGGACGCTGAGAAAATGGAGGTTGAGGAAGAAACCGGAAGAGGCAAGGCGAAGAAGGCAATTCTTGACACCCGTTTCAATGCCTATCTTCCGGAAGGCGAAAACCTTGTTATGCTGCCGCGTACCAGTGACGGACAGCTTCTGTTCCTGCTGAACAATATTTCCAAGATGAAAAAAGAAGCCACCCTCGGCAGCCGTATCGCAGAGGTACACAATGGTTCCTCGCTGTTCACGGGCGATGCCGGGAGTGGTGAGAGCAATGCCCGCCGCTACATGATCGAGCACGACCTTGTAGAAGCAATCATCGCATTGCCGGAAAATATGTTTTATAACACAGGTATCGGTACCTACATCTGGATTCTGTCCAACCGCAAGGAAGATCGCAGAAAGGGCAAGATTCAGCTCATTGATGCAACCGGTATGAAGTCGCCGCTGCGCAAGAACATGGGCAAGAAGAACTGCGAATTCACCGATGAGATCCGCGCTGAAATCATGCGTATCTTCATGGAAATGGAAGAGAGCGAGGTCAGCCGCATTTTCAATAATGAGGAATTCGGCTATTGGTCTGTCACTGTGGAAAGACCGCTTCGTCAAAGAGTGAATGTCAATATAGAAACAATCAAAGAAACGCTGTCCATGTTCAATGTGCTTTACGGTGTCGATGTCAATCACGAGGAAGACAATATTCCTACAGTCAGTCCGGCAGATTTTCTTGCATTTGCAGAGAAAAATCCGAATGTCCGCACAATAAAAATGCCAAAGACATGGGGACAGATTGAGTTTGAAAAAATATATCATATGTATATGAAAGCTTTGATTGACCTGATGCAGACTGAGCCTTATATGAGCTATAATGATTTTGTTACAAGGCTTTATAACAATCCGCATATCAAGAACAGCGGTACAAAATTCAAGAAGTTTGAAGATTTCATGTATCCGCTTCTCACAAAAGACCCCGAAGCAGAAATTGTCTATGAAAAGGGAAAGCCTGTTGTTGATACAGAACTGCGTGATACAGAGGTGATCCCGTTCACTTATGAGGGCGGCATTGACGGCTTCATGCAGAATGAAGTGCCGACCTATGCGCCGGATGCTTGGGTAGATGAGAAGAAAACACAGATCGGCTATGAGATCAGCTTCACCAAGTATTTCTATAAGCCTGTGGAGCTGCGGGAAATGTCGGATATCATTGCGGAACTGAATGAACTGGAAAATCAGGCGGACGGCATGATGGCAAGTATTATGGAGGGGATTTCATGAAGCAGTACCCATCCTATAAAAGTGTTTCTGAAAAATGGGCTAAACAAATACCTGCACATTGGGAACTGAAACGCCTGAAAAATATATTCGCACTCCGAAAAGAGAAAAACAATCCAGTAATAACCGATAATATACTCTCTTTAACCGCTATACAAGGTGTTGTTCCGTATGCAGAAAAGAAAGGAACAGGTGGCAATAAACCAAAAGAGGATTTAACATTATATAATGTTGCTCACGAAAACGATCTATTAATTAATTGCATGAATGTGGTTTCTGGTGCAGCAGGTGTGTCTAAGTATTTCGGAGCAATAAGTCCTGTTTATTATGCATTGTACCCTCGTACTTCTGAGAATGTGTGGTATTATCACCATCTCTTCAGATTATTAACTTTTCAAAGAAGTCTCATTGGACTTGGAAAAGGCATTCAAATGCATGAGAGCGATAATGGTACTCTTACTACTGTCCGTATGAGAATATCAATGGATTCTCTTGGAAATGTCACTATTCCAGTTCCACCTCAAGAAGAGCAAGATCAAATCGTCCGCTTTCTTGACTGGAAAGTTTCGGAGATTAACAGGCTTATTGCGGTTAAGAAAAGAGAGATTGAGCTTTGGCAAGATGCAATTCAAGTATTTGTTGATAATGCAATATTTTCTGTTTCCGCACCAGAAATCAAATTCAATCATTTTTTTGATATGACAAAAGGGCTGAATATTACTAAAAAAGACCTTATTGATACTGGAACACCTGTTATAAGCTATGGACAGATTCATTCAAAAGACAATACAGGAACAACAATTTGTAATGAATTAATACGTTATGTTGATAAAAGTTATATTGATACTAACCCTAATTCACTTGTTCAAAAAGGTGATTTTATATTTGCAGATACTTCAGAAGATTTAAAAGGTGTAGGTAATTGCGTTTATGTAGATAAAGATATGATTTTATTTGCAGGTTATCACACAATAATAGCAAGACCCAAAGATAAAAGTAATAATAAATATCTTGCTTATATGTTTAAATCATCTATATGGCGAGATAAACTCAGAAGAATGGCAACAGGTGTAAAGGTATTTAGCATTACTCAAAAAATGCTAAAAAACACTGTTATTTCACTGCCCAATATAGACGAGCAGAAACGAATCGTCGAATATCTTGACAAGAAAACAAGCGAAACAACAACCGCAATTTCAAAAATAAATGACCAAATACAAAAACTCGAAGAACTGAAAAAGCGTCTTATTTCTGATGTCGTAACAGGTCAGATTGATGTCCGCAATATCGCTATACCCGACTTTGAATACATTGAGGAAACAGCCGAAGAAACAGACGAGGAGGAGTAGACCATGTTCACCAACACGAAAGAAAACGGTCTTGAAACCCTGATCGTGAAATACCTCGTGGAGCAGAACGGCTACGAGGAGGGCAGCAATGCCGACTATGACCAAGAATACGCCTTTGACGAAACCCGGCTCCTGCGTTTTCTGCGTGACACCCAGCCCACAGAGCTTGCCAAGCTGGGCGTGGATGTCTCTGATGTGAAGAAGCGGCAGTTCTTTAACCGCCTGAGCAGCGAGATCACCAAGCGCGGCATCATTGATGTGCTGCGCAATGGTGTCAAGGTCTATCCCGCTGACCTCATCATGTTCTATCTGACACCGACAGAGAACAATGCAAAGCAGCATGAGATGTATCAGAAAAACATCTTCAGTGTCACACGACAGCTCCGCTATGCACCGGACAGAAAAAAGCTGGCGCTCGACCTGTGTATTTTCATCAACGGTCTGCCGGTCATCACAATGGAGCTGAAAAACTCTCTCACCGGTCAAAGCACCAAAGATGCCGTGCAGCAGTACAAAGACGACCGTGAACCGAAGGATATCCTGTTTTCCTTCAAACGCTGCATGGTGCATTTTGCGGTGGATGACCGCACGATCGAATTCTGCACCAAGCTGGACAAGGAAGATAGCTGGTTCCTGCCGTTCAATAAGGGCTATAATGACGGAGCAGGCAACCCGCCGAATCCGGACGGCATCATGACGGACTACCTCTGGAAAGACATCCTTACGAAAGCAAAACTCTCCCGTATCATCGAGAACTATGCACAGGTTATCGTCGAAGAGGATGAGGAGACCAAGAAAAAGAAGGTCAAGCAGGTATTCCCGCGTTATCACCAGCTCGATGTGGTGGAAAAGCTCCTCGCGGATGTCCGTGAGAACGGCACAGGAAAGCGGTATCTTGTGCAGCATAGCGCAGGCTCCGGCAAGTCCAACTCTATCTCATGGCTTGCGCATCAGCTCATAGGCTTGGAAAAGGACGGCAAGTCGATCATTGATTCGGTGCTGGTTGTAACCGACCGTAAGATCCTCGACAAGCAGATCCGCAACACGATCAAAAACTTCATGCAGGTGAAGAATACTGTCGTATGGGCGGAGCATTCCGGCGATCTCAGGAAAGCCATTCAGGACGGCAGACGCATTATTATTACAACCGTCGAGAAGTTCCCGTACATCATTTCGGAGATCGGTCAAGAGCATAAGAACAAGCATTTTGCGATCATCATTGACGAGGCGCATTCCGGTCAAAGCGGCAGAAACTCCGCACAGATGAATCTTGCGCTTTCCGGCATGGCAACATCGGATGATGCCGACAACGAGGACAAGATCAATGCAATGATGGAGGGCAGAAAGCTCGTTTCGACTGCCAGCTATTTTGCATTCACGGCAACTCCGAAGAATAAAACACTGGAGACATTTGGTGTGCCTTTCGAGGAGGACGGCAAGATCAAGCACAGACCGTTCCATGTTTACACCATGAAGCAGGCAATTCAAGAGGGCTTCATTCTCGATGTTCTTCAGAATTACACCCCAATTGACAGTTGGTACCGGATCATGAAAACCGTGGAGGACGATCCGGAATTCGACAAGAAGCGTGCGCAGAAGAAGTTGCGTAATTTCGTGGAGGGCAACGAGTACACAATCAAGCGCAAAGCTGCTATGATGGTCGAGCATTTCCACGAGAAGGTCATCGCAAAGGGAAAGATCGGCGGGCAGGCGCGTGCAATGGTCGTTACAGCAAGCATCCCGCGCTGCATCGAATACTACTACGCTATCACCAAGCTGCTGGCAGAGCGTCACAGCCCCTTTAAGGCGATTATCGCATTCTCAGGTGAGCACAAATATCAGGGGCAGGATCCTGCATTGACCTCCGCAGCAATAAATGGCTTCCCGGATTCTAAGATTCCTTCGGAATTCAAGAAAGATCCATATCGGCTTTTGATTGTTGCGGATATGTTCCAGACCGGCTTTGACGAGCCGCTGCTGCATACGATGTATGTGGACAAGATGCTCTATGACATTAAGGCGGTGCAGACGCTTTCGAGACTGAATCGCTGCCACCCGAAGAAGCATGACACCTTCGTGCTGGACTTCTATAACAAGCCGGAGGACATCCAGAGAGCGTTCTCAACCTACTATAAAACGACACTTCTGTCTGATGAAACCGATCCGAATAAGCTGTACGACCTGATCGCAACAATGGAAGAGTATCAGGTATATACGGCAGAAGAAGTCGAACACCTCGTGAATGTGTATCTTGATGGTGCAGGACGTGAGCGCATCGATCCTCTGCTGGATGCAGATGTGGCAATTTACAAGGAGCTTGATACAGAGGATCAGATCAAATTCAAGAGTGCTGCAAAATCCTTTGTGCGCACATATGGTTTTCTCGGCGCTATTCTTCCATACGGCAATGCGGACTGGGAACGACTGTCTATCTTCCTCAACCTGCTGATACCCAAGCTGCCGTCACCGCGTGTCGAAGATTGGACTGTGGGCATTTTAGAGGCGATTGATTTGCAGAGCTATCGTAATGAAGCGCGTGATTCTATGTCGATCATCCTCGATGATTCGGATACAGAGGTAGCCCCCGTTCCAACGGCAAAGGGAGCACACATCATCGATCCGGATATGGATCTGCTCTCCAATATCGTATCTGAATTCAATGATATGTGGGGCAATATTGACTGGAAAGATCCGGACAATGCTCGTCAGCAGGTAACTGAAATCATCCCGGCTATGGTATCGAAGGATGAAAGCTACCAGAACGCAATGCGCAACTCTGATGAGGAAGGTGCAAGGCTGGAAAGCGAGAGAGCGCTGCAGAAGGTTATCTTCGCTATTATGGCGGACAACATGGAGATTTTCAAGCAGTATCAGGACAATCCCGCCTTTAAGAAGTGGTTGTCCGATATGATTTTCAATATGACATATAACCCAGACGGCACACCGTATGAACCGCCGAAGAAATAACTACAGAAAAGATAGGTGGATACAAGCCGCTATATAATAACCAGCACTTGTATCCACCACTTATTTTTAGAGAAAGGAGAGCTTGTATCTATGCCAACACTCGACGATAGAATTACCACGATCAATAACGCAATCTGCAGGCATATTGACAGCATTGACAACTCTTCACGCGGTGTAATTTCGCAAGATATCATATCAAAGCTCATTAGTTTTGTTGAGCAAGCTATGCTGAAATTTTATGCTGGCGGCAAGGACATTGATGATAGCGAGGAGAATATCAAAGCTGCTATGGAATATGTCCAAGTCAATGGTGAGCTAAAAAACCTGTTTCGGTTTCGGAACTATCTTCAGATTGTTGTAGCGCACGCTACACTTGATGAGAATGCTTCCGAACGGTTGATGCTGAAATACTATCAGTATCTTCTGGAAACGAAGAAACTTCTTCAGAAGCATTTCCATATGTATGTTTTGCATAACTTAAATAAGTTCCCGCTGAAACTGGATAACGCGCTACAAGAGTATTATGCAAAAATCGCATACAAAATTGAATCTCACCCTGCTTATTTCTCCGATAAGGGAAATAAATACTACATTCAGAAAATCAAGCCCTTCTTTGTCGGAATTGAAATCTACTATGAGGTAACTTTTACTCCTGTAAGTGGTAAGCACACAAAAACAAACCGGGTGATTGCCTTTACAAAGCTGCCAATTACGGGCAACTATGCTTCCAAGATTCAGGTAGTTCAAGACAGTATTGAAATTCTCGGAAAAACAATGCCCATTGATATTATCGTGGGCTGGGAGGTTTCGATACGCGGATGTGAGTACCAGAATTTTATTTCTCTTATAACTGGCGAGAGGACTAAAGTGCCTTATCCAGAACAGAGAGAAATATGCAGATTCCTTACCAGTAATGGGTTTTCATTAACGGAACTGATGGACTTTTCTGATACTGCATATCAAAATGTAATCAACCATTGGAAAAGTCACGTATCATCACACATATTTATCGACATTCTCGATAGATGCCGCCAACTTATCAGAGGCGGATATGCAGGGCAAAACATTCTAAGGTACCTTTTATTCAATATGAATAACGACATCATAAAGGAGCAGCGTTCATATTCTGCTAACCCGAAGTTTGCAAATCTGTACCTTCTAAATGGGTGCAAGCCATTTGATAATATGCCTTTTATCGGTTCTCCTATCAAGCATAATCCGAAACTGGGCGTATTATTTACTTGCATTCCGACAAAAAACAGAAAGCATGAACTATTAGCTCGCCAGATTCGTAATAACACCGAAATCTCAGGAAAAATATTCACGCCTCTTGAGGAATTAACTCAATTTGAGAATATCGAAGAACTCGCTCAAAGATATAATGATCTGCTTTGGTTTGGGCATAAGGAGAGAAGTCAGCTAATTATTGAAAATGGCTACATTTTTATAAACGAGTACAAAATCGACACTTGTGATATTATTCATGAGCTTAAGAAACTTACTTTGTCTGGGATTCAAGAGTATACACAAATGGCATCTGAATGGTTGTCGGGGGACGGATTGGTTGTCGATTGTGAAGAGAAGCGTAGTATTCTTCTTCAAATATTCAAGAGTTCTTGCGTTGCAGTAATATATGGTTCCGCCGGTGTTGGTAAATCTACATTGATAAACTATGTAGCTAATTTATTCAATGATGAAGACAAGTTGTTTTTGGCACAGACCAACCCTGCAATTGATAATCTGAAAAGAAGAGTGGATGCAGACAACTGTCGGTTTTCTACGATTGCCAGCTTTATAAAAAAAGAAATGATCCCCACGGACTACCATTTACTTGTAATCGATGAATGCAGCACTGTGAATAATTCTGATATGGTTAGTGTTTTGCGTAAGGCTAATTTTCAGATCATTCTTCTTGTTGGAGATACATATCAGATTAATTCAATCCGATTCGGTAACTGGTTTACCGCATTGAGACATTTTATTCCGGAGGAATCTGTTTACGAACTGACTCAGCCTTACAGAGCAAAGGATAATCTTCGCCTTCAGGATTTATGGTCTAAGGTACGTGTCATGACAGATGATGTGAAAGAATGGATCGAAAAGCAAAGTCGCTCGTTAAAAGTTGATCAGACACTGTTTGTAAAATCAGATGAAGATGAAGCAACACTCTGCTTAAATTATGACGGTCTATACGGCATCAATAATATTAATCGTTTTCTGCAAGAAAGCAACCCTAATCCAGTGTTCTATTGGGGGGTACAGCAATAAAAAGTCGGCGATCCTGTATTATTCCTTGAATCAACACGCTTTAACCCCTTGATTTATAACAACATGAAGGGGAAGATTATTCGAATTGAGATCTTTAATGCAGGGACAGTGCAAGCTCAGATTCAATTTGATATCGAGCTTGAAAAAAAGATCGATGAAAGAGAAGCACGATGGTATGATCTTGAATATCTTGGTGAATCCGAAAAAGGTAATTCAATAATTCGTTTTGCTGTCTATCAGACTGAAGATGAGGATGAAGATGACGACGGTTCCGCTTCAAAAACCATCGTCCCATTTCAGATAGCATACGCAGTGTCTATTCACAAGGCACAAGGCTTAGAGTATTCCTCTGTAAAGCTCGTAATTACAGACGAGGTGGATGAATTAATAACCCATAATATTTTCTACACTGCAATCACACGAACGCAAGATAAACTGAAAATATACTGGACTCCAGAGGTCGAGGAAAAAATACTCAAACGTATCGAGCCACGTGATATTGACAGTGATATAGAAATCCTAAGTCAATACCTGCAAGAGCCTTAATTTGAATTTCCGTTTTAATCTGCTTAGAACAGAACATTGAACCGAACACCCGAAGGAATAATAAGTGAAAGAAGTGAATCCATGTCAGAACAAAAAATTATAGACCGCGATACCTATCGGTCTATCAAGAAAATGAGCCGTGATGAACTTCAGGCGTTCCTGATGCGTTACGCTGATGGTCTGCTTGAGAACAATGGCAAAACCATCGACCTGCGGGAGGTTGAGAAAGACCTCCCGCAGATCAAGGGTATCGGAGAAAAACGCCTCGAAGAAATCATGCTCGTTATTGAGAAGCATCTGGGTGTATAAAAGCACAGCCGCCGAGTGGTTCACAATTGTGACCTCTCGGCGGTATTATCATTTCAGAGTAATAGACTCCATGTTTTATACTTCACAATTCCCAATCTGTCTTTTCAACCGCAGGATATTCTCCTTGATCTTAGTGATCGTATACTGGTACAGCTACGCCAAAACTGCTGCAGAAGCGGAGCAGGAGGCTGCTGTGTGCCTGTCTGCTCTGGCAGGAAAACAGTTCGAGTATCCTATTGCTTTTGACATCGAAGAACAGGCAAGCCTGCAAAATGCAGATGCCCTGTGTCAGGCGTTTTGCAGTGCGTTGGAATCTGCCGGGTATTATGTGGCAATTTATACGTTCAAGTCGGCTCTGGAAAGCTGTATCGGGGACAATGTAAAAAAACGGTATGACGTGTTCCTCTCTCATGTGGATGTGAGCAGATCGTCCTATGCCGGGAATTATGGACTGTGGCAGTACAGCTGGAAAGGCAGCGTTTCCGGCATTGTCGGCGATGTGGATCTGGACTATGCGTATCAGGATTATTCGGCGATTATCAAGACTGCTGGGCTGAATGGATTTGCAAAAAATACAACAACTGCCACAGACAAGCCGAATGAGGACACGGAAAAAGACACTAACAATAATGACACACTCAAACAGATCTTGCAGCACATTGCCAGTATTGACGGGAAATTGAGAAGGTAAAATTTATAGTAATGAATAAATCAAAAAATCTATCATATAATATTATCGTATTAAAATGCTGTTTTAAGTGGCTTATTTGCTGTAAAATCGCAAATTCCCTTGACAAAGAATAAAAAATATGGTATTATAGTGTTTATGAAAGGAGAGCTTAAATTATGCTGTTAGAATTTGCTTGTGCCAATCATAAATCTATTCGTGGTGAAATCCTATTCTCAACACTTGCTGGCAAGGATACAGCGTTTGAGGAGAATGTCAAAGAAATAACAGGCGGAAAAGTATTAAAAGCATCCTTGATTTATGGAGCAAATGGTTCTGGTAAGAGCAATTTTATCGATGCTATTTCTTTCATGAAGAATCTTGTTTTAAATAGTATTAATCATCAACCAGGACAAGGAATTCGGCAAAGACCGCACAAACTAGATGGATTTGACAAAAAAAGCACTTATAGGATTCAATTTATAACAAAAGAACTACGTTATGTATTTGGATTTTCGTTAAGAAATATGTTGGTCGTAGAAGAGTATTTATATTATTTTCCAAACGGTCGGCAGACAAAAATATTTGAACGAAATGAAGAAACATTCTCAGCTGGAAATAAGTTTAGAGGCAAATTTGCAACTTGTAAAGATGTCTTAAAGCCAAATCGACTTCTTTTATCTTGTGCTGCAAATTTTAGTGCAGTACAAGAAATTTCTGATGTTTTTTCTTTTTTCAATGATGATTTGGTTATTTATGATTCGAGTAATCAAGATAATTGGATGAATTATTCCCTATATCAAATGAGTGCAAACAAAAACATTAAGAACGTAGCCATTTCTCTTATGTCCGAATTGGGAATGGGAGTAAAGGATATTGTGGTGAAGATAGATCAAAAGAAACTAGAATCTTTTGAATTACCCCCTTTTCTGTCTGATGAATTTAAGAATATTCTTTTGCAAAAAAATGTGAATGCTATTACAGCTAAAGTGGTATATGAGAAATTTGAAACTGATCTTATTCAAGAAGAATCAACAGGAGTTCAAAAACTATTTGGGATGCTATGCCCATTGATTGATATAATGGTAAATGGAAAAGTTTTAATATGTGATGAAATTGAATCAAGCTTGCATGAAGCGTTGGTTTTTGAACTTATAAAAACATTTGTGAAAACTAAGACAAAAGAATTTGCTCAAATTATATTCACAACGCACGAAACTGGACTATTGAATTTGGACTTATTTAGAAGAGATCAGATTTGGTTCACAGAGATGAGAAATGACGATCGTTCAACAGACTTATATTCATTGGCAGAGGTTAAAAACGTTAGAAAAGAAGAAAGTTTTGGACGTGGTTATATCGCAGGTAAGTATGGGGCAATCCCCATGTTAAATGTTGATTTTGCAAATATTATTTCAAAATATAATGAGGAAATTCTATGAAAAGAGATTTATCACTAACACCTCGATTTGAAGCCATTAGAGATCAGCGTCCTGTTACAACACCAGTTCATTTTAAACCTAATGAAATCAAAAAACATTTTGATGAAAGCTTAAGTGCAATTGAAAAACAATACAAAGTTGCAGACTCCTTGTTGATGTCTGAAAACATCGAAGGTTGTAAAACAATTTGGCGTTCTCAGATAGTACTTGCTGAAGGGCTTTTGGATTTTTATATTCATGAAATAAGTAAATATTGTCTGTTTTGTATGTTTACTGGTTCTTGGGAAAAGTCACAAAAATATGATTTATTGATGATTCCAATGTCAAAAGTAGAAAAAGGTATTTCTGCATCTGCGTCTAGTGACTGGTTTTTTGAGTATTTAAATGATCGCTTTAGTAATGATGTATTTCTTTCAAGCGAGAGTATGAAAGACCAATTGAATTTAATTGGAATTTGCTTTGGTAAAACAATGCACAAAGCCTTTCAAAAAGAAACTGAAAATGAGTCTCAAAATTTCGGCAAAAAAGTTGTACGTGATTTATTTAAAAGAAGAAATGAAATAGCACATCAAAATGATCGTGATCATGCTACGGCAACTCAAAATGACATTACTAAAGAATTCGTAGAAAATTATATTTCTAATATAAAGTTGATAGTAAATTCAATACATACAATAGCATCTGAAAAATCAAAAGACTGATACAACTTTTAGTATGCAAACCAGCTATATTCAAAATTATAATGTACCCTAGAAACTGAACACAAAATTGCCAAAACATCGTGACAGTGGTATAATAAAAGGAAGAGACAGGAGGACACGATAATGGCGAAGAGGAACACATACGCACCGGAGTACAAGGCAAAAATCGTAATAGAAATACTGGAGGGAGAGCAGACGATCAGCGAGATAGCAAGTCGTGAAGGAATCAACGTCAATCAGCTGAAAAATTGGAAAAAGGAATTTCTTGAGAATGCATCCCGTGCCTTCAATGGTTCAAAGTCAGAAAAGGAAGCAAAAAGAGCAGTTGAGAACGCAAAAAAGCGGGAAGAAAAGCTTATGCAGAAAATCGGTCACCTGACAGTTCAGGTGGACTGGCTCAAAAAAAATCTGAAGAAGTGCTCGGACCTGACTGGAAGGAAAAGTCTGGTTATGAAGAATGATAGGCTGAACATTAAGGAACAGTGTGAACTGCTTGAAATCAACCGCACTTCGATGTACTATCAGCCTGTTGAACCGGCAGAAAAAGCCTTGGAGCGTGAGGAATACATCAAATCACGTATTGACTACTGGCACACAAAATTCTGCTACATTGGTCATCGGAAAATCAAAGAAAAGCTTGTACAGGAAGACGGGATTGCAATCGGCAGAAAGCTTGTCAGACGTTATATGGCGGAAATGAATATCTGTCCGGTTTATCCGAAGCCCAATCTTTCAAAGCCCGGAAAGAACAGTTTAAAATTTCCGTATCTGCTGAAAAATCTAAAAATTGACCGACCAAATCAGGTATGGTCAATTGACATCACCTATATCAAAATGGGGCGCAGCCATATGTATCTGACAGCGATTATTGATTGGTACAGCCGTTTTATCGTGGGCTATGAATTGTCTGATACGCTGGATACTGCACCGGTTTTAGTAGCAGTCACAAATGCCATGGAACAATACGGCAATCCTGAAATTATCAATTCTGATCAGGGCAGCCAGTTTACAAGCAATGACTATATTGAATTTCTGAAAGCAAAGAATATCCGCCAGAGTATGGACGGAAAAGCTAGATGGGTGGATAATGTGGTAATTGAACGCTGGTTTCGCAGCTTGAAAACGGAGTTGATTTATATCAATGAATACAGCAATCCCAGAGAGCTGCGCCAGCAGATTGGTGGTTACATCAAGGATTTACAACAACGAAAGACCCCATCAGGCGCTTGGCTACAAGTTGCCTGTGCAGGTTTACCAAGCCAAGTCTGTATGCAATGCTGCATAAATTTTGCTTACGTTTTTTGGATGGCTATACAAGGTTTTCGCTGTCACAATAATTTCTTTCATTTGTGTCTTGACAAGGGGGACATTATACCCACCGGATACATCATCACATGGAAAAACCCGGATGTCAAAACAAAGGATGGTATGGTTGCCGGAGGAAAGCGCGTACTGATCGACGGTCAGCAGCGCGTTACAGCTTTGATGGCTGCCATTTCCGGTTTGGAAGTTCTGGATGATGATTTTAATAAAGACAGGATCAAGATCGCTTTCAATCCGCTGGCGACAGATCCCACAAAGCGGTTCGAGGTACAGGATGCTTCTCATCTGAAAGATAAGAAGTGGATACCTGATATTTCTGTCCTCTTTAAGCCGGATTTCAAGCAGCGTGCATTTGAAAACCAATACGCAGCCGCAAACGAGGGCGTCGATCTTGATGATGTTTCCGAGGAACTCACAAAGCTGAAAGCAATCGCCAACCGTCAAATCGGCGTCATTGAGCTGGATCATAGATGTCAACGCCTTGAACGCCAACATTGCTGAAAATGCGCTCCCGCCTGAAATCGTCAATATGACAGTTTCTGACTACGATGGCTTCCTTTCTCAGCGCCGACATTTGATGGCGAGAATGATTGAGGCGTATTATAAGAACCTGTAAAATCGGGGCATAATTACTGCCATATTATCACGTTTTGATATGGTTTCAAATGAATCGACTGCAAACAGCGTGGTTTCACGCAGTTGCAACCAGTTTCATTGTATCAATATAATCGGTATTTGGCAATTGAATATGCGTATTTTTAAAGTAAAAAAATCGCATGAAAAAAGCCGTAGATACGTTAAACAGCGTATTTACGGCTTTTCTGTTTTCTCAGATATATGCACTTTTGTTCAGCGAGGGGTAGAAACTGATGATACCCGACGCATTTTGTGTCTCAGAAAACTGAAATCGTCTACTCACAAAAAAGTGCGACAGTGCGACAGAAACGCTTTCCTGACTTTCCGGTTTTCCGGTAGTTTCCGGTACTTTGCGGTACTTTCCGGTGTTTTTAACGTCATAACATATACCGTGTCCCCCTCTGTCCCCGTGGGACAGTGCGACAATGCGACAGGCACGATTTTCTGAAATATCCGGTGATCTGACAGTACGCAGGTACAGAGCGAGGTGCAAAAAAAATAAGTGGAACGACTGTAACAGCCGTTCCACCTTTCTTTACTGCTTCATATAAAACTCACATTCATAACCATCTGCTCGAAGCAGAAGTCCCTCAGCCCAGTTCGGAGTCTGCTCCATCAGGTGGCATACCTGCTCCACGGAAGTGCCAGGATCGCACTCTACGATGACTTCATCGTGAACGTGTCCGACGATGTCCATGTCCTTCATAGCCGCCATAGCGTGCAGCAGAAGGTCTCTTGCTACACCTTGAGTGATGTTCTCAACAAGCTTTGCACCGTAGGTTTCGAGCCTCAGCCATTTCTTGTTCTCGCCTACGCCCTCATAGGTGATGATGCGTTTGCCGTCATTGTTCTTTTCAACTTTTGGTCTGACGTAAGCAAGCCTGCGACCTGACGGTAACTCTATAAATAAAATTCCTATCTCATAGGAGAATTTGATATAATCCCCTTAAAGTAGACACACGAAAAAACAAAAGCGTGTGAAAGCTGTAAGTGGACCATAGTCAATAAAGTGGACAAGTAAAAGAAGCAAAATTCACAAAAAATTCACTTCAGCAAGGTCTGGGGAAAGACCATTATTGTGAGAATGAGGTCTGAAAGAATTATAGAAACCAT
>Ga0255344_1003143_pt1 | contig 18502 bp, 39 predicted proteins | sample wastewater_treat_5_FD_192414 | JGI IMG/M metagenome (GOLD analysis project Ga0255344, IMG submission 192414) | Wastewater microbial communities from Lulu Island WWTP, Vancouver, Canada - plant18 | ecosystem: Engineered > WWTP > Wastewater > Unclassified | place: Canada: Vancouver, British... | reverse complement strand
GAAAAATTCAAAAGCTCGTCTTTCGTTAAAAAGAGAACATCATCAATCATATAATTAACTATTTCATCTGGTGTCATCACCTGACCCAATTCTTTTACCTTATCCATTTTCAACCTCCAACGCAAAACTGGCTTGATACGTGCTTCAAAGCCTGAAGCTTCAATCCAAGCACATATTTCCTTGATAAGTTCCTTTGTCTCTCCTATTATTTAATCCACTTCCATTCTGCCATCCTATTTGAACACGAAAATTGTTTATTATAAATCCTAAATTTGTTTTTTTAAAAGATAACACATTACCAATATTTAAATCAGTAGTATCAATCATTTTAACATCATGTGTGTCATAATTATAAACTATAATATTATCGGCAATGCTTTTATTTTAGTTAGCCTTATAAGCTGTTTCAAAATCTTCAATAAATTCTGATTTGGATAAGCTCTTTGGACCAACAGCATCTGCCGCTCTGTCATGAGCTAATTTATTAAGGAAGTCAATAAAGTCTTCATCACTCATCGAAGTTTTGTTAATTATAAAGTAATTACTCTGTTCAGAATAATCTAAATTTTTACTCGCTTTTCCTGCGGCGGCGCCGACTCTTCTTACTGAGCAGGTCGCTAATGACTTATCTTTTGTAAAATCAAAATATGGAGTAGTAGTTCTCGCCTTGATAATTGGACGAGTTTCTGTTCTCTTTTCCCATACTTGGAATATACAATTTACATCGTAATCTTTCCCCTCAAAAGTGAAAGAATTTTCTGGAAGAATCCATTCGCCAATTAAATGGAATTGTTGATTAAGTTTATTCTTTATACTGTCTTTCCTGAAAGAACGCGGGAGAATAAAAGCAATATAATCTGCAATCAGTGCTGCCTTATTAAAGAAGTCAATAGCCTTCTTGGCCTGAACCCCAAAAGGTGGATTACCGATTACTACATTGACGCATGTCATATCAACATGAACTGTTGTTTTAAACCAATCAGCCTGGATGATATTCGGTGCTGCAGGATGAAGGTCATATGCAACATAATTATCAAGATAAGGCAAGAATGCTCCGCCGCCAGCCGATGGTTCAATGAAGAACAATTCCTATTTAGGAAGTAAGTTCTTCGTAAATTCTACACACTGTTTGGCAATTATGTCTTTGGTATAAAATCTATCAGCTACATCCTTCTATCCTAAACTCTTTGTCTCTCCTGCCATTCAAATCACCTCGTAATTCGGTATGAAATAATTGTAAAAATCTTTATTATTAATTGCACACTGAATACGCTTTTGGCTCTTATGGTCACGCTTAAATCTGAGACGAATTAAATTAGGAGTATCATTTTTCCAATCTTTGCGTATTGAAGTGATTTGCTCTTTCCACTTTGCATCGTCTGACTTGTCATTTGTAATGTTGTTGAGCAGATTATGAAGTCTGTCAGTATAATTCTCTGAAAACATCTGGTGGTATTCATCACCCTTTATTTTGAGCAAATGCTCTTCAACTATATTGTTTTTCTGGTCTTTCCAAAAGCCAGCAAGTAAATAGAAATCTTCATTTACTTGTTGATTTCTGAAGAAATCAGCCATTTCAATATCTGAGCCAAACTTTTCAGTCTTGATAGAAATAGGGAGCCCATTAAGCTCGCCATCCCATTTGCTTGTATACTCGCCCGAAAGGACGATATCGTACTTATCTTTACAGTACTGTTCAAATGAAAATCCATGATTTTGTCTTTCCATAATATTCTTTCCTTTTCTTTTTCTTTTACTTTTTACTTAGAAAGCATATTAGCTACACCAGACGCCGCATAGCTATCTGGCTTGATACGTGCTTCAAAGCCTGAAGCTTCAATCCAAGCACATATTTCCTTGATAAGTTCCTTTGTCTTACCACGACGACTGATGTCAGCGTGAACAGCAAAAGCAAGCCTGTCCTCATCGAACATTATATCGAGGTCAATATTATCCTCAAGAAGCTCTTCCTGAAGAGCGTCAATGAAACCAGTTGCGTTCTCGATGGAACGGTTAGTCTCTTCAACAATCTTCTCCTTAAGAACTCTTATCTTAGGAAGATCCTCTCTGTGGAAGAAGAATATACCACCATCACCAACTCGGCAGATACAAATGACTTCTACCATACGACAATATTTATGTGTCTGAGAGTCAGTTCCTACTGTTATATCGTATTCCGCATTAGGGTTTGCTCTGATGTAATCGGCTATAACCTTAATTGCTTCACTGAATGTAACCTTAGTTCTCTCTGCATTACCACGAGTAAAAATCTTCTCTTCAGTCATGGTGTTTATCTCCTTTACTCTTAAATTTAACAAGATACGTTGTTTGCATTACCTGCTCTACCATCTGAGCTACCGAGCCGACTAATCAGCTTAGGTGGGACTCGAACCCACGACACGGGGATTAACAATTCCAAAGCGATATAGATTGCTGTGCGTATCTTAATGGTCGGCGAGATGGGATTCGAACCCACACTGAATGAGGTTTAAGCTCATTGCTTCTGCCTGTTGCGCTACTCGCCGATAAGCCTATTAAATAGGCTACAAGACCGCGCGTTCTCTTTATTTTCTATAATTATTATAACATAGATTATAAAAAATGTCAAATTTTTAATTGCTAAGTCATTTCGTAAGCACTCTCACCGCGTGAAGGTAGACTTAATTGAGAGTATTTCTTCAACAATCTTGGGTGCCGCCACATCTCCTGCACACAGGAGACAGGGTACTCGAACCCCTCCATCGCCAGTTGCTGAAAGGAATTTCAACCTAATCTCATTAGTTATAAAGCCACTGAGCTGTAGCTATGTGAATAATTTGCCGCAACAACGGGCGACTATTCTAATCGCCGCCATAGCCAACACAAGCTATGAACCATTGTAATGTCGTCAGGTTCCCACACTATCGTAAGTAAACACGCTGCTTAACCACTCGGTTTAGGCTGAAAGAACCGAGAAATTGCCCCTTTACATCGTCAGCAGTAGATGTAGTTTTATTTATATACCGCCATCACACGGTCGGGCGGGTCAGTGATGGTTCACCGCCCTAACTTTTTGGGATTTTGTTCAGACCCAGAGGTTTAACTCGAACTGACTCAACCTTTGCCCGTTGAGTGGGCTGGTCGCGGACCGTAGACTCGAACTACGAACTCAAGCTTATGAGGCTTGTATTATTCCATTTCACTAATCCGCAATATTTTTTTGACTTTCTATAAATATTATATCATAAATTTTTAGAAAAGTCAAATTTTCAAGACACATTTATTTTTGTCCAACGGAAGGATTTGAACCCTCAACTTTCACCTTTTTAGGGCGATGTCTTAACCACTTTGGCTACGTTGGAAGTAAGGATTGCTGTCAGTGTCTTATTTGGTTGGCACAGAGGGATTTGAACCCCCGCTACAAAAGTCAAAGTTTTGTGTGTTAACCGCTTCACTATGTGCCAATCTCGATACTTATAGGTGAGATTGGAAAGAAGTATCTCCACCATTTTTCCTCTCTCAACTCTATAAATATTATATCATAAATTTTTTGAAAAGTCAAATTTTTAACTCTCTGTCTCAACCAACTTACTGGTGTTAGTTTTAAATCCACAGAAGTCAAAGATTTTCAACTCACCATTTATCCAACCTATGTTGGCAGTATGGATATCATTGATATCATACTCTTTAAGGAACTTGGAAAGCTGTCGTAATTCTTCTGGCGAATAGGCGGCAAGAATGTAATTCAAAGCTGTTGGTCTAATACGTCCGTTGAAATCTCCAAGCTTATTGGCTTTACGGAGTTCTTCAAGACGTCTATAACCGCCCGGAATATATGGCGGATAAGAGTCTCCATCAAAGTATACTCCATCGAGATAGTCTTCATGTTCTATGCATGAGCTATTCTCATACTGGTCGGCAGTGAAGTCTACTTTTTCCTGAGCATAAACCTTGTCATTTATCTGAATTGTGTGAGCAAATAGATGCTGAATACCATACTGAGCCGCCGCCTGATAAACGAGCCATTCAGTCTTGGCATAGTCAGGAAACTCTTCCTCGTCATAGACGATTTCTTCTCCTGCTTCTTCATCATCTTCATAGGTATATGAACCACTGTAAGAACGTTTTAATACACAGTTATCTAAACAGACAACCACTTTACTTGCCCCCTCCTCCCAATGATAGTCGTCAAGAAGAAAGGATTCATATAATTCATCGCCGTCTTTCAGCACATGGAAGTCATTATTGGTTAATATAGCAAGAATATTTGCAAAATCTTTTGTATAAGTTATCATGTCATTCTCCTTACTATATTAAAGTTCACCTATAGGCATACCAGTTTCCTTGAATACCTTTTTAGCTTCATAGAAATCCCAAGCAGGTATATACTTCTTTGTACCGCAGTGGTCTTGATAGTTCTTAATTTTTACCTGTACTGTCGCCGCCATATCACAAGGGCATCCGTCATTATCGTTTACGTTGCCGAATACAAATCCTATTGTATTTTTATCAACAAGACCTACATTCTCTTCTCCCCAACGTTCAGTAAGAAAAGCCAGAAATTCCTACGTTAAGTCTATACGTGCTTTATTCTTAGCTGCTGTTTCATTCTTAGCCTGTGTGTAGTCATATCTTTTATTTTCCATTAATATACCCATTAATAAAACCCCTTTCAGTCTTCATCAGTGGTATCTTCATTATCCTCTTCACACATACAGTCAAAACCAAAGAGGAATAATAAATCATCTATCTGACCCCAGTCAAATCCGTCCATTTTCTTCACCCTTTCTCTTAACTTTCTATAAATATTATATCATAAATTTTTTGAAAAGTCAAATTTTTCTCTTCAAAAAATTCTTTTCTTGACTTTCATAATCAGGAATGATATAATATTTGTAGAGAGTTAACGATAATCTCTACGGTCTCTATAATCGCTTACAGATTTCTCATGAATTTTCTTCATTTCTAAATCCATTTTCTTATTCATCATGACTGTATAATCATGATACATTTTCTGAGCTGATATAGCTATTACTGGAGCTATTACTGATAATGTAATAGCTATAACAAGAAAATAGAAGAAAGCTGTTCCCATAGTTATACCTCCTCAGTATAATGGACCTCCAAACATGGCGGCACAATAGAGACTTAAATCCCCACACTCTACTTTATAATCATTAGGATTATAGACCTCCTCCTTGACCACAACACGGGTCAAAGGAGAATAGTCCATTGGGTCACCTATACCATAGTCAAACTTTACGCCGCCAGTCTTCTTGGTTTTATACTTAGACTTATCTAATGGCTTGATATGTTTGGGCGGCGAAGACAAATCTAAATAGGCTGAAAAATCAATCCCCATTATCTTCATCCTCTTCGTCTATTGGTGACATTCATTTTCATCATAGCATCCTTGACCTTATTACATTCGTTTATCAGAGCGTATACGATGAGCACAGCCGTCCATGAAAACTTAACCAGTTTAAGCATAGAGGCTAAACCCACAATCATAAATGCGCTGCCAAAGTTGAGTATGAAGGCGAGTATGGTGGCGACAATTACTGTCCACTTAAATACACCCTTACTTACTTTCATATTACTTGTCCTCCTTAAAACGGTCTGTGGTATCATTTTCATATGGGCAGTCCTTACATAACGCACAGATACGCTCACCATGCCAAATACCATGAAAATTCCAACCAATGGCTTCATTATGGAAGCCGCCGACTTCGTCAAAATAGCCATCATTGTCAGGCTCCTGCTTATCCATAAGGTCTTTGAGATGTTCAAGACTTGCGTTCATATTAGTCCTCCTTTATTTTGAATAAAGAAATAAACTTTTTTGTTTCCATAGAGTTTATGGCATTAGTAAGTCTACCATCATACTCTGCAAAGTATAATGGACTCTTTCCGCCGAGGTCCTGGGCGAACCACTTACGAGCCATTCTTTTGTCCTGCTCATAAACGTCCCTATTATTGCGCTTCCACTCTGCTACATCCTGACGAACTTTTTCTACTACCACTTCGGTATTGTCAATTTGCTTCTTAACATTGTCAAAGATAGGTTGATATTCGGGGAAGTACGATAGAAATTCATAGTGGTCGTTAGAGCGTATTAAGTCGACAATGCGTTCCAGAGTGATAATACCATTATTCTTTGCTTTGTGCATCTGGAAATAGAGTAAAGTCTTAATTTTAACACGCTCACCATTTGCATCACGAACAACGATACCCTCGTGACCCTCAGGCATGGAAGCCACGAGTTCACGGTAATCCTCTTCATTATTAAGATTGTACATTTGAGGTTTAGGAATACCTATTTCAGTATCTATTTCTTGTAGAGTAGACATATCTCTTGTCATTAAATGGAATAAACATGGTGTATTATATTCTATAACTATTCTATTAAAATTAGAACATCCTTCTAAACAATAAACATAGTTTTTGTTTAATTTCTCATAAGAGAAATTTGGATAAAAAGATATTAAGTAATCAAATAGTTCTTTAAAATTAGCAAATTTAATATTATCCATAGGCGCGTCTTCTGCATCAAAAGTTGAACGAGTTTTTATATGCCATTTATTATTATACCAATAAATGAAGAATAAAGTTCCGTCTTCTTTAGATGTAGCTACAGCAGTATCCCAATCAATTTTTGCGGCATAAGACTCATCTATATTATAGAAACGCTTAAAACCTACGCATATTGGTTTAAAAGTCTCAGCTTCAATAATTGTGCCGCGAGCCTCTTTTACTATATCGTTTGAAGGGTCAGATTCTATTTGAGAATAATTAAATAAGATTAAGTTGTCTTTTCTTTTTATTTTTAATGAGTAAGGAGGATTAGATAATAGCTCCTCCCAATTAGGATGAGTCTTGATAAAATCAACAATCTTTAATTCCATTTTCTTCCTCTCTTTCATAATATACAAATTTATATCCATTAGCTTGTGGTTTAAGACCTCTTAAACATTTTGAAATAGATGATTTGTCTACACCTAATTGTCTTGATGCTTCCGCCGCAGATTTGAATATATACTCTTCTTCATAGGGAGAAACTCCAATGATTGCTTTCTCCCTATGTGTTTCATATTCGCCGCCATAAGTCATATTATATCCTTTATTATTTTTATAATAGGAATCGTAAAAAGTGACTACAAATGGTACAGAAAATTAAAATTTATTTATGAATTACTTTTCGTTCTATTGCATTTCCAGCACAATGTTTGTAAGTTCTCTGGAATAGAGGGACCCCACTTAGATACTGGAGTTATATGGTCTACTTCTAAGAGGAGGTTAGGTTCAGTTGTCATCGAGTTGCCGCATTGTTTACAAGTGTAATTATCTCTCTTAAGTATCCATTCTCTTAATGTCATGTTGTCTTCGTATTTGCGATTTAATTTAGCACGTTCTTCTTTAATCCATTCTGTGGATGGTTTACCGTCCAATGGTGTCTTTATACTACTACTATTTTTGCGAGAAATAGTTTCTTTTAACTCTGCTTGCTTTCTACCTTCATAGTCTTCTTTTGTGTTTTTTATGTTTTTATCGCACTGTTCATTCAATTTATTAATTTCTTCCTGTTTTTCCTTAAGAAGATTTGACAATTTATTTAATTCAAATTGTATATCAGGAATCTGCTCAGATAATGTTGCTAAGTCAGTGTTAATGTTATCTATATGAGAACGTATTTTATTAATTTTTTTCTGTTTGAATCTTGCAAACAAGCTATTCTCTGCCGCCGATAATTCTACTTCTAAATCAGATAAAGTTTGTTTAAGTGAAGAGCTATTTGTTTTTATATCATTAAGTTTTGTTTCTTCCTGCTCATACATTAATTTAGTATTACGATATGTTTTTAAGATAGGAATTCTTTTTTGTTCATACATTTTTTTGATATTAAGTTCTTTCTGTTTTATTTCTTCGCTGTATTTTTTATCAATTTCCTGCTTAAGCATTAATTCAGTTTTCATCTCAAAAGGAATTTTTGAAAGTATCTTATCTTTATGCACTTCAATTACTGAATCATTCGATGTAAGAATACTGTTTAAAAATTCTTCAGTTAATATAGCAGTATATTTCTTTTGTGCAGTTGTGTATTCCCATGGTTCATATATCTTATACTTTATTCCTTGATGGGTAAAAGTCTTTTGAATCTTTCTTTTACCTTTTATTAAAGTATAAATTATTGTTAGTTTTCGAGTCTTACTATTAACTTCCACCTCACCCATCTTAATAACTTCTGTAGGTCCATCATATTTATTATCTTCGCTATTAGCAATTTTTATTAAGGTTGCTTTTTGAGCATCTTTTATCGCTTGAGCTTGCATTTTGTCCTGGGCTACCTGTGCGCGTGCGAGTTGATTCAAAGCTGATGTAACAGTTCTTGCCATTCTTAATCCTCCTTTAATACTTCTTCAAGCTGATTGGCTAAGTGTAAGAGTGCCATCTCAGGGGGGTTTTCTTTGATATCTTCCCTTTCTTCTTCGGTATAGTTGTCACTGTCAAGTGCCCAACGTGAATGAGCAGGACACCCAACTTCCTCGAAGTAGAAATTGATTCTTTCAATTATTTCATTAATCTCCTGCTTTGTAAGGTCAACAGTTACTTTCATTTTACTCTCCCTCTTTTGCTACCCAATTATCGAGCTTCTTTTTGACGCTTTCATAGTTTTCTCTTATGTAGAATGTTCTATTGCCGCTGATGATGTTAATGCAAGTTAGGTTATTGTCTTCATCATGAGGAAAAACCATTGCGATTGCATTTACGTTCAGTATAATTCTGCCGCCCTCAAAGGTGACTAAATTTTTATTCATTTTTTAACTCCTTTCTCTTAACTTTCTATATATATTATATCATAATTTTTTCAAATTGTAAAGTATAATTTAAAATAAAATTTATGTTGGAATAAATTCTGAAGTTCTTATCACGTATCCATTATTGCATTTGTAGTAGTAGCAACCACGCTTACCATCTGAATAATAGAAATGATACTCTTCGCCGCAACGACAGCCGCCATGAACTCTATCTGCATCTCGATTTGCCGTATGTTTGGCATCAACAATCATAGCACCAAGTAAAGATAGCATCATAAGAAATATGACAATAGTGAGAAGGCTATCTTTGGCTTCAACACTTAAGCCTTTTCTTTCTTTAATTTTTTTCATTATCTCACTCCTCTCCAACAACAACCCAAAACTTTTTCTTGCCCAATTTTAACCAAAAGCAATCCAGCTGAGTAAGCGGCTCACAAAGCTTGGGCTGATTTCTTTTCACTTCGCCAATGGATTTAACTGCACCAATGTTCTTTAAGATTTTTGCAGGAACTCGCTCATTAGTGAATAAGGTAAAAGCCTTTTCAAACATTATTTCATTGCCAGAAGGATTTGATATACAACATACTTCATGCCATGGAACAAGAGGTTTGCCAATAATAATATTGATAACATCATTTGCCATTTCTTTTCCTCCTTTAACTTTCTATATATATTATATCATAAATTTTCAAAAATGTAAAGTTTATTTAAAATAAAAAATTTCTCCGCCATACCCTCTATGAACGATTACACTTAGGCACGGCGGCAAATATTTATTCTGATATATCTATTGTCTCAAATTCCATAATGATAGCTTCTCCTATCAGTTCACCCAGTGCTTCAAGCACCTCTCCAATCAGTTCATTCATGTCTCTAACTTCTCCCTCTCCTTTTCCAAGAGTTCCTTGAACTCACGAACCCACTGGGCATAGATAGGCTGAGACTTACGCTCCTCAATCTCTGCTCTGTGTTCATCAATCCAAGCGAGACACAAGTCTCTTGTTTCCTGAACAGTGATTGCCACACCAGAATAGATGTCCGATGCCTTCCAACACTTACCAACCTTATGGAGGTTTACCTCATAGCCCGGATGTGTCCAACCAGTTCTGAACTCAATTGGCGTTTCCTTCAAAACCATTCTAATTGGAAATGTTGACCTTTTGTAACCAACCATTTTCTTTACTCCTTTCTTAACTTTCTATATATATTATAGCATAATTTTTTTCAAAAGTAAAGTTTAAGCCTTTAAAAAATTTTAAAGGCTTTAATCATTAATATATAAGTCCACTATGGGGCATAACGAACACAGCAATCTCAGGCTCGGGATTGTCAACAATAACCTGTTCATACTGTCTTTTCTCTATCTCTTGTTTAAAAACATTGAATAACTGTCTGCCCCATTTAGTGAGTATTGTATTCTCATATTTAACGCCGCCGAAGTGGTCATATGGTTGTATTGGTGCCGCCTGCTTGATGAAGAGTGCATCCAGATTAACCATAATCATTGCGGCTCTGGAATCGGCTATGAGCTGGCACATTCCCATGATAGTTTCCCAGTCATCCTCGTCATCATTCTGAGTGAGTTCGACCCATATACCTTTATTTATCTCATGGTCAAAGGGAACTATGACAGCCTGTTCCAGTGCTTTTATATATTTCTCGCTCCATTCGGAGATGGGTCTTACACATATTTGCATATTATCTCTCCTTACTTAACTGTGTATGCGCCTGACTGAGCATATACTACTGTGCCGTCTTTCATATATAAAGTAATACTATCTGGCTGATTATATCCCCATTTAACGTCAGTTGACTGTATATCTTCAATTTTATACTCTTCTCCATTTACGCAGATATAAGTATGTCCACGTAGGCTCTTATCAAAATTCTTACCTACTCTGTTGTTTGAACATGAGAAAGTAAAAAATATGAGTAAGAGACTAACAACAATGGGTCCAATTACCATACCTGCATCATTTGAATTGCTCATATTAGTCCTCCTTCTACAACTTCTTTCCACTTTTCATTAAGTAAATTACAAACCTTCTGACACGCCGCCTTGTCCTTGAAGTATCCGTAGCAATATCCCACTTTACCTTTTAGGGTTGCGCCACGAGATTGGAGAAAGCGGAGATAGTCAGGATAAGATAGACCAAGTAATCTGGCTCCGAAGGTCTGAAATGAGCCATGATAGATTACGTTATTGTCTCTGATGAAGTCAATGTCGTCCATTGAGGGCATCCATTTGCCCTCTTCACTCATTTCCATCGGTAAGTATTTCATCTGCATCCTCCCTGAGATACCACTCTTTACAATCAGTTTCTTCCTGTGAATTGGTTATAATCCATTCATATGGGTCAAAACCATAACATCTGCCGTCATACTTAAAAATATTACCGTCTTCGTCATATAGCTTACAATTGGCATAACGAAAGTGTATGCAGTTTTCACATTTATGCATCAAAATAAATCCTCCTCTGCCCACAAATCTTGCGGCTCCATTTCTCCACAAAAATAAGTTGCTCCACAAGGACAGCTTATTCCTCTACTTACTACTATCTTGTCGCTGACTTTTGAGATGTAAGTGATAGGAACTTTATCAGCCAAAATAAGTTTCATTATTTCACAGCCGTCTCTCGCATGAAGTTCTGCCCACTGATTTAGTTCTGCGAGGTCATCATTACTAAAATTTATACACTCTTTACTCCAAATCATATCATGACTCCCTTCTGAATCTCCCTCATTTCTGCCCACTCTTCATCAGTAAGCATACAAGCATCTGCAAACTCCTGCCATGAATTTATCCTTTCAAGTAAGGCGGCAGGACCGACTATCTTTGATTCATCGAACTCAGGGGTGGGTTCTTGATTCTTTTGAGATACGTAACCTTCGATTATATACTTGGAAACTGTTGCAGGAGAGCAGCCAACTATGTCTGCTACCTTTTTCTTAACGCCGAGTTCGAGATATAACTCATTTATGTCTCGAATTTGGTCTTCAGTTATTCTTTTTGCCATTATCTATCTTCTCCTTTAAATAAGGATAATTAATTTTATCTATGTCGTAATATGGAATTTCAATTAAAATAAGAACATCTTCTCATTCCTTTCATCTTTTCTATATATATTATATCATAATTTTTTTGAAATGTCAAATTTTCTAAAAAGAAAACCGCCCCGAAGGGCGGCTATAATATTATTCTGTTGTCTCTTCTGTTGCCCAAGGCAGGTCATACCAATCCTCTTCAAGGAAATTGCCTATACCGCCAAGCCTATACTGTCCATTATCTTCAACGATATGAACTCTGATAGGTGAACCTACTACATTTTCCCAATAGATATTTGTAGTCATTCTCAGAATCCTATAAAGGTTCTCAGGTGTATTCTCCATCTGGAAAGGGGCAGTGCCTATTTTGCCGTCAATTGTAGTCTCACAATAAAGTGTGAAAGCTTTAGGTGTAAGTTCTGTTTTTCTTATAACTCCGTTAGCTGTTATCATTTCGATTCCTCCAAAAGATACTTATTTTCATTTGCTTGAAGCCGTTTTATTTCAGCTTCAAGCTTTTTGATGTATGCGATAGTTTCTGACGGGCGTGTTTCTACCATAAGTCTTAATTCTTTATCGTTCATACTTTACCTCAATTCTAAGCTGATAGTATGGGTCAAGAACACCATACTGGAACTGCTCCCAGAACATATAATCCTGATACTGAACTGGGTCGCCGCCGCTTATTGTTATAATTGAACCACAACTAACATCAATTAAGTTTGATGGAGGTGGTATTGGAACATCCTGTGGACCATCAATTGAAGCTGCGTTCCATGTTCCTGTAATTTCAAAGGCTTTACCATTATAAACAAGCCAATCACCAACAGTGGCATGAGGAACATTATTTCCATAAGCTCTTGGTCTACCATCAGCAACTCCAGTGTCAACCTTTGTCCATGAACCCCATGCACAAAAGAGTGCTACAACACCAGCAATGCTAGCAATAACGATTGATGCAGGCTTAACTTCGCCCTTCTTATTCTTGAAAAAACCCATACTTTTTCTCCTTAGAATACGTGAATATTATCCACATCTGCGCCTATCATTATAATATCGTCATAGAGTATACGAGTTGTAGGTGTGACCATATCCTCATGATAATGAGAGCAGAAATGTTTCTGATATATAGTTGTGTCAAGCACCTGCTGTAATCTCTCGTCAGAAGGTGTAGCCTTAAAGCCAAGATAATTACATACATTTGTGCCGCCAGTGTGTGAAAATACGAAGTCAACTGAATTGCCGACTTTCTTTAAATTCTCCTTAGCAAAACGAACTTCATCGTCAGTAATCTGCTCCTGCTCCCACCATGAAATGTGAGGGGTACGCCACTCTTTATCACGAGAATCTGCCCCATTTATAACAAGACACTTCTTACCACAGAGGTCATAAATACGACCTGTCTTTGCATAGAATACAGACTTTGAAACCTGATATACTTCTTCGCCGCCGAAAGTTGTGGTTGGAAATTGTTCTATCATATCATAGTTCTCATGATTACCAAGGACACAAAATGTAGTCCAAGGCTTATTACTTATCCATTCTCTCCACCATTTTTCTTCTCCTATTGCATCTGGACCATAACCCCATACAAATCCAGCATCACCCATGATAACGAGGATATCGTCCTTAGTAAGTCCATCACATTTGAAATGGCGACTATTTAGTTTTGATATATCGAGACCACCATGAGTGTCTCCTGTAACGAATAATCTTCCCATTAGTCCTCCCTAAGTAATTCATCGTGTAATGCCCTTCTGATAATTAAGAACTTCTGCTGGTCCATCTCGGCAAGAGTGTCCGCGTTGAAGTCGAGAACGTTTTTCTCCTTGTAGATATCAAGCCATGCGTCAGCTTCCTTCTGAATTTCTGCGCCCATGCTAACTGCTTCTTGTTCAGTTAAACTGATGTCTCTATTCTTAATCTGTCTGATGTAATCGTAATGATTCTGACGGCTTTTATCCTCACCCTTAAATGGATTTAAGAGTTCTGAATAATCAACCTGCTTAAAGTATCTAATCATGTCAAGCAGTCTTATTTCATAATGAAGCTGTTTTGCGGCATAGCCGTACTTTTCAACCTCTTCTTTCTGAATAGGATATGGATGCTGTAAAGCGTGAAACTTCTCCTTAACCATACCTACCATTGCTCTAAGTGCCGACTCTTCATTGGCATGGGCAATACGTTCTCTGTTATCTCTGAACCACTGCATCATTGGGTAGTCAGGATGAATCCAAAACCAATCTGAGAAAAGCAGTTCAGTAAAGTTTGTCGAACCCTTCTTCCACTGGTCAATCATAAGACGAACGTCCTTAACATCAACCTGACCATCGAAGGGCAGTTCTACTGTCTCTGAAATGGGCTTCTTGTTGAATACGATATCTTCAAGAGTTGGAACTACGACTGCTTTGTAGTCAAAGTCACTTGTTGCTCTTTGAAGATTGTAGTTCTGAGCACCGTAAAGGGCGCAGTAGATTACTCTGTAACCTTTATTTTGAAGAAACTTAACTGTTACTTCGCAAAGCTGCTGTGCGGGTGTAATTACTTCTACCATTTTGTCTTTCTCCTTTCTTAACTTTCTATATATATTTTATCATAATTTTTTTAAAAAGTAAAGTTTTTACCAAGAAAAAGTTGGAAATTCATAATTTATTTCACACTCTTCTGCCTCGTTGTTCGCCGCCTTGCTGTTGACATCATCCACTTTGACAGACATAGCTGAAAATTTTAATGTAATATCTGGATAGCATTGAAATCCACCAGTCTCTTGTGTCCAGTCTTTAAGATGATTTACTCTGTAAGTTACATCAGCAGTCTGACCGTCTTCTGTTATTGTTCTGACAGTGACCTGGCTGACATTCTTTATTGCATCATTATTAAACTTCATTGTTGCCTCCAATTCTATACACAACATCTTCTACAATATAATCATAGAAAGCTGTCTAACCCAAGCCTGTCTCATAGATTATTCCATTGTCATCAAGGAACATTTGAATCTTATCCCCGATTACATCAGCTTCGGCTTGTGTCTGATTACGACCAATTGGGTTATAAGGCTGACACCTTACTAAAAGATAGTTATAGTTGTGATAAGAATAAAATACCTTTAAAACCATTTCCTCATATGAATGGTCAAGAACTGGGTTCTCGTTATAGAAAATGCCGAGAGGTAATGGACTGTCGGTTATGATTATGTCGACCTTATCGCGGCAGCGCGCCATGCGGAAAGATTGCTTACCGAAAATGTATTCTTGGCAAGAGAGGGCAGTAGTGTTACCCTCCCACGTTTTATCCTTTGCATACTCAGTAATGAGTTCGCAGTTGTAGCCAAGCATTTTAAGACGTGCAAAGATATAGGCTGCGCCCGTAGAATTATGAACAACAGTACAATCATCAAGAACAAAACGATGATTACCATCTGTTGTAAATCCATAAAATTCATCTTCTCCAAGTGGGATAACTTCAAATCTTTCCCTTAAAACTTTTGTGGTATCTTGAATTGTTTGCTTACAAATTTTACGAGGAATTTTTACAGGAATAATACTTAAATCTCCTGTTATATTTACTCGATAATATACTCCAGTAAAATCTCCACAACTTTTTTGGCATTTTTTCATTGTCGCTCTTAATCCACAACTGTTAACTAAACAATAAAAATCATAAGCTAAAGTTTTATTTTTATTTATCCATTCATAACTTGTTCTATTAAGAGAGCCATCTGAATCAATTAAACCAGCAATAAGAGCAAGTCTATTTTCTAAAGTCGCTGTTTTATACTCTTTAGGTATATGTTTATTTCTAATAAGATTATATATATTACCACTAAGTGGATGATGAATTCCTCCAACGTTTCCATTTGTTAAACTATAAGTTTGACACTTTCCTTCTTGATAAGAATGTTGTTTTAATTCAAGTTTTACTTCTTTAGCGTATTTTTTACAATATTCAACAATTTCCTTATCTGCTGTACAAAAACGATTTATAGATTCGCTCAATCCATCTCCAAGCCAATAACCTAAATAATAAGGGTCAATTTTCAAATTTTGCGTTTCTGATTGAGTAGAAAATTTTACTCCTACTTTATATAATCTCGCGTAATGCTTGTATTGAATGCCCTTATTTAAATAGTCTTCAATAGAAATGTCTTCATAAGACCAGCTTTTATTTTTATGATAGCACATTAAAGATAGAATATGATTTGCGCTTACTATAATATTTTTTGAGAAACTTCTTTTAAGTAGATACATTGGTGTCCTACCTTGATGTAATTCAAGAACTTCTCTTGGTGTTGAGTCGTCTCCCATAACCCAATCTCCAACTATTATGTCTTCAACATTTTTTGTTTCACCGTTCCACATAAGAACTTTAGTCCCTTTTGCAAAGCATTTTCCACTACCCGGGGCGCCAAATAAATTAACTACGATTGGTTTCTTCACGCTGAACCTCCCCGATAAACTTCTTTAATTCTCTGTTTATCGTTTCCCAAAACTCTGGAACTTCTATTTCATCAAACTCCTCTTTAAAATGTGCGAGAGCATCTTCGCTGGTGTTACAACGAGAATATACTGTATCTCTTTCAAGTTCAGGACAAGGCTTTGAATCCCAGCCGTCACTATCCCAATTTAATTTAAGTACGGGAATTTGATACGGATTAAAGCTACGAGTGCCGCTTTGAGTATAAGTCATTCTTGGTACCGCATAAACAAAAAAGACCTTATCGTGATTATGTTTATAGGCAAAAGCACGACCGACAAGTGGCTTCAATCTTTCTCGAATGAGCTGTGTTTCTTCTTGTTCAAGACGAAACATTTCATTATTAATTGCAATACTCCTTTCATTCAAAACGTAAAGAGTTTCTCTGATTGGAGCAAGCTTTTCTTCAATTGTGTATTCAATTAAACCCAATTCGTTTACTTCCATCCTTCTTCTCCTTAAGTTTATTTATTTCTTCATATATTTCGCACCAATCATAACAGCCGATTATCTCAGGAATGTCTTTAATTCTATCACAATTCCACGGATATACATAACAGATGCTTGTATACTGTCTTTCTCCCCAAAGATTGTCAAAACAATCATCTATAAGAACATCAAGATTAAGAAGCTGCTTACGATGAATGTTAATAGTATGTTTCCATACATAATCCTGCGGCAAGAAATCGAGATTGCGACCGAGATGTTTAATTTTCTTCCTTAAATTCTCAGGCAAAGAGCTGGTAACGAAATAGAGTTCATGACCGTCCTCATAAAGTTTCTTAATATATTTTCTTGCGCCCTTAATCATTCTAACCTTTTTCCACATTTCTTTTGACTCAAAGGCTTCTTTGATTAAGAGAGAATACTCTGGTGGATAGTTCTTTTCTATCCAGTAGCTACGAATATCTTTTAAATCTCTTCTCGGTGCGCCGCGTTCTGCAAGATATTCAAGAACAGCCACGGTTGTAGTGACACATACATTATCTAAGTCTATTCCTATACGCATTTAATCCTCCTTCACTGTCCAACCATTTTTCACCAGAATTTGATAAAATTCATTTTCTTCTTCTAAGTATTTAGAAAACTCCTTTTTGGTTAAAATTTTATTGGCGCCACCTTTCCAGCAGAGGTCTGTTTTAAGAATCTCAAATATAACAGTATCACAAATTTTTCTATTCTGTGGCGCACCATTCTTACGAAGAGTGTCCACTTCTCTGCCGCCGTAGTCTTTAATAATGCGGCGATAAAGTTTCAAAGCCTCTTTATTATCTGCATAGCATCGCCACTCAGCACTTTGAATACCAAACTTCTCAAACATATCCTTGTCTTTACATCCGCATCTCGGACATGGCGCGAGAAAATCAGATATCATTGTTCTTCTCCCTTCTAAAATAAAACTCATAGCCGCAGGCACACTGATAGCCTTTATACACATAGCCTGAGCGTGGCGGCGAAAAAGTAGTTATCTTCATCCAGTGCTTAGGTATCTTACATCGTCCATCGTCTGGATCGTTTTTTGTGTGCTGTAAAAAATCCTGAGAAATCTTTTCCATTTCTTCGGGTGTAAAAGTTAATACTTCATCAACCATTATCTTCACCTACCTTTTTCATATAAAGGTCATGAGCGACTTCTTTAATTTCATTTCCGTGTTCATTATTCTTTAAAGCTAATACCAAAGAGGCGGCATCTGTAAAGTCTGGACATCTTGCATCACAAAAATCGCACGTCCCTTCTGTATAGCATTTCGCATTTAAACATATATACTTCGGCATCTCTTTTCTCCTTTCATTTTTATTCTATATATATTATATCATAAATTATAAAAAAAGTCAAGACTTTTGTCTTGACTTGTTAAAATTAATATTCTTCTTTATCGTAATAGTTATCTCTTTTACGTTTACTGCGGCGTCTGTCAGACTCCTTCTTTCTCTTTTCTTTCATAGAGTCTTCCGCTGTGAATTTATTTTTACTATCCTTATCCCATTTATTTTTCGGTCGCTATTCGTATGCCATAGAGTCCCCCATTAAAAGCCAAGCTTCTCCGCAATGAGTTTAGAGATTTCGCCGTTATACAGGGTCTGAGTCTTAGTCTTAGAGCCGTTGCTGAAGATAGAAGAAAAGTTAGATGTAAGTGTGCTTGTATATGTAGCTACCTTATCTTCATACTTGCCATTATAAGCTGCTG